>Ga0307430_1000043_pt1 | contig 107873 bp, 99 predicted proteins | sample SalMarWE160130MG_FD_202159 | JGI IMG/M metagenome (GOLD analysis project Ga0307430, IMG submission 202159) | Salt marsh sediment microbial communities from the Plum Island Ecosystem LTER, Massachusetts, United States - WE1603-130 | ecosystem: Environmental > Aquatic > Marine > Intertidal zone >... | reverse complement strand
TCTCTCCTTACTTTTTCTCGCCCTCTATTTTATCATTTCTATTACTTTTATTCAGTTGATTTTTATAACAACTTCCCTGTATTATGACACAGCCTGATCTGCTTCGTTACAGCGCATTCGTGGTGAAAGACCACAACTTCATGCGCTGTGCCTCACATCTGCAGCAAGCTTGACTTGTGAGTAATCAAGGCTAATAAGAGTTTAAATAAATTCAAATTTTCAGTCAAACAGAATATTCTTGGGAAAAATGCTAGATTTGCCAGTTATACTCAGAATAAGCCAGCGGTTGGGTATCAGGTGATTTGGTTTGAATACTTAAATTATTATTTTTTTTCTTATATAATGAGATAGTCTGAACTTCTATATTTGAGATGAAAGGAGAAATTCATGAAAGAAGATTTCAAATACATCGAGACAAAACTCATTCATTCTGGTGAGCCAAAACCCCACATAGAGGGAGCGGTAAGCCTGCCAATTTTCCAATCGTCAATATTTGATTATACTGGAGAAGATGACAAAGAAGTACTTAAATACATCCGCTGGAACAATACGCCAAACCATGTGGCCCTTCATAAAAAACTAGCGTCTCTCGAAAACGCAGAGGCTGCCCTGGTGACAGCAAGTGGTATGGCTTCGGTTTCAGCGACTCTTTTAACCTTTCTATCAAGCGGAGATCATTTGCTGACCCAGGATTGTCTCTATGGGGGTACATATGGATTTATCACTAGGGACTTTGCAGATTTTGGGATCTCCTATGATTTCATTAATGCTGATGATCCTGACTCGTGGAAAGCAAAGTTAAAGCCCAACACGAAAGCGATTTATGTTGAAACCATGACGAACCCTTTACTCCAGGTAGATGACCTTGAAGCAGTGGTGGATTTTGCTAGACAATACGGTCTTATCTCTATTATCGACAACACATTTGCAAGTCCCGTAAATTTTCGTCCTCCGGAATGGGGGTATGATATTTCTATACATAGCGGCACAAAATATTTAAACGGGCATTCCGATATCGTTGCTGGAGCCATTATAGGTAAAGCTAAATTCATCGAGAAAATCGATTATAAACTGAAACATCTGGGAGCAACCCTTGACCCCCATGCTTGTTTTCTGCTTCATCGCGGACTGAAAACTCTGGCGGTTCGAGTAAAATATCAAAATACAAGTTCTCTTAAAATTGCAAACTTTCTCAAACAACATCCGGCCGTAGCCAGTGTGAATTATCCTGGGCTTAAAGATCATCCACAATACAGACGGGCATGCAAACTTTTCGATGGATTCAGCGGAATGTTGAGTTTCGAGTTGAAAGGAGACATCAAAGAAGCGAAAAATTTTTTAAACAAAGTAAAGATTCCAACCATTGCTCCAAGTCTGGGAGGAGTTGAAACACTCATCACGAGGCCAGCTACAACCTCCCACTCAGGCATGACGCCTGAGGACCGAGAGAAAATTGGAATTACGGACAGCTTGATACGTCTCTCTGTTGGCATCGAGGCTTCAGACGAAATTATTGAGGATTTTGATCAAGCATTGAAAAACTAGTGTATATTATATTAATTCTATCAGCAATTTTTATGAATAGTTCAGGATAACGTGGATTATTCACGAGTCAAGCTTGCTGCAGATGCAAGGCACAGCGCATGAAGTTGTGGTCCTTCACCACAAATGGGCTGTAACGAAGCAGATGCAGTAAGATCGGCTCGCCAGGAAGGTAAAAATTGCTGATAATAGATGAATTTGAGTGCATGTTTGCGCTCCGCTAAGATTTTTAACGCCATTTCCTCCCGATCTTCTCGGCTCTGCTGGAACTCCGCACGTCTATCTTAAGCAACGCCACAATGTCCGCGAGCCATCATTAACATCGCCCTTTTTACTATACAGTGCTCACACATCCATCAGGTCCGACTTTGTCGGATTCCCTCGAAGATCGACTCAGAAAGGCTAAATCTTTTAATGTCGCTTCCTCCATCCCCTCAAATTCATATGCTCTACTATGTTAGGTTGTTATTTAGCCTAGAGTATAGTATAAATTAGTTCTGAGTGTTTCATGGAGAACGATCAAAACTAGTTGATATTATATTAATTCTATCAGCAATTTTTATGAATAATTCAGGATAAGATATTTGTAGAAAGCTGAGGAGGTGAGAAATGAGAAAATATTTAATCTTCTTAACTCCGGTTATTGTCTTTGCCCTGACCTGTGCAATACCATCCAATGAGACGAGATCAATCTCCGGCAAAGTAATCTACAACGGGAGACAATCAGGAGACATTATCCTTCAATTACATAATCTTCGTGTCTCATCAAAGGGAAACCCGGTGAGGCTTCAAAAACGAGATGTTTACAACTCAACATTCTCTTTTAAAGTTATCAAACTCGAAAAGCCAGGCTCTTACTCATTTATGGGCCTTCCTCCCGGGTACTATTCTGTTCTGGCTTTCATGGACATAAATAAAGATAACAAGCTGGGTTTTAATCCTCCAGAACCGTTCGGATGGTTCTCAAGCAGTCCAGGGGCAAGCTATGATCCTATTGACATCACGGATTCAAGCGTAAACAATGCTGAACTAAAACTCCGTGTCCCTACCCCTTTTCCCAAAGATGAGAAGCACGCAGAACACGGGGCTCTTCGCTGGATCAAGGGCGTCCCTGTGCTGCAGCTCTGGGGCACAGCTGAAGAACGTGGGTTTGCCCATGGATATCTTTTAGCACAACAGATTATCGATTTTTTTCAATTCTACATTATCGAGGATAACTGGCGCTCATCCCAGAGGTACCAGAAAACATATGTTCCTTTTCTGGAAAGTCACTTCAGCTATCCACTAGAATTTCTGAGTGAGTGTAATGCGGTCATAAAAGGAATGGAGGCTTCAGGAGTTGATATGCAACTGGATTTTCTGGACCGCAATTTTAACCGGACTGATCTGATGGCAATTAACAATTATATCGAAAAGAGAGCTGCTTTCCCTATTTCTTCTCCCTCCTCGTGCACACAATTTGCCTTCTGGGGTGCTCAAACAGAAGGAAGCGAGCTTAAAGGAGGGTTAATTGCTGCACGCAATATGGATGGGGAATGCGATGTGCGAAAAGTGACTGTCAGCCACTTCATTCTCTTTGCTGTCAGTCCCTTAGAATCAGGGAGCAAGCGTTGGGTTTCTGCAATGTGGCCTGGATTTGTCGGTACTATCTCCGGTGTCAATGAAGAAGGCTTGTACTGCATGGAAAATGCAGGCGGAACTGGACCTGGCCCTATTGTGGGCAATATTGTTCCATGCTCATGGATTATGCGTTATATTCTGGAAAACCAGGGACGAAAAGCTACACTTGAAAATATTGACAGGGAAATGAAGAAATTTAAGTGTGAAGGAGGAGGAGCGACAGCCGCCGGATCAATTATCCTCTGGGCTGTTCCCTATCACTCCCAAGATATCCCGGCTTTTGTGTATGAAGGCGATCGTTTTGGGTGGGCCTTGAGAGGACCTACAGAAGTCAGACCAAATGAGCCAACAAACATATTAGCAGCAAATCATCATATGGTCTATGGCTGTGATCCTGAAAAGCCTGGTTATTACTTCAACAGGCCAGCTTCTTTCTCTTCGCGCTGGCGATATGAGGTAGCAATGGGTATGCTGGAAGTATGGTCAAGAAAGGGAAGAGCGCTGGGCATAGAAGAGGCAAAAAGGCTGTTACAAACAGTCTCTCATGGCAGCACCGAATATTCTGTTATTTTCCTGCCCAACACAGGACACATTTTTGTTGCCGTTGATGATTTGAAAACCGATATGTGGGACGCTCCTTATATGCCATGGATTGATTTTTCATTCGATGAACTCTTCCGCCAGTGAATCGATATTAATTTATTTATAAGGAGGAAAATTGATGAAAGAGGAAATAAATGATATTGAAGAGAAACTGACAAGTGGGGAAAGAATGGAGAAATTTACCTTAGACCTTGACTGCTTTGGTGCTGGAGAAAAAAGACGTCTTTATGAACTCATGTATGCTCACGGTCCGGGTAATGGTAAGATCATGCTGCTTCCGGTAGACCAGGGTCTTGAACATGGCCCGAGGGATTTCTTCCCAAACCCTCCGAGCAGTAATTTTGAGTTCCAGCTTTCCCTTGCCGAGGAAGGAAACTACTCTGGGATAGTGTGTCATATAGGACTTGCAGAGAAGCATCTAAAAAAATATGCAGGAAAAGTGCCTCTTGTCCTTAAACTCAACGGGAAAACCTCTATTCCGCCCGATGACCAGGCTTTTTCTCCTCTGGATGCAAGTGTAGAAGAGGCTGTGCGTTTGGGTGCAGATGCAATTGGTTATACTTTTTTCGTAGGTTCACCGAGAGAATCCGAAGATATTGCTCAGTTCACTTTCGTCAGGCAGGAAGCCAGAAGCTTTGGCATGCCTGTAATCATGTGGGCATATCCAAGAGGAATCTACACGGAAACTAGAGGAGGAGGGAGAAATTCTCTTGCAATGGTGGACTATGCTGCCAGAATAGCTAATGAACTCGGTGCCGCATTGACAAAAATAAATATGCCTCAAAAGCCAGGGAAAGGAGAATATGATCATCAAGGTCCATTCAAAGTTTACAATCAATACAAGGATATTTCTGAGAAAGATGCTTTAAAAATGGTCGTTCAATCAGCTGGCCGTACAGGAGTCCTTGTCTCTGGAGGAGGAAAGATGAATGATAAAGAACTGCTTAGTAAAGTGCGGATATGTCTTGAAGCAGGTGTAGATGGGTTGATTTTTGGAAGGAACATGTGGCAGCGGAAATACGAAGATGCTCTTCGTATAACAAAAAAGATTCAACAGATGATGCTGGATTTTCCTAGTTCAGAGACCCTATGATAGTGCCTCCTCCGATTACTAAATCTCCATCATAGAAGACAACTGCTTGACCGGGGGTGATTGCCCTTTGGAGTTTTTCGAATTCCACACGAAACAAGTTTGATTCTTCGGGGAGAATACGGGCCTTTGCTTCTTTATGTTTATACCGGATTTTGGCTTTGACTGATACAGGTTCTGTTATCTGAGACTCTGAAATGATATGGATAGGGGATGCGATTAGTTTATTTTTATAAAGGTCTTTATTTGAGCCAACAACTATTGAATTTTCATCGCTTCTGATTTCGAGTACATAAAGGGGATGTTGCGCCGCAATTCCAATGCCTTTACGCTGGCCGACTGTGAAATTGATAATTCCTTTGTGTTTTCCTACGATTCGATTGTTAATGTCTAAAATATAGCCTGGCCTGAAAGTACCTGGAATCCTTTCATGCAGGAAAGCTGAGTAATCGTTATCAGGAATAAAACATATTTCCTGGCTTTCAGGTCTATGTGCTACAGGAAGACCCATCTTAAGTGCTTTCTTTCTGACCTCTGTTTTAGAAAGGTTGCCGATGGGCAGAAGTGTGCGGCTGAGCTGTTCCTGTGTAAGAGAATATAGAAAATAGGACTGATCTTTCTGCTTGTCCTTGGCTTTTTTTAGGAGATAATGTTTGGATTGTGGATCCCAAAAGACATTTGCATAGTGGCCTGTGACGAGATGATCTGCCCCGAGTTCCATGGCTTCCCTCATCAGTAGATCAAACTTGATATGCCGGTTGCATCTGATGCAGGGGTTGGGAGTGCGGCCTTTAGAATATTCATCGCAAAAATTCTGAATTACTATCTTTTCAAACTGCTTCTTTAGGTCAATAACATGATGCGGGATCTTTAGAAAGGTGGCAATACGGCTTGCATCTTCAATGGCCCCATTGCCCCAGTAGTTCTTTAAAATATTTTCTTTTTGGACAAAGGAAAAAAGACGCATTGTGATACCGATAACTTCATAGCCTTGTTCAATTAGGAGTACACAGGCTACAGAAGAATCCACCCCTCCGCTCATAGCCACTGCAGCTCTTTTCTTCTTCATCTCTCTTTCATTACCCTGAATTATTCATAAATTATGCCGACACCAATATTTATTTTCCATTATATCTGCCAGTTAAGTTAATATTTCCTTCAGCATAACATTTAATTCTTAATCAAAAAAGCATAAATCATATGAATTTGAGGCGATGGAGGAAGCGACATTAAAAGATTTAGCCTTTCTGAGTCGATCTTCGAGGGAACCCGCGAAGTCGGGCCTGATGGATGTGTGAGCACTGTTGAATCAAAGGGGCAGTGTTAATGATGGCTTGCGGACATTGGGGCGTTGCTTAATATAAACATGCGGAGTTCCAGCAGAGCCGAGAAGATCGGGGAGGAAATGGCGTTAAAAATCTTAGTGGAGCGCATACATGCCCTCAAATTCATCCACTCTTAATATGTTCCTAAGTTTCCATTTTTACGATGGGCCTCACTTTGCCTTGAGTAAAATTGCTGCAGAATATTGACAGGAAGTTATTACATTGCTATAAATTACATTTCTGCCTTGTTTGAGAAAAAGAAACAGAGCTCAATACCTGATTTCGTTTGAGAAGGAGAGAAATAACAAAATGGTTATGAAAAAATATAGTAACAGCGTTTTGGAATGCGTAGGTAATACACCGCTCGTTAAACTCCATAAAATTACAGAAGATATAAAGTCAGATGTTTTTGCCAAACTAGAATTCCTGAATCCCATGGGGAGCGTAAAAGATAGAATTGCTAAGTATATGATAGAAAAAGCAGAAAAGGATGGAAGGATAAAGCCCGGTGCAACAATTGTCGAAAATTCCTCCGGCAACACGGCATTGGGCCTTGCCATGGTTTGTGCTGTGAAGGGGTACAAACTAAAAATTGTGGTGCGGGACAACTTAAGCCCTGAAAAAATTAAATTACTCAGGACAATGAATGTAGATATTGTTATGGTCAACCATAATCTCCCTCCAGAATCTCTTGACAGCTATAACAATATTGCACCACGGATTGCTAGGGATACTCCTAATAGTTATTATCTAGACCAGCACAATAACCGGGAAAACAATGAGTCTCATTATAAAACAACAGGTCCTGAGATCTGGGACCAAATGCAGGGCAGGATCGATTATTTTGTGGCTGGGATTGGAACAGGTGGAACAATTTGTGGAGCAGCAAAATTCCTTAAAGAAAAAGACCCTAGGATAAAAGTCATAGCTGTAGATCCTATGGGTTCAATATTTTTTGACTATTTTCACTCGAAAAAGCTGGTAACCTCTTCTCCTTATCTTATTGAGGGTCTGGGTGACGAATTTCTTATCGGTTGCGCTGATTTTACCTGTATTGATGATGTCTATCGAATTACAGATAGAGATGCTTTTCTAATGACCAGGAAACTTGCTAACAAAGAATCGATTATGGCTGGAGGGTCCAGTGGAGCTGCCATCTGGGCAGTGCTTAAACTTGCGCATGAAATTGACCGTCCGTGCAGAATCGTCACGATTTTCCCTGATTCAGCTAATAGATATCTGAGTACTATTTACAATGATGAATGGCTGAAGGGAAAAGGGTTTTTATAACTAGAGTATTTCTAAAGAATAGGTGATTTCTATTTTGGCAGGATGTGATTAGATTGTTTCCTTGTGCATTTTAGCCTGTGGTTTAGAGTTGTAAACTTTATAATTTGAGTTTTAGGATATGATGTGCTAAAATTTTTTTATATTTATATCTAGTGTAAGGAATTCAAATGTCAGGGCATTCAAAATGGGCTTCCATAAAACATAAGAAAGCTGCACAGGATGCCAAGAGGGGTAAAGCATTCACGAAAATCATCAGGGAACTATCTATAGCTGCGCGAATGGATGGAGGAGATCCGGACATCAATCCAAGACTTAGGAAAGCTATAGCAGATGCGAAAGCTGTGAACATGCCTGCAGACAACATAAAGAGAGCAATCCTGAAGGGCACAGGGCAGCTTGAAGGTACAACGTACGAAGAAATTCACTATGAAGGATACGGTCCTGGCGGAGTAGCTATATATATCGATATCCTTACAGACAACAAAAACAGAACTGTTTCTGAAATCAGGCATGTTTTTTCGAGGAATAATGGAAATATCGGTGAATCTGGATGTGTTGGTTGGATGTTTAGCCGGAAAGGATATATCGTCGTAGAAAAATCAAAGGCCAAGGAAGATGAGTTATTAGAAATTGTACTTGAGGCTGGAGCAGAAGATTTGAGGGAAGATGGCAGCAATTACGAGATTTTTACTAAACCCGAGGATTACGAAGCAGTTATTAATGCCTTGAAAGAAAATAAGATAGATTTAGCTGCTTCAAACTTGGGATACATTCCCAACAATTATGTAAAGGTAGAAGGCAAACAGGCACAGCAGCTCCTTCGCCTGATGGAAGAGCTTGAAGATCATGATGATGTTCAGAATGTATGGGCCAATTTTGATATCGATGAGGAAGAGATCGCAAAATTTTCCATCTAGCCTGGATTATTCACTAGCTGACCAAATATACCATGAGATTGCCGCATATAAAAAGCACAATACATGAAGTTGCGTGTTTTTAAGATTAGTGAAAATGAAGGTTCTTGGAATTGATCCTAGCCTTAAGTCTACAGGGTATGGCATTATTGAATATTTTCAAGGTCATTATAGAACTGTAACTTATGGTGCCATAAAGCCAAGTCAAAAATTACTGCTTCATCATAAGATAAACGAAATAAGGATCCGTGTGGAAGAGCTTATCAGAACCTTTAAGCCAGATGAAGTTGCAATAGAAAATCTTTTTTATGCACAGAACGTAAAAACAGCGATAACTCTGGGTCAGGTAAGGGGAGCTGTATTAGTAGCAGTGGCTTCCAGCAGTTGCGCTCTTTTTGAATATTCTCCATTAGAGATAAAGAAGGCAGTAACAAGCTATGGTCGGGCAGATAAAATGCAGGTCAAAATAATGGTCAAGACACTCCTTAATATCCAGGATGATAAGATTGATACAGATGCCTCAGACGCTTTGGCAGCAGCATTCTGTCATATGAATTCGAGAATCTTCCAGAAAAGAATTACAGAATAAAAAAGCAAGCCCTAGACTGCAATAGAAGGAAATTCGAGACCTGATCCCTTGGAAATGAAGCTATTTTTTAAACTTATTAAAATAATATTAAGCTGAGAAAAAGAGAAGTTAGAGAGTTTAATAAAGGATTAAATGAGCATATCTGTAAATGGATTATAGAATTAAGTTGTTTTAAAATTTGATATTTGGGTTTTGTTATATTATTCTTTTATCTTCACAAAGGAGAAAAAAGTTTAAATGATCGCTTATCTTAAAGGCATATTGATTAACAAGCTCCATAATCAGGTTGTCCTAGATATAAGTGGTGTCGGTTACAGTGCCGGAATTCCGCTCTCCACTTATTTAAAATTGGGAAACATTGGCGATCCTACTGAGCTTTTTATCTACACTCATTTAACAGACAATTCTCTTACTCTCTACGGATTTTTCACAAAAGAAGAAAAAGAAATTTTCCTGAAATTGATAAGCATCTCAGGAATAGGACCCAAGATAGCCCTGAATATCCTTTCTGGAATCGAGGTCTCAGACCTTAAGGATGCAATCAGGAGGAGTGATGTGACCCGTATTTCTTTCATTCCCGGCATTGGGAAAAAAACAGCCATGCGCATTGCTCTAGAGCTTCAGGAAAAATTAACAGAAAAAGAAAAAATCCTTAGAACTGAAGGTACGAAGGAAAGGGAAGATCTGATTTCAGCCCTGATAAACATGGGATTTAAAAGAAGAGAAGTCGAGAGAATTGTCGATGAAACAATAAGACTATTCTCAATTGATGTAGGGTTTGAAAAACTCCTCAGGGAGGGACTAAAACAGCTTGCTAGAATCTGACTTATATTTTCTTAATAATGAATGATAATAAATCCTAAACCGAATATACGGGAGTAAAATAGCAAATGAAAGACAGTCCGATTACTGCAGTACTCACCCCGATACGGACAAGAGAAGACCTTCTATTTGAAGACAACCTTCGACCGAGAAATTTTGATGAGTTTATCGGACAGGAAATTATAAAATCAAACTTAAAAATCTTTATAAAAGCTGCACAGAAACGAGATGAACAGCTTGATCATGTGCTTCTCTATGGTCCACCTGGTCTTGGAAAAACAAGCCTTGCTTTCCTTATTGCTAAGGAAATGGGAGTTGGCATTAAACCGACGGCAGGGCCTGTAATTGAAAGGACCGGTGACCTTTCAGCAATACTAACAAACCTGCAGCAAAAAGAAATCCTCTTTATAGATGAGATCCACCGCCTCCATCCTTCGGTAGAAGAAATCCTCTATTCGGCTATGGAAGATTTTAATCTGGACATTGTTATTGGACAAGGTCCGAGTGCTCGAAGCCACAAGCTAAGGCTTAAGAAATTCACTCTCATTGGTGCAACTACACGGGCAGGCCGAATAACAGCTCCATTAAGGGGACGTTTTGGAATCATTTATCGCCTTGATTACTACAGCGAAGAAGATTTGAAGAAAATAATTAAAAGGTCTGCCTCAATATTGAATATAGACATTGATGATAAAGGTGCTTATCAAATTGCACTTCGTTCCAGAGGAACTCCAAGAGTGGCAAATAGGTTATTAAGGAGAGTCAGGGATTATGCCGATGTTATCGGGGAAGGGAAAATCAATTCAAAAGAAGCAAATAAAGCATTGGATATGATGGAAGTCGATTCCCTCGGTTTGGATGAGGTTGACAGAAAGATCCTTATGACGATTATAGAGAATTTCAGTGGAGGTCCTGTAGGAATCAATACAATCGCAGCAGCTATTGATGAAGAAAAGGACACGATTGAATCTATATATGAACCTTTTCTTATGCGTATTGGATTCTTGGATCGAACAATTCGTGGGCGAAAAGCAACAATTAAAGCTTACGAACATCTCGGTCTTAAACCCAAATTTTCATCCTCTCAGCACAAACTGTTTAAAGAGTAAACAAGTTGTGCTCTCTTGCCTGTATTGCTTATCTGGCTTAAAATAAGGCAGGAAAAAATTAAGGTATAAAATAATGTTACTCTCCGATTTTGACTATTACCTCCCAGAAGAGCTTATTGCTCAAAAGCCACTTGAGAAAAGGGACCTGTCCAAAATGATGATTCTTAACCGCAGAACTGGCGAAGTAATCCACTCGCGGTTTCAAGAGCTTATCAATTTTCTTAACAAAGGTGACGTCCTTGTTTTGAATGATTCTAAGGTTATTCCTGCAAGAGTGTGGGGCAGAAAAATGGGAAGAGAAATAGAGTTTCTTTTCCTTAAAGGATTTGAAAACGAGACATGGGAGGTTCTCTGCCGGCCGGCAAAAAGAGTCAAATGTGGCGACGTAATCTCGTTTTCCCAAGGACTGGAAGGAATGGTGATTGAAGTAGGGCCTGAGGGCAAAAGAGTACTTCGGTTTCCTTCCGGAAATGTTCTGTCTGAGTTGAAGAAGATTGGCTATGCTCCGCTTCCTCCTTATATCAAGCGCAAGAAAATGCAATCTAATCTGAAACCCTTGGATTTAGAAAGGTATCAGACAGTTTTTGCTGAGACAGACGGCTCAATTGCTGCTCCTACTGCTGGTCTGCACTTTACGTCCAGTTTTCTTGAACAGATTAGGGCAAAAGGAGTCAAAATCTCTCGAATAACTTTAGATGTCGGTCTGGCAACTTTCCAGCCAGTAAGAGTAAAGAGAGTAGAAGATCACAAGATGCTTGAAGAAACATATCTTATAAGCCAGGCTTCTTGCCTTAATATATGCAAAGCAAAAAAAGAATCCCGTCCTATTGTAGCTGTAGGGACAACATCAGTTCGCACTTTGGAGAGTGCTTTTAAAGACGGGAAAATCCATTCTGGAATGCATTCTACAAATCTCTTCATCTACCCTGGTTTTGAGTTCAATGTAGTTGATAGACTGTTAACAAATTTCCATCTGCCGAAATCGACTCTGCTGATGCTTACATCAGCATTTGCAGGAGTCGACCTTATCAAAAGAGCTTATAAGGAAGCAGTGAACCATAAATACAGGTTTTTTAGTTATGGGGACTGTATGCTAATCATCTAACCTGGATTATTCACGGCTGATAAATTATTTAGATAAGATAAATTTGAGTGTATGTTTGCGCTCCACTAAGATTTTTAAGGCCATTTCCTCCCGATCTTCTCGGCTCTGCTGGAACTCCGGTGTGTCACGAAGCGTATAGATGCCAGCCGGTGAAAATCCGGTCCGGCTAATTTGCCATTCAGCCGGAAGAGGCAAAGACAGCAGTTGCTGGTGACAGCGATGCTGAAGCTCTTTGCGCTCGGTGAGTAAGCCGTAATGAAAATGAACAGATTAGCTTCGTTAAGCTTTACAGCTGGCCAGTCTTTCGGAGTGGATGAAGCCTGTCACTGTGCAGGAAGAAATGGCAACAAGCACTGCATAGGGCTGTCGGAGTTGGAACTGACGTCGTGAAATAAACACATCACATGAAAAAAGGTGACGTAAAGGACTAGGAAAAGAAGCAAAACGACAAAGAAAGCAAAATAATCAGCTATAAGATAGACTCCTCCTCTCAAATCGGCAAAAGGCAGTCATGAATGGTCTCAGAAGTACTCGCCTATCTCTTCGGCTGCCATCGAGAGTTCCTGTTGGACAATTTGAGGTGGGGGAGGTCGTTCGGCAAAGAAAGTGCAGGTGCGGATGAAAATTCATTCGGGACCCAAACGACTGTATCACGGCAATAATGCCTGGTACAATCTCTTTGCCTTTTACGGCCTTGAGGTATTTCAGGATGGCCTCTTTCCCGCAGAGACAAAGAGCTGAGAGAAGCAAGCGGTTGTACTTAAAGAATATTCTCAGCATCTTGGGGATGGTGAAGACCACCTGGCGGTGAGGGACATCCAGAATAAGTGACTCCCGCATCCATTCCCCCCATTCCTCCCGGCGCTTGGTATGGCATGAGGGGCAGAATCCGCGAACTTTTCATGAGAAAGTAAACAATCTTTCCGTTCCACACTCAGGACAGCGGATTCTCGCAAACCCACACTTCGGATTGCCACAGTCCAGATACTTGTTCATGACCTCCTGGATAACCGGACGAAGATAGCCGTACTCTTGCTCAAAACGATTCTCATACTCCAGGAGAAACTTCTCAAAATAGTGGAAGAACACCCGGTAGAACACCGTGCGCTCTGGATGACGTTGGTGATAAACCCTTGCCATGGCGGCCAGGAATGATTCAAGAAACGGGCCAGGATGGAGGCTTGCAGACAGATACCCCCTATAAAAGTCTATTTTTGGCCCAGGCGCTCTTTGGAAGAATGTCAACAGAAGCTGACGTTGGAAGGATTGTCGAGTCAACAAATGTTCACAACAAACTCAGAGTCTGCATGCTATTTCTTTCTATGTATATGATGCAAAGCCGAAAGAGATGACTATCTGGCTACGCAGAGAAAAAAAACTGAATCTAAATAAATAAAGCGCAATGATTTTGTGAATACATTAAAAATTTCGGGAATACTATTATATGATGTTGCTCCAGTGAGTTATAATATCAGAAGTGATAATCCCTGGCAGGCAAGAAACAATACCTAAACAGATAACCTATGAATAATTATTAAAGTTTCCTTACTCCTATGCCCGCTTCGTCATTGAGTGTTATTTTTCCGTCAATGATTTTCATTCCGGTAAAACAGTCATTTGCAATTAAAAGATTCCCGTCCAGGTCAGCGTAATTCATTTTAGGAGCAAGCTGTGCCGCTGCTGAAACAGCACATGAGGTCTCTGATGTGCATCCTATCATCAGCTTCATCCCTAATGATTCTGCCATCGAGATCATCCTGTTGGCCTCACGTAGGCCTGTGCATTTTATCAGTTTAATGTTAATACCCGAGAAAACATCTCTCAGCGCGGGAACATCGCTTAACCGCTGACATGATTCGTCTGCTATGGTCGGCAGAGGACTTTTAGCCGTAACCCAGGCCATGTCATCAAGATTGTGTTTTGGCATTGGCTGCTCAATGAAAAGAACATTACGCTCTTTCAGCCAGTGAATCATTTCCAGCGCATAATACTTATCTCTCCACCCCTGGTTTGCATCTATTGTTATCGGTTTATCTGTAACTGACCGTACCGTGTTAATAAGCATCTTATCCGTCGCTTCATCTACCCCAAGCTTTACCTTGATCCGTTTGAACGGTGAAGCCTCCTCTGTCTTCTCTCGTACAACTTCTTCAGTGTCTATCCCTATTGTGAAAGTTGTATCGGGGGTCTTTGATTTCGTGTATCCCCAGATCCTGTATAACGGCTGATCAATAAGCTTCCCGAACAAATCATGCAACGCTATATCAACGCCGGCTTTAGGACAGGAATTACCGGAATCTATTCCATCAACATAAATAAGTATGTCATCTATCTCGTATGGATTGTTGAATTGTGTTAAATCTACCTTTTTAAGAAATGCAAGGGCCGTATCCAATGACTGGCCCTCCATGTAAGGAGGAAGGGCTGCCTCGCCATACCCCGTTATGCCGTCATAGGTTATCTCAGTAAGGATAACTGTTGTCTTTGTACGTGAATAACCTGAGATTGTAAATGTATGTACCATCTCAAGTTCGTATGGATGGAATGTAAGCATTAACTGCTTATTGTATCCGGTCCGGGTATTGATATTCACATGTCCGCAAGCCATCTGCGAGCCTGCTATAGTACCCCCGACTGCTGTCAGAAAAAAGTTTCTGATAAAGTCTCTACGCTGAATTTTCATTATATGTTCCTTTTGTATTTATAGAATGGAATTCTTAGCAACTTCGGCTTCCATTAAACCTCCTTGTTGCAGGGAGCCGGAAACAGGAGCCTGACACAAAAGCATTATTCTTACACGCATGAACCCTTGGACTTTCGATCACTTAATTCAAATATTGTCTTATACTATTACTGCCCTTTACTAGCTTACCAGAATAACCTGGAGTAAAAATCACTACCAAAATATTGGCAGACAAAGGGGGCCTGACGATCTTAGGGTATCCTCACAAATAATAGATTGCAGGTCACAAACGCACATTATTCTTTGAATTAATCCCGTGGAACCAGTTCAAAAATCTCCTGGTTGCCAATAGCCGGATCATTAATTTTTTCTACTATTATCCGGTAAGTACCTTTATCATGCTTGCTCAGATCAGCTGTGATAATCTTTTGTGCAACCGGTATACCTGTTGCGAGTACTTCTTGCTGTCGGTACCCTGGATAACAATCTTCAGCTGTCGGGCATTTTTTCTCAAGTACAATCATAAGCTTCGCCTCCGGGTCAAGATCCCACTCTCCAGACATTTGCCATGTAATGTTCGCACTTAATTTCTCGTCAATATCAACATTAATATTTTCAATAAACTGAATTGCTCTTGATCGCAGGTAATGAGTCTCCTTGTCTCCTCCAATATCATAACCTGAAAAATCAAAGAGCTCAGGATTAGTATATGAAGCAAGCAGATTATATCGCACGGCGCCACAATTATTAATATTGTATTTATAAACATCCCGGAATGGTATATGCATCTTATCCCAGTATTCTGACTGCAGGTTTTGTATCACTCGTTTGGAAGCAACAGTGCTGCCTACCGCTCGCTGCATGAAAACCCACTGCGATAACTTCTGAGGTTTCTGGTAATATGCCTCTATGTTAACAGGCATCATGGGGGTCGCGTCAAAACGTTGCCATCCATAGAAATCACCAAGCCAGACATGATTATACCTATGACCATTTACTTGTACCGCCCCTTCGAAATCCTTCTCAAGAAATCCCTCTTTGAGATAAGATTCATTGCTGGTGCCAACCCATAGAGCCGGTATGCCGATATAACGTAACAAACCGGTAATCATACACCCGGCGCCAGAACAGGCTATAATGTCATTCTCATAATTGTCATCTGCTGTTAAGACTGCTTTCAGATTACCAGGATGAGAATTATAATGATGCTTCTCAAAATCATAGGTGGCCCAGTAACCGGCATTATCAATCGGATAATGATAATTCTCCATAACATATTCAATGATATTGCGTGATGCCCAATAGGGGTTATCCATATCAGCTTCTATACCATATTCGTTCTTAATGTAACTCCTGACACGACTGATAAAGTCTCCGTATACGCTGGGATCATCTCCTATATTATACAGTATGGTATCATCGTCAAGATATCGTGTCCCTGCCGGGCCAGTGTCCCTCGTCACCAGGTGTGGATAGACAAAATACGTTAAATCCCTCTTCCATAATTTGACGTTAAACTCCGTTACGTATTTCCTGACACCAGGATTCTGATCCGCCGGGTAGGTCACCAGCGTGTAATATTGCCTGATAGTGGAGTCGCCCGCCGGGTCAAAATACAATTGCTCAATGGTATAATCTGAGGGGCCGGTTAAATCTTTCACCCTGACAGAATTGGGTATGAGACCCTGATTACCCGTGACATCACTGTCGTACGGATGACAAAAGGTATGATATACATTACCACTGGGAGTATCAACGTTATCTGCTACTTTCGACGTAATACGCATCTGTAGCTCCCGGAAACGTTTCGGCCCTCCGTAAGGCAGGTTCGGATTATCCAGCACATTGACCCGGTAAACAAAATAGGTGTCATCAATTTTGTCTGCCACCCACAGATCCCCTGCTCCAAATGTAATCATATCATAAAAGGCTGGCACCGAACCCCCGGGCCTGTCAAAGAAGAAAAGACCCCGACCGGAGTGGGAATCAATAAGGTAAATGTAATCGTTACCTACAGTGCCCCAAAGGTATTCTGCACCATCTATTGTCATATCTGTCAACGCACGGGACGGCTCAACACGTAAATCAGGAAAACTGGCATAGGGATGAGAATCAGGGTTTTTAATTTCTTTACCCGGACCCGGCAGATGACCATTGATGACCGGCCTGCCAGATAGAGCTTCTTCCCATTCATATGGCCGTTTTATTGTCTCTCCTGATTTTTTAATTGTGACTGATTTGCCATCCTTGACCGATATATTCAACAGCCCGCGACGAACACGCATTGTATGGTTATCATATCCGCTAGGATCAAAACTTATATACAAGCTCTCTTCCTGCTTTGTCACACCGTAAACCTCATTGGTGCCTATTTCATAATCATCCGAACTCAGATCTACACAGGTCAAATCTTTATTCTTAACATCATACCGGTATAATATCCCCCTTTGGCTAAAGGACTGGTTGTCTTGAAACATCACATAATCCATGAAATAAAATACATCACCCGGCGCCTCCCTGGCATATTTCAACCCTCTCGGATTCTCTAATGTTGCTCCCTCAACCGAGATACTGCTCAGGTAAGCGAGATTCCCACTCTTTTTACCGACCGCGTACTTGTAAATCTTTCCGGATATACCTTCAAATACATACAAATACCGGCCCCGATTATCATCCTGAAAAGATATGCCAACGATATTATCTACTGACGGCTGAAGTGCTTGCATACTCTCAACCTGGCCAATGACTCCCTCAAAAGAAACATCATCGTCCTGACATGAATAGAATGAGAAAAGGATTCCACATGTCACAATTATTACTATTAGCTTCTTCATTATTTCATAATATATTTAATTATTCAAAAAGTAAATCATATGTGGGATTGAACATGATCGTTTACACACTGAGCCTTACTTTTTCTCTTAATCTTTCATAAAGAGTTTTTCCTCCTAAGGCTGCATGAGGTCTATTATAGTTATAGAAGTTTTCCCATTCCTGCAGTTTCTCATTAAACAGCTTAGCATCGTCAATGACTACTCCATTCAACATCCTATAAAACTCCTCCGTATCGATTCTATGACTGCGTTCCACTTTCCCATTGAGTCTTGGGCTCCTGGGCTTAATATACACATGATTTATTCCTTTGTCCAAAACATGCCAATGGAATTGTCCTTTTTAATATCCTCCAGACTCCTGAACTACAGATATGGATGTCATGATAGCGTTTTAGATACATCTGGATCTTCCAGGAACCAAAATGATAAGTCTGCCTAAGATAGATTATTTTGGCAATAATCTCTGGCCTTGTTGCATTAGGGCTATGAATAGGCCGGTGAGAACGATCTTTTAATCCTTCCTCCCCATACTTTCGGTATCTCTCATACCATCTGTAGAATGCCGTTCTGCTTATACCAAAATACCGACAGGCCTTAGCAATATTGTGAGTTACCTCCTCAGCATGACGAATTATACCTAAACGCCACTTCTGGTTTCTAAGAATTTCGTTCTTTAACATGAAACATCTCCTTTCATTAAATAACATTTAGATTATTAAAGATCGCTCCATGTGTAAACCATCTCTGTCAGTTTTAGAGGACTAGGAAAAGAAGCAAAACGACAAAGAAAGCAAAATAATCAGCTATAAAATAGACTCCTCCTCTCAAATCGGCAAAAGGCAGTCATGAATGGTCTCAGAAGTACTTGCCTATCTCTTCGGCTGCCATCGAGAGTTCCTGTTGGACAATTTGAGGTGGGGGAGGTCGTTCGGCAAAGAATCTCTGTTTCGCTCAATCAGAATACCGAAATAGGAAGTTATAAATGCCGTATTTGCACAAGCAAAACGCCTGTATAACCCTCAACCCCCAAGAAGCAAAGGATTACGGCTTGGTCCACGAAATAAAGTCCGATTTGTTCCCTGCAGGTGCAGATTTATCAGTGGTCGGTGAACAGCCCCAGCAGATTCAGATACCGCTTCCTCACGGGTTAATTGCACCTGGTCCTGTTCAACACATGACGGTGTCAGAAGTCAAGGGATTCACCGTTTCGACTTCACTTCGACACGGAACTTATTTCGATAATGTTTCCTAAAAATACGCTCCACCTGGCCGGAATTCCACTGGCGCTCCATAGTGAAAAGTAAGATTGACTGTTAGGTGATGTACAATATTAAATTTTCAGTAGCACTAAGGAAAAAGGAAATAACAAAATATTTTCATATTATTTAACCTGTATTATTCACGAACCAAGATTGCCGGGGGTAGGATGGGTCGAGGCAAGGCGTCGGCGGGTGCAGCTGTGGTATCCCAAAGCAAATCCATCGTAACGAAGCAGATGCGGTGAGATTCGGTTCACCAGAATGGAAAAAAATGCTTATAATAGAAGTAATATTCCGATAAAATGGATGATGAAAAAATATCTGCGTAACATTTCATGAAATTAATGCTATCTTCCACCTATTCCTATTTTTATGTTTTCACACCAGCATTTTTTATGAATGGTGCAGGATAACAAATGGAGGGATATTGTGAGTAGAATTGGAAAAATTTTTATACTTCTTGCCTTTATTGCAGTATCACTCGTCATTTTTTATTTTCTTTCAGGAGAAAGGAATCCGCTGAATTCTCTCACGGCGGCGTAGTAGGAGTAACGGCATACTATGCAGGGGCAATACAAGGTCAGCTAGAATAGATGAAAGAATCTAATAGAGCCACAATATGTCCACTTATTATAGCTAAAAGACTATCGAAAGAAGGAGAAATAGGTGTCTTTGGGGGAGAAGAAGGATTTAATCGGATAGCCCATTTAGTAAATGTTGGCTCAGGACATGCTCATCGAGTTAATCTCAGGCTTTCTTCTCCAGCCGAAGCATACGCAATAGATGGGAATAATATACGCAAAGAAAAAACTATTTATGTAATACAGGGAGTAGAAATGCCAATAAACTCTAAGAGAATGTGGAATAACCTTGGTGCTTTCTGTAGTAAAAAAAATTGGCATTATATGTATGCTGAATATAAAGACGTGAAAGAAAATCAAAATTACACTATACAGTCAGGGTACAATGTCAAAACAGGAAGAATAAATAAACTTAAGCAAAATCACCTAACAAGTCAATGCGCCGACTTTTTCCAGCCGCTTCGCTCTGGGAAAAAGTGGGTGATTTCCAGCGTTAGATGAAAAAGGAGATAATAATTACAATAAATGGTAGAATTTATCCATGATTACGGAAAAAGACAAAAAAACAATTCGTAAAATATCGGAAAAATACCATATAAAACGTGTATTGTTGTTCGGTTCCAGTCTAGACACATCAAGAGAAAGCCATGACATCGATATCGGTGTTGAAGGAATATCTTCAAAAGATTTTTTCCGCTATTATGGTGAGCTTATTTTTGCGCTTTCCAAGCCAGTTGATGTTATTGACCTATCTGATACATCAAAATTTATCAAATTAGTCAAAGAAGAAGGGGTGCCACTTTATGGCTAGCTATAAAAATCGCATTGAAGCTGAATATGAAGCCATAGAGAAAACACTCTCTTCCCTACCATATAAATCATTATCTGATTTATCAGAGTTAGAACTTGCAGGTGTAACTGCATTGATACATAACTTCTACAATGGTATTGAAAATGTATTAAAACAAGTTTTTCATGCAAAAACAATTGAAATACCAAAAGGACCATCTTGGCATAGAGATTTATTGCTTGAGGCAGTGAACAATAGTATTATCTTTAAGAAACTCTCGGGTAAGCTTAAAGAATACCTTGCTTTCAGACACTTCTTTAGTCATGCCTACGCTCTCGATCTTAAACCTCAAAAATTTGAAGCACTTGTTGCTGATATTTCAAAAATATTCGATAACTTTAAAATAGAAATAAATAAAATTACTGTCTAACATATATTAGGGGGTAAACAGGTCTTCACGAAATTCTAACTAATTCTATATCAACAACTTAGAGAGTGTCAATTTCCTATTTTCCTAACCTCTGATAAATTATGGATTATCAATAACTTACAAGGCTAGATTTTCTTGTTATAGCCCCTTTTTTGCTTGTTTTTGCACCTAAAAACAGCCGAGTTAGGAAAAATGATTTTCGTGAAGCCCCTATTTTTTATCAGATTAAACTCATTTAATATGAACAAGTTAATTATCCTAACTCTATCGATTTTGATATCCTTATTTCAGCGATTTTTTTATCATCTTCACGAAATTCGAGGATATCATGAAATATCTATTCAAACCCCAGGACTTACCCTTAAAAACACCCTATGAAAAAGTATTTTCTTTATTACCTTGTTTTTCTGATTCCATAAAAAAGAAAAGAGGTTGGCCATCTTTTTCCAAAGATGCTATTCTCCGGGCTCTCATTTATAAAAATCTGAGGGGACTATCCTCTTTGAGTGAATTAGCATTCGAATTGAAAAATAATCCCCTTATAGCAGAAGTCCTGGGTTTCCCTGCTTGGGAAGCACCTCCATCCGTCGAACGTTTCTCCCATTTCATGCGCAATCTCCCAAACCAAAAACTCCGGAAGCTGCGACTCCTTTTGGTTCAGCAACTGATTAGGGAAAAAGTCATAAACGGGAGGGTAATTGCCCTGGATTCTTGTGCTATTGATGCCAATGTCAGAGAAAATAATCTCAAGACTGCAGTGAGTTCACGCTTTGATAAAACCATCAAGCCTTCAGGAGACCCTGATGCAAGATTGGGAGTGAAAATCTATTATCCTAAACCGTTCCAAAGAAAAATCACCTTCTTCTGGGGCTATCGCAATCACATCCTCACAGATACCTACACAGAACTTCCTCTCTTGGAAATCACTCTTCCTGCAGACCAACACGAACAAAAACAGGCTTTAGTCTTGCTTAAAAGACTGAAATCATATTCTCCAATGAACATTCAGGCGGTTACAGCTGATGCCAATTATGATGTCGAAGAAATACTCTCTTATATTTTCCATGAAATCAAAGGCATGCCTGTGATCCCCAGGAATCCCCGCGGCCATCACCAAAGAGAAGATTTTACCGTTCATAAGGATACTATTATCTGTCCTGCCAATCTGAAAATGCATAGACGAGGGAAAATGACTACAAGGGGAAGAACATATCTCCAATACAGTTGTCCTCTTTATTATGGGAAAAAATATCAAGGCCAATTCCTAGCGTGCCCGGCTTCCCATCCAAAATACTTCTCCCAAAAAGGATGCAATTACCTTCTGCGACTAACTCCTACTGTAAGAAAATATATCGATTATGATAGCCGAGTCTTTAGAGAAATATATAATCAGAGGTCTTCAGTTGAAAGGGTCTTCTCAAGGCTCTTAACCATTACAATGTTAAATCCAACTGTTATTGGTCTTAAAGCAACACAAAACCACTGTACAATAGCGCATATCACGGTGGTATTGATCGCCCTGGATGCACATAAATCGGGTTTTAAGGATAAAATCCGTTTCGTTAAAACATTCTTGCCAAATCTTTCTTTATAAAGTATTTTTGTGAAGCCCTATTATTATAATCTATCGGCAATTTTTATGAATAATCCAGGATAATAGATTGACAAAAATGGGTGTATATCATATAAAAAAACCATCAATAATGAGATAAGGCGTTCATATGAATGATAGAAATGAGAGTTCTGTTGATCAGGCCGCAAAGGATAAACTAGACGAAATACTACATCCGGATACTCAGGCGAGAAAATTCAAAATAACACTGGAATTTGGGTACAAAACTTCTGTAAATTATGATAAGGCAGTTAAGCTTGCCAGGAAAAATTCTGCATATAAGGAAGAGGGAAGCGGCGAGTGGATCCGTCATTCAGCAACTTACACGCCAGAAAACGTTGAAGATCTTTTCAATCTGTTTAACCTTATCCATCAGTGGGAAACAACCGATGTCCTTGTAAATCATAAAAAAATTCCATATGCACATCAACTATGGCTCCCTATGATGTGGTTCTATCGAATTAAATAGACTAGCACTCCTCCATCTTTACCGTGAAATGTCTCAGATGTGGGGCTTGATATACAATCCTTAGTCCTTTGATATTTTCTCTGTTTTTGAAGAGATCAATAAGAGCATCAGCAACATATTGAATGTGGGATATAGTATAAACACGTCTCGGAATAGCCAGGCGAACCAATTCCAATTTAGGGAAAATTTGCTTCCCGGTTTTTTCGTCTTTTTCTGCAAACATCACACCGCCTATTTCTATCGCTCTTATACCGGATTCTCGGTAGAGGGCTACTGAAAGAGACCATCCGGGATATTGATTGCGGGGAATATGAGGGAGGAATTTGTCTGCTAAAACATATATTGCGTGTCCGCCTACTGGTTTATATATCGGGACACCTGCCTCATCCAGAAGATCTCCAAGATAACGAGTTTGATCAATCCTATAACTTATGTAATCTTCTTCTACTACTTCCTCCAGCCCTTTGGCAATGGCTTCAAGATCCCGACCGGCTAGGCCACCGTAAGTAGGGAATCCCTCACCTAAGATGAGAAGATCCCTGACTTTCTCTGCTAGAGAATCATCGTTCAGGGCAATGAAGCCTCCGATATTGACTAAAGCATCTTTTTTAGCACTCATTGTCGCCCCATCGGTATGAGAAAAAATCTCCCTTGATATTTCAAGGATAGACTTGTCTTTATATCCTTTTTCTCTTTCTTTAATAAAATAAGCATTTTCAGCAAAACGGCATGCGTCTAAAAAAAAAGGAATTTTATGAGCCCTGCAGATCTGGCTTACCTGCCGGATATTTTCCATTGATACAGGCTGCCCCCCTCCGCTGTTGTTTGTTATTGTCATCATGATTATAGGTATTTTATCTGGCCCATGCTCTTCGATAAATTTTCTCAGCTTCACTATATCCATATCACCTTTAAAAGGGAGTTCAATAGAAGGATCATAGGCTTCATCTTTAACCATGTCTACTGCATGACCTCCTATGACTTCCACATTTGCTTTTGTTGTGTCAAAGTGGATATTATTTGGGATATAATCGCCATTTTTGACTGTTGATTGAAATAAAATACGCTCCGCAGCTCTTCCCTGATGGGTGGGAATAATATACTTGAATCCGAAAATGCGCCTCACAGATTCTTCAAATCGAAAGAAGCTCTTCGAGCCGGAGTAAGACTCATCTCCTATCATTAATCCGGACCACTGTCTGTCACTCATGGCCGAAGTACCACTGTCAGTGAGGAAATCTATATATACTTTTTCAGCCGGAATATTGAAGACATTCAGACCTGCTTTTTTAAGAAGTTCGTTACGTTCGCTCTTTGAAGTTTTTTGTACTGTTTCAACCACTTTTATTTTAAATGGTTCTACTGGCATTTTCTTTTTGTTCATTTTATGCTCCTGATAATTCTCGGTAACATTCTGCAAAAAAAAGCTAGAAGGAAACAAGCTTCTTAAAATAGGAAAAGCGTTTTTCTATCTCCTGAATAGACAGAGAGTTAAAGCGTTCAATGCCAAAATCCTCTATTGCAAAAGAAGCCATTACACTTCCGAATACGGCTGCTTTGCGTATATCTTTTTCGGTGAAAGATTGTACTTTATCCAGATATCCTAGAAACCCGCCGCCGAAACTATCTCCTGCGCCGGTCGGGTCTACAACTTCTTCACATGGATAGGCCAGGACTCCAAAAACATAATTCTTACCTATAAGCAGTGCTCCATGTTCACCTTTTTTTATGACTATGAGCGATGGCCCGTGTTCGAGAAGTTTTTTGCCTGCTCTTATCAAATTCAGATCCTGAGCAAGCATCTTGATCTCTTCATCGTTTGCAAAAAAAACATCTATTTTTCTCAGGGTTCTTAAGAGTGATTCTGGTTTGTTCTCTATCCACAAATTCATGGAATCCATGGCTGTGAGCCTGGGATTTTGGGCTTGAGTAAGAATATCCTCTTGAAGGTCTGGATCTATGTTCCCTAGAAAAATAATATCGGCTTTCCTGTACTCTGGGAGTAGTTGAGGCCTGAAATCTTTGAACACATTCAAATCGGTTCTGATAGTAGTCCTTATATTAGGGTCATCACCATAGCGGCCCTCCCAGTGGAAACTCTTCCCTGATTTGATTTCTAACCCTTGTGTGTCAACCCCTTTAGCCTTGAAAAATTCGATTACTTCTGATGGGAAGTCCTTTCCTACAACAGCAACGATTTTTGGATTTGTAAAAAAACTTGCAGCCAGTGAGGAATAAGAGCAGGAGCCTCCGACTATTCTCTCTCTTCTACTCTTGGGTGTCTCGATTGTATCAAAAGCCACAGAGCCGACAATTACTAAACTCATAATATTTCACTTCTTAAATATTTATATATTTTCCTATAATAAACTTCAGTTTTTCTTTTGTCTCCTGAGGAATAATATTTTCCCTGGTCACTATGCAGTTCTCGAGGGCATTAGCACATTCACATTGTATGCCTCTTTGAGACGGAATATCAGCAATGGCCTTTTTTATTATTTCTTTGGCATTGTGGATGTTATAAGATAAATTCTCGAGAATCATCTCCACTGAAACCGTTTCTTCGGATGCATGCCAGACATCATAGTCAGTGACAAGATTCATTGTTGCATAGCAAATTTCAGCTTCTCTGCACAATTTAGCCTCTGTGGCACTGGTCATGCCGATAACATCACATCCCCATGAACGGTAGATATTGGACTCGGCTATGGTTGAGAAACAAGCGCCTTCGATGCAAATGTAAGTGCCGCCTCTATGAGCTTTCAAGCCAAGCTCTTTAGCTGCACTGAAAAGAGCAGAGGACAGCTCAGGGCAAACAGGGTGGGCAAAGCTGATGTGGGCTGCAATTCCTTCACCAAAAAAAGAGTTTTTCCTCTTGTTTGTCCTGTCGAAAAACTGATCAGGCAATACGATGTCGCGAGGTTTAATTTCTTCTTTTAGAGAGCCAACTGAGTTGACAGAAATAATTCTTTCAACTCCAAGCATCTTAAATCCGTATATATTAGCTCTGTAATTAATTTCTGAAGGAAGGATATGATGCCCCACGCCGTGACGGCTGAGAAATGCAACTTTTTTCCCTTCCAAGAGGCCTAGAATGTAAGAACCCGAGGTGTTTCCAAAAGGAGTTTTAAATTCAACTTTTTCGATAGCCTTAATACCCTCGATTTCATAAAAGCCTGTCCCCCCAAGAATTCCTATCTCTGCTGAAGGAAGTTCCCTTTTTATTTGGGCCGTCATTTCTCCTCCTATTAACTATAGTCTTTCGAATGTAGCTTATATTGCAAACGGCTATTTTGTACTGGTTGAGTTAGATTATTGATATATAATTTATATTGAATCAAGTCAAGGTTCATCGTAATAATGCGCACCTAGCCTGGAAAACTGAAGACGCCATGAAGGGAGTTTAAACTTTGATATTTGAGTTTTGGCGCTAATTCCGTTATCCTATTGTCCAGAGAAATGCCAGATGAGCATAAGTCATCTGGAATAGAAAGGAGAATCCTCCAATGAAATTTATTTATTTTGATGCATCCTCTGGCATCAGCGGAGATATGATTTTGGGAGCACTTCTTGATCTAGGTGTGTCAGTAGACCTTTTCAAAGGGAAGATGGCGGAATTAGAACTTCCCGTAGAAATAAGAGTAGAAGATACAAAAAGAGCTTCTTTAAGGGGGCTAAAAGTAAATGTTCTTGTCGAAAGAAAAAAGCATATCCATAGGAAATGGGCTGATATTAAAACAATAATTGATAAGAGTACTTTTTCGCAGTCAGTTAAAAAAAATGCTGAGGACATTTTTAAGAACCTTTTTGATGCTGAATCACATGTCCACGGTAGCAACTTCAATGAGACCAGCCTCCATGAGGCAGGAGCAGATGATGCAATAATCGATATAATCGGCTGTTGTTTTATGGCAGAGGTTCTTAATGTAAGCGAGTTTTTTGCATCACCACTTAATTTAGGCCAAGGTTGGGTAAAGGCTGCACATGGTATTCTCCCTGTTCCTCCTCCTGCAGTTGGAGAACTTTTGAAAGGTATTCCGGTATATTCTGCCTGGGTTAAGGAAGAGCTCGTTACACCGACGGGTGCTGCAATTATTTCGACTCTGGCAAAGAAATTTATTGCTTTTCCTGAAATAACCTATGAGAAGATAGGATATGGAGCAGGCAGCCGTGATTTTCACGAATTCTCCAATATCCTGCGGGCTTTTTATGGAAAATGTGAGGAATTTAATGCAGATAAAAAAATTTATCTTATTGAATCAAATATAGACGATTCTAACCCACAAATTCTTGCGGATTTCTTAAGTAAAGCTTTCAATCTGGGAGCCCTGGATGTTTTTCTCACTCCTGTTATTATGAAAAAAAATAGGCTTGCAACGAAATTAACCGTTCTGACTGAGATTGATAAAATGGATAATTTGATAGATTCTGTTTTTAAAGAAACAAGTTCTATAGGGGTCCGATATTTTCCTGTGGAAAGGAGAGTTCTAGAGCGAAGAACTAGTAAAGTTAAAGTTTTGGGTGAGGAAATTGCCATAAAAATTGCAATCATAGATGGAAAAGAAGTCAATATTCAGCCTGAGTTTTCTGACTGCAGGATGTTGGCAGAAAAGAAACATATCCCGGTAAAAAATATTATAGAGCGTGTTTTAAAAGAGTATTCTGGAATGAAGGAAAATCAAAAAAAGATTAACAAGAGGAAAAAACTCAGTAAAAGAATATATTAAAATTATCACAAAAAACCAAGGAGAAAGAAATGAACTTCAAGAATATCGAAGAAGGAGTGAAACTTATATTAGAGGGGATTGGTGAAGACCCAAAACGGGCAGGTCTTCAAAAGACACCTGAAAGAGTCGCACAAATGTTTGAAGAGATACTTGGAGGCATATATGAGGATCCTGCTGAGCAGCTTAAAATTATTCAGGGCGAAAAACATGATGAGATGGTTTTAATAAAAAATATCCCTCTTTATTCAATGTGTGAACATCATCTTCTCCCTTTTGCAGGAGTGGCTCATGTGGCTTATATTCCTAAGGGAGGACGCATCGTAGGCCTCAGTAAGATTGCAAGGGTGGTAGAAATACTTTCCCGCAGGCTTCAGATTCAGGAGAGGCTTACGAAACAGATTGCTGACCTGATAAATGAGACCATGAACCCACTTGGAGTCATGGTCGTGATCGAAGCAGAACATATGTGCGTGTCAATGAGAGGGGCCAAAAAACCAAAATCAATAACGGTTACCTCAGCTGTTAGAGGATCATTTCGTAATAGAAGTGTAACTCGTGCAGAAGCAATGACTTTAATAAGAGGAGGGATGACTGGTGGAAGAGAACTCTAAAAAACGATTTTACATCACAACGCCTATATATTACGTGAATGATGTTCCCCATATCGGTCATGCGTACACAACAATTATTGCTGACAGTATAAGCCGTTTTAAAAAACTTGCGGGATATGAAGTTTTCTTCCTTACAGGTACGGATGAGCATGGCCAGAAAGTCGAAAAATCGGCTGCAGAAAGGGGATTAAAACCCATCGAGCTTGCAGATATAGTAGTCAGGCGTTTTAAAAGCCTGTGGAAGGTCTTGAATATAAATAATGATTATTTTATTCGTACTACGCAACCTATTCACGAAAAAGGAGTTCAAATAATCTTTCAGAAATTGAAAGATAAAGGGGATATCTATAAAGGAGTTTATAAAGGATATTATTGTGTGTCATGTGAAAATTATCTGTCTGAAGATGTTCCACTCGAGAAGGGAGGGGGTAAAATCTGCCCTGACTGCAAAGAAAAAGCCGGTATTGTCTCTGAAGAATGCTATTTTTTCAAGCTTTCTTCTTATCAGAAACCCCTGCTGGATTTTTATGAGGAGAATCCAGCTTTTGTAAGGCCTCCGAGCCGTATGAACGAGGTTGTGAGCTTCGTACGTCATGGGCTTAAGGATTTGAGCATTACACGGACTACAGTCAAATGGGGTATTCCGGTTGCTGATGATCCCGGGCATTCTATTTATGTCTGGTTTGATGCTCTTAATAATTATGTGACTGGCATTGGATATGGCTGGAATCAAGAACTCTTTAAGAAGTTCTGGCCAGCGGATGTTCACCTCATTGGAAAGGACATCCTAAGGTTCCATGCTGTGTTCTGGCCGGCATTTCTTATGGCAGCAGAAATTTCTCTCCCGAGAACTGTTGTTGGCCATGGCTGGTGGCTCAAAGATGAGACGAAAATGTCAAAATCCAGGGGCAATGTCCTTGACCCGCATTCCATCCTAAACACATTTGGAGCCGATCCTTTACGCTATTTTCTTCTCCGTGAAATTCCTATTGGACTTGACGGTAATTTTTCGCATGAGGGATTCATCCACAGGGTTAATTCTGACCTTGCCAATGATCTGGGGAACCTAGTTCAGAGAATCTTGACAATGATAGGGAACTATTTTGGCGGCAGGATAGAAGAAATGGACAAAGAGAATGAAAGGGACAAAAGACTCCGTCTGGAGTTTAATTCGGTTAAGAAAATAGTTTTTAGACATTATGAAAATTATGCTTTAAATAAGGCCTTGGAAGAAATTTGGATTTATATAAATTCGGTAAATAAATACCTGGCTGAAAATGAGCCGTGGAAATTGGCAAAGGACACGAATAAAAAAATGAGGCTGGGAAGGATTCTCTATCAGGCTGCGGCAGCTTTGAGGGCTATAACCTATTTCATTTTTCCTGTGATGCCAGAATCGGCAGAAAAAATATGGAACTATCTCGGAGAAGAAAATCAGATAAGTAAAGAATATTTTTCAGATGTTCAATTTGAGAATTTTGCGCTTGGTCAGCATATTAAAGTGCCGGAACCCATTTTCCCAAGGGTCAAATTGAAAGATTTTATAAAAGAAGAAAATCAGAGTGTTCGCCATGGTAAGGAGGAAAAAATGGAAACAATCACTTTTGATGAATTTAAAAGAATGGACCTTAGAGTCGCTGAGATTCTCAAGGCAGAAAGAGTAGAAGGGACTGACAAGCTCTTGAAGCTGGAAGTGGATATTGGTACTGAAAGAAGACAGATGGTGGCAGGGATAGCCCAGGAATACTCTCCTGAGGAACTTGTTGGAAAAAAATTAACAGTTATAGTCAATCTTAAACCAGCAGTCATTAGGGGGATTGAATCTCAGGGGATGATACTTGCGGGCGAGCTGGAAGGCAAAGCTGTAATTCCTTTCTTTACCGATGACATTCCTGCCGGGAGTAAAGTAAAGTAAATAAAATTTTATATTACGATTAAAATCCGTTTTTAATCCAAATATTTCCTAAGCCTTGAAATAGGAACAGCTCCTTCCCTGAGGATTTTGGGTTTTACTGTTGTTAAATCTAACACTGTGGAAGGCAGTATCCCTTTAGTTTTTCCGCCGTCAACAATAAGATCGACTTTTCCCTGAAATGTTTCTATAGCGTTCTCAGGATCATTAGTTTCCTCTCCTCCTGAGACATTAGCACTCGTTGCTGCTACTGGGAAGCTTGCCTTTTTAACAAGTTTCCTGAGCCAATAAAGGGCTGGCAGCCGTACTCCGATGGTTTTTGCCTTTCCCACTAAATCCTTGGGAAGCCGATTTGAAGCTTTTAAAATAAGAGTTAAAGGCCCCGGCCAGAATTCATCTGAAATGCGTTTAAAAATAGAAGGAATATCCGCGGCAATTTTTTCTACCATGCCAAAGTCTGAAATCACAACAGAAAGAGCTCTTATCGGCTCTCTTTTTTTGTGGCGGTAGATTCTCTGGACAGCTTTTTTTGAAAAACAGTTTGCTCCCAATCCGTAAAATGTATCCGTCGGATAAATAATAACACCATCCTGCTTAAGTATATCAGTAATTATTTTTATCTTGTCGGGCTCAATAATTTCAGTGTTGACTCTTATGATTTGTGTTTGGGCCTGCATAATCCTATTTATATTAAAATAAATGAGTGGAACCGGCAATGCAAATATTAAAATTTAAAAGGGTTGACTATGACTGATGCTTATTCTATAAACATTGTTCTAATAATTGAAGTGGACAATTGACCTTTTTTATGCACAATACTATATATAGCTGCCCCTGATAAGGTGAATTGATTTTTTGGCATGGATTTTGCAGAGATTTAAACCAGAGGAGAGATAAAATGAAGAAACATTTAATTATTTTAACGGTATTGATTCTTTTCATCCCAGGTTTTATTTTCTCGGATGTTGTTACATTTAAAGTGGGATATTTTATTCCAAGGGCACAGAGTGATCTATGGGATATTGAATTTGAAAACATGAGTTTCAGTAAAGTTAATTTTCAGAATACGAATTTTTCTTTTGGTTATGAGTATTTTCTTTCCAGGGAGATGAGCCTTACTCTAAGTATCGGCGGATATACAAAACAAAAATCTGGAGTATATCTAGGATATGTTGGTCACCAGGACTATGATGGAGATTGGGCTTACCCTGATATTTATGAGGGAGACTTTAACCCGAGCCATGTCTATACTGTTTCCATAACTCCTATACAACTCTCGTTGAAATTAACCCCTATGGGTAGAAAAGGAAGATTTATTCCTTATATAGGAGGGGGAGTTGGGGTTTACCTGTGGAGTGTACGGATCCAAGGAGATATGATAGATTTCAACGATGAATGGTATGACACGGAAGAAGAAGTTTCGATTTTCCCGATTTACGCTGTTGATTCCAGGGAAGATGGTAAAATCTCGATAGGATACCATGTTCTTGGAGGAATCATGATGCCAATAGCGAACAGGATCAGTATTGAGGCAGAGTTCAAATACAACATATTAAAAGGAACTTTTTCTGAAGATGAGTATTCTGGTTTTGTTGGCTTTGAACCTTTTGATCTCAGCGGGTATCAGATATCACTCGGGATAAATTACTGGTTTTAATGTCGCTTCCTCCACCCCCTCAAATTCATCTGCTTTTTGGTATTATATTAATTCTATCAGCAATTTTTATGAATAGCCCACGTTATTTTTTCTTAAGCCTGTCTGCAATAATCTTTGCGGCTTTTTGGCCGGAAAGGAGCATCCCTCCAAAAATTGGCCCCATTCTTGGCCCTCCAAATACAGCGTTTGCTGCCATGCCGCAGACATAGAGGCGTGGGAAGATCTCTTTTGTGTTAGTAAGTATAATGTTCTCTCCTTTTTCAGCCCACATTGGTCTTTCTCCTATGACATGACCTGTGGGAGTAAGGAGCTTTGCGCCTGATTTTTGACTGACTACGTTTGCAATTTCTGCGCTGTGGCCGGTTGCATCCAAAACATATTTGCTTCTCATGGTCAGTGGATCAACGTGCATTCCAGCAGTCTTGGCTGCAGTCCAGTTGATTACAACTCCGCGAACTTCCTTATTGTGGATAAGAACATCTTCTGCAGAGATGCAGTTAAAAATATGAGTGCCCTTTTTAATCGTTTGACTCAAAAGAGAACCTAATGTTTCTAAAGCAGAAGCTGTGTAGTAATTTTCATTATAATGAGTCGAAGTGATTCCCCATTCGTCTAGAAGAAATTTGGATTCCTTCTGGATGACGATTTTATTGAACATCATGGCGCCGCCTGGTAGTCCTCCTCCTGGCCTGAGGGTTTTTTCCAAAAGTACAACTTTATAACCTTTGTCGCTTAAAAAATAAGAAGCGCAGAGTCCAGAAGGCCCACCGCCGCAGATTATAATATCGGATTCCAGGCTGTCTAAAAGTTCATTGTTGTAGCTTTCGATAATAGCTTTTGAAATTGTCACTTCATCTAACATTGTTCACCTCTCAAGAAAGCTTATTATAGAAGGGCTTGAATCTTTGGTCAATGTGATATTTATCTGATTCGGGCTCTTCTTTCAGCAGATGAGATTACAGCTTCCAGAACCCGAAGAAGTAAATCCTCAGGAATAGAATCTCCTTTATAGTTTCTTATGCTGTTTCGTTTTTTGATGGCATCTGAAACACTCATTTTCCCTCCTGATAAAAAAGGTGCCTGGTACCTTTTATGATGTTTAAATATTTTTCAGCTTCTGTGTAGTTGCCCCTCTTTTGAAGTCCTTGAATCAGAATGCGGCATTTTTTTTCAATCTCCTGGACAACTAATTTTCTATGATTTTGGGTCAAGTTTAAGGACAAGGTTTTTTCAAGAGCCATAATTCGAAATTGGTCCATACCCCAGTATTTTCGTGAAAGCTGGTCAGGATGGCCTCCTCGCTTGATTATGAGTGGTTTTTTGATTAAATGAATGGGATATTTGTGTGCAACTCTGATTCCAAAATCGTAATCTTCGCACGCAGGCAATCTCTCGTCGAAAGTTCCTACTTCATCAAAGACTTTCCTTCTAAATAATGCTGAAGATAGACTTAACAGACATAATGGTAGTACTTTGTCGAAAATCCAGCCCGAATATTTCTTATGTTTCTTCTTAGGATTAACGAATACCCCTTGCCTGATCCATACTTCCTCAGTATAACATACCATTGCCTTGCTGAAAGTTTTTATAAAATTCATCTGGATGCTGATTTTATCTTTTTCCCAGAGATCGTCGGAATCCAGAAATGCAATATATTTCCCTTCGGATAGATTAAGTCCAGTATTCCTTGCCGCACTTACACCTTTTTTTTCCTGGAAATAATATTTCACTTTATTCCCAAAAGATTTGATAATTTTCCTTGTATTATCTGTAGATCCGTCATCAATGATTAATAACTCAAAGGAATTTATACGGGCACTGCATGTGAAATAATCCTGGCTGAGGACAGACTGTACAGCCTCTTTTAAAAATAATGCTCTGTTGTACGTTGGAATGATAATACTCAGCATGGGGGTCAGACCCCATTGGTAATGGGGATGGTTCCGCTTTTAACAAAAGGGATTTTGATTTTTCCCCATATGGTTTTTACTTCGATTTCTCCAGAAAAATTACAGAAAGTGGATGGCTGTTGCAAAACAGCATAAACGTCTTTTCCTACTTCGAAAAAGTTAAGAAGCAGCAAAATGGAAAAGATTTTTTCTCCATGGCTTTCAATGGTTTTATCTCCGGGAATGGTTCCTTCATTTATCGGGTGCCCCCCGAATTTTAGTGTGTAACTTATTCTGTCGAGAAGCATTTCAAACCCATTTCTATTCGTAAATTTCACCTCAAAATTTAGATCTGCTCCTCCGATAGTCAGGTCATTTGACTTCAAGGCAACGAATTCAATATCAGGTTCCTTAAGGATTGGGAACTCTCCTGAAAAAGCGAAGGGAACACCTCCTTTATCCTTCCGCCCGTCTGAAAATCTAAGCTCTCCCATTAAATAGCATAATGCTTTATCTTCTTGCATGAGTTCGTCTTCATTCTGGAATAAGAGTTCATAGTTTATTTTTACTGGCAGAGCAATGAGAGTTTTTCCTGGTGCGTTGATCTCAATGCCTTCTTCCGGCGAGGTTTGTAGTCGAAGATATTCTTTTTGATTAACCACAAAACGGTAATGGTATCTTGAGAGAAGATATGGTTTTGAAGATGAATTTTGTATATTGATATAAAAAACAAGTGTAACTCCAGAAGGGCTGAGGGCCTGGATTTGTTTTTCTTCCAGGGATATTTTAATATCCTTTAGACCTAGGGAAAGCGAAAAACTCGTTAAAAGTAAGAAAATAACTAAAAACAAATATGGTTTTCTTTTCATTATTGTCCTTTACCCTGCTTTCAGAGCCTTAAGGATACAATAATAGGACAAGAAATTCAAAAGTTAAGATAAAAGTTTGAACTTTTTGTTTTTCTATTATATATAATATCTTGTGGGTTTTTGTACTTAAAAAACGAGAAACTAGATGGGCCGTTTTTATGCATAATTCAAGTTAACTTGGATAATTCAAATTAATATATCTTAGGAGGTTATAATGAAAAAAGTTTTTACAGTTCTTTTATGTTTTCTTGTTTTTCTTTCTTTAAATTTGATATTCACTTCCTGCGTTCCTGAAGAAAAAGTTATAGAAAAACAGGCAATTCAAATAGGCGGGGAGGAAATTCAGCAAAAGGATCCCGCTGTTTACAAAACGAGGGAATTCAGAGGGAAAGAAAGAAAATATTTTACAACTGATTTATCAGGAATTGAAAAACCCTCTTCTCTGGAAGAGTTTACCCAGTATTTCCACAATCCGCCAATTCGGCAGTATATGACAGGAACCTGCTGGTGTTTTTGCACGACTTCTTTTCTGGAGTCGGAATTAAAGCGCTTGGGAAAAGGAGAGATAAAGCTATCTGAAATCTATACAGTCTACTGGGAATATGTCGAGAAAGCGAGGCGGTATATCAAAGAAAAAGGCAATTCATCAGTAAGCCAGGGTTCTGAACACAATGCAGTGACAAGAATGATGAGAAAGTACGGGGCTGTACGTGCATCAGATTACACTGGCCTTCTTCCCGAACAGACCGAACACAACCACAGCAAGCTTGCTCGTGAAATACAAAAGTACCTGGCTTTCTGTAAGGAAAACCAATACTGGGATGAAGAAAAAGCGCTATCTTATGTTAAGAGTATTCTGGATAAGTACTTAGGGAGACCCCCCGAAAAAATAGAGGTGGACGGTCAGGCAATGACACCAAAAGAATACCTGGATAATGTCCTTGAGCTTCCTCTGGATGACTATGTTGAAATCATGAGCTTTAAATCGCTTCCATTTTATACAAGAGGGGAGTTCAAGGTCCCTGATAACTGGTGGCATTGCAAAGAGTATTACAATGTTCCTCTAGATGATTTCTATAATGCCATTGTGAAGGCTTTAAACAATGGTTACACGGTTGCCTTTGGAGGAGACACGTCCGAGCCGGGGAAAAGCGGTGGCGACGATATTGCTATTATCCCGAGTTTTGACATTCTTCAAAAACTTATCGATCAGGACAGCCGGGAATTCAGATTTACTAACAGAACCTCTACCGATGACCACGCCATCCATGCTGTTGGAATTAAAGAAGCGAAGGATCACACCTGGTTTCTTATCAAGGATTCCGGTTCTAGCGCTCAAAGAGGTCAGTTTAAAGGCTATTATTTTTTCAGAGACGATTATGTGAAACTCAAGATGCTGACTATCATGGTTCATAAAGATGCTGTGCCTGATTTGATGGCAAAATTTTCTGATTCGACTAGTGAGTAAAAAGTAAGAGTAAAACAGTAAAGAAAACAAAGCAGGGAAAATTTAAAAAAAGGTTTGTCATATGAAGACAGAAATTTTACTTGGAGATGAAGCTGTAGCCTTGGGAGCCATTCATGCCGGTCTCACTTCGGGATTTTCATATCCAGGCACACCGGCTACAGAAGTAATGGAGTATTTGATTAGAGCTTCTAAGAAAGAAGCGAAATTTAATGCAAGTTGGTGTGTCAACGAAAAGGTAGCCTATGAAGAGGCTCTTGGAGTGTCCTATTCGGGGAAAAGAACGATGGTGTCTATGAAGCATGTAGGATTGAATGTTGCTGCTGACCCTTTTATGAATTCGGCGCTTACTAAGATAAACGGCGGTCTCGTAGTTGTAGTTGCTGACGACCCTGGTATGCACAGTTCTCAGAATGAACAGGACAGCCGTTATTATGCTAATTTTGCGAATATAATTTGTTTGGAACCTTCAGGGCAACAGGAAGCTTATGATATAACTCGGGCTGCTTTTGATGTTTCTGAGAAATTTAACATCCCTGTTTTGATCCGGGTTGTCACAAGGCTTTCTCACAGCCGTTCGAAAGTACAAACTAGGCCGCCTCAGAATGAAAATGAGATAAAATACGGGGAAGGAAAAGACTGGACTCTTCTTCCTGCAAATGCCCGCAAACGGTTTGAGATTCTCATGAGAAGGCAGTCTGAAGTTATCACATTTTCAAATAAGTCTGATTTTAACAAGCTTTACCTGAATGAAAAAAACAGTTCATTTGGCATAATTGCTTCCGGAATCGCTTATAATTATGTATGGGAAAATTTGAAAGACTTCCCCCAAAAACCATCTCTTTTGAAGATTTGCACTTACCCTCTACCTGAAGAATTGATATCCAGGCTTGTCCAGCAGGTGGATAGCATTCTGGTTGTTGAAGAAGGGTATCCTTTTATTGAGAAAAGTCTGAGGGGCCTTTTTGGAATAAGCGGAAAAACAGTTAATGGAAGATTAAACGGACGTCTTCCCATGACAGGAGAACTGTCTTCTGATAATGTTCGCAAGGCACTGGAAATGATTCCCAACACAACTCAGATATTGCAAGATTTTACACTGCCTGCTAGGCCTCCACAACTCTGTCCTGGATGTCCACATGGAGATACTTTGAATGCTCTAAATAAAGTTCTGAAACCTTTTTCTGGTGCTGTTGTTTTCAGCGATATCGGCTGTTATACTCTTGGGGCTTTGCCTCCATATAATGCGGTTGATACCTGTGTCTGTATGGGTGCGAGTATAGGTATGGCCAAAGGGGGAGCAGAAGCTGGAGTGTTCCCATCTGTAGCTGTTATAGGGGATTCGACATTTTCTCATTCTGGTATGACACCTCTTCTTGATGCAGTAGCAACTGATACAAACATGACTTTGATCATACTGGATAATAATGTTGTAGCCATGACAGGAGGTCAGCCGACATTCGCTCCAGGTGAGGGATTGATACGAATAGTAGAGGGATTGGGTGTCAGAAAAAATCATATCCAGGTCATTGTGCCTCTTCCAAAAAACTTAGAGAAAAACATTCAGATTATTAAGAGAGAAATTAATCATAAAGGACTTTCGGTAATCATAGCTCAAAGGGAATGTGTTGAGGAAGTTCTAAAGAAAAAGAGAAGAGGAGCAAAGTGAGATGAAACAAGATATTATTTTATCTGGCGTAGGAGGACAGGGAATTCTGTCGATTGCATTTGTGATAGATAATGCAGCTTTGAAAGAAGGCATGGAGTTTAAGCAGGCAGAGATTCACGGAATGGCCCAGAGAGGCGGAGCGGTTCAATCTCATCTAAGGTTATCTGATAAGCCAATATTCAGTGACCTTGTTCCAAGAGGGAAGGCAGACATGATATTAAGCGTGGAGCCTCTTGAGAGTCTTCGGTATATTGACTACCTCAGCCCGGATGGAATAATTGTAACGAGCAGTAACCCGTACATGAATATTGGAAATTATCCTAATTTGGATAAAGTTTTGGACGGGATTAGGGCTGTTGAAAATTCTGTTATTATTGACTCCGAAAAATTAGCAAGGGAAGCCGGTTCCAGAAAAGCTCAAAACATGGTAATCCTGGGAGCTGCTTCCAAACACTTGATTTTGAAAAAGGAAACTCTGGAAGAATTCATAAGAATTCTTTTTATGTCTCGAAGTGAAAGTCTTGCGGATATTAATGTAAAAGCATTCCGGCTCGGATACAATGCTACATCTTAAATAAACCTAACGATGAGGTTAATATCCGATGAAAATATCTTTTGATAAAATTGATAGTGTCTTTCATGATGCTGAAAAAGACAACCGTTCATTTCTTCTAGAGCATGAAGTCTATTGGATTCTTAAAGAGGCAGGCATCCAGACACCTGTGTTCCTTTTTATTAAAAAAGGAGCGGGTGTTTTAAAACAAGACTTGTCACGTTTTCAAACAGACAAACTTATCCTGAAGGTAGTTTCTCCTATTATTACGCATAAATCTGATGTTGGAGGTGTAATCTTTGTTAAAAAAGATGTTAAAACGGTAAATGAAACAATCAGGGAGATGCTGGTAAGTCTCCCGGAAAAATACAGGGATTGGGCGCACGATTTTAACTTATCAGAGAGAGAGCTTGGAATTTCCACAAAGGAGATCAATGAAAGTATAAGGGGATTTTTAGTATGCGAAGCTGTGGATTATGAAAAGATAGGTTTTGGCTCGGAACTCCTTCTTGGTTTAAGGTCTTCAAGGGAATTTGGACCTATTGTTACTATGGGTATTGGCGGTGCTGAGGTGGAATACTTGAACGAAAGATTGAAAGAGGGAAAAGCCTCATCAATAGCTTCAGCTCATCTGATTAAGAAAGAGGAAATTCTGCGGGTTCTTGAACCTCTTGCTTTTTACAATAAACTGGTCAATAAATTCCGCGGCCGGGAATCATTGATTTCTAAAGGAGAACTCATAGAAACTTATTCACGCTTTCTTGAATTAGGAAGATATTATTCCGAATACATGAAGAACAGTGATTTTGTCATTGAAGAAGCAGAGGTTAATCCTTTTGTTATCAGTAATAAAAGACTTACTGCATTAGATGGAATGTGCCATTTTTCAAGAAATCATCAGGATGTGAAACAGCGGTCTGTTGAAAAGATTAAATGTCTTCTCAAACCTCAAACTATAGGGATTATTGGTGTTTCCGAAAAGATGAATACAGGGCACATCATTTTAAATAATATTCTTAAACAAGGCTTCCCACGGGAGAATGTATTTGTTGTAAAGCCAGGTGTTAAAGAAATAGAAGGATGTGTATGTATTCCTGATGTTTCGCAGCTTCCAAGGGAAGTTGATATGTTTGTCCTGACAGTTTCAGCCAAGCAGAGTTATCAGCTTGTGAAGGAGATTGTGAAGTATGAAAAAGCCTGCTCTATTATAATTATTTCAGGGGGGATTGGAGAAAAAGAAGGGACGCTGTCTTTAGAAAATAGTATAAAAGGTCTTCTTGCCCAGGGAAGGATGGACAAGAAACTTACCCCTGTTATTAATGGCGGAAATTGTCTGGGTATATTCTCGAAGCCAGGAAAATACAATACTATTTTTATTCCTGATTACAAGCTCTATAAACTTCCCCGTACAGATATGCAAAAATCTAATCTTGTTTATATATGCCAGAGCGGAGCATTTATGATTTCAATGATGAGCAAAATCCCCCAGATTGAACCTCTTTATGCAGTTTCCATAGGAAATCAGATTGACCTTACAGTTTCAGATTACCTGAATTATTTAAAAGATGATGATGAGGCCAGAATCTTTGCAGTATACATTGAGGGATTTGTTTCTGGAGATGGTCTTGCCTTTGCACGAGCTGCGAGAGAGATAACCAGGCAAAAAGGAAAAACTGTTTTTGTATACAAAGCAGGCAGGTCTCCAGAAGGCAGGGCTGCGACAGCGAGCCACACAGCTTCTGTGGCCGGGGATTATAATGCAAGCCGCTCGATTCTGGAGGAAGCGGGCGTAATCATTGCCGAGACAATATGCGAATTTGAAGATTTTATTAAAAATCTTTGTTTTTTATCTGCTAAAAAAGTCCGTGGAAACAGGGTTGCCTTGGTCAGCAATGCAGGTTTTGAATGTGTTATTATGTCTGACAATCTGAAATGTAATGATGAGTTAAAATTAGCAGAGTTTTCACCTGGGACCGTTCAGAAAATATCTGAAGTATTGAAACCGGCAGGAATTGACAGGATTCAGGATGCCCAAAATCCTCTTGACCTTACACCAATGGCGAACGATGAATCGTTTTGCCGGTGTGTTCAAATTGTTCTTGAAGATGAGAGTGTGGATTGTGCCGTGATATCCCCCGTTCCAATGACTTCGGCAATGGAAACCCTTGTTTCTTCAAAATTGCATAGAGAAAATATTTTCAACGAAGGAAGTACTCCTATGCGGTTGGCACGTATTTTCAACGAATCAGATAAGCCTTTCGTTATAAACATAGATTCTGGTGCGATTTATCAGCCTATGAGAGATCTACTGGGAGAAAAAGGAGTTCCCACTTTCAGACGTTGTGACGATGCAGTTAAGTTTTTAAGAAAATACATTAACCGTTTCTTAAAATGAGAAAAGGTACCTGGTACCTTTTTATTGATAATTGCGGGGGCCAAAGATTTTACTCCCGATCCTTACAAGATTTGCTCCCTCTTCAATAGCAACACGATAGGAATTTGTCATTCCCATGGATAAATATCTCATCTCGACACTAGGAATATCAAGAGCTCTTATTTTATCAAATATTTTTTTTGTTTCAACAAAGTAGGACCTTGCATCTTCAGGATTGCCAAACATTGGGCCCATAGTCATGAAACCCTGGATTTTTATATTCTTTAAGCCTGAGATTTTTTTTGTAAAGTCTTCCATGTCTTCAGGGAAGATACCGTACTTTTGTTGTTCTCTTCCGCTGTTTATCTCAATCAGGATTGGCATGATTTTGTCCAGTCTCCGGCACCGCTTGTCTATTTCAGAAGCAAGTGCGATGGAATCAACTGTTTCGATCATGTCGAATATTTCAACCGCAATTTTTACTTTGTTTCTCTGAAGATGGCCGATGAAATGCCATTTTGCCTGCTGCCCGATTATAGAATAAGCTTTCTGTGCTTCCTGCACATAATTTTGCCCGATGATTTTAATTCCTGCCTGAACAGCCTGAAGAATTTCTTCTGGGGTTCTTGTCTTAGAAGCCGCGACAAGCTCTACACTACTGGGGAGTTCATCCAGGATTTTTTTTACGTTTTCTTTTATCATTTCTGTTCCTCACGATATAAAGATTATTCAATCGCTAAACAAATTTCAAGAATATTGTTATTTATTTGTTTTTTTATTATGGTATAAACAATAATGAATAAAGTGTAATAAAATAAAGGATGAAAGTAAGTACTCACGGAAAAACATGAATATGTATTTTAATAAGGAAATTCCAAAAGCAAAAGTGGCCTCGAGACTTGAATGGTTTTCAGCCGGTTAGGGAGTATATTTGATGAGCGATAACGTATATGACAGTTTGAGAGAACGGGGTTTTATCGCACAGACATCCGATGAGGATGTGGTGCGTAAAATGCTAGGTGGAAGTCGTATCACTTTTTATGTCGGCTATGACAGTACTGCCTCAAGCCTCCATGCAGGAAGCCTTGTGCCGATTATGGCGATGATGCATCTACAGCGGGCAGGTCACAGACCGATCGCTATCGTTGGAGGGGGGACAACCATGGTTGGTGATCCCAGTGGTAAGAGCGAGATGCGGCAGATGCTAGATGAAGAAGCCATTCGTGCAAATGGCCGGGCTATTCATGCTCAACTTAACAACTACCTTCATTTTGATGGGGAAAGTTCCTTAGCAGTGGATAATGCCGATTGGCTCCTGCCTTTAAATTATGTAGGGTTCCTACGTGACATAGGGAAACATTTCAGTGTCAACCGCATGCTGTCTGCCGAAGCATATAAACAGCGCCTGGAACGCGGTCTTTCTTTCATCGAGTTCAACTATCAGCTCCTCCAGGCATATGACTATCTGACCGTATACCGAAAATACGGATGCACTCTCCAGATGGGAGGCGACGATCAGTGGGGCAATATTTTGGCGGGTGTGGATCTTATCCGCCGTGTTGAAGGAGCTAAGGTGGAAGCTATGACTTTTCCTTTGCTGACTACAGCCTCGAATGACAAAATGGGGAAAACAGCTTCCGGTGCTCTCTGGCTGGATCCAGAACTTGTCAATCCTTATGACTTCTATCAGTACTGGATTAACTGTGATGACAGAGACGTTGTGCCTTTCCTTAAACTTTTCACATTTCTTCCGATGAAAGAGATAGGACGTTTAGGAGCCCTAAAAGGAAGCGAAATCCGCCAGGCAAAACAAATACTAGCTTTAGAAGCTACCGGCATCACGCACGGTGAGAATGCAGCCCGGGAAGCACAAGCAGCTGCTTCGGCTGCTTTTGGAAAGGAATCCGGAGACCTGGATCAGACTCTAAGTGCTATGCCTTCTTCTGTTATTTCCCATGACCGCCTGTCATCTGGCATCAGCCTAGTAGAAATTTTTATGGAAGTAGGATTGACAGCTTCCAGAGGTGAAGCAAAGAGACTCATCAATCAGGGCGGAATGTACATTAATAACGAAAGAGTTGAGAGTATCGAACAGGTTTTGAATGAAGATGATTTAACTCCAAACGGGATCTTTCTTCGTACCGGCAAAAAGAATTACCACCGTATTATTGTAAAATAACCAAGGGGCTTAAAACTTCTCTACTTTTTCAGCAGTATTTCCTCAAAAAATTTCAGCGCCTCTTGGTCTCCTGTCTCTCCCAGCCAGAAGATTGCGTTTTTGCGAACCTTTGCACTTTTATTATTTCTGGCAATATCGATAAGCATAGGGACAGCTTTTTCTTTGGGAAGTTGGCTTATGGCAAAAACAGCGGACTTTTTAACTTCTATATTTTCTGAAGATTCTTTCACAATATCTCCGAGTGTCTCGATGCTTTCTTTAGAAGCTTTTTGTCCCAGCCAGAAGATTGCGTTTTTTCTGACTTGTGGATTGTCGCTTGTCTTTGCGATTTTGATCATTTCTGCAACAGATTCTTTCCGGTCGCTGAGACTGAGTGCAAAAATAACCTGTTTTCTCAGTTTTGTATCTTTTTCTTTTTTATAAATCTCTTTGAGATAATCCAGACTTTTCTTGTCCTTGTAATTTCCCAGCCAGAATATAGCGTTTTCTCTGATTTTTTTTGCATAGTTACCTAGAGCCACCCTGCGCATGAAATCATAAGTTTTTATGTTGTCATGTAAACTGATGATAAAAATCAGGGTCTTCTGCAGGTCATCATTTGCGAATTCGAAAGAACTTTCGAGAAATCTGAAGCTTTCCTCTGTATTTGCATCACCAAGCCAGTAAATGGATTCTTCCTGAAATTCATAATTTCTTTCTAAGTCGATAAGATGAGCGTCAACAATATCCACATCATTTTTTAAAATCTTATGGAGAAAAATGATTCCTGCTGGTTCAGCACCATTGTCGATACTTAAAGATTTGCTGCTCTTCTCACTCCATTTAAATTGCGAATTGAGTTTTATTCTGCTGTTTTTTGTTGACACAATAAAAGGTTCCGATGGCTCTCCGTTCCATCCCATACGGATATTATCTCTGCTTTGAAATGCATAGCCTGTAAAATATGTGTTTCCTTGCCTTGTTTTTTGGAATTCTTTGCGGGCTCGGTCAAATTTTTGTATTAATGAAATATTCTCTTCGTTCAGAAAATGTACCTTTCCTTTTAAAAATGGGACTGATTCATACCCGAATAGATGTAGGCCGCTCCAAACTAAAAAAGCAGCCAGAGGTATTATGACTAAAAATTTCGTTGCTTTTTTCATTTGATTTTCCCTTTTTTCCGTAATGTTTTAGTAGATACTACTTTTCAATAATTTCTTTTAGAAACTCGAGAGCTTCTTTATTTTTCGATTGGCCTAACCAGAAGACAATCTGTTTTTTAAGTTCATAGTCTTTCTCTTTTTTTGCCAATTCGATTAGCATTTTAATAGCTTTGTCACTCTTGTTTTGTGAGATTGAAAAAATCATTCTTTTCTTGAGATTGACATTGTCTGTTTTAGAATACATATCTGATAGTATATCTAAAACCTCTTCGTTTTTTTCTTCCCCTATCCAGAAGATAGCCTTTTCCCTTGCTTCCATATCCTTATCATTTTTTGCAATATCAAGGAGTTTTTCTCTTGCCTTTTTGCTTTTGTTTTGAGAAAACGCAAAAAGGAGCTTCTCTTTGATGCGGGTATCAGTTTCAGTGTCATAAATTTTCAAAAGTGTATCGAGACTTTCTTTGTCTTTTCTCTGCCCAAGCCAGAAAATCGCACATTCTTTAACCCTTAGATCGGAATCTTTTGCAGCCAACTCGGCCATCAAGGGAGTGACTCTTGAATCTTTGGATTGGCCGAGGATAAAAACAGCTCGCTCTCTAAGTTTGGCATCTTCACTCTTTCTGACTATTTTTTCTACTATGGGGAAAGCCTTTTCTTCATCCACGTTAAGCAGGGCATTCAACGCCACTAATTTAAGTTCTAATTCTGGATCGATGTTTTCTTCTGGGTGTAAATCCTCCAATCCTAATTCCTCAAGACCTTCTAATCCCTCGAGGCCTTCTAGTGATTCCAGACTTCCGTTTATGTATTTTCGAAATTCTGGAAGGCCATTCTTGACAAGCTCTTCAGCGATTTGGACTCTGAGGACCTTGGCATCATCTGCCCATGAACTTGTTGAATAACTTATAATCATAGAATCGAGATGCTTAAGGGCATCTTCTTTAATTTCGAGCTGCTTTTCCATGTTCGTAAGAGTGCTGCTGTATCTGTCCAAACTGTAACCTAACCAGTAAAGAGATTCGGCCAGATATTTGCTTTTTTTGAATTCTTCAGTGATTTTATCCAATTCTTTGACAGCTTCCATCCACTCTTTTTGGTAGATGAATTTTTTTGCTTTTTCGAAAAGTTCCTGGTCTTTTGCCTTTTCCTGCGAGATAAGAAATCCTCCGAAGATTAATGTTAAAGTTAGGATTAATGAGATAGTTTTGATGGTTTTCATTGTAGTAAACCTCCTTATATTTTTCGTAAGATTTCCATTTTAAAAAGGATATCTCTTTTATCGATAGCTTCTTTGATTAAAGCATGGATTTCTTTGCTTTCACTCTTTTGGTTTGCGATTTCTCTTAATACCATATCTACATCTTCAAGAAGCTGTACGGTGGAAGGATCGGTCTCAGCGGCTATCCTCTTCAGGAGAATATTCTGGATGATGAGATTTTGAGCTGTTTTTTTATCCATCATGATGCTGGTACTGGTTTTTTCCTGGAGAGAGTCGTTTGAATATTCAACAAGGATTGGTTTGAGTTCCTCGAAGTGTTCCTTCAATGTTTGCTGGATAAATTTCCTGGATGCGGTTTCCTGGTGGAAAGATTCATGTCCTGAAGAGATCCAGAATCTTCCGATAAAAATTCCAATGAATAGAACTAGAATAACCGCAGTAGATACGAGTGCCCATCCTGGAAAGAAAAAGCGATTTTTCGACTTGCCGGTGGTTTCAGATATGCCTGTATTGATGCCTTTCCAGCATTTTTCCCAGTTTGCTTCCGGAGTTTCTTCTATTTCGGCTTCATTCAACAGACGGAAGATTTTTTTTGTGTATTCTAGATCTTTGGAACATTTGGAACATTTCCCGAGGTGACTTTCTAACTCAGAGCTTTCTTTTTCGCTTAACTCTCCATAGAGATATAAAATGATTTGCTCATTAAATTTACTGCATTTCATAGTTTTTCTCCGAAAAAAAGCTTTTAAAATTCTTTTTAATAACTGATACTGCCCGAAAAAGCTGTTTTTTCACACTCCCCTGTGAACTATTCATGAATTCAGCGATTTCCTGAGTGCTGAAGTGTTGATAATGCCTCAGGATGAAAATCATTCTCTGCTTAAAGGATAATTGGTTTAGAATCAGATCTATTTTTTCACGTATTTCTTTTAATCTGTTTATGTATACAGGATTGAGATTTTCATTGTTTGAAGATATATTTTGGACATCTTGGCTCATGGAGTGTTTTTCTTTCATTTTTTTGTGTTTTCTAAGGTGATCGATACTGCAGTTAATACTGATGCGGAAGAGCCAGGAAGAAAATCTTGTTTGATCCTGAGTGTGAAATTTTTGTAAGGAATTGTATGCCTTGATAAATGTTTCTTGGACAATGTCTTCTGCATCTTCAGCATTCTTTGTATACCGGAAAGCCAGGGAAAAGATCCCATTTTTGTTTTCTTCAAACAATTGCCTGAAGGCTTCATTATTTCCTGCCTGTGCTGATTGAATTATTTCTCTTTCATCCATTTTTTTCTTTATATATTAAAACGGAAAATTATAGGCATTAGTTGACTATATTATACGTAAATTTTAATTGTAAGCTCTTTACTCTTTATTATATAGCCTGTAATATTGATTGTGTTATGAAAGTAATCAAAGATTCACTGAGCTTTTCAACAAAGGGGTTTAACGATATGTTGGACCTAACCAGCCATGTTTCAAAAAAGCTGACAGAGAGCGGATTGGAAAATGGAACGGTAACTCTATTTATTACAGGTTCTACTGCAGGTATAACAACAATAGAATATGAAGAAGGACTTGTTAAGGATTTCTCAGAACTAATGGAAAAACTTATACCGAGCACAGTAACTTATCATCATGATGCGAGATGGGGAGATGGAAACGGATTTTCACATGTGCGGGCTTCGCTGCTCGGGCCTTCTCTGACTGTTCCTTTTTACAATAGCAAACTGGCACTCGGCACATGGCAGCAGATAGTATTTGTAGATTTTGACAACCGTGAACGTTCAAGAAAGATTTTCCTCCAGTTTATGGGAAAGTAAGGATACAGCGATACCAGGATATTTATCGGATGCTTTATTTACTGTTTATATTATGCCTTATCTGAACTGACCTTTATTTCAATCATGAATGATGACAAATGACCGACATCAAAGAGAAATTAAAACAGCTAAAAAAAGAAAGAGAAGCCCGTTTGAAATCTCAGCGGATAAAAGACACATGGGAACAGATAGAAAGAAAAGAAAAACTCACAACCAAAGAAAAACTCCAGCAGTTAATCAATCTGACAGATAGGGAAAAACCTAAAAAGCCTGAAATTCAACGGGCTGAACCTGTTGAGCATGAACCGCTGATGTTTAAAGAAAATCAATATGACCTGAATTATAAATATGGAAAGATCACTCTTGCTCGAGGCCTGGATATTGAAGGCGATGTTCTTGCCTGTTTAAGTAAAGACCCGGCTTTCAAAAATCTTGACCTTTCCACATCTCTCTTCATCGACCTGGAAACTACAGGTCTCTCTGGAGGGGCCGGTGTTGTACCTTTCAATGTTGGAATGGGTTATTACAGTGATGACAGATTCTGGGTTGTACAGTATTTCCTTGGTGATTTAGCTGAGGAAGAAAAAATGATTCATGAACTGGGCAAGTTTTTTGCTGATAGAAATTTTCAATCTGTGGTCACTTATAACGGAAAAGCATTTGATATTCCTTTACTGGAGACAAGGTTTATCCTTTACAGGCAGCCTTTAATTCTAAGCGGGCTTCCTCATCTTGATTTTCTATTTCCAGCAAGGAATCTCTGGAAACACAAATATGAAAGCTGCCGTTTGTGTAATCTGGCGCACGAAGTCCTAAAAACCGGCCGTCTCGAAGATATACCATCATCTGAAATACCCTGGAGATATTTTCAATATCTGGATACAGGAAATTTTGAATTGATTGAGCCTGTCCTTTACCATAATGAAGAGGACATCCTGTCTCTTTTGGGTGTTGTTATTGCAGGGGCTCTTGTTTTTTCTGAAGAAAAGGGAAGCGACGCAATGGATTTGTACGGGGCAGGAAAGATTCTTGAAAAGGTCGGGGAAATAGAGAAGTCTGTCTATTTTTTCGAGCGTGCACTGGACGGAAAATTAACAGAGGAAATATCGATCCAGACCAAGAAGAGGCTTTCTTACAATTTCAAGAGAAATCAGGAATGGGAAAAGGCGGTTTCACTATGGAAGGAAGTGGCTTCCTTAGATAATGTGTCTTCTCACCAGCTTTTTTCGTTTAGAGAACTTGCAATGTATTTTGAACATAGAGAAAGAGCGTATGAAGAAGCAAGAAAAATTGCAGAAGAAGGATTCGTTCTTTCTCTTAATTGTTCTTCTTATTATAAGGAAGATTTCTCTCACAGACTTGAGCGTTTAAAAAGGAAAATTAAGCGTAGTAAGCAGTAATAGAATTAATTACGGGTAGAGCTATTCTTTAGGTATTCAGAAAAAAAAGAGAGCAATGCTATTTTTTACTGCTTGCGGCAAAGAATTGAAAATCGGTGTCCATTGCGATATAGTTAAGATAAGATTTATAAATTTGATTTTGTTGGTTAAATTTACTGAATTGGCTTGAATAGCCTAGCCGTACTTACGCCCGTAGCTCAGCTGGATAGAGCGTCTGACTACGAATCAGAAGGTCGCAGGTTCGAATCCTGTCGGGCGTACCAGTTTATTATTTAAATAGTGACACATCCTATTTTTCATGCTTCCGTGGACTTCCTTTTGACCTTGGAAAATGATAAAATAATTAACAGAGAAAAATAAGCTAAGCTAAGCCTAACAAATGAAGAGCATTAAACGTATTGTCCATAAAGCAAAAACATTCAAAAAAGCGGAGGAGTGGGATATTTTACAGCAGATCCGAATGTCCCCTGAAGAGAGGCAGGCCGTCTCCTTTACATTGCGTAAGCGTGTATATGGCTCAAAACCTCCTGATGTGAGAGAGGCATGTAAAATCAAGTGAAATCTTCCTATTTCTCGCCCGACATTAAAGACTTTATTTTTTTTCTTGATAAACATAATGTAAAATACCTTATTGTTGGCGGGGAAGCAGTAATTTATTATGGACATACAAGATTAACTGGAGATGTTGATTTCTTTTTTGAATCTGTCCCTGAAAATATTAAGAGATTGTATGATACTTTAACAGAATTTTGGCGGGGAGATATTCCGGGTGTTGATTCCATAGAAGATTTGAAAAAACCTGCTTTAATTATTCAATTTGGCGTGCCTCCTAACCGGATTGATCTGATGAATCTTATTGACAACATTTCTTTCTCAGAAGCATGGAAAAACAAAGTTACTGATAAACTGAGAATATATAAAAAAACCATACCGATTTATTTTATTGGATTAGATGAGTTAATTAAGAATAAAGAGACGATAAATCGACCTAAAGATATAGAAGATTTAAAATATTTAAGGAAAATAAAGTAGCCTAGGTTAAAAGAAGTTGGTTTGTCCCAAAATCCTTAGTGCTTATACAACACTTTCCCTCCATATACTTCTCGATCAATCAATGATATAGCTTCATTTATTAGAGAGACGATTTTCATGCTAAATATTATCATCTAAATCCCGATTCAGGCTTGTGAATAAGTTAATTTTAATGATATCAACTATGTGCCAAAGCCAATCCGTAAATGCATAAATGTATAATTCCTATTATGCTGCTGTTTTTTACTTGTTTTCTGTTTTTAGGACGGAAATAAAGGCACTCTGAGGGATCATTACTGAACCAACCATTTTCATCCTTTTTTTTCCTTTTTTCTGTTTCTTCAGAAGTTTTTGTTTGCGTGTTACATCTCCACCGTAAAGTTTGGCAGTTACGTCTTTTCTATATGGAGAAACCGTGGATCTCGAGATTATCTTACCTCCAATCGCACCTTGAATAGCTATTTTAAATTGATGTCTTGGAATTTCATCTTTGAGCCGGCTGCATATTTTTACTCCCCATTCTCTGGATTTGTCACGATGTACAATTATGGATAAAGCATCAACCTTTTCGCCATTAACCAGAATATCAAGCCGTACAAGGTCACTTTCTCTATAGTCAATTAATTCATAGTCAAATGATCCATATCCCTGTGTAATTGTCTTGAGAGTATCGTAGAAGTCGTAAATAACTTCTGCAAGGGGCATATCAATAATAAGCTCGATACGCCCTGGAGTTGGATAGCTCGTGCGAGGATTGCTTCCTCTGCGTGATAAACATAATTTCATCACAACGCCCATATATTTATCAGGGAAAAGAAGAGACGCTTTAATATAAGGTTCTGATGTGCTTTTGATTAAAGATGGATCCGGATAATATTGTGGGTTATCTATTATAATGGTCTCATCATTTTTGACTGTGAATCTGTATTGAACGCTCGGTACTGTCATTATAATAGACAGGTTGTATTCCCGTTCTAATCTCTGTTGAAATATTTCAAGATGAAGAAGTCCTAAAAAACCGCATCTGAATCCTTGTCCTAAAGCTGCAGAAGAATCTTTTTGATAGGTAAGGGCTGCATCATTGAGTTCATACTTATCAAGAGTCTCTCGAAGAGATTGATATTCATCTGAAGATACAGGATAAATAGAAGAAAAGACTAGAGGCTTTGCTTCCTTAAATCCGGATAAGGGTTCAGCAGTTGGATTTGAATCTAAAGTAATAGTATCGCCGATCCTTGTATCTCCAAGTTTTTTTATCCCTGCAATAATGTATCCGACTTCACCTGCAGAAAGATTCTCTTTTGGTGTTGTTTCTATATGAAACAGTCCGACTTCTTCAACTTTATAGGTAGAACTATTTGATAGCAGACGGATAATATCACCGGCTTTAACAGACCCGTCAAAGATGCGGCAGTGAATTATCGTCCCACGAAAAGAATCATAATGAGCATCAAAAATAAGGGCTTTAAACTGCTTGTCAGGGCTGCCTTTTGGTGGTGGGACATATTTTACTATAGCTTCAAAAACATCGTTTATCCCTATTCCTTTTTTGGCAGAACACAGGATTGCCATATCAGAATCAAGGCCCAGTTCATTTTCAATTTGTTCTTTAGTTCTGTCTATATCTGCAGATATAAGGTCTATCTTATTTATAACAGGAATTATTGTAAGGTCATGTTCCATGGCCATGTAAAGATTTGCAACTGTTTGTGCTTCTACGCCTTGTGATGCATCAACAATAAGAATCACACCTTCACATGATGCGAGGGCACGGGATACTTCGTATGAAAAATCTACATGGCCAGGGGTGTCAATCAGGTTGAGTGAATAATCTTCACCGTTTTTATCTGTATAAGGCAGTGTTATAGTATGGCTTTTAATAGTAATCCCTCTTTCTCTCTCGAGGTCCATTGTATCGAGTATTTGGTCCCTGAATTCTCTTTGTGAAACCATGCCTGAAACTTGTATAAACCTGTCTGCAAGGGTAGATTTTCCATGGTCAATATGAGCGATAATGCTAAAGTTTCTGATGCTAGACATGTTTGATTCTCTTGATGCTGAATTTTCTCAAATGATTGTTTTCATGAATAATTCAGGTCAAACAAATATTCTAACATATACCCTTTGACGATGCACACTTTGGAGGGGCAAAAAATCTGGACACATAATGCGGGGATTGATATATTTATATCCTACAGCAATGCTGCTGTGGATTAAGAAAAATTGTACCTGGTACACTTTTACTGATAGGCAAGCATATTTTGAGAAGGTACCAGGTACTTTCTTTCTCAAGGTTGATACCATATTTAAATAATGATTAAACAAGAAACTCTAGATAACATCAAATCATGGTTCGAAAATTACCTGAAAAATTACCAATCATCAGACCCATATTACCAGCAGAATATAGATTTAAAAAAGGACCACACCTTCCGTGTCTGCCAAGAAATCCTTAATCTCGCACAAAGTCTCTCTTTAGGCAAAAAAGACCTTCGCCTGGCAGAAACAATAGCCTTGCTTCATGATATAGGCCGGTTTGAGCAATACAACCGTTATGCGACATTTTCTGATACAGAATCAGAAGATCATGCTCAACTTGGAATAAAAATCATTCGGCAAAACCATGTCCTAAAAAAAGTAGACAAACCCACCAGTGCACTAATCCTACGCACAATTGCCTATCACAACAGCGCAGTTCTTCCTAAGAAAGAAACTGAACGATGTCTATTCTTTGCAAAATTGCTGCGCGATGCAGATAAGCTGGATATCCTGTATGTTGTGACAAACTACTACCACAGAGAAAATAAGAATCAGAATAAAAGCCTTGAACTCGATTTGCCCAATATCCCAGAAATATCCCATGAAGTCTATAATGATATAATGTCTGGAAGAATTGTCAGAACAAGGCACATCAACACACTCAATGATTTCAAGATCCTCCAGATGGCATGGATCTACGATATTAACTTTCCCCGCACCTTCCAGCTTATCCGGCAAAGAAGCTATTTAGAAAAAATCAAGGATGTGCTCCCTCAATCAGATAAAACCCAAAGAATCTATTCAACATTGAAATCTTATCTGGATAAAAAATGCAATAATTTCGAACTACTTGTCTAATTTTCAATAATCTAAGTAGGTCTGACCCCTGATTACATTTTTATCAGTTTCTAATCAGCTAGTTCAGTTCTGCTTCAACGGCTGTATTCAATAATGTTTCCTTTTCTACCTTTGTGATAAGTGCTGAGCCTTGCCAACCGGGCTGAAGTTTATATTTGGAAATAAATATGAGCATAAAATGTTAACCAGGTCTTTAAGCACCCGGGAGCTTGAAGATCGCTGCGGTTCAAGCTGGAAGCAAAAAGTCTATGTAGTCGCCATGTTACCTAGTTTCTTGACCACGGGAGGGTTTTGAGCGGCATGCCAGAGGTCAAGTTTAGCCTGCATATATAACCAGCTTTCGGGAGAAGTGTTGGTAGCCATACCTACCCTGAGCGCCATCTCTGGGCTCATCGATGCTTTACAGTTTATTAATAACGACATGGTTTTGCGCGTCACACCCAGAAATCTAGCTGCTTCGGTTACGGTAAGCCCAAGGGGTTTAATAATATCCTCGTTTAATACTTCTCCTGGATGAACAGGTTTTCTTTTTTTTGTCATTTAAAGTCCTCCCATTGCTAATGATAGTCTCGATAATCCACATCGATGGCATCAGACCTTTCGAATCGAAATGTAACCCGCCAATTACCAGAGACCCAGACGGACCAGGTTTCTGATTCTCTGCCAGTGAGTTTATGAAGTTTATAACCGGGTAACTTCATATCCTGTGGCCTTATGCATGCGTCCAGGCGATCTAATATCCGAGCAAGCTTAGCAGCATGTTCCGGGTTAACTCGCCTCCGGTCACCCTCGTAATAAAACTTTTCCAGCCCATTATGTTTGAAAGATTTGATCATTCATAATTCCTTCCGAGACAATATAATCTTAACTTGTTACCCGTTACGTGTCAAGTATCATCATAGACTTCCAGTAATATAAAAGACGTACCGGGATAGTGATCATTCTCAGGGAGAACCGGAACAGGAAGGGCAAAAAATCTGGACACATAATAAGGGGATTGATATATTTATATTCTACAGCAATGCTGCTGTAAATTATCCTGGGATATTTTATATAGGGAGAGATTATAAACAGAGGGTCAAAATGAAAAGGACAACTGCATCATACTGCCGGTTCTTATTGTAATAACAGTTTTTTTACTTTTAGAACTTATTGGCTGTTCATCCCCTGGGGCAGCCATCAAGGAAAGCAAAGAGGTTATCAAAACATATCCCTTCTCAGACCCTGATCCGGTTCCTATATTGACAAGGTCAAGCCTGTGGGGAAAGGGAGCAAGGCTTTATCCTTATTGTTTCTTTGACAAGTTCAGTAAGACTGCTGTAGATAAAGAATGGAATGTCGTCCGCATGGAAAATCCTTATATTGAAGTTTCTGTACTGCCCCAGGTAGGCGGGAAAATCTGGGGTGCCACAGAGAAATCGACAGGCAGAGAGTTCATTTACACAAACTATGTGTTGAAATTTCGGGAGATTGCTTTGAGAGGGCCATGGACCTCAGGTGGTATCGAGTTTAATTTTGGCATAGTCGGCCACACTCCTGCCGGAGCCGCTCCTGTCGATTATCTGATGCGCACAAATCCGGATGGAAGCGTAAGCTGTATTGTGGGCACGATGGACCTTCCTTCCCGCACCCGATGGAGCGTGACAATAAATTTGCCACGGGATAAAGCTTATTTTGAGACACGGGCTTTCTGGTATAACCCGTCGCCTCTTCATCAGTCCTATTATGCCTGGATGAATGGTGCGATCAAGACGGGAGAAGACTTGCAGTATATCTTCCCTGGCCGCTGCCACATTGCCCATAATTTCTCTGTTCCTCTTAAACCTTGGCCTGTGGATAGAACAGGTCGTGACCTTTCCTGGTATAAGAATAATAACTTCGGCTCTTATAAAAGTTATTTCACTGTGGGTGAATATGAAAATTTCTTTGGTTGTTACTGGCATGATTCAGAATTTGGTTGAGGCCAAAGAAAGCATGGGATGGGCAGTCCGGACTTTGCCCCATTGTATATTCAAGAGGCCATGTTTATAAAGAAGTTAATTCAAAGAAAGCTCTTTCAGACTTTAAGGATGCTTTGAGGATTGACAGGAAAAGCTGGAAGACATGGTATCACCTTATTACTTGTTATAATGAACTTCACATGTTTAACGAATCTCTGGAATTGGCGCGCGAGGGCTCCTCAACATTTCCTGATGAAGGAGTCCTGAGGATTGATTTGATTCGCTCTCTCATGAGCAACAATTTCTACATGGAGGCTCTGGGCCTACTGGAAAGCACCAAGACCCTTCCTTATGAGGGAGCAAGCGAGATTCACAGCCTTTTTGTTAACTGCCAGGTTGAACTTGGATTGAACAATATGAAGAAGAAAAAATTCGTTGATGCAATCAAATATTTTGAAGGGTCGAAGAGATATCCAGAAAGCCTGGGCACAGACCGACCTTATGATCCGGATTTTAGAATGCAGGATTATATCGAGGCTGTTTGTTACGATAAGATAGGAGAAAAGAAAAAAGCTGAAGAAACAAGAAAAGCAGTCTATGATTACACTGTCAAACACTGGCTTAAACAGGGAAAGTATCAATATTTTGGCGGCCTGATCCTTCAGCGTTTTGGTGAGCATGAAAAGGCAAGGCAGCTCTTGAATAAAGCAAAAACTTCCAAAAAAGTCATGGAAATAATAAAGGGTAAAGGTTGACATTGCAAAGGAAGTTCTGGCTGATATAATGGGAGAAATCCGGTGATGGATAAAGAAATTTTTTGAAGCGAGATTGAATAATGTCAAAGAAGATAACCCTGGCGATAATATCATTGATGGTATTCTCCTTAATCTGTCCTATCTTTGCTGAAGATGTACCTTACGGAATTGGCTCATGGGATGCGGATTCTTTAGGCAGTCACCGTGCAGTTGTCCGTGTTTCAATAAAAGCGGATGCAGTAAGAATTCATATTCCATGGCGGAGGAGAGATTTTAACCCTGAAAAGAAAAATATCATCATAATAGATGCTAAGACTGGTGTCCGGATTGAGAATATCTATCGGTTGGAAATAAACAGGGAATTTGGAGATTTGGTTTTCCAGCCGAAGAGTATGCCTGGCGATTATTACATATATTATTTGCCTTACAAGGTTTCGGGGAGCAGAAATTATCCAAAAGTGAATTATCCTGAGCCAAAGGATACGGCAAAATCCGCATGGATTCAGAGGAATGGCCTGGCAGAAGGAAATCTCGCGGATAAAAAAAAGAAACAATTTCCGGAAGCGCAGGTTTTAGAAATCCAGTCTGTAAATGAATTTAACAGCTTTTATCCGATGGAGCTTACTGCAGCTTTCAGGGAAATGAATAGTCTGCTTGAACGATATCCAAAATCATCTTATCTGCTGTTTCCTGAAGATCGTAAATTCCCAATCAGGATGACCGATGATATTCCTTTGAGGTGGATAAAGACAGGGCCTCTGGACACCTTTGAGGGTGATGCTTTTCGGGGTGAGTTCTATGCTTTTCAGATAGGAATATATGCCTGTCGAGAGGCAATTGAGGATATCGATGTTCGCTTCAGCTCTGTGGAATGCGCTGCTTCAAACACTTACATCCCAGCATCAGAGATGAGCTGTTTCAATACCGGAGGGATAGATTCTGCCGGAAGAGAATTTAAAAAGAAGTGTTCGGTTGGAAAGGGTAAGATTCAAGCATTATGGTGCGGAGTACAGATCCCGGCAGATGCAAAACCAGGAAAATACGAGGGGCAGGTGAATGTTATTCCCAAAGGGATGGAATCAGGTACGATAAAAATAGTATTGAATGTCGGAAAAGAAATACTGAAAGATGCCGGAGATAGTAAGCTATGGCGCCACTCGAGGCTGCGATGGCTGGATTCAATGATCGCATTTGATGACACCGTTGCTGCGCCATTTACTCCAATGTTTGTAAAGAATAATGTTGTAAGCTGCCTGGGGCGAAAGGTGGCAGTCGGAAGCAAAGGATTTCCTGTCAGTATAAAGAGTTTGTTTGCTCCTGAAATGACTTGCCTCACAGATATAGGCCGGGAAATTTTATCTTCTCCTATAAAACTTGTTGTAGAAAACGCGGAAGGAGGTATTTTGTCATGGAGTGGTGGATCTGTTGAAATAGTTAAGCGCAGCGAAGGAGCAATCGCCTGGCAGTCCCAGAGTAAGGCAGGTCCTTTGAAAATGGACTGCCGAGCGCAGATGGAATTTGATGGGTGTATTGAATTCTTAGTTACAATCTCTACTTTAAAGACGTTAAAGGTCAGGAATATCCGTTTGGAAGTACCTCTTGTCAAGGATGTTGCAAGATATATGATGGGAATGGGATTCAAAGGAGGTTATCGTCCGGCAGAATATAACTGGAAGTGGGACAGAAAGAATAATCAGGATTCCGTATGGATAGGAGATGTCCATGCAGGGCTTCAATGCAGTTTTAAAGATGAAAACTATATAAGACCTTTAAATACGAATTTTTATCTTTCAAAGCCGCTCAATATGCCGCCTTCCTGGTGGAATGATGGGAAGGGAGGATGTAATCTCAAAGAAACAGGGGAAAGTACGTTTTTAATAAGTGCATACAGCGGTGAAAGGACAATCAAAGAAGGAGAAAAACTCCATTTTAATTTCCGTTTGCTGTTGACCCCTTTTAAGATGATCGATACAAAAGCTCAGTGGAACACACGATTCTATCACAGCTTCAAACCTCCGGAGGAAGTTGCAGCTACTGGAGCAAATACGATTAATGTCCATCATGCAACCGAAATAAATCCTTATATTAACTATCCTTTTCTTCGGCCAGAAAAAATGAGAGCCTATATTCATGAAGCACACAAGCTAGGTTTAAAAGTAAAAATCTATTATACGGTGCGTGAGCTTTCCAACCATGCCCCGGAGATTTTTGCCCTGCGCAGTTTAGGAGATGAGATTCTCTCATATGGACATGGCGGAGGATTTTCGTGGCTTCAGGAACATCTTGGTTCTAACTATATAGCGGCTTGGTTTGTTCCAACGCTAGAGGATGCAGCAGTGATCAACAGCGGTGTATCACGCTGGCATAATTATTATGTGGAAGGCCTGAACTGGCTGGTTAAAAATGTAGGGATTGACGGCCTTTACATCGATGATGTGGCCTTTGACCGCACAACAATGAAGCGTGTGAGGAAGGTTCTTGACTGGGGAAGGAAAGGAGCGCTCATTGATTTACATTCGGCCAATCAATTCAATGTGAGAGACGGATTTGCAAACAGTGCAAATCTTTATCTTGAACATTTTCCTTATCTCAACCGGCTCTGGTTCGGGGAATATTTTGATTACGATTCCTCTCCGGATTTCTGGCTTGTGGAGATGTCCGGCATTCCTTTTGGTGTGATGGGAGAAATGCTTCAGGATGGGGGAAATGCGTGGCGCGGGATGCTCTACGGAATGACGTCCCGCCTACCATGGGCAGGAGATCCGACACACCTCTGGAAGGTCTGGGATGATTTTGGAATCCAGGATTCTCAAATGATCGGGTACTGGGTCAAATCCTGTCCGGTAAAGACGGACAATAAGGATGTTTTAGCAACAGCTTATGTTAAGAAACGTAAGGTGCTGGTTTCTTTAGCAAGTTGGGCAAAAGAAACAGTACACTGCCGGCTTAACATAGACTGGAATGCTTTAGGCTTGGATCCAAAAAAAGCAAAGCTTTATGCTCCCGGTATCGAGAATTTCCAAGGCTCAGTAACATTCAAACCTGAAGATAAAATTCCTGTTGAGCCTGGCAGAGGGTGGCTTTTGGTCCTGAGTGAATAATGGCGTTGTTGTTTTTTGTAGGAGCTTGGGTGCATAATGCAAAAGCTGGAATGTAAATCGAGGTTATTAAAAGATGATGAAGATATTATTTGTTGGTTATAAGGATAGTGTATTTATAAAAAATTTAGCTGAGCAATTACGCAGAAGAAATATATATGTAGATATTTTTGATCCGCATCAGTTACTGTTTTTTAATTGTACTGAAAATAAAACCATAAAATATTATCTTTTTCCTAAAGTCTTAAATAAAATTCCAGGAATTAAAGGAATATTTAAATTAATATTAATTAACAGGATTTTTAAAAGGTTTGAGAAGAAATATGATATTTGCAATATCCATTTCAATTTGAGGAGATATTCATTCATTGCAAATAGTATAAAGAATATTAGTGAAAAATTGGTTGTTACTATTTATGGCAGTGATTTTTATAGGAATAGTAATATATCCAGGAAGATTCAGTCAAAGATATACAAACTTGCAGACATCATTAGCTTTGCTAATATACAAACGAAGAAAGATTTTTTAGATTTTTATGGTCATTTTTATGAGAGAAAAATTGTTATGCTTCGTTATGGTTTAAAGCCATTAGAATACATTGATAAATTAAATGGAGAGAGCATAGGAGATTCGAAAAAGGTTCTGGGCATACCGAATAATTCATTGGTAACAGCATGTGGATACAATGCTAATCCGAAACAGAATCATAGAGGAATTATAAAATCTATTTTGAATGTTGAGAATAAGCTGCCTGATAGTCTTTTTTTTGTTTTTCCTATGACATATGAAAACAAAAAAAGAAAAATAGAAATAGAAAAAGTGCTGAGTAAAACAAAGTTCGAATTCAAAATATTTAATCGATTCATGTCAGATCTGGATGTAGCCAGATTAAGAAGAATCTCAGATATAATGATTAATGTCCAGCCAACGGATCAATTATCCGGTTCAATGTTGGAACATTTGTATGCCGGCAGTATTGTAATAGCTGGAAGCTGGCTTCCTTACGGAGTTTTATATGATAGAGGGGCATTTATATTAAAAGTTGACTCTTTTGGTGAAATTGGGAACAAAGTTATTGAAGCACTAAATAATTTCGAAGATTATAAGAAACAGGCCAGAAAGAATCAATCGATTGTGGATGGGATTGGAAGATGGGAAAGAAATATTGATGGGTGGATTAAAGTTTATGAAGAGTTATCAGGAGAATAAGAATAATGAAAAAAAATATCAGTATAATTTATGTTATCAACTTGGTTAAATTATTATTTAGCCAAGTTTAGGAGCCAAAGAAATGAATGAAATAGTGGTTATTGGCGGCGGCGGGCATGCCAGGGTATTGATTAGCATTTTAAAAAAACTTAATGCTTGGAAGATTGTAGGCTATACAGACATTGTTGATAAGGGGAGTATACTTGGCATTCAGTATTTAGGTGATGATGTTGTTTTAGAAAAAGATAGGAATAAATATAAAAAATGTTCCGCGGTTATCGGATTAGGAATATTATCTCTTTTAGATATAAATAAAAGAATAGAGATTATAGAAAGGCTGGAAAGGTTTGGATATAACCTGCCACCAATAATTTCTCCGAGTGCCGTCATAAATGAAAATATTATTTTGGGGAAAGCTACAGTCGTTTTTGATAATGTAGTGATTAATACTGGGACAAAAATAGGAGAAAATGTGATAGTGAATACAAACAGTTCTATTGATCATGACTGCCAGATAGAGAATAATGTGCATATTGCACCTGGAGTCACATTAAGCGGAGGAGTAATTGTAGGGAATAAATCTTTTATTGGTGCTGGAGCAAGTATTATTCATAATATAAATATATGTGATAATTGTATTATTGGAGCAGGGGCTGTTGTAACGCGGGACTGCTCAAAACCTGGAAAATATGTGGGAGTTCCTGCAAGATTATTAAAAAACTGCTGAATTAACGCTTAAGATTCCTAATGACTCGATCGATTGATTCTTTTTTCAAATTTACACTGCATGGGATATTTAGGGTTTTGTTTAACATGTCATATGCTTTTTCGATTTTATAGTTCTGACAGTCTTTATAGGGAAGTTGAAGATGGTTCAAATGCCAGATTGGTCTAGTTTGAATATTGTTTTTTTGCAAGAATAACATCAATTCTTCCCTGCTTTTACCGTAAACTTCTTTGTCTATCTGGAGAGCATACATCCAGTAATTGTTGTCTGCATAATCAGGCACTTCTGCCAGATGAAGACCGGGAATTTCATCGATCTCAGCTTTATAATAATCATAGTTGCATTTTTTTATTTTGAGGTATTTTTTCAGGTTCTCTAGCTGAGCCACGCCCATGGCTGCCTGAATATTTGTCAGTCTGAAATTGTACCCAACCTCATCATGAATGTAGTGCAGAGAGTCATCTTTTGCTTGAGTTGTCATATATCGTGCCTTTTCTGCATATTCTTGGTTGTTGGAGACGATCATCCCCCCGCCGCCTGTTGTAATAATTTTATTGCCGTTAAACGAATAACATCCTATGTCGGCTATAGTACCTGTGCAGCGTCCATTTAGAGTTTTTTCCCTGTAACAGGTTCCCATACTTTCTGCTGCATCCTCTACAATCTTGATGTTTCTTTCCTTACATACAGGCAGCAGTCTATCAAGATTTACAGCATTTCCAAAGATATGAACAGGTATTACAGCAGTAATTTTATTGTTAGTTGTTTTGTTTATCGTTTGCCCTTTTTTAAAAAAAGTTTCTTTTTTAATAAATTCAATAAGCTTTTCAACATCCATATTGTAATATTTATCGCAGTCCATAAACAAAGGCTCTGCTCCTAGATAGCGGACTACATTTACAGAAGAGATAAAGGTTACTGTGGGTACTATGACTTCGTCACCTGGAGTCACTCCAACTAATTTTAAAGCAATATGCAGAGCAGCTGTGCCGTTTACACAGGCAACAGCATATTTGGCACCTGACCAGCCGCAAATGGCGCTTTCAAATTTATCGACATATTTTCCAACTGAGGAAATCCATTCTGTATCAAGGCATTCTTTTATATATTTCCACTCATTTCCTGATATGTGTGGAACGGATAGGGGTATCATATTTTTATTTAGATCTTTATTTGGCATCTTTAAAATACTTCTCAAATGACATCTATTTTTAACGAAGTGTTCTTAATACAGCTTTTTCTTAATCTTGTTCGTGGTTTAAATCGTACAAAGGGATTTTATAATTGACATCAACACATTTCTTAATTATACATTATAAATATCAGCTTTATAAAAATTCTGATGGGATTTTAACCATTTTATTGTTTCAATAAGTCCCTGTTTGGAATTATACTTTGGTTTCCAATTTGTATTTGCTAATAGTTTTGAATTATCACAATATAATCTGTCCACCTCACTTTTTTTAGGCCTAGTCCTTTTATTATCCTCTATTATTTCGACTTTCTTATTCATCAATTTAGCAATGAGTTTTACTAAATTCCCAATTGAAATTTCTTCATTCATGCCAATATTAGTAATTTCTCCAAATAGTTTTTCAGAGTTAAAAATTTCTATAAAGGCATTTACAGTATCTTTAACGAATGTTAAGTCTCTCGTCGGATGTAAGTTTCCTAATTTAATACTTTTTTTGCCCGACAATATCTGGATTATAATTGTAGGGATGATTGCACGTGCAGATTGTCTTGGCCCATAAACATTGAAGGGCCGAATAACTTTCACTGGAAGATTAAATGACCGATAAAAGCTAAGAGCCAGATGATCAGCTGCTATTTTTGTAGCCGAATAAGGAGATTGTCCAACCATTGGATGCTTTTCGTCAATTGGAACATATTGTGCCGTTCCGTAAGTTTCACTAGTAGATGTAATAAGCACCTGTTCTGTTCTTAGTTCTTTAGCAGATTGTAAAACATTATATGTCCCTTCAATGTTTGTTCTAATATAATCTAGTGGTGTAATGTAAGAATAAGGTATGCCAACCAATGCAGCTAAGTGAAAAACTGCAGCACAGCCTTGCATTGTATTATAAACAGAGTCATAATCTCTAATGTCACCTGCAGTAACTTCAATTTCATTTTTGTATTCAGAATTTTCTAACCAACCCCAATCATTTCTAGAATTGTATCTAACAAATGCTCTAACCTCATAACCCAAATCTCTACATCTTTCAGTTAAATGAGAGCCAATAAAACCACCAGCACCTGTTATTAAAATCTTCTTCATATCTATTCCTTAAAATGAGTGTTATAGATATCCTGGGCTTTTTCATAATCATCTAGTCGACCAATATCAAGCCAATATTCCTCTAATTCATATTTTGCCACTGAAATTTTCTTTTTCAGTAATGTTTTTATAAGAGAATCCATTCCGTAATATTTATCTTCTGGTATGAACTTAAATATTTTTGGCTTTATAACATAGATGCCTGCCAAAATATAAGTTGTTATATCAGGTTTTTCTTCAATATCTGTTACATAATCTTTTTCAAAATAAATATTTCCAAAAGTATAAGGAGTAATGATTTTTTTAATTGAAATTGTTAATAAAGTGTTTTTTCTAATAGAAAAAGAATAAAATTTTGAGAAATTAATTAAGCTTAATATATCCCCATTCATAACAATAAATGGTTCATCAAGTTTATCCTTAATTAATGTTAATGGACCCGCTGTGCCAAGGGATTTATCTTCCTTGCTAATGGTTAATTTTACACCATAACGAGAACCATCACCAAAAAATTTTTCTATATATTCAGATTTATAGTTTGTACATAAATATATTTCATCAAAACCGTATTTTTTTAGGCGTTCTATTTGGATTTCCAAAACTGCTTTTTCCCCAATTGGTAATAAAGGTTTTGGAACTATCTCTGTAAATGGTCTTAAACGGATTCCTAAACCTCCTGCTAATATTACGGCTTTCATTTTATATTTCTTTATGTACTTTAGTTTTTTCCATCTATGATAAAATATCAGAAAAAGCTATTGTGTTCAACTGTCATAAGGTGTAGGAAACCTTGACAATTTTCCCCTTAAAGAATAAAGTATCAGAAAAATTATTGATAATGAAAAGTAAAGTCGTATGTGAGACAGCACATATAAAATTTATCTTTTTCGAAATAAAGCAATTTTTTTTTAGGAAGATTCACAGGCCTGATTAACCATTAAATCAACTACTTTTTTATACTCTTGGAGAAATGGAGCATAGGGATAGGTTTAGATTAAGTGTTAATTTATATTATAATAGCAAATTAGAAAAAAAGTGGAAGGTAAGGATCTTAGGATAAGATCTGCTAGATATATTAGTGTGATCAGAATGAAAGTGAGATTTTCTAACGGCGGTAGCCTATCAATTTTACGAATAAAAAGAGAGGAGGAGAAATGAGAAAAAATATTGCTGTTGTCGGATGTGGCTACTGGGGTAAGAATTTAGTGAGAAACTTTTTTGAGTTAAAATCGCTTTATGCCATTTGTGATAAAGACCGGAATAGACTTAAGACATTTGGGGATAAATATCCCAGCCTGACTCTTTATAGAGATTTAGATGAGATGCTCAAAGATAAAAGGGTTGAAGCAGTGGTTATTTCTACTCCTGCAGATACACACTATTCTCTTGCGAAGAAGGTGCTTTTATCAGGTAGGGATGTATTTATAGAAAAACCTATAGCATTGGATTTTAAAGATGGCGAGGAGTTAGTTTCCCTCGCTGAAGAGAAGAACAGAATTTTGATGGTAGGTCATATATTAGAATATCACCCAGCAATCGTTAAGCTGAAGGAAATAATTAATAGTGGAGAGCTCGGGAAGATTAATTATATTTACTCTAACCGATTAAACCTTGGAAAGATACGAACCGAGGAAAATATTCTCTGGAGTTTTGCCCCACATGATATTTCTGTCATTCTCACTTTGTTGGGGGAAATGCCTCAAGAGGTCTTTGCCCACGGAGGAAATTATCTAAATCCTGAGATAACAGATGTTACAGTGACTAATATGAATTTTCCAAGCGGTGTGAAAGCTCATATTTTCGTGAGCTGGCTTCATCCATATAAAGAACAGAAACTCATTGTGATCGGAGACAAAAAAATGGCAGTCTTTGATGATGTAAATCCCTCTAATAAATTGTTTTCTTACGGTCACAAAATCGACTGGATTGATAGACTTCCTATTCCCAGGCCAGAAGAGGCTGAACCAATAAAAATTCCACAAAAAGAGCCCTTAAAATCAGAGTGCGAACATTTTATAGATTGTATTAGTACAAGAAAAACTCCAAGAACCGATGGGTACAATGGACTGCGGGTCCTGAAAATATTGGAAGCGTGCCAGAAATCCTTAAAAGAATCTGGAAGATTGTTCAGGCTGAATCAAAATGAGAATAAAAATTATTTTGTTCATGATAGTTCTATTATTGACCCGGGAGTCAAAATCGGAGAAGGGACTAAGATTTGGCATTTTTGTCATGTGTTAAAAAATTCAGAAATAGGAAAAAATTGTAGTCTCGGGCAAAATGTGGTTGTTGGGCCAAACGTATCTATCGGTAACAATGTCAAGATACAAAACAATGTTTCTGTTTATGACGGCGTGACTCTGGAGGATGATGTTTTTTGCGGCCCGTCTATGGTTTTTACGAATGTTATCATCCCTCGAAGCCACTGGCCTCGAAAAGATGAATACATAAAAACACTTGTTAAAAAAGGAGCTTCTTTAGGGGCTAATTCCACGATAGTATGCGGAGTTACAATAGGTCAATATGCTTTTGTGGGTGCAGGGTCTATGGTTAACAGAGATATCCCAGACTATGCGCTGGTTTACGGTATTCCTGCCAGAATTCAGGGCTGGATGTGTTACTGCGGTGTAAAACTGGGATTGTCAGGCTCTCTAGAATCCACTGAAACGGCAGAGTGTTTAAATTGCGGCAGGAAATATAAAAAAGAAGGCCTCAAAGTTTATGAATTTTAAGGAATAGAGATGAAAATAGTAAGTATTGTAGGTGCTAGACCCCAGTTCATTAAACTGTCTCCTTTAGTTATAGCTGTTCATGCAAAGAATCAATTGCGCCCTGATAAACACATTGAACATATAACAGTTCATACCGGGCAGCATTATGATTACAAGATGGACAAACTAATTTTTAATGAGCTTGGTATTCCAGAACCTGATTATAATCTTGAAGTCGGTTCAGCTTCTCATGGTATACAAACAGGAGAAATGGTAAAAAGAATAGAAGAAGCTTTAATAAATGAAAAGCCGGACTTCGTATTAGTCTATGGAGATACAAATTCAACTCTCGCCGGTGCCCTAGCATCTTCAAAACTCGGCATCCCTCTTGCTCATGTTGAATCCGGATTGAGAAGCCATAACAGAAGAATGCCTGAGGAAATTAACCGGATTTTAACTGATCATTGTTCGGATATCCTTTTTTGTCCAACAGAAAATGCCTGCAAAAATCTTATAAAAGAAGGATTCAAGAATGTTTTAAACGAGGGAAAGTTGACAGGTTGTGAAGCAAAGGAATTCTCCGGCTCTATATCTAATTTTCCCGTAGTGATGAATGTTGGCGATATAATGTATGATGCTGCTTTACTCGCATTGGAGATTTCTGGAAGAAAATCAAGTATTTTAAGGGAGCTTAAGTTAGAGCCAAAAAAATATTACCTTGCAACAGTTCACCGAGCCAGTAACACCGATAATATAGAGAGATTGAAAAGCATTTTAGACACATTTATGGAAGTCAGCAAGACATGGCCAGTAGTTTTTCCTGTTCATCCAAGAACAAAGAAAAAATTAGAACTGTTTAATATATTCCCTTCCTCTTCTCATTATGTGAAATTAATAGATCCTGTAGGATATGTTGACATGCTTATTCTGGAGAAAAATGCGAAAAAGATATTGACTGACTCTGGAGGAATGCAGAAAGAAGCTTATTTTTTTAAGGTGCCTTGTGTTACAATGCGTGAAGAAACAGAATGGGTAGAAACCTTGGAAAAGGGAATAAATATCCTAACGGGAGCTGTTAAGAATAAAATCATTAGGGCTGTGTCTCAATCATACAAAAGTGAGTATGATGCGGCTCACTTTGGTGATGGCCGTACTGCAGAGCGGATTTTCTATGCCATTTCTTCATTAGTGAAAAAATATAAAACACAATGAATTCTTTTCAATTTTAAATTGAAATTTTAAATAAATAAAGGAAGGTATCTTATGAAAAAGCTAGTCATTACTATTCCAGCCTTTAATGAAGAAAAAGGTATCGCCGGAATTCTTGATGGAATACCTAAGAGAATCAATGGTGTCGACAAAATTGATATTGTTGTAGTCGATGATGGCTCAACTGACAGGACCGGGGAGATAGCAAGAAACAAAGGAGCAGAAGTCATAACACATCCCTGCAATTTGGGATTAGGAGTGACTTTTAAGGATGGTCTTGAAAGGGCACTGGAAAAAGGTGCAGATGTCATTGCAAATATCGATGCGGATGGACAGTTTGATCCTGAAGATATTTCTAAATTAATTGCTCCTATTATGAAAGGAGATTCTGGAATGGTAACGGCTTCACGTTTTAAGTCGGATGATTTTTTTCCTGAGATGCCCAGAATCAAGGTAGCTGGAAACAAATTTATGTCATTTATCATAAGTAAGATTGTTAAAAAAAAGTTTTACGACGTCTCGTGTGGCTTCAGAGCTTATTCCAGAGATGCGGCTTTACGAATGAATCTATTCGGGAAATTTACATATACTCAAGAGATTTTTATAGATCTAGCCTCAAAAAATGTTGCAATCACTGAGGTCCCTGTCAAGGTAAAGGGCGAAAGGGAGTTTGGTAAGTCTAAAGTTGCATCAAATCTTTTTAAATACGGATTTAATACTTTAAGAATTATTATCAGTGCTTTCAGGGATTATAAGCCTTTAAGATTGATGGTTTTTGTAAGCATATTGTTTGTTATAATTGGGATTCTGTTTGGAGCCTTCTTTTTGGTTCACTATATTCGAACCGGAGCTTTTAAGCCGCATACATGGGCTGGGGTACTTTCGTTTTCTTCTTTTATCCTGGCAATGTTTATGATAATTGCAGGGGTATTTATGGAAACTTTCAGCCGGATGAGAATGAATCAGGAACAGTTGTTGTATTTTAAGAGAAAAGAGCATTATAAAAACCAACCAGAGGGAGAGGATATAAAAGTTTGACTGAAAGAAGTGTTCTATTCGACATTGGCCACCCGGCTCATGTCCATTTATTTAAGAATTTTATACGATATCTTAAGGAAAGAAGACATAACGTTATAGTTGTATCCCGGGACAAAGATGTCACAAATGACTTGTTAAAACATTATAAGATAGACTCGATTTCTCTGAGCACTGCAGGAACTGGGCCTCTTGGTCTCCTTGGGGAATTGACAAGAAGAGATTTTAAAATCTTTAAGCTCCATAAAAAATATCATTTTGAGTTTGCATTTGGAACTTCTTATTCTATTGCTCATCTTTCAGCCTTGTACAAAGTCAGATCATTTGTATTTGAAGAGGATGATGATGATATTGTTCCTGTTTTTACTGTTTTGACTTATCCATTTGCTACAGGAATTGTGGTTCCTTCCTGTCTCAGGTATAAGAAATGGAGCAAAAAAAGGATTGTCCATGATTCTTACCATGAACTGGCTTACCTTCATCCTGGGAATTTTTCTCCTGACGCTGCTGTTTTAAAATACTACGGATTGACGCCGCGAAATTATATTATTGTAAGAAATTCTGCTTTGAAAGCTCATCATGATTTCAAAATAAAAGGTTTAATAGGAGAAACTTGGGATAGAGTTCAGAATTTAATTAAAGACTATACTCTAGTCAGCAGCAGAGAAAATATCAAAGACCAAAAGATAAAGCCCTGGGATATGCATAATCTTCTAGCATTTTCCAAGATGTTAATTTCTGATTCCCAATCTATGACTATGGAGGCTGCAGCTCTGGGAGTGCCGTCGATTCGATATAATTCCTTTGTTGGTAGAATAGCTGTTCTAGAGGAGATGGAACATAAATATGGGCTTACTTATGGATATAGACCGGGCCAGGAAGATAAGATGCTCGCAAAGGTGAACGAATTACTAAAAGAAAGAAATTTTTTTGACGAGTGGCAGACAAAGAGAAATATAATGCTTAAAGAGAAAATAAATTTTCTGGAATGGTTGATTAATTTCTTTAATTCTCTTAATTAATATGAATATTCTAATTTTTTCTGGATTGTCAGATAAAAAATTATTAAGCAAAATTTCTCCTTTAGTTTCTCTTGAAAAAATAAAAGAAGTTTATCTCGTAAGGAATTCTCGACTCCAGCACGACAAAGTCAAATCATTAAGTCCACCGCTTTTATTAGATGTGCTTTTTTTACGGGAATTCATAAAGTTCATTTATGGATTCTATGTTTGTCTTTTTAAAGAGATAGATTATGTTATTGGTATATATCTTCGTCCTCATGGTATTTTTGCCTGCTGGATTGGGAGAATTTTTAAAAAGCCTGTTGTTCAACTTCTCATAGGAAATGACGTTGATTTTATTGAAAAACACCCGAGAATTTTTAAAAAACTTCTAAGTAAAGCAAAAAATATTGGGTTAAGAGGAATCCGTTCCAAAATAAGAATTGGTAATATAATAAAACAAGAAAATAAATTTTTTATTCCTAATAATATTTACTCTCCTCCTAAGGAATATAGAGAATTATATAATGGAAATAAGGAGATTAGTGTTATATGTATTGCTGATTTTACAAAGGTAAAGAGGATAGATGTTTTTCTTAAGGTTATTTTGAGGATCAAGAAGAAATATCCGAATATCAAAGCAGTGATGCTAGGAGGAGATAAAAGAAGGACATTCTATGAGAAAATGAAGCACAAGATGGGGCTGGATGCGAATGTCACTTTTTCCGGCATTGTAAAAGATGTCTATTCTTATTTAATTAAAAGTAAACTGTTTTTGATGACATCTGAAGCAGAAGGTTTGCCAGTAGCTGTTATTGAGGCCATGTCTATGGGACTGCCCTGTATTGTTCCTGATGTGGGGGACATCTTAGAAGTTGCAAATGATGAATATAATGCCTTTATTGTTAAACCTTTTGATATCGAAGGATTTGCTTTAAAGGTTATTAAACTGCTAGAAGATAATGAATTGTATAAAAAAATGTCCGGAAATGCTCTAAATACGATTAAGGAAAAAGAAGAAGAATTCTCTTTAGAATATAACAAAAGTATATGGGATAATATTCTTGGCTAATAAATCTGTGTCTTATAATAAAATAATTTTCCTGACATTTGCACGATTGCCATCCAGGGCAGCTCATACGGTTAACATAGTGAAAATGTGCCAGGCAATCCAAAAAATTGGGCTCGATGTATCTCTTGTTTCTGATGCGAGAGAAAACGCAGAGGAAATCTTTGATTATTACAATATCCAGTATCCTTTTAATATAAAGAAAATAAAATGTTTTAACATCAGGGTATTTGGAAGAATTTTCTTTTTAGTCAAAGCTTTTTTTTATATCCGGGAGGAGCAGACAGATTTGCTTTATACAAGAGATGTTTTCAATGCGTTCCTTGCAAAAATGTTAAAACGGTCTTTTATTTTTGAGCTTCATGAACTTCCAAATAACTGGTTTCGGGAATTTTTGATGGGGAAAGTACTGCGCAGTCCGAATTTGAAAAAGGTCGTATATATTTCAAAAAGCTTAAACGAATTACTGGAATCTCGTTTTGGAGATGTGTTGTACGGAAAGCCATGTATTACTGCTCATGATGGGGTTGATTTAAGGAATTTTAAGATTACTCTATCCAAGCATGAAGCAAGGATGGATTTAAACCTGCCTGAAACTGCTTTTATTGCCGGTTACACCGGGAGTTTATTTGAAGGGAGAGGGATTGAGATAATTCTTAATTTAGCTGTGGTTTTAAAAGATGTTTTCTTTGTTATTGTAGGGGGAGAAGGGAAATATTTGAATTTGTTAAGAAGAAAGGTTGCAAAACTAAATATTGACAATGTTATTGTTAAAGGATTTATGCCTCATAAAAAAATTCCTGTTTTTTCACAGGCTGCTGATGTCTTATTGATGCCTTATCAGAAAAAGGTTTTGCACCGCCAGAAAAAACATGATACTGCAGCCTTCATGTCTCCTCTTAAGATGTTTGAGTATATGGCATCGGGGAAGCCGATCATTGCTTCTCGAATTAAAGTTCTAGAAGAAGTCCTCTGTGATAGAGAAAATTCTCTTCTTGTCATGCCGGATAATATAAATGAATGGGCCGAGGCTGTTTTGTTATTAAGGAATGATAGAGATCTGGCGGAAAAATTGGGGAAAAAAGCAAAGGGTGATGTTATTAAATATACTTGGGATAATAGAGTAGAAAAAATTTTTGAAGGTGTTTTTTAAGGTTATTTAAAATGTGCGGAATAGCAGGGATAATAAGCAAGAACAGAAACAGGATAGAAAAGTCTTTGCTTTTCGCCATGGCTGAAAGTTTGTCTCATAGAGGACCTGATGAGGAAAAGTTAATAGTTTTTAATTCCCAGAGTTCTTCATTGGATTTGTTCAAACGAAATGACAATGTTCGAATCAAAGGCGATATTGGATTTTGTCACAGGAGACTCTCCATAATTGATTTATCTGACTCTGCTTCTCAGCCCATGACAAATGAGGAAAAAAACCTTTGGATAGTCCACAATGGAGAAATCTTTAATTATATTGAAATTAGAGAAGAATTAGAGAAATACGGATATAAATTCAATACTCGTTCAGATACCGAAGTTATCATAAAAGCCTATCACAAATGGGGAAAGGATTGTTTGCATAGATTCAACGGGATGTGGGCATTTGTCATCTATGATATTGAAAAAAAATGCATATTTGGGGCAAGAGATCGGTTCGGAATAAAGCCTTTCTATTATAATGATTCAAAGGAATATTTTTCTTTTGCATCAGAGATAAAAGCACTCCTTAAATTGCCGTGGATATCCAGAGAACTGTTTTTACCGGTTGCCAAGGATTATCTATTATTTTCAAGGGTAAATACTTCGAAATATACGTTTTTCAAGGGAATACATGAGCTTGAAGCCGGGCATTTCTTTGAAATAGATTTGAATCTAGGGTGCAATCTGAAAGTATATAAATGGTGGAACTTACCGGAGAATCTTTCAGAACCTCCTGAAAATGATAAAGATATATTTGAAAAATTCAGAGAACTTTTACTTTCTTCAGTGAAGTTGAGATTGAGAAGCGATGTGCCGGTAGGGAGCTGTCTTTCGGGTGGTCTTGATAGCACAGCGGTTGTTTCTTTGGTGAATCTTTATATGGAGAAAGAAAAGCAAAAAACTTTTTCAATCGTTCATCGGGGATTTGAGTATGATGAATCTAAGTATATAGATGAAGTAGTGAAAGAATTTTCTGTTACGTCCCATAAAATGTCACTTGACGGTAAAAGCCTTCTAGATGACCTGGAATCGGTTATCAACGTTCATGATGAACCATTTACATCCACCAGCATGTATGCACAGTGGAAAGTCTTTCAGCTTGCTAAACAATGCGGGATTACAGTTACTCTTGATGGACAAGGAGCTGATGAACAACTTGCAGGCTATCCTTATTTTAAGATTGTATATTGGGCTGAACTTATTAAGAGGTTGAAAATCTTAAGCTGTATTAAGGAAACATTTTATGATTCGAAGTCAGCGCTTGGATTTATATCTAACCTTATGATGGGATTTTCCGGTTTTTTCACTCATAGAGGAATGATTGCTCTAGCGAGAGTAAAAGATCCTCAATATAGTTTAAAATGGATAAATAAGAGTTGTTTTAAAAAGGTTTCGCTTTCTCATGTTCCTGTAAAAAAAATGTTTAATTCTCGTCTTAAGCAGCGGCTTTATGAAGTTTTTACTTATGATGGGCTGCCAGCCTTAATCAGATATGCTGATAGGAATTCTATGGCTCACAGTCTTGAATCAAGGATGCCTTTTTTGGATTACAGGTTTGTTTCGTTTGTGTTCTCACTCCCTGACAACTTAAAAGTAAGAAAAGGTTTGAGCAAATATGTTTTAAGGGAAGCATTAAAGGAAAATATCCCTCAATCTGTTTTGAACAGGACAGATAAAATAGGTTTTATAACTCCCGAGGCTGTCTGGTTCAGGGGCGAATTGAGTACATGGATTGCGGATATAATTCATTCCGATTCTATTGAGAAAAGAGGTTTTTATAACATAAAGAATTTAAAAGAGATGTTTGAGAAACATAAGAAAGGAACAATTAATGCCAGCCGACCTCTATGGAGAGCTGTTAACCTTGAATTATGGCAGAGGAAATATATAGACTGAAGTGTTAATGAATTTAAAACCAATAATAAATATAAATATCATAATGAAATAAAATAAGATGCCTGGCCTAATTTTATAATGTACTCAATCAAGGATAAAATTAAAGAATCAAAGAGGCCAACTTCTGCATTTTTAAATGGAATTAAAAATGCATCTTATATGGGTGTGGGAAATGTTGTTTCCCAGGCAGTAGGGCTTGTAGGTTTTATATTTATTGCCCGGCTGTTTGGGCCTGAAAAATATGGTGTTTATGCAACAGTTATAGCTTTTGTGCTTTTTTTCCATCTTTTTGTTCTTAACGGCCTATCAAGAGTCATCGTAAGAGAGGGAAGCAAAAAAATTGATTCATTCCGTGAAATTTTGGATGATGCTGTTGGGTTCAGGTTGATATTTATAATTATTACTCTTGGCTTATGCATCGGGGCTAGTTTTTTTACAAAATATCCTATTACTACAAAGGTCCTTATCATAATTTTTAGTACTGAAATTATCTATTTTGGACTGGATTCCTATTTGAGTACCATTTATCAAACAACGGAAAGAATGCAGTATCTTGCTTATTTTTCAGTGTTGACCAGAATTTTAGCAACAGGATTTTCGATATTATTTCTCTACATGAAAGCTGGAGTCTTAATAATTTTATTGGTCAATTTGACATCAAAGTTTTCTGTTTTGGTTATTAATTATTTTTGCTCAAGGAAATTGGTGAAATTTAAATTTAATTTTAAGTTTAACCTTAGGTCAGATATTCTAAAAGCAGTGCTTATTTTTTCCCTCATGGGATTTATTAATACTTTAGCCATAAAGATTGATCTGCTGATGATTTCTTTTTTGTCTACCTCAACTAACGTTGGGATATATGGTGTTGCACATGAAATCGGGAAAGAAGGCTTAATGTTAAGAAATATTATCGCTATAGCTTTTTTCCCAATTGCAGTAAAATTTTTAAAATCCAATACAATAAAAATACAGAAGTTATTCACTTACTCCTTGATATTGTTTCTGGTTGTGTTTGCCGGTTGTGTTCTCATCTCGTTTTTTATCCAAGATCTTGTAATCTTAGTATTTGGGATGAAATACATTTATTCGGGATATATACTGAAGTATCTTGTGTTTTACCTTGCATTTGCATTTTTTACTCTTCCCTTAACGACATATCTTCAGGCGGTCCATTATGAACACCTTCTTTTGATTGTATATACAATAACAGCTCTTATAAATATCCCTTTAAATATCATATTTTTCTATAAATTCGGATTAATCGGTATTGCATATTCGACTTTGATAGTATTTTTTGTTCAAAGTCTTCTGATAGCTTTTTTTGCGATTAATAAAATGAGGAAGCAAAGGATTTTGACTTAACTGGAGAAAATATGAAGTTTTGTTTTGTCATGCCTTCCTTTATTAAGGATGCAAAAGGAGGCTCGGAAATTCAAGCCTATTTAGCCGCACAGGAGCTCTTGAGAAGAGGGTGGGAAGTTTATTATATCAGAGAGAACAATCAATATTATGGAGAAGTAAAAAAAATTGACGGTATTTTTGTTTATTCATTGCGCAAGAGACATACAAAATTGAAATGGCTTAATAGCAGGTCTCTTTTAAGTGTAATGGATGACATTAGAGCCGATTATTGGTACTGCCGCGGAACTATTTCATATATTTATCCTGTATGGCGGAATGCGTCTAAAGTGGGGGGCAAAATCCTATGGGCCTGTTCCAGTGATAGATTCTTATCTAAGCAAGTTATTAAAGAATTAAACAAAGATAGCTTATTACGTAAAATTGCTTCAAGGATCGATAGATATCTCTTTCAGAAGTGTATTAGAAAAATTGACCTTATCATCTTACAGAATAATGAGCAGAAAAGACTGCTTAAGCTGAACTTTGGGCTCGATGGAAAAATTATTTATAACAGCTGCCCAACAATTTCTGTCATCGATAAAGATAGAGAACCGATTATTTTATGGGTAGGAAGTCTTAAATATAATAAGCATCCTGAAAAATTCATAGAAGTTGTGAAAGGATTAAAAGAAAAATCCTGCAAGTTCTTGGCGGTAGGAAGAGAGGCAGAAGAACTCGGATTTGCAGAAAAATATTTGGAAATTGAAAAGCATATTCCGGCCTTCAATTATGTGGGAGAATTAGAAAAAAAGGAAGTATTTCGCCTGTTTGAAAGTGCAAAATTGCTTATCAATACGAGCGATTATGAAGGATTTCCCAGCACTTTTATTGAAGCCTGGATGCATGGAGTGCCGGTTGTTTCTCTGAATGTAGATCCCGATAAAATGATTCAAAAAAATGGACTGGGTAAGGTTTCAGGAAACATGACTCAGCTCGTTAAGGATATTGAGCAGTTGATAGAAGATCAAGAATTGTGGGATGAAATTTCTCATAAGTGCAGAAGGTTTGCCGAAGAAAATTTTGATGTTAAAAAAAATGTTAATATGCTTGAAAAAATGATAAAAGAGCTAAAATGAAAGAAGAGAGCACACAGTCTGCCAGGAATATTAACCAGAAAAAATATTGGTGGATTATTCCGCTTTTAGCCATCAATGCTTTTAATGTTATATTTATTGTTGTCAGTCTCAAAGGATATGGATTTTTCAGAGAAACTCTGCGTCCAATCGGTGACTATTTTATAGGTTTCCACTTTTATGTATTTATTCTGACAGCTGTTGTTCTGCTTTCTTTTTTCTTTTTAAAGAAAATATCTTTTATCAAATTTAGAAGTAGTTTTTTCTTGGTATTTCTGCTTTTTTTAACTGCCATAAACCTTTCTTTGTTTCCTGAATTTAACAAAGCTCCTTATTCACATATTAATCAATATTTAATAAAAAAGGTAAATCCTTTTATAAAAGAAGCTGTGTTAAAATCTCCTGCGTCTACGGCAAGAAAGATTAAATCATATTTGAATATGAATGAATTCATTGCTGGGAAGATTCTAATTGTCCCTTCAGCTGTGCTTCTGGAAAAAGACGTTTATTTCAAAGTTTTTATCACACCTGAGAAAATTGAAGAAAAAGAATATGAATATGTACTTACTGATAAGGAATTTGAATTAATAAAGAAAAATCCTTTAGAGGCTTTTGATGCCCTCACAAGAGGTAAGGATATTAAAAAATATTTAATAGTCAACGGTTCTAAGGAATTTGATAAGTTGTTTTTATTTACTTATGACAAAGTATTTGTGTTTGTGCCATCAGGTTTGTTAAAAAGTTTCTCATTTAAGGTCCGTGATTAATCAGTTTATTTTCTTATTGTATATAGGAATCCTGGGGTCTATTTTTATATTTTTATTCAAAAAAAGATTTGATTTAATAAATCTGTATCTCTTATCCCTTCCTGTAGGACTTTCTCTGTGGGTTTTTATGTTGTTAGTTTTATTAGTAGCAGGACTGCCTTTTAATAGTTTTACAGTCTTGTTGTTAAGTCTTTCATTGCTTGTAATGTTTATTGTGCTGAACTTCAAATACAAAAATTTTCTAAAAAAAGATTTTGAATATTTTTTCATCTTTATGATTTGTTATTCCGCTGCAGCAGTTTTTTTCCTTTCTGTTAATTCATCTTTTTTCTCCAATGATTCATGGAGATTGTTGATGGGAGGGAAGCATATAGGTCTCTCGAGTAATCTAACAAACAGCATGATTTCTATAAGCGGAGTTTATTCTTATGTAATTCATGCTTCTTCCGGTTTTTTTGGGTTTGATTATCTGTATGCAGTTTATCCTCTGACTGCATTTTCTTTCTTTCTATTTTTTATTTTTAACCTTCGTGATCATTCTAGGAGTGGACAATTTGCTATTAACAGCCAACTGTATTTCTGTTTTATTTCTGTGCTCTTTCTTTTTAGTGCTTATTTTGTATTTTTTAATGCCTTTTATGTCCATTCTAATATGTTATTTGGCCTTTTTAGTTTTATAGCCTTGTTTGGTTTATGGAAAAGGGTAAAAGAAAAAGAAAAGTGCTGGCTGATTATATCTACAATTGCTTTGCTTTCATCTTGTTTTTTGCGCATAGAAGGGCCGTTATTTTCGCTGATTGTCATAGTCATCCTTATTTCCAGAAAGGATATTTCTTTTAGAGAAAAATTGCTTTTCTTTGGACCAATTTTTTTATTTGTCTCAATCTGGCATATAAAAATATTTTTTACTTTCGACAGCTTTTCGAATAATTTTTTAAACTCAGAAAGAATATTGTTAATACTATTTTTATATTTTATAGCACTTATGAGCCTGTTAATCGGGCAGATAAAACCTTTTAATAGAATGAAGGAAAATTATCCTTTAATCATGCTTTATATCTTAAGTATCATATGGAACTATTTGATATTAGTTAGAGGGATTAAACTTAAAGGTGGGGTCCCAGTGTTGAGAGGATACGGAGAACTCATTCTGAATATGGTAAAAAATGGAAGTTGGGGAGTCACATGGATAGTACTTGCTGTTTTGTTTCTTGCTGCACTGGCTTTAAAAAGGGTCAATCACGAGTCTGTATTTCTGTACTATATTTTTTCTTTCGGGCTGCTTTTCAATGCTGTAAATTTGTTAAGAGGAGGCTGGAGAGAAGGGTGGGGGGACAGTGGCAACAGAATGCTGATACATATTATATTTATACTTGCTTTTTATGTTTTCCTTAAATTTAAGAATGCGTTTTTCCCGGATATTGAAGAGAATGTACAAAAAACTTAGCCAGAAAAAAAAGAATTTAATAAGTATTATCTGCTTCATATTGCTTCTTATGCTTTTTTATTTTATGGCTCGTGAAGACAGGCTGTATAAAGGATGGCGGACTGACAACGAAGAGCTCTTTACATCATTTTTGTATATAGAAGGATATACAAAGAGACACATTCCTATTAATGCAAGAGTATTAATGAATATTTCAGATCTAAAAAATTGGGATTCTCTATTCAAAAATAAAATCTATGGTCAAGCACGCAGGTTATTGTATTGTTCAAAATTTCCAGAAATCAGGAAATATGTATCCAGGGCAAAAATAGAAGATTTCCCACTCCAAATTAAAAGGCGTGGGTATACTCGTAAACTAAAGCCTTTTAAACACATCTATAATTTCTCTTTGGAAAAGATCAATGAAACAAATTTAAAAGGCCGCATAAGATTCATGCTGGAGAATAACATTGAGTATTATTTCTGTTCTTTTAAAGACTGGAGGCATAAAAATAGAATATTATCCTACAAACAATTTCATCTTATTCAAAGCAGCAAACGTTTTGTGCTGTGTTCTGTGAAGGACGAGGATGCTGAAGAGTAGAAAAATGGCCGGCAAAGAGGACCACAAGCGAATTCTGTTATGCCTCTATACTTTCCTTCCCCTTAGCGGGCCTCGTTCGTTGAGATGGCTGAATTTCATAAAGGTTCTTGATCAGCTTGGCTGGACAGTAGATGTGCTTACAGTTCAGCCCTCTGTTAATGACGGATTTTATGATTCAAGCCTGCTTGCAGAGCTTCCAGTGCATATCAGGGTATTTCGAACTTACCCTGGTGTTCTTTATTCTCTTATTCACATGAAAAACAAGCCGGTCCAGGGATTCTCAAAAACTACAATGGAGTGGCTGCCTTTTGGTTTAATGAGAGGGTGGAAAATTCTGAAAGAACAAAACTATTCCTTGATCGTTTCTTCTGCCCTTCCTTTTGTGGGACACTGTATCGCTTATTATCTCAAACGAAGAGCTCAAATTCCCTGGATTGCTGACTATGGAGACTCTATCGGATTTAATCCTATTTCGAGTCCTGTCAAACGTCTCATTGGAACCCGAGTTGAGCGCTGCATTCTCAAAGCCGCCGATGGAATTATTGTTCCGTTTGAAGAAATGAAAAAAAAGTTTTTGGATTATTATCCATTTTTAAAGGAAGAAAATATTCGTGCAATCGGCCATGGAATTCCAAAGAAATTCGAGTCTATTAAGCCTGAAAATTTTAAAAATAAATTTGTTGTGTCTTACGTAGGAAGTTTTTATAAAGATGCTCATGAGCCTTATGAATTTTTTCAGGCTTTCCATGCTTTAAAAAGTGACAGGAAAACGATTGATGATATACAAGTGGTAATTGCCGGAAATGTAGAGCAAAGGTATGTGGAATATGCCCGCAAGTTAAAAATTGATACTTTCACGAAAATTTTAGGTCATGTTTCTTATGAAAGAGCCATTTCCATACTAAAAGGGTCGTCTGCAATTTTGTATATCGGGGGCAAGAGGAAGGATTACCACTTTCCGTTTAAAATTCTTGAATGTACGGCATCTGGGAAGCCGGTTATTGCTGTTAAACAGTCTGAAAATGATCTGGGAGCAGATTTTATAGAAAATAATAATTTTGGGAGGATTGTTTCAAACAAGAAAGAAGATATTAAAAGTGTCATCAGAGAACTTTATCGTTTATGGACGATGAAAAAGTTGGATGAGACTTTTAATCACATCGATATAGAAAAATACTACTGGGAAAAAAGAGGGGAAGAAGTAGAAGAATTTATATCACACATTCTCTGTAAGTAAGACTAAATATAGAAAATGTATACAGAAAGAGTAATAAAAGAAGAAAAAACTAGAAGACCTATTCTTTCTATCACGACATCCATAATGCAGGATCTGACATGGGCAATTCTCCTTATCCCGATTTGGTGGATTCTAGGCATAAGGTTTTTTATTTTTCATTTCTTATCTCTCTGGGTGTTTGTGAAACTGCTGATAATGAAACACAGGGATAAGGAGAAATTTATCTTTCCTTCAGAAAGCTATTTTCTTATGGCTTTTATTGTAATATATGTTGCCTCATTTTTTCTAAATCTCAAGAGTATTCCGCTTTTCAGAGCCTCTGCCTCTTTATATAACTTAAGTTTCTGGATAGCCGGCCTGTTGATAATACTGGCAATTTATAATTCCATTGATAAAGAAAGCATACTTTCATTTCTCAAGTCTTTCCAGGTTTTTGGGATTGTCTGCAGCTTATTTGTTTTGTCTGCTCATGCTTTCTGGATCTTTACCCATAAATATTTATCTGTAAAAAGTATTCTTTATTGGTTATTGCCTGAGGGTCTTATTGAAATCATAAAGAGCAAAGCTCTTCTTGTCTTGTCATCTCTTGAACTGGGCATTGTTGGGCGGGACAAACTTTTTCAAAAGCCATTCCCAAGATCTCCTGGCTTCAATGTTTACAGTGCAGCTTTGGGTATAACAATGGTTTTTATAATCGTGATGACATTAGCCTATTATAAAACCAGGAAAAAGCGTTCTTCCATGCCTTTTATCCTGTTATTAGAGTCGGTTGTTTTAATACTATCGCTTTCGAGAATGTCTATTCTGGCAGTGGGCGCAGCCTGGTTGATTGTTTTTAGTGTGGTCAATATAAATAAACCTTCTTTTCGTATTATTATTGCCTCATTTTCAGCCTGTATTGTCATCTTATTAATTCTTGTTCCGCCAAAGAAAATAGGTCGCACTTTTTTGGAATTCAGAAATGAAAGTACTACCTCAAGGGTAAAACTCTATAAAATATCTTTCAAACAGTCGTTGAAAAAACCGATTTTTGGATACGGATTTAAACCGAGAACAGAAGAAATGCCTATTCCCATAGGATCTCATTCTACGTATATCGGTGTAATCTACAAAACTGGATTCTTAGGTCTTTCTGCCATAATCTTTTTCTGGATAAGTATTCTTAGAAGGTGGTGGGGCCAGCGGAGGAGTCTGAGTGTTGATGGAATCCTAAGGCCAATTTGGTTTTATTCCGGAATCGCTTTAATTGGAGGCTATTTCTGGATGGCTGTTGAAGACCTTGATGCTCCTCCTATTGTGGCCTTTTTATATTTTATTATAATAGGAATTATCCTTTCATTGAATAAGATGAAAGAAGTGCGTAAGGAAACATGAAACTCTGTCTTGTCTGCTCTAGCGGTGGGCACCTTTTTCAACTGCATCTCCTGCAGCAGTGGTGGGAGAAGCATGAGAGATTTTGGGTGACATTTAAAAAAGCGGATTCGCTTTCTCTTCTTGATGAAGAGAAAGTTTACTGGAGTTTTTTTCCGACCACAAGAAGCATAAAGAATCTGATCCGAAATTCATTTTTAGCCTTAAAAATCCTTTTTAAAGAAAGGCCTGAAATTATTGTTTCAACCGGCGCAGCAGTTGCGGTTCCATTTTTCTATCTAGGAAAAATAATGGGATGTAAGCTTATCTTTATCGAAGTTTATGACAGAATCGATATGCCTACCTTAACAGGAAAAATAGTCTATCCGGTTGTTGATGCGTTTATCCTTCAGTGGCCTGAACAGAAAAAACATTTTCCAAAGGGAAAAGTTCTGGGACAAATATTATGATTTTTGTGACTGTCGGAACAGAAAAGTATCCTTTTGACAGGCTGGTAAAAAAGGTTGATCAACTTAAAGGAAAAGGATTGATCAGGGATAAGATATTTATTCAGACAGGATCTTCACGCTGTAAACCAGATTTTTGTGAGTGGGCGAATTTCATTCCCTTCGCCATCATGATGGAAATGATGAAGAAGGCAAGAATCATAATTACACATGGAGGGCCGGGTAGTATTATGCCGGTAGTTTACAATCAAAAGGTTCCAATCGTTGTCTCCAGGCTTAAAAAGTACGGAGAGGTTGTGGATGACCATCAAGTATCATTTACAGAGAAACTTGCTGAGAAGGCGTATATTCTTGCTGTCGTTGAAATAGAAGAGCTTGAACAAAAAATTAGAAATTATGGTAAACTTGTGAAACGGTTAAAATCCTTACAAAAAAAGGAGAAAAGTCCTGAGGAAAAAGCTACCTCATTTGCTCAAGCAATGGAAGAATTGTGCCAGAAATTAATAAAAGAGGAAAAATTGTGATTAATTTTGAGGTTTTACATTTAAAAACATAGAATTGGATAATGATAAAATCCGGTGTATAAAATGTCAAAAATAAGCAAGCCGATTTGTGTCCTGGTTTTGATCGTGACTGATATTTCTGCTCTGCTTACATCCTTTTTGCTTGCTTTTTTTATGAGAAGTTCTGTTCTCCTCTCTATTATTCCTCGTTTCGAGCGCCAGGAACCTTTACCTTTAATGACACATTTAAAACTTGGATTTCTATATGGGGCACTTGTTGTAATCTTTGTACTTGCATATGAAAAACTGTATACAAGCAGGTTCTCTTTTTGGGAGGAGACAAAACATCTTTTAAAAGGTGTAACCATCTCCTTTATATTAATTCTGGTTCTCGTTTTTGTGTCCAGGCGTTATATATTTTTTTCGAGAGCTGTAATTGTATTTTCCTGGCTAATAAGCCTTGTCGTTTTTCCGTTTTTTCGTCTTGCAGTAAAGAAGTCCTTGGCAAAGACCAGGCTCTGGAGAAGGAAAGTGCTTGTCCTTGGGACAGGCGAAGCTGCAAGACAGATAGCAAAGGGTATTAAGAGAAATGTCATTCTTGGCTATGAAGCTGTTGGATACTTGACAAGCAGAAAAGAAGAGAAGGATAAGACATTGGAAGGAGTCAAAATCCTTGGTGACCTTTCTGTACTTGAAAAAATAAGCAGAGAACTGGAAGTGAAAGATTTCATTGTTGCACTGCCTGATTTTTCCCAGAGTGAATTGATAAAAGTGATAGAAGATTGTGACAACTATGCAGAAACTATAAGGGTTGTCCCGAACATAGGAAGCCTTTTTGGCCTTGGAATTACTGTGGAAAATTTAGGAGATGTTCTCTCTCTCTCAGTTGCCCGCAATTTAGTTAAACCATTTAATATTTTCATTAAGAATGTGTTTGAATATCTAATTGTTGTTATTTTATCCCTACTGCTGCTCCCTGTTTTTTTAATAATAGCTCTTGCCTTAAAGCTTGATTCACGGGGTTCTGTGTTGTTTATTCAGGAACGGCTTGGAAAAAATGGAAAAGTATTTAATATTTTTAAGTTCCGCTCTATGTATGCGGATGGAGATTTAAAACTTGAGAAATATTTAAAAGAGAATATTGAAGCCAGAAAAGAATGGGAAAAGTTCCAGAAGATTAAGAAGAATGACCCGAGGGTAACAGGAATAGGGAAGATTATTCGGAAGTTAAGTATGGATGAACTCCCCCAGCTTGTTAATATCTTAATAGGCAATATGAGTCTTGTTGGGCCAAGGCCTTATTTGCCGCGGGAAATAAAAGAGATAGGGGAAAGCTATAATCTTATTTCCAGAGTTAAACCCGGCATGACCGGATTCTGGCAGGTCAGAGGGAGAAACCTCCTTCCTTTTAAAGAGCGCCTTCTCTTGGATGAATATTATATAAGGAATTGGTCATTATGGCTTGATATCGTGATTTTATTCAAAACAGCTAAAGCCCTGGTTAAGGGTGAAGGCGCATTTTGATGTGAATTGTATTGTCCATTATTTTTAGATTAATGCTGTTTTCCGTCTTATAATTTTATTCAATGTTGGGATTTCAGATGGAAAAGACTAAAATATATACATGGACTGACTTGCTGTATATTTTAGCTGTTCTAGTATTAGTCCCGTTCTTTTTATTTCCAAAATTGAGTTTGACATGGGTGTTTTTTGCTTTTCCATTAATCTGGATTCTCCGTTGGATTAGGAAAGAAACTGTTTTTAAAAGGACTGTTTTAGATTGGGCCCTGCTTGTTCTGACTTTTCAAGTAGTTATTAGCTGCTTTATTGTCCCTGACATTTCATTCAGCCTTCCCAAGATCACCGGGTTTTTTCTGGGAATCCTCATTTTTTACACGCTTGCGTATTACCTGGATTCTGAGGAATATCTTAAGATAGGCATTTATGTTTTTCTAGGAGGAGGGTTTCTGATTGCATTGATTGGTATCCTTGGGATGAGTAAGCATGAAGAGCCTAAATATATAGCCTTTTTATACGATTTGCTAAAGAAACTTCCGTCAGTTGATTTTAATCTGCCCGGTGCAGAAAAAGGCTTTCATCCGAATGCGGTTGCAGGCGGACTAATCCTGGTTCTCCCATTATGTTTTGTCTTGCTTTTAGCATATTTCAAGAAGAAAAATATTGAAAATATGATTTTTAAGGGTCAATTGTGGCTTCTTCCATTATGTCTGATTTTTCTAACAATCGGGTTTGTAATTCTATTGACACAGTCCAGGAGTAGCTTTGGTGGCCTGTTTATTGGTGTGTGGTTTCTGGTTTTTGCAGGCTGGAAATGGAAAAAGATTGGATTAATAGTAATCACTCTGGTAATGATATCATTATTACTCTCTTTCTTCCTGATGGTTGGGTCGAATAAGATTCCATATACGAATTTAGAAGCCAGTCATAAATTAGCCGGCCGCGTAAGCGTTTTTTGGGGTCCAGCCATAAACACAATAAGCCAGCATCCTTTTTTTGGGATTGGAATGAACCAGGTCAGAGTAATACCGATAGTAGGAGATGAACAAGCTCATTTTCACGATCAATTTCTTCATACTGCAGCTGAACTTGGGATCCCTGCCTTGGCAGCCTATCTGGCTCTTCTTGTAGGTGTGTTTTTTATGTGCTGGAAGGTCTGGAAAGGATCTGGGAAAGGGTGGATGAGAATTTCTGCTTTAGGATTGGGATGCGGACAACTTGCATTTTTAGTCTTTGGAGTAATGGACTGCATCCCGCTTGGAGCTAAAGTTGGCATTTTATTCTGGTTTTCAATTGGGTTAATAACAGCGCTCTATAATGTTGTGCGTCGGAGTCAAACCGGATAAAGAGATGATTCCTGAAAGCAGTAAAGGAAAACAGTCATCATCGTTACGGCTGGGAAAAAAGCTTAATTCCAGACTTGTTAAAATTTCCATTGGGCTTTTAATTACTGTACTAGCTTTGTGGCTGAGCTTCAAAAAACTCGACTGGCAGGTTTTAAAATCGACATTTCTTCAGGTAAATTTATTATGGGTTCTTTTAGCTGTTTCCAATACTATCTTTACTGTCTATGCTCTTGGGCTGCGGTGGCAGATTTTACTAAAAACACAAGATAGAATTTCTTTGAGTCGTTTATTCCGTCTCAATATTATTTCGCAGTATGCTAATATTGTGATGCCGGCAAGGTTTGGGGAAGTTTTAAGGGCTTATCTTATATCCAGGCAGAGCCGTGTTTCAGGGGCTTATGCAATGGGAACTGTACTCATAGAGAAAGTACTAGATTTTTTTATTTTTGTTGCTCTTTGGGTTATAGTCCCTGCTGTTTTTGCCTTAAATGAAGCTGTGAGAGGCTATAAGATTGCATTGGTTTTATGTTTGCTTAGCTTGGTTCTTGTTATTGTTATGGTTTTACGGCCAAAAATTTTAATTAAATGGGCAAGATTTTTCTCAATCATAATTCCAAAAAAAATCAGAGAACGTTTTATAAATTTTCTTGAAAGAGGAATTGAAGCTTTTAGTTTGCTCAAGAGTGCAAAAACATTATTGATTCTATTTTTTCTAACGATTGTGTTTGTAGTGAGTCAGGTGTTAACGAATTATTTCCTGTTTAGGGCTTTCGGTCTACATCTTTCTCTTTGGGCGGCATTATTTTTGCTTCTGGCTGTTCAGGTTGGAAATATCCCACCTTCTTCGCCGGGGAAGATAGGAATTTTTGAGTTTGCAGTAATTCTTGCGCTTTCTGTTTTTGCGATTCCTAAAAGCCAGGCTCTAAGTTATGCTTTAATGCTTCATGTCGTCGCGTATCTTCCAAAAATTATTCTCGGTCTTATCTTCATAACTACTATGGATATTTCCTTGAGAAAGAATTATATTGTTGGTGGCAATGAAAATTAAAGGACAAAACAGAAGCTCTATATTTGTTTTTGTGGGAGACGTGTTGATTATCCCAGCTTCTTACCTTGCAGGATATTATCTTCGTTTTGGGAATTTTGAAGAGCTTAATGCTAAAATTCCTCCATTAAACCTGGCTTTGATGATTCTGGGTTATTTGAGTGTTTTTTATTTTTTTGGCCTCTTTAAAGTCGAGAGAAAATATTTCACCCTCGACTCATTAATAAATTTAATTTTAGGAATTATTGTTTCTGCTGTTCTTGTCTCTTTTCTAAACTATGGAGTATTTTTGTATCCAATAGGAAGAGGAATTTTTATTTTTTCTAATCTAATTCTTTTTGTTTCAATCTTCATTTGGAGAATTTTGTTCTATCAGGTTTTTAAGTATTTTATTAGGTCAAAAAGGATCATTGTTATAGGAGCAGGGAAAGCTGGGCAGGAAACAGCCCGGATCATTGAATCCCTGAAACATGATTTTGAACTAGTTGGCTTTCTGGATGAGGATAAAAGCAAAACAGGAAAGCCTGTCCTCGGGTTTAATGCAGAGGTGTTAGGTTCGGACGACCAACTTGCTGATATATGTGAAGGAAATAAAATTGATCAGATTGTTATAACAGTCTCAGTGGAAGATAAACCTCTGTTGAGTAAAAACTTATTAATGGAGCGCTTAAAGGGAATTGATGTTATTGAAATGGTAGAATTATACCAATATTTAATGCAAAGAATACCAATAGAATATATCCCTGAGTCATGGTTTTTAAAAGCCAAAGGATTTGACTGGTCTGACAAAAGCATCATGGTGAAAATTAAAAGGCTGATAGATATTATTATTTCTGCCTTGATTCTTTTGGTAAGTTTACCGCTATGGTTGATTATTGCGTTTTTGGTTAAGATAAGCTCAAAGGGGCCTGTTTTTTATACTCAGAGTAGGATTGGAAAGAATGAATCTATTTTTTCTCTATATAAATTTAGATCCATGATTGATAAAGCAGAGAAAGATAAAGCCGTCATGGCAGAAGAAAATGATAAGAGAGTAACTTTTACAGGTAAGTTTTTGCGCAAATTGCATCTGGATGAACTTCCTCAGCTTTTAAATGTTCTTAGAGGAGAAATGAGCCTGGTAGGTCCCAGGCCAGAGAGGCCTGTATTTGTTGAGGAATTCAAGAAGAAAATTCCTTATTATTCGCTGCGCCATTTCCTGAAACCTGGTCTTACAGGGTGGGCTCAGGTAAATTATCCTTATGCTTCATCCCTAGAGGATTCTATGGATAAACTGGAGTATGATCTTTATTACATTTATCATATGACTCTGCTTCTGGATCTGAGAATTTTTTTAAGAACCGCACAGAACATCTTCCTGAGGAAGAGAAGCTACAAATAGTATAATTTCTTCCTCTGATCAATACCTTTCATATTTATAATCCTCCCAAATAGCCTTGTTCAGGCTTTGTGATTTTCCACAATAACTATCCCACCTAATCAATTTTTTCCCCACCCCTTAATCCACCAATAATAGTCTGCACAAAGCAGGGGAGCTCCGTTTGAATTTAGTAAGTGTCGCATTTTTTCTGGACTAATAAAATTTCAATTAATATGCTTGTGTGATTAGCGGTAATTATGGTTGGAGTTCATAACTGGTGAGACAAGAATGAAGAAAAAACTGGGTTTTTTACTGATAAGCGTTCTTCTTGCAGCACAAATATCTCAAGCAGATGTACTGGGCAAGATTTCAGGCTTGGTGTTCATGGATTACTATTATATAGCGAATCATCATAATGAAAATATAGAGGGGAGGAATGGTTTCTGGTTGAGAAGAGTTTATTTCACTTATGACCATGACCTTGGGTCATCCTTTAAAATAAGATTCAGGTTGGAAGGCAACAGTGCCGGTGATTTTAAAAGCAGCACAAAGATAGAACCATATATTAAGGACCTGTATCTGCAATATAATAGAAAAGAAATATCCATCCTGTTAGGGCTTTCGGTCACCCCTTCTTTGGGCAAGCTCGTACAATACTGGGGTTACCGCTCAGTTGAGAAGACTGCTCTTAACTTACAAAAAATGGCCCCTACAAGAGATTTTGGGCTTGCAATAAAAGGATATGCTGCCGGGAAAAAAATATATTATCACTTTATGCTGGCAAATGGGGAAGGTTTGAAAGAAGAAGTTAATAAAGAGAAAAAAGCATATGCTGCTGTAGGATTCAATCCGGTAAAGGAAGTATATTTCGAAATTTATGGGGATTATGCTCCTGGGTCAAAAGGACTTTATGATGTTTCGACTATTCAAGCTTTTTTGGCTTATAAGAGGGAAAAAGTTAGAGCAGGTTTACAGTATGCTTACCAGAGTCACTCAGGAGGGGAGAAGGATTTTAATCTTCAAGTAGCTTCCGGGTTTGCTGTTTTCCGTATAAAAAGGGAGGTCGATTTTTTTGCCCGGGTGGACAGGATGTTTCATCCGAATCCAAACGGAGAAAAGATAAGCTACATTCCGTTTGATTCCACTTCTCCGTCTACTCTATTGCTGGCAGGATTTGATTTTGAAGTTGCAAATGATTTTAATCTCATGCCTAACCTATCATATGTAACCTATGACGATATTTCCTCAAGCGATTTATATTTAAAACTAACAGCGTATTTCCGCTGGTAGAGTGAATAGGGGATGAATAGGGGACGGTTCTATTTTTTTTAGAGATTAATTTACAATGATAAAGGGAATTATTGACATAACTAATATTGCATGGCAGTTACTTCTAGAAATGTCCCCATACCTCCTTTTAGGTTTTTTTGTAGCAGGAATACTAAATGTCATTATTCCAAGAGAAAAGATTTATAAACACCTCTCTGGTAGTAATGTGAAATCAATTGTGAAAGCATCAGTTTTTGGAGTGCCGTTACCAATATGTTCCTGCGGTGTAATACCTGTTGCTTCGTATTTAAGGGAGAAGGGTGCGGGAAAAGGTTCAACTGTCTCATTTCTTTCATCCACTCCAACTTCAGGCATAGATTCTGTGTTGGCAACCTATTCATTGCTCGGGCCTTTATTTGCAGTTATAAGACCTGTAGCAGCATTATTTGCAGGCATATTTGGTGGAATTCTCACAAACATTTCTGAAGGTTCAAACAAAGAGGAGATATCTTTGCCTAAAAGTGAATCTTCATGTAATAATTGTGCAGACAAGGTGGAACATTCTTATAATTTTTTAGATAAAATAAAAAGAATTTTTCGTTATGCATTTCTTGATTTAGTCAGCGATGTCGGGAAATGGATCATAGTAGGTATTTTAATCGGTAGCGTAATCGGTTTTTTAATTCCCGGGAATGTTATTGAAAAATATTTAGGAACACCTCTACTTGCATATCCCTTGATGCTGTTGATCTCGATCCCAATGTACATATGTGCGACAGGTTCTATCCCGATTGCTGCATCTTTAATTTTAAAAGGAATGACTCCAGGGGCTGGCTTAGTTTTTCTTATCGCAGGACCTGCGACAAATGCTGCAACAATGTCCTTTACTTGGGGGAAACTTGGTAAAAAAACGCTGTTTATGTATCTCATTTCAATAGTGACAACTGCGCTTCTCTTTGGTTTGCTGCTGGATTATATATGGGCATTATCCGGAAAGAATTTCAATCTGCTTACCGGCAGCATGGAGATGCTTCCCAATTGGATGAAAACTATATCTGCAGTTTTTTTGTCAGGATTGATGATCAATGCATTTATTAAAAAGAATTGGAAACGGCATGTAAAAGATGACATTAAAGCAATGATGGAAGGGAAATAGAAAGAATAAGTACTTTTTTGCTTCATGTATGGGGAGGTTAACTTATGAGCAGCAAAAAGATTCAAATCCGGGTCAATGAATTAATAAGATCTGTACCTGATGGAATTTTCCTGGGAGAGCTCAGAGATCAGGTTAAGCCCAGTGCCGATGTGCTAGTGGTCAATGGCTTTCAAAGTGAGGCAAAAGTCAATCTTAAAGAAGGAGACCAGGTTGTCCTCATCTGTAAAGGAGAAACTTCTAAGGCCGATGAATTGGAAACTCTTATGGTTGCTCGCCATACGCCAGGAGTATACAAACGCATGAAAGAGTCCAAAGTTGGAATAGCTGGACTTGGAGGTTTGGGATCTGCTGTTTCCATTGCTTTAGCTCGCATGGGTATCGGAACATTGATCTTAGTGGATTTTGATATTGTGGAACCGAGCAACCTAAATCGCCAGCATTACTTTATTGAACATATCGGCATGGCAAAAACAGATGCCATGGCAGAGATTTTAGCAAGTGTCAATCCTTATATACAAGTCAACACCCATAGAGTGATACTAAGCGAGAAAAATATTCATCAACTTTTTAGGGAGGTAGATGTTATAGTAGAATGCTTTGATCGTGCCGAAACTAAGGTCATGATTATAGAGGCCGTTTCAAAATTTTTGCCAGGAACCTATTTTATTGGAGCATCAGGTCTAGCAGGATATGGTGACAGCAATAGTATTCGAACCTGGAAAATGGGAGATAAGATGTTTTTAGTGGGAGATTTAGTAAAAGCGGCAGAACCTGGACGTGGGTTAATGGCTCCGCGAGTGGGTATTGCTGCTCACCATCAGGCTAATCTGGTAGTTAGCCTTTTGATGGATCCTGAAAAAACGATGACTCAAACCCCAAATATTTGATAATTCTGCCTAAAAACTCCTCAATTGTTATTGGAATCTATTATTTTTTTAACCAGTCATCAATTTCTTCTGCCTCAAATTTTTCTTGTCTGACATTTAGGTCGAGATTGATAATAAGCCCGGCATGTTTTTGGCCTTCTTCGGATTTTTTGAGTTCTAGATGGCGCTCGCTAGATTCCCTGACGTCCTCAAGAGTACGTTTTAGCACACTACCCACAGCAGTACTGATGTTGATTTCTCCAGGTTTTAACCGTGGTTTAATTCCATTTTCGGCAACTTCTTCGGCAATGTGAGCAAGCTGTTTCATCTTTGTCATAGAAAAGTCCATCATCTGCCAGCCTAGGCTCTCTTCACTTTGAAAGATCCAGGCATTACGAATGTGCTGGAGTATTTCGGTATACTTTTTTTCAACAATTTCCTGAAGAATTTCCAGGAATTTTTCTGGCAATTTGTTCGTTTCTCCAGGAAGACCAGCTGCTTGTTCTGGGGATAATTTATCCAATATTCTTTGAAACTTGCTGGCATGAATAGCAGATTCCCAGGCTTCCCTCTGTAGCACTCTTTTTATATGCGGATCATCAACTTTGTTGGCTTCCTGATTGTAATGAGGGATCAGTTTGTTTTCATAATCAACATAGGACTTGAAAATACTTTTCCGATTAGTGGGATCGAAAGGATATGGCGCTGGTGTCATGTCAGGCTCCCCTTCCAAGCTGCCTATGATCATTCCCAGCCAGTGAAAATGCCACATCTCTTCTCTGGAGCGCGATAGCAAACTGGCTCCAATTGGAGAATCTTCTCCTTCTAGATAGCTGTGCACAAGGTAGCGGATAATGGCTGCGTGCTCGTCGCGCATGTCCTTTCTCAACATTTCTATAAGTTCGTTATTCTTCGTTTTCTCCTCCTTAATAGATTTATAATAAAATACAATACCTCAATAATAGATTTTGTGAGTTTAAACCGTCAATTTTTTTTCTCCCTCCTTTGTAATTACAAATTTATCTTCTTCTTCCTTGACTAGACCAGCATTTACCATCTCGCGCAAACTGCTTCTAATCTTAAAAAGAGGCTGTCCTAATTGTTTAGATATTTCCACAGGTGTTTTAGGATTTTCAATATCCCTTAATAAGGCTTTCGCAGTCTCGGTAATCGTTCCATCTGGATTAACACAGGCCATTATTTTCCTCCCAATTCTTTCTTACAGAAATACCAATCGTTACACTCGAATTTTGTATTTTTAACCCTTTCTTCAGCCATCTCTTGAGTATTCGGCGGAGGAACTATAACTTTATCTCCAGGATGCCAATTGGCAGGTGTTGCAACTCCATGTTCATCAGTAGTCTGCAAGGCTTGAATAAGACGAAGAATCTCGTCCATGTTGCGGCCGGTTGTCAGCGGATAATAAATCATAGCCCTGAGAATCTGTTTGTCGTCTATTACAAAAACACACCTTGAGGTCTCTGTTTTGCTCTCACCAGGCATGATCATCCCATACTTTGACGCTACTTCTTTGTTCAAATCCGCAATGATTGGGAAAGTAAGTTTTTGTCCAAGCTTTTCTTCGACATTTCTTGCCCAAGCAATATGAGAATACACGCTGTCAATGCTTAGCCCCATGAGTTCGCAATTCATTTCCCTGAGTCGAGGATGAATTTGCGCAAAACCAATGAATTCCGTTGTACAGACAGGTGTAAAGTCAGCCGGATGAGAAAACAATATCAACCAACTCCCTTTAAAATCTTCAAGCTTGATATTTCCTTGAGTTGTGACGGCTTCAAACTGCGGAGCCGGCTCACCAATCCTAGGCATTCTTTCAATCTTTTTCTCTTGGGTTTCATTGGTTTGTTCCATGATAAAACCTCCTTTGTTTTTAAATTTAACTTTTCCATAAACCGTGAATATTGCAGTATTCCCGTACTTTGAGAATATTGTCTTTAATCTCAAACTTTTCCTCCGGCTTATTTCCGGGTTTTAAAAACTTTCTAAATGTTCCTTTTTCAGTCTGAATTTCTATCCACTCTATATAGTGCTTCTCTTCCATAGGGTGGGGAACCGAACCCACCTTAACTTTTATACCACTGTCTATCTTTTCTATTACTGGCAAATGTTTCTCTTTCCCTTGCTCTTCTGTCTTCTCTTCCAGCAGCTTCATTGTTTGTCCACAGCATACGAGCTGCCCAATACCTTCATGTAGGACTTCAATAATATTTCCACAAATCTCACATTTATAAATCTGCAGTTTTTTTGTCATTTTAAATCTCCTTTTTAAATAATTCTTAATTCTTTATGTTTTACAAGAATTTCATCCGCCAGTTTTTCTAACGCTTTGAAATCTTCTTTTTTTGGGCAGCCCTTTATAATAATTGTCGAGAGAATTTCTACCTTAAGATTACCAGCAATTCCAGTAATTTGCTCCAGCATCTTTCCACCCCAGCCATAGGATCCAATAACCGATATAAACCTGGTTTTAGGCCTTAGGGCATTAGCAAGGTAGGCTGCGTACACTGCGGCTGGATGAGGGCCAATCAACACGGTCGGAGAAGCAATGATAATAGTAGCGGCGTCAACAAGTGCTTTTGCCAGTTCTCCAATATCTGTTTTGGTTAAATTAAAAGGTTTCACGGTTATCTCCCTTTTCATGAGGGCGTCTACTAGATGATTTACCATCTTATCCGTGCTTCCGTGCATTGAAACGTATGGGATGACGACTTCGTTTTTAACCTGATCAGAGATCCAATCTCTGTAAGCATTGAGAATAAATTCAGGCCTGTTATATATGGGACCATGGCTTGGTGCAATCATTTCAATCTTGAATTGTTTGAGCTTTTCCATGTGTTTCTTTATGAGGTTCCTGAAAGGCATCATGATTTCTGCATAATACCTTTTTGCTGCATCATAGACTTTTGCTTCATTAGTTGCATATATATCAGTGGTGGCAAGGTGAGATCCGAAAAGATCGCACGGGAATAGTATTTTGTCTTCTTGAAGATAAGATAACATTGTTTCTGGCCAATGTACCCAAGGTGCAATTATGAATTGGAGGGTCTTGTTTCCCAAAGATAGAGTATCGGCATTGTTTATTTCTATGAATTTATCTTCGGGGATTAGCAGTAAATCTTTAAGCATACCTTTACATTTTTGATTGGTAACAACTTTGGCGTTAGGGAAGAGATCTAGAATTTTTGGGATTGTTCCAGAATGATCCTGCTCAGCATGGTTAGAGATGATATAATCAATATTATCAACTCTGAGTTTCTTTAGGTTGTCTATAAGTTCTTGTTCTTTGGTAGGGTCAACTGTATCTATGAGTGCTGTTTTTTCACTGCCTTGGATAAGATATGCGTTATAGCTTGTTCCGTCAGGAAGTGGAATGAGTTCGTCAAATAACCTTCTGTCCCAGTCGATTGCCCTAATAGAATGAACGAAGGATTTTAATCTTCTGATTGCCATTTTATTTCTCCTTTTCGGAGTTTTCTTGTGTATTTATTCATTTTTATTTTCTCCTTTTTTTAGACAATCTTTACAAATACCTTTAAAATAACCATGTAATTCTGTTATTTTATGACCTTGAGTGTTTCCTTTCTTGAAGTAATTACATTTAATATTGAGATCGATTATTCTCTTGCATTTTTCACAATAAAAATGCTGATGAGGGGATGTATTACTGTCAAATCTTGTTTCTAAGCCTGTAATAAAAATAGTAGTTACTAGATCTTTTTCATGAAAAAGATTTAAAGTATTGTAAACTGAGGTTCTGGATATCGTCGGAATTTCTTTTTCTAATGACTTATATATTACTTCTACTGTAAGATGTGATTTGTTCATCTCAAGGTAATTAAAATTTTTAGTCTGATATAAGTAGATTTGATTCCATTATTAATTTTATGCATTCTATATTATTTGTCAAGATAATCAAGAAAATTTTTACAATTCTTATACCTAAAACTCAGGACTTCCTATAGTCGAAATCAAAGAGCGTTCTACCACACCCAAGGCATCAACCTGAAGCGCACTTTATTCGCATAATCTTTGTACCCGGGGAGCTCTTTATGTAAGGTTTTGTCTTCTAGCGAGGTGCGCAGTATGAAAAGGATTACTATTATTGAGCCTGGGATGAATGCGAAGAGCGAGCCGAGAGCGAGCGGGAGACACAGGATAAAAAGGATTATCCCGACATACATGGGGTGGCGGACATATTTATAAGGGCCTGTTGTGCAGACTTTATGTCCACGGTCTTTCTGGATTCTTACCATGTCTGAAAGGTAAGAGTTTTCTTTCATTGCCCAAATGACTATAAAAAGTACAGGGACGAAACCTAAAAACCCGAGAGTTTTCAAAATAATTGGCACCTGTGACCAGTGGAATCGGACTGCATCAAGTCCCATGACTACAACCAATATCGTAAGGAGGAAAGTATAGATAAGGATAATTTTCTTATCCCATCCTTGGACATCTTTTTTGACTGACATTCGCTCTTTGAGCAGGCCAGGGTTATTTTTTTTCAACCATATTATTACTCCTCCTATACATGAAAGGTAGAGGATGAGAAAGAGCCAAGCTTCAGGCCAGTTAAGTGTACCTGCTGGCACAAAGACTAATGTTAGAAGGAAAAACACTGTTACTATGCTCTTGACTATTATTTTTATTTTGGAGGGATATTTACTTGGCATGATGAATCCTTTTTGTAGTGAAATGATTTATCAGCGAGTATCTCCTTGATTATAGCATGTTCTACAATAATTAATTTTGTAAGGATAGTCCAGAACTACAAATTTGCCTGCGGTGAACAATACTCATATAATATATGAGTTCATTATATTATTGATTTTTTGTGTCACAGTTGGTTAGTAAAACTAACGACTGCTGTGTGAGAATATCACATCGTCCTGCTGTCTGATGTGTGAAATTTTTAGTGGAGGTATCAAATGTTTAAAAAATCTTTTTTTCTCGGAGTGATTTTGGGCCTTTCGTTTTTATTATTGAATGTGACAGTTACATCGGCTCAGAAGAGAGACAAGTTGAATCAGTTCCGTCAATTGTATCAGGAACTTCCTACGCCGAATGAATATCGTACAGCATCCGGTGCACCTGGTCCAAAATACTGGCAGCAAAGAGCTGACTATGATATGTCGGTTGAATTGGACGATGAAAACCAGCGGATTTCCGGTACAGAGACCATAATCTATTTCAACAATTCCCCAAATCTTCTCACATATCTCTGGCTGCAGCTTGATCAAAACAGGCGTGCCAAAGATTCCATATCTGAAAAAACTAGTACCGGCCGAATATCAGATGCTATGAATTTTCGTTCTCTGGAAAGAATGCACAGTGATTTCGATGGAGGTTTTAAGATCGAATATGTGAAGGATCAGAATGGAAAGGACCTTCATTTCAAAGTGGTAAACACCATGATGAGGGTGGATCTTCCAATTGTTTTAAAGCCTCATACGAATTATTCTTTTAAAGTGAAGTGGTGGTATAACATTAATGACAGGTCAAAACAGGGAGGTAGATCTGGATTCGAGTATTATGAGAAAGACGGAAATTATGTTTACGCAATTGCCCAGTTCTTCCCACGGATGGCCGTATTCAATGAAGTAGAAGGCTGGCAGCACAAACAATTTCTGGGAGGGGGTGAGTTTAGTCTCCCGTTTGGAAATTATGAAGTCAGGATAACCGTTCCTTCGGATCATATCGTGGGTGCTACCGGAGTTTTGCAGAACAATGCTAAGGTGCTTACGAACCACCAGAGGGCACAGTTAAAAAAGGCACGGATAGATTCAGGCCATACGGTTCTTATTGTTAGTCAGGATGGAGCCGTTCAGAATGAAAAATCACGCTCTGAAGCAAAAAAGACCTGGATTTTCAAGGCAGAAAATATTCGTGATTTTGCATTTGCCAGCTCACGGAAATTCATATGGGATGCAATGGCTGTGAAATTTGGCGATAGAACTGTTCTGGCCATGTCTTTTTATTCCAAGGAAGGAAATCCTCTCTGGGAGATGTACTCTACTAAGGCTGTAGCGCATGCCATAAAGATTTATTCAAAACATACATTTGATTATCCATACCCCGTAGCTATATCCGTGTTATCTGGAAGAGGAGGCATGGAGTATCCAATGATCTCCTTTAACGGAGGAAAACCTGAACCCGATGGGACGTATTCCAAACGCACGAAATACAGTCTCATCGGTGTTATCATCCACGAAGTAGGTCACAATTTCTTCCCAATGATTGTGAATTCCGACGAGCGCCAGTGGGCATGGATGGACGAAGGCTTGAATACATTTATGGAATACCTATCGGAACAGGAATGGGAACGGGAATTCACAGAAAGAGAAGGACCTGCCTACCTAGTTATTGATTATATGAAAGGGGGCAGAGCCTACAACGGAGATTTTAATATTGGTATTCCCAGCAGGACCAAGATCTCTCCCATCATGACTGGTGCCGATTCGGTTTTCCATCTTGGGAGTAACGCTTACGGCAAAACGTCTGCTGGGCTGAACATCCTGCGGGAGACAATTCTGGGACGGGAGTTGTTTGATTTTGCATTTAAAGAATATGCCCATAGATGGATGTTCAAGCATCCTATGCCAGCCGATTTCTTCCGTACGATGGAGGATGCTTCCGGTGTGGATCTGGACTGGTTTTGGCGGGGATGGTTTTTCGGCACCGATCATGTAGATATGGCCATTAATGATGTGAAATGGTATAAGGTCAATACCGGGGAGCCGAAAATGGATAAGGTTATTAAATACGAAAAGAATAATCGAAACCGTCAACGCTATATCAGTAACATTCGAAATAAGGATGATATTGCGAAAACTGCCCTGGAAAAAGATAAATCTCTGGCTGATTTTTATAATAAATATGATCCAGTGGAAGTGACTCCTCAGGATCAAAAGAAATATAAAGAATATCTTGATTCACTTACAGAAGAGGAAAAAGCACTGCTCAAAGCAGGATATAACTATTATGAGGTGGGCTTTTCCAATATCGGCGGGATGGTAATGCCCTTGATTCTGAAGTTTGAATATACGGATGGTTCTGAAGAAGTGAAAAGAATTCCGGCGGAGATCTGGCGAAGGTACAACGATTATGTGACGAAAATATTTGTCATAAAAAAGGAGATACTACACATCACATTGGATCCTTTCCTTGAGACAGCTGATGTGGATACAAGAAATAATACTTGGGAGATAAAAGGGAAGCCGGATTATTTTACAGTTAAAAAAGCTAAAGAACGCACAGAAACGAATCCCATGCAGCACATCAATAAGAAATAAAATCAAAATTTTGGAGACAGCATTGGGACACTATACTTAATTCCCAATTAAATTTTCTTTTTCTACATTTATTATTGGTAATATTTGTCAATTAAATCTTCATTGACGCTCCAAATAACTGGTTTACCTAAAACCATACATTCAATTGAAACCATACCTGAGATACTTGATTGTTCTTAATATATCTGTTTTTTTGAACCTTGCGCTGCATTATTTGCTGACAAATGTCCTGTCATTCTTAGATGTTTCCCCTCAGCAAAATCTGTAGCAGACAAGATTTTTCAAAATTTGTTTGACATCACCAGAATCTATTGATATGATGCGGTGTTTAATATAAGAATGCAATAATAATAAATGATGAATCCACGGAAAATATTGAGATTAAATATCAAAAAAGGATTATAGTAGGAAAATTTATCGACAGAGAAATACACACTTTTATCGAATCACGTAATCCCTGGATTGAAGAGGCTAAGTTATGAGTATTGTGCGCATCCCGTATGATGTAAAAAAGGTAAAAGTTCCCAGGGGCGAAGTCCATATCATAAAAGATCGATGTAAGGGATGTGGTTTTTGTATAGAGTATTGTCCAAATGATGTTCTTGAACTATCGGATGAATTTAATTCAAAGGGATATCATCCCCCAGTGATTGTAAAGCCGGATAACTGTCTGAATTGCGGTTTATGTGAAAGGATTTGTCCCGAATTTGCAATATGGAGTACGCTGAAAGGAGAAGTGGATGCAAAAATTGAGCACTAAAATCTGTTCCAGAAAGATTTATAGACGCTGGCATGGAGGCATTTGATAAAGAATATGAATTAGGAGGATAGTTTAAATGGTATGTGCAATAAACTGGTTATACAAGAGTTTAAATTGGTTTAATTATAAGTGACTATCCACAAATGAAAAGAATAGGCGTATATGTTTGCCACTGTGGTGGTAATATATCAGAGGTTGTAGATGTTAAGAAAGTAGCTGCGTTTGCAGAGAAGCAACCTGACGTTGTACTTGTTAGAAATAATGAACATATGTGTTCTGAGGTAGGGCAAAAGCTTGTAATAGATGATATTAAAGAACATAAATTGGACAAGGTTGTTATAGCTGCTTGTTCTCCGCAATTTCAAGGTCCTACTTTTAAGGCTACTCTGGAGAAAGCAGGTCTGTCTCCATATGTTTTGGAGATGGCCAACATTCGTGAGCAGTGTGCTTGGCCGCATTTTGATTTTCCTGAAGAAGCGACCAATAAGGCTGAAAGTCTCACAGCTATAGCAATAGCAAAGGCAAGATTGGATGAGCCACTAACAAAAAAGACTTTCCCTATTGGCAAAAGAGTGCTGGTTATTGGAGCTGGGATAGCAGGAATCCAGGCTTCTTTAGATTTAGGTGATGCAGGGTTTTATGTTTATCTTGTTGAAAAAAATCCTTCTATCGGTGGTAAAATGCTCCAGCTTTCACGAACTTTTCCCACAGAAGATTGTGCTGCCTGTATACTTTCGCCTAAAATGGCAGATGTTCCTGCCAATCCTAATATACATTTACTTACCTATTCAGAGATAGAAGATATTAAGGGATATCTGGGTAACTACGAGGTTACTGTCAAGAAAAAACCGACTTATGTTGATCCGACTAAGTGTACTTGTTGTAATGACTGTGTTGATGTTTGTCCTGTTGCTGTTCCCAATGAATTAGATGAAGGACTTTCAACAAGGAAGGCGATTTATTTAGCTTCTCCGATCGCTGTACCTCACTCCTATGTTTTAGATGAAAAAGCATGCCTAGGCATATTTCCATTAGCATGTGGTAAATGTCAGGAAGTGTGTGATCCAGGCGCAATTGATTTTGATGTATATCCTGAAGAAATAAAGTTTACAGTAGATACTATTATTGTGACTACAGGATATGATATCTTTGATGCCACTAAGAAAAAGGTTTATGGTTTTGGAAAATATGAGAATGTTGTAACTGCATTGGATATGGAGAGAATGATAGTCCATGCTTCAGAGGGTGATCCTATGAGGCCCATGGGAAAAAGGATTGCCTTTATTCAATGCGTTGGATCAAGAGACGAGCAGGTAGGGAATGAGTACTGTTCGAGAATATGCTGTATGTATGCCACTAAGCTTTCTCAATTGATTAAGCGTTCTGATCCTACAAGAGACGTATATATTTTTTATACTGATCTAAGGGCTTATGGTAAAGGTTTTGAGGAGTATTATAAAAGGGCACAGGGTGATGGTGTTAAGTTTATAAGGGGGAGACCGGCAGAGCTTATTGAAGATTCCAAGACAAAAAAGATAACTCTAAAGGTAGAGGATACGCTAACTCGAAGTATAATAGAGTCAGAATTTGACCTTGTAGTTCTTTCGGTAGGGTTGGTTCCTAATGAAGGCACAGAGAAGATTGCAAACCTCTTAAGACTTGCCAAGAGTCCGGACGGTTTTCTTCAGGAAGCACATCCCAAGTTCAGACCTGTTGATACTCTCATTGACGGCGTGTTTTTGGCAGGAACCGTTCAGGGTCCTAAAGACATTCCTGATACGGTAGCTCAAGCAAGTGCAGCTTCTTCCAGGGCTATAAGGTTAATGAACAAAGGTGAGTACGATGTTGATCCTGTTATGGCATTTGTTCATGATGAAGCTTGTGATGGATGTGGGCTCTGTCTTGAGCAATGTCCTACTAATGCTATATCCCTTTGTTCTCGTGCTGGAAGTTTTGATAAATCTCTTTCTGCGGAGGTTGCAGAAATTAATGAGTCTCTGTGTAAGGGATGCGGGAGTTGTATTGCTTCATGTCCAAGAGATGCTTTGGACCTGCACTGTTATACAAACAACCAAATGCTTGCGCAGATCAAGGCTGCCCTTGCGGACAAAAAAGATGGTGAAGTCCGTACACTGATTTTTGCGGATGATATGGCATGTTACAGGTTAGCAGATAACGTCGGAACAGCAAATATGCCTTATTCACTTGATTCTAGGATAATAAGGGTCCCAAGCAGCAGCAGGATTCCGCCAAAGATGATATTGCAAGCTTTCCTTATTGGGGCAGATGGGATTCTCCTGGGTGAAAGCGAAGAAAAATCCAGTCCATATCCTCACAGTGTGGCAGCAATAAAATCAAACATTTCCAAGGTTAGCGATATCTTAGAAAAAGAGAAGATAGATAGTGGTAGAATACGTCTTGTTGAATTTATTACTGTTATGTTGGAGGGTTTTGTCAACAATATAAACGGTTTGTCAAGGTTTGTTAGAAAGTTAGGCCCAATTAGTGCTGAAGAATTAAAGCGGTTGGGCAAAGATATAAACAAAAAGTTATTCGGGTAATATTATGATTAAAAAAATTTCAATTTCCTCTGAAAATGTTAAATTTTTAGACAAAATTAGCGAGCTCAGTGGTGAGGTAATAACAAGATGTGATCAATGCGGTATTTGTTCTGGAGGCTGTCCAATGGTTGGTGAGATGGATATTACTCCCTCCCAGATGATGAGAATGGTTCAGCTCGGCCAGCAGGATGTTATGAAGTCAAAGGCAATGTGGATTTGTGCTTCTTGTTTTGCATGCACAGTAAGATGTCCGCGCGGTTTAGATTTAGCAAAGGTCGCTGAAGCATTAAGGCAGGTAAGTCTGAGACAGGCTGTCGATCACATTGATATAAAGGATATATCAGATAGTGAAATCAAACGGCTTCCACAAATTGCTTTGATTAGTGCCTGCCGTAAATTTACAGGATAGAAGATGAAAATACCATATTTCCCAGGCTGTACGCTTAAGACAACAGCAAAGAACTTTGAGATATCTGCCTTGGCGGTTGCTAAATCAATGGATATTGAGTTAGTTGAGCTTCCAAGGTGGAATTGCTGCGGGACGGTTACTTCTCTTACCAGCGATGATTTAATGCGCCACCTAGCTCCTATACGGAATCTTATTCGTGTAGAAGAGATGAACGATAATGGTGATGTGAAAGATGAATACAGATTGGTAGCGTTGTGTTCTATGTGTTTTAATGTTTTGAAAAGATCAGAGCTACGTGTGAAAGAAAATCCCGAAGAGTTAGAAAAAATTAATGACTTTATGTATCTGGAAAAAGGATACAATGGAAAAGTCAAAATTATACATTTTTTAGAATTGCTACGGGACAGTGGATTTGATAAAGTCAAAGATAAGGTAAAAGTAAATCTAAATGGATTAAAGGTTGCGCCTTATTATGGCTGTTTGATGTTACGGCCAAAAGAAATAGGCATAGATGATCCGGAAGATCCTACAATTCAATCGGATCTCCTAAAGGCTCTTGGTGCAGAATCTATTGATAGTCCATGTAAAACGAGATGTTGCGGCAGCTATCAAACAGTACGCGATAGGTATGCAGTTTCTGAGCTCACATACGACATTATTAATTGTGCGAGAAAAGAAGGAGCCGAACTTGTCACAACGAGTTGTCCACTTTGTTTATTTAACCTTGCAGACAGGCAGAAAGAAGTAATTGAAAAGCATCCTGAATTTAAGCCAATGCCGGTGTTGTATTTTACCCAACTTATGGCGCTTGCTTTTGGCTTAGATGAGAAATACTATGGTTTTGATCAAAATTATATAGATCCGCGAGCCTTATTAAGAGAAAAAGGTCTTTTAAAGTGAGGAAATATCATGGTTGAAAGAAAGATAAGCGTAATGGATAGTGTAAGGAAAGCAAGTCAGTCAGTGATTGCAGGCGTAGATGAAAAAGACATAAAACACTGGGTGGAAATCTATATTATGGGAAAAGCCTATAAAGTGCCTGCTGACTTAACTATTATGCAGGCTATGGAATATGCAGGCTATAGGCTGAAGCGAAGTTGCGGTTGCAGGGCTGGCTTTTGCGGCGCCTGTTCTACTGTTTATAGAAAAAAAGGAGAATACAAACTTCAGACTGCTATGGCTTGCCAGACAAGGGTTGAGGATGGCATGTTTCTTGTCCAGATACCGTTTTCTCCTGCGGAAAAACCCTTGTATGACATTAAAAAACTGGAATATGAACCTTCTGTATTCCTGAAATATTTTCCTGAGGTTGCAAGATGTCTTAGTTGTAATACTTGCACAAAGAGCTGTCCACAGGATCTGCAAGTTATGGATTACGTTCAGGCTGCTCTAAAGGGTGATTTTAAAGCTATTGCAGAGGATTCGTTCGAATGTATTCAGTGTGGGCTCTGTGCGCTTAGGTGCCCTGCAGAGATTGTACAATATCATTTAGCCCAGTTTGCAAGAAGAATGTATGGAAAGTATGGAACTATCAGAGATAAGAATACTGAAAAAAGAGTAAGAGAAATTGAAAAAGGTGAGTTTGATAAAGAGTTTGATAGAATTATGAATTTGAGGGCAGATAAGCTTAAAAGTATTTATACAAAGCAGCAAAATACGAGAGAGGTTTATTAAGGAGGCTAAAAATGGGCGAGCTTAAATTCGTTGGTGGATATCCAGTTTATATGCGCGAATCAATCAAAATTGTTGAAAATACACGTTCAAAAAGGATAGGAAAATTACTTCCCCAGATGAAACCACAGGAGAGAGTGGATATTTTAAATCTTTGCCATCCAGATTATGCTCCAGGTGGTAAAAGAGCTTTAAAAATAGGTCCAAATCGGGGGGATATTGTTTCTAATGAAATAGCTGATTTAATCGAGGCATATCCGATTGTTGAATCAGATAAGATTGATCTTAGTAAAATAGATTATGAAACAGATATTTTGATAATAGGCGGCGGCCTTGGCGGAAACAGTGCTGCGCTGCTTGCAAATGATTATGGAATTCCAACAGACAGGATACTGCTTGTAAATAAATTGAGGCATGGTGATGCAAATTCCATGATGGCTCAAGGTGGGACTCAAGCTGCTGATAGGCCAAATGATTCCCCTGTAATTCATTATATAGATGCTATGGGTGGAGGCCATTTTGCAAATAAACCCGAGGTTCTTAAAGCACTTGTGGAAGATGCTCCTGGAGTAATAAGATGGCTTGAGGATCTTGGTGCTATGTTTGATAAGAATGATGACGGGACTTTTGTGGAATTAACAGGTGGTGGTACTTCGAGGAGAAGACTGCATGCCTGTGCTGACTATACAGGGCTGGAGGAATTAAGAGTGATAAGAGACGAATTCAGGAATAGAGATATCCCAGTTCTTGAATTTTGTCCTGCAATTGAACTCATCACCGATGAAGAAAATAAAGTAGTTGGAACAATATTGTGGAATATGGAAACAGAGGAATATAAAATCGTTAAGTCAAAGGCCACTATTCTTGCTACAGGAGGTTTTGGAAGGCTTCATATTAGAGGATTTCCAACAACCAACCATTATGGCGCTACATATGATGGACCCGTCATGGCTTACAGAACAGGAGCAAAACTGAAAGATCCCGATACGGTTCAATACCATCCTACGGGTGCAGCATATCCACAGCAAATAATTGGGCTTCTGCTTACCGAAAAGCTAAGGACAAGCGGCGCTCAACCGCTCAATAAAAACGGAGAGGAGTTTGTCTTTCCTCTTGAGCCGCGCGACGTGGAAGCCGCTTCTTTCATACGAGAATGTTATATAAGAAATAATGGAATTACAACACCTACAGGAATGAGAGGAATATGGCTGGATACACCTCTCATAGACATTCTTAATGGTAAAGGGAGTACAGAGAGGGCTTTCCCTGCTATGGTAAGGATGTTTAAGCGATTTGGTATTGATATGATAAAGGATCCGGTGTTGGTTTTCCCGACTCTTCATTATCAGAACGGTGGTGTAGAGACTGATCCCAAAGGTTCTACAAATATAAAAGGTTTGTTTGTTGCTGGTGAGGTTTCAGGTGGTGTGCATGGTAAGAACAGACTAATGGGAAACTCGACTCTTGATTGCATGGTGTTTGGAAGAAGAGCAGGGAGGTATTCAGCAGAATATGTGAAAAAAGGTGTAAATGTAGGCAAGTTGGGTTTAAAACACGTGGAAAGATATATCGGAGAGCTAAAATCTGCCAGGATAAAAACAGATCGAAGATCACCAATGCTGCTACCTGACTATAGAGGAAAAGCTGCTCTTGCAAGAGCAATCGATATATTTTAATTATTTATCGGTATATTGATGTTATGGTAGCCTCAGCGTAAGCATGACCTAATTGTCGAGAGGGGAGGAAGAATTAAGGCTGATATTCACTCCAGGAATATCACTATAGACGGAGAAGTAGAAGAAAATATATTTGCTTCAGACAAAGTTTCTATTTCCAGCGAAGGCCGGATGAAAGGGGATATCCAAGCTCCTAAAGTTTCTATTATGGATGGAGCGTAGTTCAAAGGAAGTGTTAGGATGAAAGAAGCCGCTAATTGACAACAAGCGGGCAAAAGTAAGAGTCCTTGAATAAACCTCAAGAGAGCAATAGATCCTAATATTTCATCCGTAAGGCCTAATCCGTAAACTATAAACGCAGGGTCAGTTTACTTATTGTAACGGTAATATTCTCTTGGTGTTTGGCTGACAATATATTCGACGGCCTTCTGTATGCAAACTCTGATGGCTTTTTCAATCGGAGTCTTGTTAAATCCACTAAGGGAAACAGGAAGGCTGTTGCCAATTTCAGTGCTGCCTTCGAGTCCGATGCTGGAGGCATTGCCTTCTACTGAGGCTGAAGCTACAATTTGAGAAGTTTTAACATCGATAATTCTGATATCTATGGCAATATGGCCTTTGCCCAAGCCACCCCCAACTTTAACCCCCAGAATCTCAGTTTCACCTTTGACTCCCTTGGTGTTTCCTGAAAATTCTGTCACTGCTGCTGTTATTAGAAGGTCGGCACCATAGATTTCTCCGATAGGCGCTTCTGTGCCTTTTTTTATTCTACCTGACTCCCCTAAATCCTGTTCTTTTAAAACCTCATCAAGCTGCTCTCTTTCCAGAACTATATATCTGTTGGTGTGGAACAAAGCTGAAGTCAGCATATCCCTCGTTCCCTCACCAATCTGCTTCCAGGTTATACCAAAATTTCCTAACCAATAAGCACTACCCCCACCCTGAGCTGTTTTGTCTTGAAATTGGCCAACAGCTAGTCTTACTTTGGGACCGTTGTAAGGTTCTGCCTGGGCCTGACTGATAGAAGGACCGCCAGTGGAGGTGACAAATGCTGTCGGAGCACAGGAGCTGAGCCATATGACTATGGAAACAAAAGACATAAATACCATTATTTTTTTCATCTTTCCTCCTATTTACATCAGAATTATAAGAATCATGAATAGAATTGTCAATTAGCTGTACTCTTTCAGGGTTGACAATTTTAAGAATGTAGTATACATTTTTTGGGAGGAGGTGAAAATGAGAACGAAAAGGCAAAAAACAATTTTGTGGGAGAAAAAACTAATATTAGTTGGATTTATTTTATTAGTATCGGTCGGATTGCTTTATTCTCAGACTATTACTGTTACTAAACCTAGTTCCGGGAACAGTTGGTGTAAAGGTAAAGAATATACTATAACCTGGACAAGATCAGGCAGCATGAATGCCAATGTAAAATTGGGACTTTATTCATCTGATGGAAACGCACTAATTAGAACGATAACAAATAGTACAGCCAATGATGGTACTTACAAATGGACCATCCCTTCGGATATTCCGACTGGAACCTATGTGGTTAAGGTCAAAACTATTGATAACGCAGTCTCTGATAATAGTGATTCTTTTACAATTAAAACATGTGTTGCAACTAAGATTTTTAACCCCCAAGTTAAGCCAATTGTTAAGCCAATTGTTAAGCCAGTTCAAATACAGCGTCCATTTTGTACAATAAAAACAATCAATCCTACTTATAACACATCCAGTAAAGTTACATTTCGAGTTGATTATACTTTTCCCCGGCCGCTTCAGGTAGCTGGACATCCAGTAACGTATTGTCTTGCTGCCTATGTTCCCAACAAAGCAAGTCATGACAAAATTTATTTTCATTATCCAGGCTGTACATCGCAAGGTATTCCATTTGCTAAGGACCAATCCAGTACAATTGATGTTTTCTATGGAAGTCTAAATCATAACGAGCCGCTGACATATACGAGCAGCACCGTTGAAATTCAGATCTGGGAAAGGCAGAGTGGTGAAGCAGTATGTTCAAAAACTTTTAATTTTAATCATACTTGGTATCATCAAATTGATCATGGGGATGTAGTAACGAGTCCTGCGGTACTTACTATCAGATATGGTCAGAATGTTAAGACAATAAATCAGGGGGGAACAGCTGGTATAGAAATTCCAGAAAATTGCAATGAAGATTGGTTTGATAGGCAAGCTCAACAAATTATTGCCACTGCCGACTACACTCTTAGAAATACCACAACAAAAAATCTTAAATTTAACATCTTTCTGGGTTATGGAAATAGAGCTATTGGCTATCCAAATGAAATTGTTTTATTACACAATCAAAGCATAGCTATTCATCATAATGTGAGATTACAAGTGAGTGGTAATACTGCTTTGAATATATCTATTGAGGGTCCGGTTGGTATTTCAGATGATACGCGCATCGTTTTTTTCAGTGGCCGTTTAATGATTAGAGTTTATGCATTATAGCATTGCCTATTTTTAACGCTTGAAAAGAAATTCTCGTTGCAATTTCTCAAGCGAGGTTTTATTGCTGCTCCTTTGCAAACACTTGATCAACCAGGATTTTGTGCAAAAGATGTTGAGCTGGAGACATACTGGTTTCAATGTGCACAGTTGGACTACGGACTCCTCATCACAAATGAAATGGTTTGATTTCCATTTTCATTATCTATTAGCCTAACGTCGTTGATCAGAAGCGGCTATCCGCTGTCGCCTGAATCCGACTTGTTCTGATTGAAGGCCAATGAATCCCAATGAACGATCACATCCACAACCTTGAGGAACAGCGCCCCGAGACAGACGACCATCGTGGGAAAGGAGCCGGGGGGTAGTGGTATGTCGCGAGTTTCGATCCACGCGATCCAGTTCTTCGGAATCTTGCCCATCGATAGTAGGTGAAGCATGACCATAATCATGACCAGATAGGCAAGCTTCTGCAAGATCATCCATTCGCGCTCGCCCAACTTACGAATCCCATCGGGATAGGAATGCAGGGCTATTATCTGGAACAGAACGAAAGTCAGGAGACTTATCATAATGGTAAACCAGTGAGCTACAAACCAACTGAGGGGGTAGTCCATCGGGTATTTCTCCGGAAAATTTAAGGGTAGATAAATGAATACAAGGATAGAATGAGAAATCGATATGAATGCCGCCCCAAACGATACTATAAAAGCTTATTGCAATAATTCAAGAAATGTTGAGATTAAATAAAAAATCATACGTCTTTAAATTTTTGATTGACTAGATATATTTTATAACTGTAATATTATCATTAAAGTATCTCATAAAAAATTAACTGAACGGAGATTAGAGAAAAAATTAATATCATGAAAAAAGGGAGTTAACGTGTTAAAAGAGCATCCTAAAGGTTTGTTTGTTGCATTTTTTACCAACATGGGGGAACGGTTTGGTTTCTATACAATGTTGGCAATCTTTGTCTATTATATTCAAGCAAAATTTGGCTATACCGCTACTCAAGCTGGAGCTGTTTACGGAACTTTCCTGTTTGGAATATATTTCTTTTGTCAAGAGGCGTGTAGTTTTACGCAGTAAATCGGCGTATACTTTTACGCACCCTGAGGGTCTTGTATTAAGATTCATTGCTTAGCTTTTCTCCTTCTTTGATCCATGGATCATATCATTAAAGTCT
>Ga0307430_1000041_pt1 | contig 108993 bp, 96 predicted proteins | sample SalMarWE160130MG_FD_202159 | JGI IMG/M metagenome (GOLD analysis project Ga0307430, IMG submission 202159) | Salt marsh sediment microbial communities from the Plum Island Ecosystem LTER, Massachusetts, United States - WE1603-130 | ecosystem: Environmental > Aquatic > Marine > Intertidal zone >... | reverse complement strand
CTCTGCCCTGAATCACCCGCGGAAACCTTCTTAAAATCTATATCTTTATCAATATTATTAAGAGTCCTGTAAAAGCAGCTTCTATTCCCGGTGTGACAAGCATTTCCTCTCTGCTCTACACTGACCAATAAGGCATCTCCATCACAATCATATTTTATGTCCTTTATTTTCTGTATATTCCCTGATGTCTCACCCTTGTGCCAGAGTTTTTTTCTGGTCCTGCTCCAAAACCAGGTCATACCAGTTTTCAAGCTTTTTTTTAGAGACTCTCTGCTCATATAGGCTACCATAAGCACTTCACCGTTCTTATAATCCTGTATGACAGCAGTTATCAGCTCAGGGTCTTTATTCTTCTCTCTGTTATTTTTATTACTCTTTTTCATAACTTTTATAATTCCTTTTTTACCAAATATATTTAATTATAATTATTATACCTTCAGTAATAAACTCATAGTCTTACGTCTATACCTTCAGATCTTAGGTATTCCTTGGCTTCCCTTATAGTGTACCGCCCATAATGGAAAATAGACGCTACCAAGACCGCATCAGCACCGGTATACTTTATGACATCCCTCATATGCTCGAGATTTCCTGCCCCACCTGAAGCAATAACAGGTATGTTTACTGCAGATGTTATTGAACGGGTCAGTTCCAGATCATAACCATCCTTTGTACCATCTTTATCCATGCTGGTAAGGAGTATTTCTCCTGCTCCCATTTCTTCAACTTTTTTTGCCCATCTGACTGCATCTTTACCGGTAGGGATTCTTCCACCGTTAATATATACCTCCCAGAAATCCTTACTTTTATATTTTGCATCAATGGCAATTACTATACACTGGCTTCCGAAAATCTTTGAAGCCCTGCTTATAAAGGTGGGGTCCTTTACTGCAGCTGTATTTATTGAAATCTTATCCGCGCCCTTTTTTAATATTTCCCTTATCTGTTCTATGCTTCCTATGCCTCCTCCTATGATAAATGGTATAAATACCTTTTCTGCAGCTTTTCTGGCAAGATCCAGTACTGTTTTTCTTTTTTCATGGGAAGCTGTTATATCTAAAAATACTATTTCGTCAGCACCTTCACTGTCATAGAAAGCTGCCATTTCAACAGGATCCCCTGCATCTTTAAGATTTACAAAACTTACTCCTTTTACTACCCTTCCCTTATCAACATCCAGACAGGGTATTATTCTTTTTGTTATCATTATCCTAATCCTATCTTTATAGCTTTTTTTAAATCTATTTTTACTTTTTCATCATATAAAGCCTTACCTATTATTATTCCTTTGATCCCCATATCTTCTATTTCCTTCAAGCGTTTAATATCGTCAAGACTGCCTATACCTCCAGCTATTATAAAATTCATATCAGAGCTTATTAAAATTCTTTTAAGAAAGCCCAGATTGATACCTTTAAGTGTGCCGTCTCTTGATATATCGGTAATTATTATTTCATCCATACCCAATTTTTCTACTTTGGTAGTCATTTCAAATATATCGAATGAGGACTTCTTCTGCCATCCATTTTTATTTATCACTCCGTCTGCAGTATAATCCAGACTTAAAATCATCCTGCTCTTGTATTTTAAGATACTCTTCTCCAGAAAATCTATATCTTCTATAGCTCTGGTACCAAGAATAATCCTTTCAATACCAGTGTCCAGAATCATTTCTATAGTTTTAAAATTTCTAATCCCTCCGCCGTACTGCATCTTTATATCTACTTTTTCCCTTATTTCTGCTGCAGTGCGCAGGTTCTTTACACTGCCTGTCCTGGCCCCTTCCAGGTCAACAACATGCAGCCATTCCGCACCTGCTTCTTTCCATATCCTGGCAGTATCGACTGGATCATCGAAATACCTTTTTTCCGTATTAAATTTGCCCCTGGTCAATCTTACACAATGACCCTTTATTAAATCTATTGCTGGTATTATAATCATCGTCTTTATTCTATTACCATATTCCAAAAATTCTCCAGCAGCCTTAATCCGCAGCTGCTGCTCTTTTCAGGGTGGAACTGAATACCGTAAACATTACTCTTCTCAATACCTGCCGCTATTTTAATACCATAGTCAGTGACACTACTTATAATATCTTTATTTTCCGGTTTAACATAGTAGGAGTGAACAAAATAAAAATTTTCGCCTTCTCTGATCCCATCTAATATTTTGCTTTCTTTCTTTAATATCTGCAATTGATTCCAGCCCATATGAGGGACTTTCACAACAGGAGGTATCTTTTCTACCGAGCCCTTGAATATACCCAGCCCCTCGTTTTTGCCATTTTCCATACTGTATTCAAAAAGGAGCTGCATCCCAAGACATATTCCTAAAAAGATCTTTTTTGATATATTCTTTTTTAAAACATCAATCAATTTCAGCTTTTCCAGATTTCTATAAGCATCTCTGTACCCTCCTACTCCTGGAAGTACAAGTGCTCCGGCATTATTGATAACCCGGGCACTGTTTGTTACCCTTACATCTGCACCAATTGTTTTAAGGGCGCTATTAACGCTGCTTATGTTTCCCATATTATAATCTATTATTACAATAAACATATCCCGCTTCATCTGCTTTAACTATACCCAAGGTTATATTTTTATTTTTGATTTATTATAAATTCTACTCAGCTAAAAACAGCTACCTTAAAGCTTATATTAAACCTTTTGTAGAAGGTATGGTACCGGTTTCCGAAATTCTGCTGGCATCATGAAGAACAATACCAAAAGCTTTAAAAATCGCTTCTATAATGTGGTGAGAGTTTATCCCCGTGTTTTTATTTATATGAAGATTTATAAAACTATTACTGACCATCGCCCTAAAAAAATCTTCTACTACTGCAGTCTCCATCCCTTCAAGTTTTTCATATTCTATGTCAACATTATACCTTAGATAAGCCCTTCCACTTATATCAATGGATACTGCCACTTCTGCTTCATCCATGGGCAGCAAAATATATCCAAATCTTTTAATTCCTTTCTTATCTTCCAGACATTTAAAAATAGCTTTTCCAATGCATATACCCACATCTTCTACCAGATGGTGACAGTCCACCTCTGTATCACCTAAGGCTCTGAGTTTCATATTAAAACTTCCGTGCCTGGTGAAACTCTCAAGAATATGATTAAAAAAAGGTATTGGAGTCTCTATGTCCGCAGTCCCGCTTCCATCCAGGTCAAATTCCATTTTTATGTCAGTTTCTTTAGTCTTTCTTGTTACTTTTGCTTTCCTTTTCATTTTTTCTTATTTATTTTATTACTTTTTTTAATTTTTTAATAAATCTACTTATTTCATCATATTTGATCCTATAACTGGTAATATTTGCAATTACCCGGGCAGTAGAAACAAAGATCTCTTCCATTTCAACCAGATCATGTTCTTTAAGGGTTTTACCCGTAGAAGTCAGGTCCAGTATCTCATCTGCAATTCCCAGGACCGGGGCAAGTTCGACCGAACCATACAATTTTATTATTTCTGCCTGTATTCCCTTTTGGTCAAAATATTTTCTAGCTATATTCGGGTAACTGGTAGCGACCTTTATAGAACCGAAATGCTTATAGTGAGCCTTTACTTTCTCAATACCATTTTTTAGCGTAGCTAAGATCAATCTGCATTTCCCGCATTTCAAATCTAAAAGCTCATACACATTGCTTTCTTTTTCCACCAGGTCATCCTTGCCAGAAAAACCTACATCACAGGCTCCATAATCAACATACACAGGGACATCCATCGGTCGTGAGATTATATACTGCATGGAATCTTTTTCAGAGTATATAATAAGTTTTCTGTCCCTGCCGGCTAAGGGATCTGTATCATATCCTGCTTTTTTCAATATTTCCAAACAGGGCTCAAATAAATATCCTTTTGGTATAGCAACTTTAAGTTCTTTTTTCATTTTAAAACTCTTTTATAAGGTCGTCTATTTTTTTAACTGTTTTAATATTTCTGTCAAGGTCAGTTACCCTAGCATTTTTAAAGTCCTTTTCAACCTCAACCACCAGATTAAACTTCTTTTCTATGGCAAAATTTTTTATATCAGGTATCTTTTCAAAACATAATTCTACGATCATATTACTGCATCTTAATCTGCAGGCCATCTTTACCAGTTCTATACTTTTTTTATCACTGGCGCAGTTAAGCAAAACCCTGTAACTTTCCTTTACTTCCGTTTTCTTTGCTGCTTTGTGTGCCAGATCAATATCAAGCGCAAAACCAGTAGCAGGTACATCCAACCCGAATTCCTTTATAAGCCCGTCGTACCTCCCTCCGCTGCCTAGTATACTGGTTACTCCGGGGCAGTAGACTTCAAATAAAAGACCCGTATAATAACTAAAATCCCTTATGATACTGAAGTCCGTTATAAGAGATTCCTGGTAACCGAGATCGCTTAGATTCCTATATATTTTCTTTAAATAACCAAGACTTTTAATCACTTTTGACTCATTTATCTCTGAAATCAATTTTGATATTTTTTTAATGTCGCTCTCAGGCTGCATTAATTTTATAAAGATGTCGGCTTTGATTTTACTTTTTTTATTTAGAAAATTCTCCAGCTCTACAAAGTTCTTAGAAGCAATTACCCTCCTGACATATTCTCTCTCCGTTAAATCATATTTAAACCAATCACACAGACCTTCAATAAATTCTACATGCCCGAGCCCGATCCTGTATTCCTGTATATTTATCCCATTCAATATATTTATCAATATAATAAGTATCTCTGTATCCGACATTACTGGATTAGATGATCCGATAAATTCCAGGCCGGCCTGATTATATACTCTCCTTATACCCTTCTGGATATCGGACTGCCTGAAAGAGTCTGCAAGATAACAGAATCTTACCGGAAGCTGCTCCCTCTTTATCCTCATACCTGTCAGTCTTGCTATCGGTATGGTCATATCACTCCTGAGTGATACCAGGCTTCCATCTATATCAAAAAAGTTTATCAGCTTGTCCTTCCAATTCTCTCCTACCCCGATAGATATGTTTTTGGTATATTCAATCACCGGAGTTCTGACTTCACCGTAGCCCCATTTCTTAAATTCACCGCTTATTATCTTTTTTATATTATTTCTCTCTTCAGATTCAGATGGAAATATATCCCTCAGTCCATAGGGTAATTTTACTATTTTATTATCTTTTTTGTTTCCAAACATATTTACCTTAAGTCAGTATATATAAAAAAAGTATTTTATCACACTACTATATTTAAAAAAAAGTATATTTTAATAATTTACTTTATCTTACTAAGTCTGTCTTTTTCACTTATAGGCTTGAAATTTTCATCAACGGCTAAATTCTTGCCCTCGAAAAACATGGTCCTTATAGTACCTTTTGCCGCTTTTACTCCACATAGATGAGGCGCATCAAGTACACCTTTTTTTATTGCTCTTGAGATCACTACAGGAGACACCAGGGGATCGATGTATTTATTATCTTTATCAAGTTTCTTTATTTTTTCAATGATTAATTTTGCGCCTCTGACTAATTCTTCTTTTCTATCTTTAACTTCCCTGTCTAATTTCATATCCGGACAGCCGTATAAATAGTTTTCCATTACCTTGCTTGCGATTTTCACACTTTCTATTATGTCTTCAGGTTTGGCAGCATGATCAGCTTCACAATATGCTACCACATGCATAATATGTGGATTCAGCTGCATCTGAAGTAAAGTTGAAGAGGCGAGCTGTCCTTTACCCTTGTCAAAATCAGTTGGATAGCTGTACAGGCCTGTCCTGGTCTGCCTGAGAGTTCTAAAACTGTCATCGTGAAGTGATTCAATCAGCTCAACCTTGGCCATCATTTTTGCCAGATCCATTGTAAATGACGTTTCTCCTGGAGTATTGAACATATACTGCGATATATATACTTTCACTCCCATCATTTTGGCATTATAAGCAGCAAGGTAAGCAGCTGCCACTGCTATCGAATCAGGTGAGTATCTTAAACTCCAATGATGTGATTCATTGACTTCTACCGGTATACCTCTTTCAGCATGCCACTTCATCACCTGCTGATTCTCAGTAATTGACTGTTCTAATTTTCTCTTGCTTCTATTATCAAGTTCGTTATACCAGCAGAGAGGAACTGCGCACCAGGCGTTTTTAATATTTTTTAAGAGGACCTCTGCCATCTTTTTAATATCATTAGTACCGCTGTAGCACCGGAGAAGAGGATAATTCCCCCTCCTTGCCGCTAGATAAATGCTTTTAAAATCATTTTCGCTTCTAATGGGGACTCCTCCTGCGCCATCCTGCCCGGAATCCATTTTCTCCGGATGAAAAAAGAATTCCTGGGTATTTTGATCTGGACCGATAGATATTATATCAAGCATTTCGCTGAGAGAGATCTTTTTTATTCCCTCCAGGGTTTCTTTTAAGGTCGGCCTTCCGAAGTGGTGTCTTATTATGGGAAAAGGCTCACGGTACTTGATCCTTTTTAAAAGATTTTGAGGGGGTACCTTCCCTTCAACCTTTACCTTCCTTTTATCCAAATAACTCTCAATTTCTTCTATGTTTTCTTCTCCTGTAAAAATGATTTTAAAGATTCCGATTTTTTTTGCCACCTCGGCTACCGGTTTGGTGCATCCCAATATAAATTCTACCTTACTACCAGTTATTTTTTTTACTATTTTTTCCTTTAACTCTTTAAACAGGGGTAGAGCACTCTCAGGAGAAAGGCGGTAACTTACAGCTACTATATCCGGATTAGATTTTTCCAACTCTTCCTTTAATTTATCAATACCAAGAGCAGAACCTAAAAATTTAGTATCATATCCATGACTCTGGGCTAAATTTAAAAAATTCAATATCCCGGCAATATGAACACAGCTTCCTACGCAGGCACCCAATATTTTTTTCATAAACAAATACCTATTTCTTACCTTTTATCATTATTTCCCTTATCTGCTCAAGATCTAGACCATTCAATCCTAATCTTGTAAGATTTCTTCCTTCCTTTCTATAATCCTTTCTGAATATGGAATTGGCAATATTAATAAGCGAATCAATTACCGTGGTCTTTAAACCAAGTGCTCTTCCAAATTCGGAAATGGGGACAAGACTCATTGGGATATCTTCGGTTATATATCTAATATTTGTGGTTCTTGGAGCCATTATTCCCACATATCCTGGATTGCTATGTATGGCATCAAATAGATTATCCTCAACAACATTGTAGGCCATTGACAGCCACTTAATAGCTGAATAAATATTTGCACATTTTAATTTTTTAGCGACCATTACCCTTTCCCGGTCAACAATTTCCATTATTTTTGCCACTGATTGGGTGACACCTTCTATATAAAATTGAAAATTCCCAAGTGTAGATTCAATCCTGCTCAGATTTAGTATGGTAATAGCAGGATGAAATACTGCCCCTATATTATTAAAACTTGTTTCAATTACACTCACCCCCGGAATAAATTCTGGTAATGCCTCATTTAACTTCCTTACAACAAATCCGGTCTTTCTGGCAGGTATAGCAGCAACTGGTATAGCTCTTTTTATCCTGAATATTTTTGCAGCAGCCGGACCCATACCCCTGCTTGCATATATAAAAGTCTGAGCCTCAGCTATAGTAACATCTTTATTGTTGCCTTCTTGGCGTAAAACATTTAAAAATTCCAGTGCCCCGCATGTCCTTCCCGGATTTAGTACCACAATATGATTTTCATTTAAAAAAGGTGCACATCTCTCTGCAATTGAGATATGGCCGTTCGCCGTTACCACTACCATTATTATATCTACGCCCTTGATTACTTTTTCTATATTATTTGATACAATATTCAATTTTCCAAAGCCTTTCACTTCACCTTCCAGCTCAATTCCACGAAGTTTTCTAATAGGTTGAATTTTAGAAAGTGTTCTATTGTATAAATTAACTGTAAATCCTTTTATAGCCAGATGGGATGCTAATGCTTTACCTCCATGACCAGCTCCTATAACTGCGAATTTTAATTTTTTCATAAGACTCCCTTTAGTATTATTTTACATTCACATTCTGTCCCAGTTGATCTTATTCTTAAAAATATTCCTGAGATCCTCCTCTAGAGACTGGTTTAGATTTATTCTAAAGTTGGACGGCAGCCTGTAAATTCTCTCTACATTCTTTCCATTTTCATCTGTTACTTTAAACTCTATCTCATCAAAACCTGGATGCTTTCTTAATATATCATAAAATCTATTTATGAAACTTTCACTTAAATCCTCTTTTCTTACCATAAAAACTACTTTTTCTTCTCCATCCCTTATAAGTTCGTTTTGATCCTCGCTTTTTTTTGTACCTTTTTTCAATTCTTTTATCTCGTTGGCAATAATCTTGATCTGATCCTCTTTCTTGTCCAATCTCCCTACTACTTCTACGATCCTATCTTCTGCAATGATTCCCCTGTGCCTTTCAAGAACTTTTGGAAATACGATTACCTCCGTGCTATCCCCAATATCTTCCAATTCTATAAAACACATCTGCTGATCTCTTTTTGTATATATAGTCTTTACTTTGGTTATGATGCCTCCTACCGCTAATGTGCTTTTGTCTTCCACTTCTGCTATACTTTCCAGAGGAGTCAATCTTGAGAATGAATCCTTATACTCAAATAAAGGATGACCCGATATATAAAGACCCAGCATTTCCTTCTCGTAGTTTAGCAATTCTTTTTTTGAAAATTCTTCAAACTGTTTTTCCGAATGGTAAACTCCATTTAATAATACTTTTTCACTATTACTACCGCTGGCATCAAACAGCGAAAACTGACCGATATCTCTATCCCTTCTGACCTTTAATGTTTCCTCTATGATTTTTTCAGAATTTTCCAGTAAATGCTTGCGGCTCTGGCCGAGAGAATCAAACGTCCCGCTTTTTATAAGACTCTCAATTGTTTTTTTATTCAATACATTGCTGTCAACTCTCTGGCAAAAATCTATAAAGTTTTTAAATCTGCCCCCGCTCTTTCTTTCTTTCTCAATGCATTCAATAACATTGGTACCGACATTCTTTATTGCTGAAAGCCCGAACCTGATAGAATTACCTGTAACAGTAAAATCTGCGTAACTCCCGTTAATATCCGGCGGGAGAACTGTGATGTTCATTCTTCTGGTCTCATTGACATATTGAGCTACTTTTTCCTGGCTTCCCATTCTTATACTCAACAGTGCTGCCATAAATTCTACCGGATAATTAGCTTTAAGATATGCGGTCTGATATGAAATCATAGCATATGCTGTACTATGTGATTTATTGAATCCATATTCGGCAAAATGGTTTACCAGTTCAAAGATTTTTAAAGCAATCTTTTCATCTATTCCTTTCTTTACTGCACCTTCTATAAACTTGTTCTTTTGTTTTGAAAGCAAATGCCTTTTTTTCTTACTTATGGCTCCCCTTAAAATATCAGCTTCCGACATACTGAATCCTGACAGCTCTGATGCTATCCCCATGACCTGCTCCTGATATAAAATAATCCCGTAGGTGCTTTCCAGAATTTTCTCAAGAGATGGGTGTAAATACTTTATTTCTCTTCTTTTATTTTTATTTTCTACAAAATCATTCACCATCCCGCTTTGAAGTGGGCCGGGCCTATACAAGGCCAGGAGTGCTATCAAGTCTTCAAATTTATTTGGTTTTAAGTTTATTACCAGTTCCCGCATGCCGGAACTTTCAAGCTGAAATACCCCCAGGCATTCTCCCTCACTCAATATGTTAAAAGTTTTTTGGTCATTCAGATCAATATCATTTATATACAAGTCTATATTTTTAGTCTTCTTGATTAGAAATAAGGTTTTATCTATTAATGATAGTGTCTTCAGCCCCAAAAAATCTATTTTTAAAAGCCCGATCTTCTGAATATCCTCCATTTTATATTGAGTTACGATATCACCTTCATTTCCTTTCTGAATAGGAGTGTAGTTATAAAGATCCTCGGAAGAGATAACTACTCCTGCAGCATGGATAGAATCCTGTCTCGATATTCCTTCAAGAGAAATTGCAGTATTTATCACTTCCCTGATTTTTTTATCATTTTCATAAACTTCCCTTAAATCGGGCACCATTTCCAATGAATTCTTAATAGTTACGTTTAATTCAGCCGGTATCATTTTTGCTATTCGGTCTACTTCTGCATAAGGTACTTCCATTACCCTCCCAGCATCTCTTATAGCCTGTCTTGCTGCCATGGTCCCAAAAGTAATCAGCTGAGCAACCCTTTTTTCACCATATTTATCAGTAACATATTTAATAACCTCATCTCTTTTCTCGTAACAAAAATCAATATCTATATCAGGCATACTTTTTCGTTCCTCATTTAAAAACCTTTCAAATAAAAGGCCGTATCTCAATGGTTCTATATCAGTTATGCCTAAAAGGTAGGAAACTATACTGCCTGCTGCCGAACCCCTCCCGGGTCCTACTCTGATGTTATTGCTTTTGGCAAATTTAACAAAGTCCCAGACTATCAGGAAATATTCTGAAAACCCCATTTTTTTTATCACTTCCAGTTCCCTGCGTATTCTCTCATCTACCTCTTGAGTTACGGCTTCATATCTTTTATTTACGTTTTCATAGCACAGTTTCTTAAGATATTTATCTGCACTTAAATTTCCAGGGACCTCAAATGATGGTATCAGATTCATATTAAACTTTAGATTTACATTACATCTGTCAGCAATCAAACTGGTATTTTTAATAGCATCAGGGGACCCCTTGAATAGTTCTTTCATCTGATCAAAGCTTTTGAAATAATATTCATCCGTAGGAAACTTCATACGGTCAGCGTCATTTATAGTAGAACCGGTTTGAATACATAGAAGAGCATCATGTGCTTTACTGTCTTCCCTGTTTAAATAATGGACATCATTTGTTGCTACTACAGGAATATCATATTCCCCAGACAATTTTAACAGAACCTCATTGACTTTCTTCTGTACAGGTATACCGGAATCCTGGAGCTCAAGAAAAAAGTTATTTTTTCCGAAAATATCTACATATTCCTCCAATGCTTTCTTCGCTCTTTCCATCCTATCTGTGATAATATATTTTGGTATTTCTCCGGCAATACATCCACTTAGAGCAATTATACCTTGCCTAAACTTTCTAAGCAGTTCCTTATCAACCCTTGGCTTGTAATAAAATCCTTCCAAAAATCCCAGGCTTACCAGCCTCATTAAATTTTGATAGCCCTGATTATTTTCAGCCAACAATGTAAGATGATAAAAATTCTCTTCATTTTTTCCTCTTTCCAGCTGCTTGTCCCATCTGCTCTTTGGAGCCAGATATACTTCACAGCCTATTATAGGCTTGATCCCCGCTTTTTTTGCTTGAGTATAAAATTCAATAATACCATACATAACCCCATGGTCGGTCAATGCTAAAGCTGGCATATTGTACTGGCAGGCTCTTTCAATTAATTCACTTATTCTTGAAGCACCGTCTAATAATGAATACTCGCTGTGGACATGAAGATGGATGAAATTATCTTTTCCCATTCTTATAGAATCTAACTGTCTTTTTTGCCTAGACTTTTTGGACTAAATATATATGTATAATCTAAAATACTACTCTATACAATTCTTCAAGTGAAGTTAATCCATCTGCAACTTTTTTAGCCCCGCATTCAAGTAAGGTTTTCATTCCTTCTTTCCTGGCTGCTTCTTTGATTGCATCAGGACTTTTTCTTTCAAGAAGCATCTCTCTTATTTTATCAGATACTGTCATCATGGAAAATATACCAGTCCTGCCCAGATAACCGGACTCATTACATCTTTTACAACCAACACTTTGGTAAATCTTCTTCCCTTTCAATATAGGTTTTATTTCATCACTTAAAGATACTTCATGCACATCTACTTTTTTCTTACAATTATCACATAGTAATCTTATCAATCTCTGGGCAACAATACCCTTTATTGCAGAAGATACCATATAGGACTCTACGCCCATTTCAAGAAGTCTTATAAGGCTTGACGGAGCATCATTAGTATGCAGGGTGCTTAATACTAAATGCCCTGTAATAGCTGCCTCCATAGCTATTTTTGCAGTTTCCAGATCCCTTATCTCACCTATTAGAATTATATCCGGATCACTTCGCAGCAGCGCTCTCAATCCCCTGGCAAAAGTCATATTTATCTTAGGATTGACCTGAACCTGCATTATCTGTGGAAATCTGTATTCAACAGGGTCTTCTATTGTAAAAATCTTTTTCTCAACATCTGCAATCTTGCTAAGACTGGCATAAAGAGTGGTTGTCTTTCCAGAACCGGTTGGTCCTGTAATAATAACCGCTCCGTGAGGGATACTTATCATTTTTTCATATTCCGGAATAATGTCTTTTGACATCCCGGAATTTTCAAGATTGAAGACAGATTCATCTCTATCCAGTATTCTTATCGTAATATTTTCGCCAAAAACAGTAGGTATTGAAGCAAGTCTTAAGTCAATTGCCCTGCCGCTGTAGCTGATAGAACTTCGGCCGTCCTGTGGCAGCCTGTTTTCAGTGATATCCATCCCGCCCATTATCTTGTACCTTGAAATCAACAGTCTTTGTACTGTTTTTGGCACATCTTTTATTTTCTGCAATACACCATCTATTCTAAAACGTATTCCACATTCTTTCTCCTGTGGCTCTACATGAACGTCACTGGCTCTTAGTGATATCGCCTTCATTATAATCTGATTTGCCAGCCTTATCAGAGGATTTTTTTCAGCCGTAGCTCCCTCAACTTTTGTACTTATAGTCAAATCTTCATCTTTTATTATTTCTTTGACTTCTTTCAGACTGTACTCATCAGTGGTATACATCCTTATAATGTTGTCAATACTCTTTTTAGTGCTTAAAAACGGCTTGATATTATACCCTGTCAGCAGTCTTATCTCATCAATAGTGTTTATGTCCCTGGGATCAGTCATTGCAACATACAGAGTATTGTCAACCATTTGAAATGGAAATACACTTCTTTTTGATGCAAAATCTCTTGATATAAGATTTGGAATAGAAGGATCAATCTTATCCTGCATCTCATTTAGATCTACGTGATCATAACCTCTCTGGAATGAAACAAGCTCCACCAGCGTCTCATCGGATACATGACCCTTTTTTATTAATATTTCACCTAACTTTTCACCAGTCTCTTTCTGGAGATTTAGTGCTTCATCCAGCTGTTCTTTGGTTATAATATTTCTGTCTAAGAGAATTTTTCCAATTTTTTCTTTTTTATAATCTATATCAACCATAATTTACCTTTAAAACTCAATTTTAACCCTTATTATTATAATATATCTTAGCAAATATTACACATATAAATATTAAGAACAATAAAAATATATTTAATAAATATGTGAATACATATATTTATATATTACTAAAGTATTAGTTTAATCCATAAGTTTGTTTTTTTCAATCACTCCATTTATTATGCCTGCTGTGTAGCCAGCTCCAAATCCATTATCTATGTTTACCACGACTACTCCGGGACTGCAGGAATTTAACATGGTCAGAAGCGGGGACAATCCGTTAAAACTTGACCCATAACCTACGCTCGTAGGAACCCCTATTACCGGACAGCTTACCATAGAGCTTACTATACCAGGCAGAGCTCCTTCCATCCCGGCTACAGCTATGATCACATTTGATCGGTTAAGTTCCTCCCTATAGCTCAATAATCTGTGAATACCTGCAATGCCTACATCATAAATTTTTTTAATCCTATTTTTCATAAGATAACCGGTCACTGCTGCTTCTTCTGCTACATCAATATCTGAAGTGCCCGCACACAATACTGTTATCCCTTCCTTTAATTTATCTTCAGGAATATCCAGCTGAGTATAAATTATATTTGACCTGAAAATAAGTTTTACTTTATTGATTTGCTTCTTCAGCAGACTATAGACTTTAATATCAGTCCTTGTTATTAAAAGTATGGATGAATAATTCAATATTTTTTTTGCTATCTCCAGAATCTGCTGCGGTGTCTTCCCCTCTCCATAAATTACTTCCGGAAATTCTCTGCGCATCAGGCGGTGGTGGTCTATTTTTGCAAAACCGATATCTTCAAAATAAATTTCGCTTATCTTTGAAACAGCATTGTTCTTATTCACTTTTCCCTGCTTGTAACCATCAAGCAGTTCTTTTATTATTTTTTCTATTTCGTTCTTCATAATAATTAAAATACCACAAATAAAACTAATTTAAAATCAGGCCTAAAATTCATCAGACACTAAAAAATCCATACGAAAGGTGTCAGCATGCTTATAATACAAGGGTTTGTGGTATGAAATTATATTAAAAATCTCTGGTTCTAAAAGTGGAATAATTTTCCTGAAAGGTCTGCTACAAGTACTGCTGTTTCAATGGATATCACGCTTATAAGCTTTATCAGTATATTCATAGAAGGCCCTGCAGTATCCTTTAAGGGATCACCTACAGTATCACCTACAACAGAAGCTGCGTGCTCAGGAGTCCCGCTTCTTCCTTCCTCTTCGATCTTCTTTTTGGCATTATCCATTGCTCCTCCTGCATTTGACATAAAAATCGCTTGAGCAAATCCTGACAAAAGTGTACCAACGATCAGCGCTATTACACCCCCTGGACCAAGTAATATCCCTACAACTACCGGGACTACAAATATTGCTATACCGGGTACTATTATGCCTCTCTGTGCAGCTCTGGTAACTATGGTAATAAAAGTCTTGGGATCTCCTTTGGATTTACCGGCCATAATACCTTTTATCTGTTTTCTTGCTTCAATAACGACTTTATTAGCTGCGTTACCTACTGCTCCCAATAACATAGATGTGAAGAAAAAGGGTAAAATTACACCAATAAAAAGACCTGCCAGTATCTTTGGATCTCTCATAAAATTCAAAATTACCTCTACTTCCAGAAGCTCTATCTTGGAAAAATAAGCCTGACCCAGTGCAAGAGCAGTAATAGCAGCGCTTCCGATCAAAATGCCCTTGCCGATGGCAGCAGTAGTATTTCCTACTGCATCAAGCTTATCTGTATTTTTCCTTACTTCCGGTGGAAGTTCGGCCATCTCTGCTATACCTCCGGCATTATCGGCAATAGGCCCGTAAACATCTATTGCAACAGCAAAGGGAGATGTTGAGAGCATAGCTGCAGCAGCAATAGCAACACCGTAGAGCCCCATCTTTAAATCAGCTGAACCACCGGATATATAAAAACTAAAAAGCATCACAGCAATTACAGTTAGAGCAGGCAGTATAGTACTTTCCATGCCATAGGCCAGTCCGTTTACCACCAGAGTACCCGGCCCCGACTTAGCGCTTAGCGCTATACCTCTGGTAGGCCTGTATCTTGAATCTGTATATATCAATGTGAACAATCCTATCAAAAACCCTGCTACCAGACCTCCTATTGATGCATAAAACAGGAAATTATATTCACTACCTATCACGTACCTGATAATAAAGTAAGACATGACCATTATGCCTATTACTGTAATAAACAATCCTGATAATGTGGTCCCGGTAAGGATACTGACTGTTGCTTCTTCTTTATATCTTGCAACTATAAGTTTGATTATAAATATAGCAAGAATAGAGGCCAGTGCACCGGAGGTGGCGATTATCATAGGAAGTATTATGCTTTTTAACATAAGAGGAGAATTTCTAAATGCTAAGAATCCTAAGAACTCTGCTGCAACTATTGAACCTATCCAGGATTCCAGAGCATCTGCTTTCATACCTCCAACATCTCCGACATTATCACCTACATTATCAGCTATGGTAGCCGGATTCCTATAATCATCCTCTTTCAGCCCTGATTCGACCTTACCTACATAATCTGCACCCATATCTGCTGCCTTGGTAAATATTCCTCCACCAGTCCTCATAAAGAATGCAGCAAAGCTGGCCCCGATGGTACAGGTCACCAGTACATTTACTACACTGTGTAAGATCTCTATATTCTCCATACCGCCTCTCCCATACCACCAATAAAGGATGTTAAACCAGAAAGCGGTAAAAGAAAGGACTACCGCAGCCAGGATAAGGCCTGATGCTGATGCTGCCGTAAAGGCAATATTCATAGCTTCTCCAAGACCTTTTTCTTTTGCAGCAAATGTCACCCTGGAATTTGCCGTAGTGGAGATCTCCATTCCTATATATCCTATAAGAAGGCTCAATCCCATACCGGTAGCAAAAGCCGGTATTGATGCAAACTCAAGATATCCAAAATATACCATTACACCAAGCAGCGCGGTTACCACAACAAAAAAAATGCTGATCACTTTGAGCTGCTGATTAAGATATGCCCTGCTGCCCATATGAATAGCCCTTGATATCTCCTTCATCCTTTCAGTTCCCCTGCTTTTCCTGTTGACCAGTACTGAAAATATTATGGCCAAAATCATTGATATGCCTGAACCTATAAAAGGAGTGATCCTCATCCATAATAAAGCTGACACAAAATACCTCCCTCAAAACGTTTCCAAATAAGCTTTCAGGTATTTAAAAAAATTAATTACCCGAAAACATTCGCGAATATTTTATTAAAAATAAATAGAATAAGCAAACATATTTTACACTTAAATCTTATTCTCCTATGACCTGTATAAATACCTGACGGGAACGGGGCCTGTTATCGTGATCAATGACTACTATCTGCTGCCATGTACCAAGGACCAATTCACCACCGGACAAGGGTACTGTGATACCCGGGCCCATAAAAGTAGCACGTATATGAGAGAACCCATTGTCATCCCCCCATGTCTGTGAGTGCCGGGTATGTTTACTGCTGGGAATAAATTCTTCCAGCTGCTCACGTACATCCTCTACCAGAGCAGGCTCGTACTCTACAGTAGAAATAGAAGCAGTCGAACCAATAACAAAAACTCCTGCCAGTCCATTCTTTATACCGGACTGGCTGACAATGTCCTGTACCTGATCAGTAATATTCTTAATATCTGAAAAACCCTTGGTAGAAAGAGTTATTTTTTTACCGAATACCATACTTTTTTACCTGGATTTTAAACAGCTCTATAATATTTATTAATGTTTAAGCCTTTTTATTTTTCTCTACATGCATCAATCCATATACTATACTGTCTTCCAGCGCCTGCCAGCTTGCTTCTATTATATTTTCTGATACTCCGATGGTCCCCCAGCTTTTTTCACCGTCCGATGATTCTATCAGTACTCTTACTACTGCTCCGGTACCCTTCTTTTCATTCAGCACCCTGACCTTGAAATCCGTAAGGGTAATTTTTGAAAGCTCGGGATAACAGCTCTGGATTGCTTTTCTAAGTGCACTGTCCAGTGCATTTACCGGACCGTTACCTTCTGCCGTCTCTATTATCTTATTATCATTTATGACTACCTTTACTGTAGCCTCGGAAAGCATTCGGCCGTCTTCTTTTTTCTCATTCAATACTCTAAAACTTTCCAGCTTAAAAAATTTCTTCTTTACACCTGTCACTTCTTTTACCAAAAGCTCAAAACTTCCGTCAGCTGCTTCAAACTGATAGCCCTTATGCTCCATATTTTGAACCCGGTTTAAAATCTCGCTCACCTTTTTTAAATCATTTTCCAGATTTATTCCGAATTCTTTTGCTTTGATGATTATAGACTTCTTTCCGGAAAGCTCCGAAATAAGTATCTCTCTGGTATTCCCCACCGTTTCTGGATCAACATGTTCAAAAGCTTGCGATAGCTTGCTTACCCCGCTGGCATGCATTCCACCTTTATGAGTAAATGCATTCTTTCCCACAAACGGCTGGCTGGCGTTTGAAATCTGATTTGCGGTTTCATTTACAAACCTGGAAAGACTGGTCAAATGCTTTAAATTACCCTCTTTTAAGCATCTCTTCTTTAACTTGATTTCCAGATTAGGGATTATCTGGCACAGGTCAGCATTACCGCATCTCTCTCCGTATCCGTTAATAGTGCCGTGGACCATTTTTATTCCCTTCTCAACAGCAACCAAAGTATTTGCAGTAGCGCAGCCGCTGTCATTATGAAAATGAGCTCCCAGTACTGATTTGATTCCCTCATTTACTTTATCTATGATGTCCGAAACATCACTGGGTATCATTCCACCATTAGTATCACAGAGGCATATATAATCCGCGCCGGCCTCCAGTGCTGCCTTTAAAGTCTTTAAAGCATAATCAGGGTCTTCCTTGAACCCATCAAAAAAATGTTCTGCGTCAAAGATCACTTCAGGAAAATACTTTTTCAGATACTCTATAGAGTCAAAGATCATGCTCAAATTATTTTCCAGAGTAGTCTCTATAATTTTTTCTGCATGAAGGTGAGAAGACTTGCCTACAATACAAACACCATCCGAACCTGACTGAACCAGCTGTCTAATATTGCTATCATCTTTTACTTTCAGGTCTTTATATCTGGTCATTCCAAAAGCAATTATTTTTGAATATTTTAATTTTCTTCCCTTCAGCTTCTCAAATAATTCCATCTCCTTAGGGTTGGAAGCAGGAAAACCGACTTCAATATAATCAATGCCGATATCATCAAATCTTTCTATTATCTGTAACTTGTCATTGACCGAAAAAGATATATCCGCTCTCTGTGCACCGTCTCTTAATGTGGTATCCAGTATATATATTTTGTTTTTTTCCATATTGTTCATTTTATTTTTTAAGAAACCTATTTTTCATATTTTCTCTGGTAAAGTTTATATAGCCTCCGCTTTTTATTACTTTCTGAATAAACTCGGGAAAGGGATTGATATTAAAAGTTTTATCCCTTGTTATATCTACAATTTTACCCTTTTCCAGATCAATCTCCAGTTCATCTCCATCCTGTATAAAATCGCTTGCCTGTTTGCTGGTAATGACAGGAAGACCCATGTTTATGGAATTTCTGAAAAAAATACGGGCAAACGAGGCTGCTATTATGGCACGTACTCCACTGGCTTTGATAGATAGAGGTGCATGTTCTCTTGAAGAACCGCAACCAAAATTACTTCCTGCAATTATTACTTTTCTATTTTTTACTTTCTGCTTAAATTCCTTATCCAGGTCTTCAAAGCAGTGCAGTGCCAGTTCTTTTTCATCTGCAGTGTTAAGATAGCGGGCGGGTATTATCACATCGGTATTGACATTGTTCCCGTATTTTATCGCTTTTTCTCTTATTATCACTAAATTACCTCCTCCGGAACCGCTATTCTGCCGGCTATTGCAGAAGCGGCAGCCACAGCAGGACCGCTTAGATATACTTCACTTTTTGGGTGGCCCATTCTTCCTATAAAATTCCTGTTGGTGGTGGATACAGCTTTCTCTCCTTCCGCCAGCACACCCATATGACCTCCCAGGCACGGCCCACAGGTGGGAGTGCTTACCACGCAGCCGGATTTTATAAAAATTTCCAGATACCCTTTTCTCATCGCCTCCAGATATATATTTTGAGTAGCAGGAATTATTATAGCCCTGATATCCTTATTTATTTCCTTGCCTTTTAAGATCTCTGCGGCAATCTCTAAATCTCCTATTCTTCCATTGGTGCAGGAACCTATTACCACCTGATCTATCTTAACATCCGATAATTCATCAGCATTTTTTGCATTAGACGGAAGATGCGGAGTCGCCACCTGCAGATCTATATCAGAACAATCTATATTGTAAATCTCATGGTATTCTACATCAGAATCGCTTGTGAATATCCTGTAATCTCTTTTTTTTCTAGATCTTAAATATTCTCCTGTGACCTCATCGACCTCAAATATTCCAAACTTGCCGCCTGCCTCAATAGCCATATTGGACATAGTAAATCTGGAATCTATTGACAGCTTTTTTACTGCCGGCCCGGTAAATTCCATAGATCTGTACAGCGCTCCGTCCACCCCTATCAGACCTATGGTATAAAGTATCAGGTCTTTACCTGTTACCCATTTTTTAAGGCTGCCGCTATAGATAAACTTTATGGTTTTTGGTACTAAAAACCAAAGTTTCCCGGTAGCCATAGCTACAGTAACATCTGTACTCCCCACACCGGTTGAAGCTGCTCCGAGAGCTCCGTAAGTACAGGTGTGTGAGTCTGCTCCGACAATGAGGTCACCCGGCAGTACCAGACCCATCTCAGGAAGCAGAGCGTGCTCTATACCCATCTTACCGACTTCAAAATAATTCTTGATATCAAACTCTCTTGCAAATTCCCTGAGCATTTTACACTGCTGGGCTGATTTGATATCCTTGTTGGGAGCAAAATGATCTGGTACAACAACCACTTTTTCCTTATTAAAAACACTGCTGGCGCCCAGCTTTTTAAATTCCTTTATCGCTATAGGTAAAGTGATATCATTGCCGAGTACAATATCAACATCAGCATTTACAATCTCGCCTTCTTCTACATAATCTCTTCCGCAGTGGGAAGCAATTATTTTCTGTACTATAGTCTGTGGATTATTTTTATTGTTCAATGCTGCAACTGCCCTTCTGATCTAATATTCTTAACTTAATACTTTTATCAATTACTCAGAACTTTCGACTATTCTATTCATGGCGTCGATATAAGCCTTTATGCTGGCCTCCACTATATCCGTGCTTATACCGCTGCCCATGACTTCTTTGCCATTAGCGCTTACCACTATCTTTACGGAACCCAGTGCATCCTTGCCTCCGGAAACAGCTTCTATATTATATTCCAATAACTTGGCATCTATTTTTGTTATTTTATCAATAGCCTTAAAGGAAGAGTCTACTGGCCCGTCACCTTTGGAACTGGCTTTATGTATTTTTCCTTCTACTTCTATACTTACATCTGAAACCGCCTTGATATCAGAACCGCTTTTAACACTGTAATTTTTCAGCAGGAAATATTCTTTTACCTCCCTTAACTCATTTTCTGCTATTGCTTTTATATCATTGTCATTCAGGGCGCCTTTTCTTTCTGCAAGATTTTTAAATCTCTCAAAAGCTTTTTCCAGATCCTCTTTCTTAAGCTTTATACCGAGCTCACCAAGTCTTTCTATAAATGCATGGCGGCCTGAATGCTTACCCAGTACAAGTTGCGATGACTTCAGGCCTATGTGCTCCGGCCTTATTATCTCATATGTTGATCTGTCTTTTAGCATACCGTCCTGATGTATACCTGCTTCGTGGCTGAAAGCATTTTTGCCCACTATCGCCTTATTAGGTGCTACTACATACCCGGTCAATGATTTTACAATACTGCTGGTCCGCATGATCTCAGCTGCATTTATATCTGTATATAAGCCCAGGTCTTTCTTTCTGGTATCAATAATCATAGCTATTTCTTCCAGTGAGGCATTACCTGCTCTTTCACCTATCCCATTTACCGCACACTCCACCTGTCTTGCTCCGTGTTCTATAGCTGCAAGTGAATTTGCAACAGCAAGCCCCAGATCATTATGACAGTGTACACTGACAATTACGTTTTCTATGCCCTTGGTATTTTTAAAGATATAATCTATCAAATTTCCAAATTCATCAGGAATAGCATACCCTACAGTATCAGGCACATTTATAATGCTTGCGCCGCTTTTAATGGCAATTTCAAATAATCTGCACAGGTAATCCCTGTCGCTTCTGGTGGCATCCATGGCTGAGAATTCAACCACATCAGTATATTTAAGGCTTCTTTTTACAGCTTTCTCCGCACGATCCAGCACTTCTTCTCTACTCATTTTCAGCTGATATTTTAGGTGAATATCAGATGAGGATATAAAAGTGTGTATTACCGGTTGTCTTGCTTCCTTAAGCGACTCCCCTGCTGTATCTATATCCTTAAAGTTTGCCCTGGCCAGTGCCGCAATTTTTCTGTCTTTTATCCTTCCCGATATCTCTTTTACTGATATAAAATCACTCTTTGATGATATGGGAAATCCGGCTTCTATAATATCCACATTTAATTCGGCAAGCTGTTCTGCTATTTCTATTTTTTCCTTGTTATTCAAATGAATACCAGGCGCCTGCTCTCCATCTCTCAGTGTGGTATCAAATATATAAATTTTATTTTTCATCAATCTATCCTTGTAATAAAACCTGCTTTCAAGGGTTCTTGACTTAATAAAGAACCACTATCTTTATCTTCTCAAAACCTGAAAGCTTTCTAAATTTCTCAACCATCTCCGGTGTTACCTCGCTGTCCAAGTTCAAACCCATCACTGCATCACCACTCATCTTCTTTCTCCCTACATGCATTGAGGCAATATTTACATTTAACTTCCCAAAAGCAGTCCCTATCTTTCCGATCTGTCCAGGAATATCTTTATACCTTAAAAAAGCCATACATTTCGATGGGACCATATCTATCTCGAACTTATCAATAGCAATAAATCTGGGAGTGTTCTTTTTGCCGGTAATAGTCCCAGATATTGAAAGTTCATTATTCTTCCCACTGCCTTCCAGGTTGATCAGATTCACAAAATCTTTTGATTCACTGCTCTTAATCTCTCTTACCTTTAGGCCTTTTTCCCTTGCTACCAGATCTACATTTACCAGATTAACGTTTTCTGCTGAATATCTTTCCAATATTTTTACCAGTATCATAGAAGTCAAGGTTCTAACATCATAATCAGATATTTTTCCATAATAGCCTATCTTTAAGCTGTCCAGGTTGCCCTCAAATAAATTTATAAACAAGCTTCCGAGATTTTCGCATAACTCAAAAAAAGGTCTTAAGACTTCTACCAGCTCCAGTCTCATGACCGGTGCATTGACCGGAAAGCTGGCTGTTTTTCCGTTAAGGACATCAATGACCTGATCGGCTATTATGGTACCTGCCCTGTTTTGTGCTTCCGTGGTTGATGCTCCCAGATGCGGGGTGCACACTACTTCCTCCAGTTTAAAAACAGGAGAATCGGTACAGGGTTCCTGTTCATAAACATCCAGCGCTGCTCCGCCTATTTGACCATCTTCTATAGCTTCGGCAAGGTCTTTTTCAACAACTATACCGCCTCTGGCAACATTTAATATTACAGTCCCCTTTTTCATCTTATAGAATTCCTTTTTATCAAACATTCCCAAAGTATCTTTGTTTTTAGGCAGATGTATAGAAATAAAATCAGCTTCTCTGTAAATATCCAGCAGTTTATCAGCTTTTTTTATTTCCAGCTGCTTGAACCTTTCTTCGGATACAAAGGGATCATAGGCAATGACTTTCATTCCCAGTCCGATGACCTTCCGGGCAACAATCCCCCCTATCTGTCCAAAACCTACTATGCCAAGTGTTTTCCCCTCCAGCTCTATACCTTTAAATTTTGATTTCTCCCATTTACCGCTTTTGATAGAATAATTTGCCCTGGGGATCTTCCTGGCAAGAGAAAGCATAAGAGCTATGGTGTGCTCTGCAACGGTAACTGCATTACTTGCAGGAGCGTTTACTACTATAATACCTTTCTTAGTAGCGGCGCGTACATCTACATTATCCACCCCTATACCGGCCCTACCGATAATCTCTAATTTATCCGAAGCCTCTATGATATCAGAGGTCAGTTTGGTGGCACTTCTTATAATAACCGCGTTTACACCTTTAATCTCTTCTTTAAGCTTTTCAGGAGCCAGTCCTTTTTTCTCTTTTACTATAAACTGTTTCTCCAGCTTTTTTTTAGCTTCGCCTGAAATACCATCAGTGATTAGTATTGTTTTCTTCATTTTCTTCCTTCATCATTAATCCAAATAATTATTTTCTATAAATACTTTTTCCGCTTCAGCAATACCGGATCCAATCTCAAATTTATATCCCAGCTCATTTAAAGTTATCTCCAGTGCCGATATTGCTATGATAATATCGAATATTCCAAAATATCCCAGATGACCGATCCTTATTATCTTTCCTGCAAGTTTGCCCTGGCCACCGGCAATAGTCACTCCGTATTTAACCCTCATCATTCTGGTGAGCTCTTTTGCATCAATACCTTCAGGAACTTTTATTGAAGTCACTGAAAAACCTCTTTTATCTTCATCCTCCACTAATAGCCTTAAACCCAGTTTTTCAACTGCCTTCTGTACTGCCAGTGACATTATCCTGTGTCTTTTAAATAACTTTTCCAGACCTTCCTCCAGCAGCATATCAAGAGCCTTATTAATAGCTACTATTATTGATATTCCTGGAGTCCATGGTGTCTGTGGAGGAGTCTTCAAAGAATAATTCTTAGCTGTAGTAAGATCAAAATAAAATCTGGGCAAATCCGACTTTTGAATAAGCTTCCATGCTTTATCACTTACACTTATAAAAGCTATCCCCGTAGGAGCACTCAGTGCTTTCTGTGAGCCTCCGACCACCATATCGAGACCCCACTCATCTGTTCTTAGATCCGATGCCCCCAGGCCGCTTATAGCATCTACTATAAGTATGGCAGGATATTTTTTTACTATATTACCTATTGCTTTAATATCATTTAAAGCACCGGTCGAGGTTTCACTGAACTGTACCATCACTCCCTTTACATCAGGGTTCTCATCCAATACTTTTTTTATATCTGCAGGATCAACCGCATCTCCCCACTCGTAATCAAGAGATATGACCTCCAGATTGAATATGCTGCTTATCTTTTTAAACCTTTCACCAAAATTTCCTGCGCTTGCAACCAGTACCTTGTCTCCCCTGGAAAAAGAGTTAGTCACTGCAGCTTCCATCGCACCAGTTCCTGAAGAGGTCAAGATAAAAATATCATTTTTGGTTTTAAAAAGTTTTTTCAGCTTTTCTGTTACCGCCATGAAGATTTTGGAAAATTCAGGAGATCTGTGGTGCATAAGAGGTCTTGCATGTTCCAGCATGACTTCTTCAGATATTGGTGTCGGTCCCGGAGTCATTATATACTTTTTTATCATTTTATATTCCTTTCAACTATTCAATGATACTTTTAACATTAAGATTTACTGCCCCTGGTGCAGGCAATCTTCCCTGTCCTGACCAGTTCAAGTATACCAAACGGCCTGAGCAGATCTTCCAGAGCTTTGACCTTACTGCTGTCTCCAGTGATCTCGATCATCAGGGTTTTTTTGGCTACATCTACTATATTTGCCCGGAAAACGCTTACTATTTCCAGGATCTCAGGCCTGGTCTTAGAATCAGCACTCACCTTTATCAGTACCAGTTCCCTTTCAACAATATTCAAAGGATCCAGTTCCTTAATCTTTATTACATTTATTAACTTATAGAGCTGCTTTATAATCTGCTCGATACTGTGCTCTTCAGCATTTACCGACATAGTCATCCTGGAGATCTTTTCATCATCTGTAGGACCTACCGCCAGGCTTTCAATATTAAAACCTCTTCTGCTGAATAGCCCGGAGATCTTTGCAAGGACTCCTGCTTTATTTTCTACTAAAACCGAAATGATATGATTCATAATATCACCTTTTATCCTTTAAACGCCTTCTAACATTTCACTCTCTAACATTTCACTTATAGGAGAACCCGGTGCTACCATAGGGTAGACATTTTCCTCCCTGTCTATCCAGAAATCTACCAATACCAGATTATCTGTCTTCAGCGCTTTTTTGATGGTACCTTCGACTTCTTCCTTCTTTTTGACCCTGAGACCGACTCCGCCGTATGCCTCTACCAGCTTTACAAAATCAACGCAGTTATGAATACAGGTCTGAGAATACCTTTTCTTAAAAAAAATCTGCTGCCACTGTCTTACCATACCCAGATAGCCGTTATTAAGCAGCATTATTTTTACATTTATTTTGTTAGTAGCTGCAGTAGAAAGCTCCTGTGAAACCATCTGAATACTGCCGTCTCCTGCTATATCTATTACTGTTTTATCCGGCCTGCCTACCTTTGCCCCGATCGATGCCGGAAGGCCGAATCCCATGGTACCTAGTCCTCCTGAAGAAACCAGGGTTCTAGGTTTGGTAAACTTGTAATATTGAGCAGCCCACATTTGATTCTGTCCTACTTCAGTACAGATTATAGCATCTCCTTTTGTCAGCTCATAAATTTTTTCCACCACGTAAGCAGGTTTGACCTTGTTTGACTTCCTGTCGTACTTTAAGGGATAATCTTTCTTTAGTTTCTTTATCTTCGAAAGCCATACTTCACGGTCAGGTCTCCCTTTTTTATCAATATATTTTTTGTATTCACTTACCAGGTCGAAAAGAATTTTTTTCGCATCCCCTACAATCGGAATCAAAACTCTTACATTTTTTCCGATTTCCGCAGGATCGATATCTATATGAATTATTTCAGCACCAGATGCAAACTCTGATAGTTTTCCGGTAACTCTATCGTCAAATCTTACCCCTACTGCTATTATAAGATCCGTTTCTGTAAAAGCCAGGTTTGCATATTTTGTACCATGCATGCCGGCCATGCTCAGAGAAAGTCCATCAGTTTCAGGAAATGTTCCCATTCCTAAAAGTGAAGTTATTACCGGAATTTTGGCAATTTTAACAAATTTTCTTAAAATATCGCTCGCCCCGGAAGATACCACTCCCCCTCCTGCAAAGATTACCGGCTTTTTACTTTCTGCTATTTTTTTGGCTGCTTTTTTGACCTGTTTGATATTACCCCTGATAGTAGGCCTATACCCGGGCAGATTTATATCCACCTTAAAGTTTTCATCTATCAGATCTGTTGATATATCAATTGGGATGTCAATCAATACCGGCCCTTGTCTTCCTGTAGATGCGATCATGAAAGCTTCCTTTATTACTCTGGGTAATTCTGTTATATCTTTTATCAGGTAGTTGTGTTTTGTTATAGGTGCAGCTATACCTGTTATATCTGCCTCCTGAAAGGCATCAGTACCGATCTGTGACGTACTTACCTGTCCTGTTATAGCAACTATTGGTATGGAGTCCATGTGAGCATTGGCAATACCTGTAATAAGATTAGTCGCTCCTGGCCCTGAGGTAGCAATGCAAACCCCTGTTTTTCCAGTAACTCTGGCATAGCCGTCTGCAGCATGGATTGCTCCCTGTTCATGTCTTACCAGAATGTGCCTTATATCACTGTCAAGCAGTGCATCATACAGGGGTATTACCTTACCTCCTGGGTATCCGAATATTACATCCACACCCTCTTCCTTTAAACATTTTATGATCATTTGTGCTCCGGTGATTTTAGCCATAATAATTTCACTCCCTATACTTGTAACAACTTTATAACAATTTGATGACCTGATAATTATATCATTTTTTTACTTTTATTTTAAAAAATTAAACAGCTGATCTAAAATCAAAATCCCATATAATTATTCTAACACAGCTCCCCTTGCTGCTGAACTAACTAATCTGGAATATCTTACAAGATAACCTTCTTTTATTTTTATATCCGGGGGACTCCATTTTTTCATCCTGTTCGCTATCTCTCCGTCCTTTACAAGCAGTTTTATCTTGTTTTCCGGTATATTTATCTCTATAATATCTCCTTCTTCTATAATACAAATGGGACCTCCTGCTTGAGCCTCCGGCGATATATGTCCGATCGATGCTCCTTTCGTAGCTCCGGAAAACCTTCCGTCAGTGATCAATGCAACTTCCTTATCCATTCCTATTCCGGCAATGGCAGATGTGGGTGCAAGCATCTCCCTCATCCCCGGTCCACCCTTGGGACCCTCATATCTTATTACTATTACTTCACCAGGATTTATTTTCCCATTCATTATAGCATCCAGAGATTCCTCTTCGCTGTCAAAAACTCTTGCTCTGCCTTTATGATAATACATAGAAGGATCAACTGCCGACCTCTTTACTACACAACCTTCAGGGGCAATATTGCCCCATAGAATTGCAATTCCTCCATCTTTGGTATATGGTTCTGAGACTTCTCTTATTACTTCCTTATCCAAAATTTCACACTGTGATACATTCTCACTTACTTTTTTACCGTTTACTGTTTTTATCTTACCGTTTATCAACCCATTTTTTAAAAGCTCGTTCATTACTGCTTGCACACCACCTGCCCGGTATAGATCTTCAAGGTGATGCTCACCTGCAGGGCTCAACCTGCATAAATTTGGCGTCCTGCCACTTATCTCATTTACCATTTTCAGCGTGAATTCCACTTTAGCTTCATTTGCCATCGCAGGCAGGTGTAGGATAGTGTTAGTAGAACATCCCAGTGCCATATCAACAGCAAGGGCGTTTCTTACTGCATCTATGGTTACTATGTCCCTGGGTCTAACGTTATTTTTAACAAGATCCATTATTTTCATCCCTGCTGTCTTTGCCAGTCTTAATCTTTTGGAGTAAAAAGCAGGAATAGTCCCATTACCTGTAAGAGCTATCCCTATAGCTTCTGAAAGACAGTTCATTGAATTTGCGGTAAACATCCCCGAACAACTCCCGCATGTAGGACAGGCTTCATCTTCTATTTCTATTAAATCCTTTTCGCTGTATTTACCTTTTTTATATTTGGAGATAGCCTCATAGCAGGTGCTATAATCAATTCCCTGTCCCTTAAATCTTCCTGCCAGCATCGGTCCTCCACTTATTACAATCGAAGGTATATTTAATCTTAATGCTGCCATGATCATTCCCGGCACTATCTTGTCGCAGTTTGGGACAAGGACCAGCCCGTCAAAAGCATGGGCTATAGACACTGCTTCAATGCTGTCCGCTATTATCTCCCTGGTGGCAAGAGAATATTTCATCCCTATATGATTCATAGCTACACCGTCACATACTCCTATTGTAGAAAATTCCTGGGGTGTGCCTCCTGCTGTTCTTATTCCTGCCTTTGCCGCCTCAGTTATACTATCAAGGTGCATATGACCTGGTATCAATTCATTTGCCGAATTCGCAACACCTATTATGGGCCTGTTTATTTCCTCATCAGTATAACCCAGGGATTTAAAAATCGAACGGTGAGGCAGTCTTTCAATCCCTTTTTTCATTTTATCACTTCTCAATTTTCCTCCCTTCCTGAAAATCTATTTTTAAAATATTTATATTATATAATACAGCCACCACTTGAGATACTATTAAAAGAATTACAGGACTATAAACTTGAGTTATGCGATAATAATCCTGGAATCAGGATAGAATACCGACCACGATTAGCAGACTGACTGAGACTATAAGAATACACAGCGAAACATTGGCAATATTGCTATTGCCATTAAAAAGAGCCTTCAAAAACCCTTTTTTAAATTCGTTTAAAAATTTATCTTTACTCGTATTCATAATAACTATTGATAATTTGTTTGATGAAATATAATAGCATATATATATCGCTAAGACAATTAAAAAACTAAAAAATAAGGGCTTGAGCCTGGTAAAACTCAAACCCTTTTAGTTAGACTTAACTGTTTAAAAATATTCTCTTGCTTAATCTTCTGAATTATCTATTATATTAACCTCGGTACCTTCCCTGAATGTTTTATCTTCTCCCCTGTTAATAGCTTCCTGGGCTTTTGACCTGTATTCTTGAGCAAGAAGATGCCTTTGATTCAGATTAAGTATTGCATTAAAATGCTTTATAGCTTCGGAATAGTATTCCATTCTGTACATAACCAGGCCAAGTCTGAATTCCTCATCTACCGTCCCCAGCTTATTGGTAACACCGTTCCTATTTAACATCTCTGCTATATCATTACTGGGCCTTAAATAATTATTGGCTATATCTGTCCCCATAGTCAGAATACCTATCACCTGACCATTTTCATCCAGCACCGGACCCCCGCTGTTTCCTGCTCTTGCATCACCCTGGATCTGAAGGATCTCAGTTCCTGCAAGCATTAATTTGCTGCTTATGCTTCCACTGGTTACTGTAGGATTCATAATATTTTCCTGACCTATTTCAGAAGACCAGGGATAGCCTACTATAGTAAGACTGTCCTGTATCTCTACCATTGATGAATCTCCAATAATAACACTTGAAAGTGCCCTTCCGGTCTGCGGTTGTATCTTTAAAAGAGCAATATCTCTCTGATCAGTGCCGCTGTAATCTATCTCTTCCGCCCTTATAAAAGTTTCCTGGCTGGCAGGATCATCGGGTATTCCTGAATTGGCCGTGTTAAACTGCACATATACTTCCCTGTCATACGGGCCACCCTGGTATCCCTCGACCTTTATGTTCTCATAAGCCCAGTTCCAGTCGGCATCTGTCCAGGAGTCAAGATTGTAATTATCTATCAGATAACCATATATAAGATCGTATTTGAAATCAGCTTCCCCTATATCTATCAGGTGTCCTGCTGTTATTATATGACCGGTATCAGGATTGACACAGAACCCTGTCCCGCCGAAAGCCCAGTAATATGGATCACTCCATAGATTTTCCCATGGATCAAGAATATAACCAAAAAAGTAAGCAGTTACAAAACATACAGAGGGCTGTATTAAAATGACATTATCCTGTTCTGTCAGTTCGTATGACATCTCTCTGGTACATCCCAGTCCAATAGAACCTACTAAAAATACTATAATAAAACATATAATCAGCAGTTTAAGTATCTTTTTTACCATCCCCATCACACCCTTTAATAAAAATTATAATTCCAAACACATATTTATTAATAATTATATTTTCTTTTTTCGTTTTAGTCAATAAATATATTAAGTTATTATTATATTTTAAATAAAACTTTTTATAATAATTTATTATAAATAATTATTTATAAAACGTAAAAAAATTTATTCTGTATTTAAAATCTTTTTATAATATTTCAAATATTGGGGCACTATCAACCTGCTGTCAAAAAGCTTTGCCCTTTTTCTTGCTTCAACACCCATCTTCGCCCTGATATCTTCACTGGTTAGTATCTTAACTGCAGCTTCAGTCATAGAACCAATGTCTTCAGGATCAAAAATAAATCCTGATCTCCCATGTTCTACTATTTCTTTAAGTCCTCCCACACTTGTCCCTATCACAGGGACCTCACAACTTAAAGCTTCGAGAGCTGAGAGTCCAAAACCTTCACTTTTTGAAGGAAGCATATATAGATCACTTATGTTTAACAGCGATATTATATTTTCCTGGATTCCCAGAAATATCACTTTGTCTTCCAGATTTAACTCACTTACCATATTCCTTATCCGGTATATATCCGGACCATCCCCAATAAGTATTAATTTACTCTTTACTTCCCTGCTGACCGAATAAAATACTTTTATTATATTGTCAATATTTTTTACCGGCCTGAAGTTAGAAATATGAATAATCACCTTATCATCCTTATCAATAAAAGCCGACTTTTTACTTTTTCCACCATTCCTTTTATATATTTCGGTATCTATAAAATTATATATTACTTTCATCTCCTTATCTATTTTAAAGGTCTTCTCGGTAGTTTCTTTAAGATAATGGGAAACACAGGTAACACCGTCGCTTTTTTCTATACTGAATTTTGTTATCTTGTAAAAAGACGAGTGGGTCCCTACAAGTGTAATATCAGTACCGTGAAGAGTGGTTACAAATTTGATCTTTCTGTCTCCTATCATTTTTTTTGCCAGATATGCCGAAGCTGCGTGAGGCATTGCATAATGTACATGTAGAATATCCAGATTCTCTGATTCCGTCACCTCTGCCATTTTAGCGCTTAAAGACAGGCTGTATGGCGGATATTTAAACAAAGGGTAGTTAAAAATATCTACTTCGTGAAAAGAAATATTTCTGTTGAATCTGCTCAGCCTGAATGGAAGCCCGTAACTTATAAAATGTATGCTATGACCTGCTTTTGCCAGCTCTAGACCCAGTTCGGTAGCTACCGCCCCGCTGCCGCCGTAGGTAGGATAACAGGTTATTCCTATGTTCATAGTATCGACCTACAGGTTAATAAATCTAAAAAATTTCTGGTTATTACTTAATATATTCAAAAAATTTTAGCGGGTCCTCGATTCTGATATCAAACTCTATATAATAAGGCTCTCCATATTCTGATCTTATCTTTAAGCCCAGGCACTTGTGTCTGCTGTTTATTACATCAAAAAAATATTTGGAGGTCATATGATTACCTGGCTTTTCTTCTTTACTGGCATAGAACTGGGACCTGTATGCAGATACTGCTTCCAGCTTCTTTTTATAATACCTACTTATATCAACTATAAAACTCGGCTTGAACTCGTAATGAAGCATGTAGCTCATTACTATATGAGGACGGTGAAAATCAATTTTGGTCTTAAATTTCCTGAGCCCTGAAATAAAAATGGAATCTTTCAGCAGCTTATAAGAATTTTCGTGGTCCGGATGCCTGTCCCACCTGAAAGGTATAAGAGCAAGATGTGGCCTGTATTTTCTTACTGCATTTATTACTTTTAATCTGCTGTCAAAGTCATTTTTTATATTCCCGTCCTCAAGTCCAAGATTCTCCCGCACATCTAATCCAAGTATTTTTGATGCTTTTTCAGTTTCTTTCTTTCTGGTATCCAGGTCTCCATTAGTAGAAAGCTCGGCTCTGCTGAGGTCTATTATCCCTGTCCTGTATCCCTGATCCTTTAATTTTAATAAAATCCCTCCGCATCCCATTTCCGCATCATCCGGATGCGGACTGAAGGCAATAACATCTATTTTATTTAATTTATTCATACTTCCATCCTAATTTATTTCTAAAAATCTATGTAAAAAATCCAGTGGTTCTAAAGACTCATACAAATCATCTATAAATCTAAAACCATATTTATTCAAATAACTTATTATATTGATCTCACGCTCCTGTAAATTCCCGTTGGGGAATATATTTAAATAAAGCTTATCGACACCTTTAACCATGAATTCATTTTGCTTCTTGTATTCTGAATAAATCTTTTTATGTAAAACTTCTATCTCTTTTTTTATATTCCTTTTAATTCTATCAAAAGAACTTGAAACATTCATTTTATTACCTTCAATATTTTTCTCCAGTGCTTCCAGCCTTTTTTTAATATCATTCTCAAGACCCTTGATTGATTTAGAAAGATCGATTTTTAAATTTTTACCAATTACTTTTTTTATAGCCTCTTCTCTTCCACACCCCAATTCGGTATACTTTATTTTTAACTCTAAAATCAGTTTTTTTACATTACTCTCAATTACTGTGGCTGAAAATCTGGGATAGATAACAGGCATTTTCATACCCATAATCTCATAAACAGTTTTCAACTGCGCAAAATAACTTACCTCACCCGGACCGCAAACAGAACATAACACCGGCAGGCAACTATCCTGCAACAGCGGCCTTAGTACTACATTCAGGCTGACATCACCAGGATTCTCCTTGATTAGCCCCTGTAATTCTTTTTTATGGTAGCTATTGCCTGAGACTCTGAACGATTTATTGTCTTTTGAGTAGATCTTTATCCTGGAGTTTCTCAATTTGAGAAAAAAATCAAGCGTATCTACTACCGGATTAAGCTGACTGTGATAACCCTTGCTGTTGAGTCTTCTGCCTGTCGATACTATTAAATCTGTTATCTTGTCGTGGTTCTCCATATCAAACTCCAGTAGATCCAGAGATAGTTTCTTCAGTTCTGTGCCAGCAGGATCTACCATAACTATACCGTGATCTGAAAACATTCTTGTAATAACAGATGAAAAGAAAGAAGGAATATTTATTTTGCCATCAGCATCGGTACAATTATTTACAGTATCTTTAAGGGCACTTTTATAAAAGTCAATTATTTCAGATGTAAAATCTGTAGAGCGAATAATTCCTGCTACCTTTTCAATTGCCTTTTTTATCCTTACAGGATCAAGATAAATATCCGAATATCTTGTTTTTAGGTCAAAATCTGAAAGATCTAATTTAATATTTGCGATCTCTCCATTTATTATATTCAAATTATCTATCTGGCCGATATTACTGTCATCCGATGCATTCCAGAAACATGGTATAACAGGGACTTTTAATTTATTTTTAAAATAACTGCTTAACTTCAGCACGGTAAGTATTTTAAATATTATAAATATCGGACCAGTCAGAAATCCAGGCTGCTGTCCTCCTATTACTACCAGCGATCTTTTGCTTTTAAATCTTTCTATATTTTTTAGAGTACTTTTACTGCATCCTATTTTTTTATTATAGTTTTTTAGAATATCATAGATCTTTATTCTGTTTTTTTCATCATAATCCGCTTCAATGTCAAAGATTCTTTTTCTATAATTCTCTATTTTTCTATAATCGTATTCATAGAATTCCATTACATTCCTAAAATCAAAGATGTAATCTCTAAACAGGTCATTAGAGTAAAATTGCTTTATATTTATCCCCCATGGTGAAATCATAAGAATATAAATATTTATGAATAAAAGACTAAACTGTATAATATCTTACATAATATCATATAATTATCCAGGCAAAACAAATAGCTATTATGATAAATTCAAATTCTAATTGTAAGAAAAATGATAAAAGAGTAGCTGTAGCTATGAGTGGTGGTATTGACAGCTCAATTGCTGCAAAGATTTTAAAAGATGAAGGATGGGAAATAATAGGAGTCACCATGAAATTCCTTCCGGATGATTTTAACTGGAAAGATATAGATAAAACATGCTGCTCCGTGAAAGACATTGAAACTGCGAAAAAAGTATGCCTTAAACTTGGAACACCTCATTTCGTGATAGATCTTTTAAAGCCGTTTGAAGAAAAGATAATCGATCCTTTCTGCCTTGAATATCAGCAGGGGCGCACCCCCAACCCCTGTGTTGACTGTAATAAATATATTAAATTTGGATCTCTCTTAGAAAGAATAAAAAAACTCGGGGCTTTATTTATTGCCACAGGTCACTACTGCGTGGTAGAGAAATCTTCGGATACCGGTTTATTCGAAGTAAAAAAAGGAGCTGATGATAACAAAGATCAGAGTTACTTATTCTGGAGGCTTGCTCAAGAGCAGCTTTCACAGATTAAGACTCCCTTGGGAAAACTGTCAAAAGAAAGTATAAGAAAAAAATCAAATAAAATATTCCCGTTTTTAAAAAAGAAAAGTGAAAGCCAGGACATATGCTTCATACCCGGCAGTGATTATCATTCATTTCTAAAACCCAGACTTAAAAATATAAGAAAAGGAAATATTGTAGATGTCAAAGGTAATATTATAGGAACACATAAAGGTTATCCCTTTTTTACCGTCGGCCAGAGAAAGGGCCTTGGCATAAGTCATTCAAAGCCGCTTTATGTCAAAGAAATAATACCTGATAAAAATCTTATAGTAGCTGGAGAAGAAAAATACTTAAGACAAAAATCATTTAAAATCAAAGATATTAATTTCATCGCAGGAAGACCACCAGCTAAAAGATTTAAAGCTATGGTCAAAATAAGATATAATTTCAGGGAAACACCGGCAGAAATTGAAATAAACAGTAAAAATACAGCTATTATCACATTCGTAAAACCTCAGATGGCTGTCACACCCGGGCAATCAGCAGTCTTTTATATTGGTAATATCCTTATCGGAGGCGGAATAATAATAAAATCTTAGTCTTCTATCTCCCAATAATCCTCTGCTTCTTCTTCCATCTTTGTCAACCTGTCATAATAATCAGGAAATTCATTTAAATGAGCCAAAGCAATCTTACCGGTAATCAAAGGATCATCATCTGAAACATTGGTATTAGAATCAACTTTTCCATGTTCCAGTTCAACATCCATTCCTACTCTGAATTGTTCCACATCGAATTTAGACCAGTCAATTCCAAGCTCTTCTCCGATTTTTAAGGCTTCTTCTGCGGTGAAGTGTTTTTTAATAGTCATTAAAGACCTTCCTTAGATTTTACTTATTACAATACGGGCTTAAATTATATAATATTTTTTAATAAATTAAAAAATAGTTAAAATTTTGCTAATAATACTTAATAAGATTAAAACTCTTTAAAAAATTAGCTATAAATACCTAAATTGCTATTGACATAAATATTACCTTTTGATATATTAATAATCACCTTAGTTCAGGAGGTAACTTTAAGAAGGAGCCGAAATTTACAAACGAAAGAATGTAAAAAGTAAGTGATTTCAAAAAAGGCCTGAGAAAAGTTCTAGGGAAGTCACCCCAAGCTGTTTAGTAGCCTACGGTGTGAGCTATGGCAAAAGATAACTTGGGGTTTCTTTTTACCCTATTTTAATCTAAAAACCACTCCTGATAATATCCGATTTTTTTCTAAGTACATATAGTATTGGACTGTTGATTGCAAAATAAAATTAAAATAAGTACAATATTAAAAATTAAAATTTAAAAAAGAGGAGATCATGGTTAACCCCAGATATGCTTTTTTTGAAGAGAAAATAGTCCCGATTGAACACGCAAAAATAGACATCAGGACTAATTCACTACAATACGGTACAGGAGTCTTTGAAGGAATCAGAGGTTACTGTAACGAAAAGACTAAAACAATTTATGTATTTAGAATGGAAGACCATTACAGAAGATTCATGGTCAATGCCGGAATAATGATGATAAAGATAAAATATTCCCTAAAAGAACTCTGTGACATTACCATGCAATTATTAAAAAAAGAAAGCTATACAGAAGACTGCTATATAAGGCCATTTGCCTACAATAGTGGATTAAACATAGGCCCTAAATTAATCGGGAATGAACAAAATCTTTTCATATATTCCATACCCCTTGGAGAATACTTAGACACCAGTAAAGCTATAAACGTCTGTATTTCATCATGGGAAAGGATCCCGGATAATGCTATACCACCCCGGGTAAAGATCTCCGGTTCTTATGTAAATGCTGCCCTGCAAAAAACAGAGGCACTTCTGAACGGCTTTGATGAAGCTATTGTACTTTCAAAAAATGGAAGCCACGTCAGCGAAGGAAGTGCCATGAATGTCTTTATGGTAAAGGGAGGTACTTTAATCACACCTTCGATAACTGATGACATATTGGAAGGTATTACCAGAGATACAATAATAAAACTGGCTACAGAAAGTGAAAATATCAATGTTGTAGAGAGGTCCATAGATAGAACTGAGCTGTATACAGCAGATGAATTGTTCTTCTGCGGAACAGGAGCCCAAATTTCTCCAATAGGATTTGTTGATAAACGTTCAATCGGAAACGGGAAAATGGGACCGGTCACAAAGAAACTTCAGGAACTCTATTTCAGGATAGTAAAAAATGAGGTAAGTGAATATTCTCATTGGTGCAGCAAAGTATAAAATTTATAATCGTCTGGCATAAAACACCGATTATTTAGCATTGATCTGTTTTAATTCAATCAATATTTCTTTTAACAGCGTCAGTTGAAGCCTTCTAAAATCAATATCATTTGAAAGCTTTGCCCATTTCCTAGGATTTCCTTCAGGGATATATTTATCAAGTTCTGATAATATATCTGCCATAGCACTCTTCCTTTCTTTACAAATTTAAATCAAAGCACTTTTTTTAATTAAGTATATTTTTACCAAAATGAATATTTTACTATGGAGCGGGCTACGGGAATCGAACCCGCCTCTTGAGCTTGGGAAGCTCATGTACTACCGATATACTAAGCCCGCCTTGTAGAAACTAATCTTCTTCCTGCTCCGGTACCGTTTCGGTTTCCTCTTCTTCTATTTTTTCCTCTTCTTCCTTCTTTGCTTCCTTTTTTGCGCCGGCTAGGCCAGTAGTTGTCAAGTTTATCTTTATGACTTTTATGCCAAGTTTTTCTGATACTATACTTGTGGAACTCTTTATTATCTCCTGCATTGTTGCAGGTATATCTAAATTCTCTCTTAATTTAGCATACATATTTATTATTATGCCCGTAGCTTTCGGTATTATTTTTACTTTTACATCATCCAGGCCTTCTACCTTTAGTGCTTCATTTTTTATCTGTATAGCCACAGTATCTAATGTTATCATAGCATTTCCCTCTTTTGAGCTGGAAATACTTGCTACCTTTGTTTTCCTCCTGTAAAGCTCCAGAAGTAGTAAAACCACGCTAATGGCAAATACAGCAATTGCTGCAAGTACGGTTATATAGGTGGGAATATCAACCTGAGGATTAAAAATTCTCAAAGCAAAATCAGACCACTGGAAAAACTCTGCGAACTCATTAAAAACAGCAACCAGTGATATACAGATCAGACAGATCAGGATCAGTACCATAATTACCTTATTAAATATATTCATCATTCACCTCTATAAAACTTAATTAAATACAAAAACATTTAAAGGTTATAATAGGCAATATAAAAAGTCAATAAATCTTACTGTTATAAAAATAATTAAAAAAATGTTGATAAAAACAAAAAAATTAAATAAAGTAATCAATTATAATTATTATTAATCTTATGATTTAGGATATAATAGCAATTATTTTTTTTGGAGTAAGAAAATGAAAACACTTATTATTTTGAACCCGGTCTCTGCAAAAGGCAGGGCAGTGGATCTCAGGAAAGAGATCGATTCCGAATTTAAAAAACTAAAATTAGATTATCAGATCCATATAAGTAAAAGTCTTCAGGATATTATGAATGCCACTAAAAAGAACCTTAAAAATGGTTTTACTAACTTTATAGGAGTAGGCGGAGACGGCACAATACATTATATGGCCAATATACTTGCAGGAACCGATAAAAATCTTGGGGTAATACCCACCGGATCCGGAAATGATATAGCAGTAAATCTTGGCCTGCCATCCGATGTAAAAAGCTGCTGCCGCATTATAAAAAAAGGAGCCACAAAAAGACTCGATTTAGGACTTATAAATGATAAATATTACTATTTATGTATAGCCGGCTCAGGATTTGATTCACAGGTAAACGATCTTGCAAATAATACCAGGCTTCCGGTAAAGGGCCCTGCAAAATATAGCTATTCGGTATACAAGACCCTGATCACTTTTAAATCTAAAAAGTTTTTTATGGATTATGATAATAACCAAAGAGAATTTTTTGGAATGATGATCACAGCCTCAAATATGCCCAGCTATGGTGGAGGTATGAGAATAACTCCCGATGCCGATCCTGAAGATGGACTTTTAGATATATGCATTATTAAAAGAATGAGTAAGCTGCACTTTGTAAAGGTATTTCCCAAAGTATATGAAGGTAAGCATATAGAAGACAGCAATGTCGAGATATTCAGGACCAGCTATTTGAAATTGGACAGTGAATACCGGTTCAGTGTTTTCGCTGATGGAGAATATATCTGTAAGCTGCCTGCGAGCTTTAAGGTGGTACCTAAAAAACTAAACTTTATAGTTTCCAGCTAATATCTTACCCATGCACCGTCTTTTACCACAAAAACTGTTGACATTGGATCTACCATATCACCATTGGAATCAAACTCAATGTGTCCCACTACTCCATCATAAGATGTGTCTTGGAGCTCATCTATATAGTCTTTTGGTAAAATGGAATTTGACTTTTTCATAGCTTCAATTAACACGAAAACAGAGTCATAACAGTAGGGAGCATATTGTCCGGGGCTGTCAATACTGATATCAAGATCATCTATTTCATTTAAATAATCATTAAAATCATACCAGAAAGTTACTGCTTTTGGATCCTGAGAATATCTGGCCAGAGAGGGAGGTTCTGGAATTATGGCAATCAGGCCTTCCATGTACTGAGGATCAGTTAAAACAAAGATATCATCATCCATTCCCAGTGTTTCTGTTATAAATCTTGACTCCAGACCTACTTCACCTGCTGCAGCCATAATAGTTGCCAGCTCGCTGTAATCTCCACAAAAAAATACTGTATCCGGTCCCTCCATCAATAAATATTCTGCAATATCTTTGATGTCTTCTTCACCTATTTTTACCGATATTGGTTCCGGAGTCTCTATACCATAATCAATTAACACTTCCTTCAGGTAATCGATCAGCTCTATTGAATATTCCTCCCGGTTGTTTATAAGCATAAGTTTCTTAGGATCGATCTTACTCTCTATGAAATTGGCTATATTTTCTATTTTCTGTTTACTATTGATCACCAATCTAAAAAAACTATTCCCCATTTCAGATAATTCCGTCCTTTGTGCAGAAGGAGAAATTACAGGTATTCCGTATTCTTCATAAACAGGTATGGAAACTTCGGTAGTCCCGTTGAAAGTAGAGCCGATCACACCTGCTACTTCCTCTTTTACCATTTCCTGAGCAGTTAGAAAAGCTTCTTCAGGATTCCCTTCATCATCTTTAGTAATGATTTCTATTTCATAATCAAATCCTCCAATTCTTACCGGAGACAATTTACTGGCAGCAAGCATTATACTTACCAGCTGATCTTCACCAAAAGACTTATACTCACCGGACATTACAGTTTGGTTACCAATTTTAATCACTCTTCTCTTGTGGTCGCAGGATGTGAGGTTAATAGACAGATATATAAATAAAGCAGTAATTAAAATCAGAAAAAAAAGTCTAAAAAATAGACCTAAAAATAATCTCTTTATATTCATATATCTTCTCCATAAGACCTGAATAAGTAAGCAAATTTATAAAAATAACATGAAGATTATACCAGAAAAAAATAAATAATAATTATTTTTAGTATAAAAGTATGCTAAAATTTAAAAAAAGTGTTTATTCAATAATTCTTTCCTCTTTTTTTCACATGAGTGAACCGGCGTTTCTGGAAAAAGAAAAACTTAAAGATACCTGCAGATATCTATACTCTTATATTCCAAAAAGTCTTGATTTCGGAATAATACTGGGCTCATTTCTTAATAAGTGTATAGAATTTCTACCCCTTCAGAATAAGACTATCTTAAATATAAGTGATATACCGCATATGATCGTACCGTCAGTCCCAGGACATGAAAAATTTATATTATATGGGAAATTAAAAAATAAAAAGATCCTGATATTCCCTGGAAGACTGCATCTCTATGAAGGTTATGGTATAAATGAAGTGGTGTATCCCATAAAACTTTTAGCCGGCTTTAATGCCAGTAACTTAATAATCACCAACTCAGCAGGAGGATTAAATCCTGTATTTAATAAAGATGACGTTATGATCATAAAAGACCATCTAAATCTTATGTTTGACAATCCTTTATTCGGCTTTAACTACAACATAGAATATGATTATTTTATGGACATGAGCTGTCCGTATGATGAAAATATGACCAACATAGCAAAAAAGTCCGCAGTTGAAGCTGGCTTAAATCTAAAAACTGGTATATATGCAGGGGTCAAAGGGCCTATACTTGAAACTAAGGCTGAAATAGATGCACTCCGTAAATTAAGAGCTGATGCTGTCGGTATGTCGACTGTTCCGGAAGTGATAATGGCAAATTTCTTAAAAATAAATGTACTTGGATTATCTCATATAAGAAATACAGTTGGTCCAGGCAAGCCAGGCTCCAGGACCGATAGCCATAAAAAGAAATACAGACATCTTGATGGTTCAAAAAAAGAAATCTTCATAGGTAAAATATTAGCGAAAATAATTGAAAATATTTTAAAAAAAGCATAAATTATAATAACTATAACTATATAAATAAGGAGGCAAAATGAGTAAAATCGCTATAGTCACCGACAGTACTTCCGACATGCCAAAAGATATAGCAAAAAAGTTGGGAATAACAGTCGTACCGTTGACTGTTATTTTTGAAAAGGAAGTTTTCTTAGATGACGGAAAAGAAATAACCATAGATGAGTTCTATAAAAAAATAAGATCTGTAAAAAAACTGCCCACCACCACTCAGCCTACACCAAAAGATTTTATAAAAGTATATTCGAATATCCTGAAAGAATACGACAGCATAATTTCTATCCATATTTCAAAGAAAATGTCCGGTACCATAAATTCTGTCGAATTGGCAAAGAAAGAATTACCGGGTAAAGATATAGAGATAATCGATACAGGATATGTTCACTTTCCATTAGGTTTTATAGCATTAAAGGCAGGCCAGCTTGCACAGGAAGGTAAATCTAAACAGGAGATCCTAAAAAATATATACGATTTAAAATCAAAGGTTAAAGTACTATTTATACCCAGTACACTGGAATATTTAAAAAGAGGTGGGAGAATAGGCAAGGCAAAGGGTCTTATAGCTTCGATTCTTGAAATCAAACCCATTCTTACTATTCATGATGGTGAAGTCTCTCAATTTAAAACAACCAGAAGATGGAACCAAGCTAAAAGTGAGTTAATACAATCCATGAAAAACATGGTAAAAAATCCGCAGAACCTGATCGTATCAGTAGGAGACTCAGATGCAAAAGAAGATGCAGCAGAAATGGAAGAAAGAATAAAGGGAGAATTTAATCCTAAAAAAATATACCGTGTTGATATCGGAGCAGTTGTGGGCACTCACTTAGGGCCGGGGGGCATCGGAATAACTTTTTATGAAGAATAACCAGGAATCCAGAATAACCGTTATTTTTAAAAAGAAACTTAGAAAAGAGATCAGGGAAAAAAGAGACAGAATCACAGCTTCTGACAGAAAGAATAGAAGTAAAATAATAGCAGAAAAATTTTACAATATAAATTACTATACTGAATCTCATAACATACTGGCCTATTATCCTTTTGGCAGCGAGATTGATACCACCCTTGTGATAATCAGAGCATTGGAAAATAATAAAAGCATTATTTTGCCTAAAGTCTTTGACCAAGAGTTAAAACTTTATTACATAGACAAATTATCGGAACATCTGGAAAAAGGTAAATACGGCATAATGGAACCTATCCCCCGCTTATGCAGAACTGCCAAAATAAAAGATGTGGATCTGGCCATAATCCCCGGACTCGGTTTTGATAAAAATTTAAACCGTCTGGGTTACGGCGGAGGATTTTACGACCGACTTCTCACACTTATTCCTGTAGAGGTAAAAAAAGTAGCATTCTGTTTTGATGTCCAGGTAGTCGGCAGCATACCAGTCTCAGAGCATGACATAAAAATTGATATTTTGATTACAGAGTCCAAAATATACTGCCGATAAAAACTTTTATAATAAATAAAAATAAGTCAAAAATGAAATCTGACAATACAGCGCTAAAAAATAAAAAGGCTGATAATAAAATAGCAATTCTTATTCCAGCTTATAATGAGGAAAGATATATAGAAGGTGTGACCAATGACTGCCTTAAATATAATCTTGACATAATCGTTGTAGACGACGGCTCAGATGATAATACATTAAAGATAGTCAGATCAATCCCAAAATCTGAAAATGCTAATATAATAACTATCAGACATCCGGTAAATAAAGGAAAAGGCCAGTCTCTTAAAACAGGGTTTGAATATGTTTTAAAGAACAATTATTCCGGAGTTATAACTCTCGATGCCGACGGCCAGCATGATACTGATGAAATTAAAGATTTTCTTAAAACTGTAGAGAAGGAAAGACCTGATTTAATAATCGGAAACAGATTGAGTGACACCAGGAAAATGCCTTTTATAAGACTTGCTACTAATATCTTTACATCCTGGATCATTTCAAATATAGCAGGAAGGAAAGTAAGTGATGTACAGTGCGGATTCAGATATATAAGCTCGGAAGTCTTAAAGAATATCAAGCTTGAAACAAAAAATTTTGATACAGAACCGGAAATAATACTCAGGGCCAGCTGGCTTGACTATAAAATAAAAAACCTTTCCATAAAGACTATTTACCATAAAGATTTTATAAGCTATGTCAATCCTGTCAAGGATACCATTAAATTTTTCAGGCTTGTCTTTAACAGCCTTAAATGGAAGAAAAAATTTTTTAAATAAATCTTATTATTTAATATCTTTAGTCAATTTCCGCCTTGATACCAGTTTTTGAAGACTTCATAATATTCTCTGATTTCCTGGTGAAAAATCAAAAGAATTATAATAATCACTAAAATTACGATTATTACTATTGCTGCCTTTTCACCGGCAGTCAACCCTGGTTTAGCTCTTTTATAATCCATCATCATTGATCAGGACGGTTTTAGTTTCTCTTCTTTGTTCTGCTTTCAATAAACTCTTCTAGACTGCCTGCAGGTATCCTCCATGAACTTCTTCCTTCTCTTATCTTAAAACCCTTTAATCTTCCTGTTTTCAGAAGATCCCATATATTATCAACTGAGAGTTTTAATATTTTAGCGACCTGTTCTGCTGTATATATGACCGGCTCTTTATAACCAGGTTTTTTCTCTTCACCGCCGATAAACTCTTTTAGAAACATTTCCAGGTCTTCTTCTTTGATTCGAATAGCTTTACCGACTCTTACCGCAGGTAGTTTTCTAAGCATTACTGCCCTTATTACCTCTGATTCACTGACACCCACCAGTTCTGAGACTTCCTTAATAGTATATATTTTCTTATCATTATCCATTTCTAAAAAATAAATTTTTCCAGCCCGGACATAGCAGGCTGGAGATCCAGGATGTTAAAATGATTCCCTTCACATTCTATCATTTTCCTGTCCCTGTCAGGAATAAACAATATCTTTTCATACACGGGAATACTAAGCATCCTTTTATATCTATCTATATATTGTTCTTCCCCTGATGATATTTTATTAAAAATTATACCTTTTTTCTGACAGCGCGGCAGAAATTTTTGAAAATCATATATTCTTGGAGCCAGTCTCATATTAGGAGATAACACCAGTATCGAAGTCGTTGAAAGATTCAGCATTTCCAGTGAAATATTATCATACCTGAATGGTATATCTGCCAGTATAATATCATATTTATTCCTTGCATGATAAATTATACTCTCCAGCATATCAATATTAAATTTATCGCTTTGATAAATAGATAAAGGCGGCTGCAAAATATCAATTTTATCGATATCCAGACTTATTACAGATTTATCAAAGGAGTCCACTTCCTGAAAAATTTTTTCAATGAACATGCTTAAATTTGGAGTCAGATCCAAACCCAGGTTGACATTTAAGTCTGATGGACCTTCACAGAAATTCAAATCTATAATTAAAATTTTCCCTTTGACAATATCCTTAAAATACCAGGCAAGATTGAAGACTATACTAGTCTTGCCGACCCCACCCTGTATTGAATAAAAGGATATTATTTGCTGGCTGATGAACTTTAGATCATCTTTTTTTCTTCTTTTCGAGCTTGATTTTAGATTATCTATGATAAGCAATATTCTCTCCAGGTCTTTGAGATTTTTGATTTCGCCTAAATGTACATTTTGATAAAAAGTGCTTTTCTCATTATCTGAATCAGTGATCAAAATTTCACTTTTAGAGCTGAGGTTGAGATATTCAACAATATTTTTATAATTTTCAAATTTCGCTGACAATATTAAAAATTTTGGAAGATATTCTTCTAAATAATGGTCTATATATTTTATATTATCCAGGGCCAGTAAATTGTAATTTCGCAGTTTTATTTTGGATAGATTTTTAATTATTTCATTATTTTTAGTTGCAATTAAAATTGATTCCACTTTTTATAACGTCGATGAAATAAACTTAATTAATTATCTATATTGAAATTTTCTGTAACTCTGCTAAGTAAAATTCTCTTAACCTGTAAGTAGTTTAGAAGTAAAATCCAAATCTTTTTCTGTTTTTATACTGATTTCTTTGTAGTTAGATCTTACACCGGAAATAATCTTTATAAACTTCTTTGGAACATCTATTTTACCAGCAATAAATCTTATAAGCTCCCTGTTGGCTTTACCTTTTTCAGGAGGTGCTGCCAGTTTTATTTTTATTCTGTTCAGGTAGACTCCGCAAACATCAGTCACTTTAGAATTTGGTTTTACAACCAGTTTAATGATTTCAGTCTTCATCAGTTTTAAAGAAATCATTTATTATATCAGGATTGGCTATGTCCATCTTCTTTTTAACCCTTTTTGGTTTATAGCCGCTCTCTTCTTTCTCTTCCATATCATCAGTTTGCTCAGACTCTGGTTTTTTTTCCTCTTCAGCTATATCTTTCTCTTTATCTGCTTCTGCTGCTTCTTCTTCTTCTTCATCATCTCTTTTACTCTCATGTTTTCCTTCTTTACTTTCCTCTTCTTTTTCTTTATTGCTCTCTGCTTCTAATTCTTCTACAAGAGAAAGACTCTCTTTCATGTCATCTTCTTCTTTATTTTCTTTAAAATCTTTGTCCATTATGATTTTACCAATATCCAGGTTCTTTTTTTCAGTTTCTGAAAAACTTATGGTCTTACTTATTCCCGTCTTTGAGGTTAATTCCTTAAACTCATCTATTAGATTTGAAATCTTCTTTTTAAAATCCTCGTATTCTTCACCAAGTTCTGATATATCTTTTTCCAATTGAGCTTTTTTACTTAATAAATCTTTATAAGACTCTTCCTCTTTTGAAACTGCCTCTTTTACCATTTCTTCTGCTTCTCTCTTTGCTTTCTGTTTTATGTCCTCTGCGACCTTATGCGCTGAAACCAGAGTATCCTGTATAACCTTCTTCATTTCAACAGAATCCTCGCCTTCCTCATATCTCTGCTTATCCAATGCATTCTGAAGTTCAATATTAGCCTTTTTTAATTTATCAAATTCTAAAGCAAGAGAATCCAGGAATTCATCGACTTCTTCAGGTTTATATCCCTTGAACACAATATGAAATTCTTTTTTTTGGATATTTTCCGAATCCATATCCATTATTGCCTCCAAACACACTTTATTGCTACATATATATTACTTTTTTAATACATTTATGTAAGTATTGACTTAACTATTATAATCCTCAATATAATAAAACTCAATAAAAAACCTTCAATCTTTGTAATATCACAATTTTATAAATATTATTAAAAATATTCCATTATTGTCAACCATAAAAATATTAGCTTACAAAAAAGGTTTACTTTTGAACAGTAAAGTCACCTTTTCATCAATCCATAGAATCCTGAAGCTCTTCTGCTCTTTTTCTTGCACTTTCAACAGCATCGTAGATTATCTTTTTAAAATTATTTTTGTTAAATTCCTCCAGGGCTTTCTCTGTAGTACCTCCCGGAGATGCAACCATTTTTATTAAATCATCTAATCCGACTTCAGATTTCTTAATAGTAATCCCCGACCCAATTACAGTTCCTGCCACCAGTTTTTTAGCCGTCTTCAGACTTAGTCCGTTTTTTACTCCAGCCTCAATTAAATATTTGCAGAAAAGAAAAAAATAAGCCGGGCCGCTTCCATTTAAAGCAGTTGCTATATTCTGATACTTTTCTTCAATTACTACATAATCGCCTATATTTCTAATCAAGCTCTCAGAAAATGCTAAATCTTCATCTGCTGCAAACCTGCTTTTACTTATCGCTGCCATACCTTTTTTAAATAATGCAGGGGTATTGGGCATTATTCTTATCACTGGAACATTTAAATTTAATTTTTTTTCTATATAACCGGTAGGAACACCGGCAATAATACTGATGATGGTACTGCTTCTGCAGTCAAAATTACCCTTTATCTCTTCCAGTACATTTTTAATATTCTGGGGTTTTACAGCCAGCAAGATATATCTGGATATAACTGACACTTCAATGGATCCTCCTGCAGGATATATTTTATAAGTTTTTTCAATATACTTTCTCCTGCTGCTGTCTTTATCATAGAATACTATTTCACTACACTTCAAAAACCCGGATTTTAGTATTCCTTTAAGCAGCGCTTCACCCATGTTCCCACAGCCTATTATTCCTAATTTATAACTATTCAATTAACTACCTCAATATTTTTTAAAAATTATTATAAAAACCTTCTTCCCTAAGCAGTTCCTTTTCTTCCGAACTGACTTCTACATTATAGGGAGTAATCAAAAAAACTTTGTCCGCCACTTTCTTTATATTCCCTTCCAGGGCATAAGTAAGACCACTGCAAAAATCGATAACTCTTTTGGCAATATCCTGATTTGCTTTTTGAAGATTTATTATCACGGGTATATTTTCCTTAAAATTATCAGCGATTATCTGTATCTCTTCAAATTCCTTAGGTTCTGCAACAAATACTCTTGATTCTACTTTATCCTTGGAAGAACTCAGCAACGAAACCTTTTTACGCTCTCTAGGTTTAAAAATATGACCTCTCCTTTCATCATCTATATTGATACTTGTATCAATTTTAATGTCCTTTACCTTTGATCCTCTTTTTTTTATTTCCCTTTTGTTTTTTGGGGTGGTATCTTTATAATCCTTATAATCTTCATCAGATAAGCCTAAAAAAGAAAGAGCTCTTTTAAAAAATCCACTCATCAATCCTCCTCTATATATTATTACAATTTTATTTAAAAATAATTGTACCTATCCTTACCATAGTAGCACCTTCTTCAATGGCTATCTTAAAATCATTACTCATTCCCATTGAAAGTTCGGTAAGTTTTATACAGCCGAAATCTTTGTTCAAATTATCCTTTAAAATTCTTAATCTCCTAAAAATTTTCCTTATAAGTCCGAAATCATCAGTTAACGGTGCTATAGTCATCAATCCCACAATTTTAGTATTTCTATAATTCAATGCCTTACTAATGAAACTATACAGGTCTTCGGGATCTATGCCGTATTTTGTCTCTTCCCCGGAAATATTTAACTCTATTAACAATTTTTGTATTTTATTATTCTTTTTTGATTCATCATCTACTTTAATCAAAGTACTTATCTTATCTATAGAATGAATAAAGTCTACTCGTGGAACAACGATTTTTGCCTTTCTCCTCTGAAGATGCCCTATGAAGTGCCATACTGAATTTTTTCTTACCATATTGTATTTTTCTTTCAGCTCTTCAGCTCTGTTCTCACCAAAGTTCTTTATCCCCAGTCCGGAGATCAGTCTCACCTGCTCGGCTGAAGCATACTTGGTTGCTGCTATAAGAGTTATATCCTTCATAGCTCTGCCGGTCTCTCTGCAGGTCGTGTATATTTCTTTCTTTAAATTATTAATATTTTCCCTTAATTTATAATCCTGCCCTTTTAGAATTTTCTTTTCATTCACAATTGACCTATCACCTTGATTCAATAATTGCTATACCTGCCTGCCTTCCAGTTATTCTGCTCTTCCTGTAAGAAAAAAAACCGGGATTGCAGCAGGTACACACTTTACAATCAAAAATATTTTCTTTTTTAAGTCCTAATTCTTGCAGCTGTATATAATTTACCTTCACCAGATCTAAAAAAATATCGCTGTTTTTCTTTGAATAAAATTTTCTATTGTCAAATCTTTCTATAAATTCTTTTATTAAGGAATCCCTGACTTTATAGCAGCATTTTCTTATACTGGGTCCAAATGATACAAATAAGTCATCTGTCCTGCTTTTAAATATATCTTTCATAAATAAAATCGCTTTAGAAACCAATCTATAAAGGGTGCCCTTCCAACCGGCATGAACAGCTGCAATCACTTTTTTATTAACATCTGCTATAAGTATTAGATTGCAATCTGCACCCATGACCATTACCGGAAAATCTTTCCGATCAGTTATTATACAATCAGCTTCTTCTAAAATCTCATCCGAATTATAATTTTTATCCTTATCGATTTTTATTATTCTGCTTCCATGAACCTGTTTTATAGAATATATTTTTTCTGATCTATCAAATCCGATTTTATCTAAGATTACATCTCTATTATTTCTGACATTGGCTCTATCATCGCCTACATTGTAATCTACATTTAACGATTTGAATTTACCTCTGCTGGAGCCTCCGTATCTTGTAGTAAAGCAAAATATTATTCTGTGATTATTTCTTAAATAGGGGTATGTATATAATTGAAAATCATTCAATAGTGTCTTTTTTACAATTATCATTTAAAATAAGCTACTTTTTATTTTTTCTCAAGAAGGTAGGTATATCAAGATAATCATCTTCATCCAATGACCTCAGATCTTCTTCTGTTACCTTCTTTGAACCTTCCTTTTTATATTTTCCCGCCAGTACGTCTTTTTCAAATTCAAATAGTTTTTCCTCCATTTCTTTTTTCGCTCTTGTCTCACCCTCTTCTTTCTTTTTCTTGGTCCTGCGGGATTCAAACCCGGTTGCTATAATAGTGACCTTTACCCTGTCATTCATACTCTCATCGACAACAGCGCCAAAAATTATATTCGTATGGGGTCCGGAGGCATTTCTTATTATTTCTGCGGCCTGATTAACCTCAAAAAGTTTTAAATCGGGTCCGCCTGATATATTTAATAAAATTCCATTTGCTCCCTCTATGGAAGTCTCAATCAAAGGGCTTTCGATAGCATTCTGAGCAGCCTTTATAGCCCTGTTTTCACCAGCAGCAGACCCATCCCCTAAAATCGCGTTACCTGCATTTTTTATTATTGCCTTGACATCTGCAAAATCAAGATTTATCAGTCCTGGCAGAGTTATTAAATCAGTGACTCCTCTAACACCTGCCTTAAGAACATTGTCAGCGAGTTTAAAAGCATCCAGCAAGGTGGTCTTTTCATCCGAGATCTCCAGCAGTCTGTCATTCGGTATTATTATAAGAGTATCGACTTTATCTTTTAGATTCTCAATACCCTCTTCAGCCTGCATGATCCTTTTTCTTCCCTCAAAGGTAAATGGCTTTGTTGCAACAGCCACTGTCAGACATCCTGCAGCCCTTGCCGCTGCAGCAATTATTGGAGCTGCACCTGTTCCGGTTCCCCCTCCCTCTCCTAATGTAAGAAATATCATATCCGCATCTTTAACCACTTCTTTTATTGATTCTATAGATTTTTCTGCAGCATCTCGGCCGATTTCAGGATTGGATCCTGCCCCCAGGCCGCTTTCGCCGATCAACACTTTCCTATCGGCACCTGACATCATAAGAGCCTGGGCATCGGTATTTATAGCTATAAACTCACACCCGCTTAAATTATCCTGCATCATCCTGTTAATGGCGTTACTGCCTCCGCCTCCGATCCCTACGACTCTTATAACCGCGTAATAACTTTTATCAAAGTCTAATCCCACGTTTATCCCCTACCTTCATTTTTTAAAATTTTTAAAATAAATTCTCTGAATTTGCTTATAAAACCTGCATACTGATCTCTTTTTTCTCCCACCTGACTTATATCCGCGTAATTTTCCAGTTGAGAAGCATATTTTAATAAACCTACACCTGTAGAATAAATGGGATTGGTAATCACCTCTGAAGGCCCTTCAACATCATTAGGAGTCCCAAGCCTTACCGGTAAACCAAAAACCGAATTTGCCAATGCAGCTATACCCTTCAGCATCGATGTCCCGCCTGTTATGACCAGGCCGCATGGTACTTCGTGTATAAGGCTATAATTTTCAATCTTTTCTCTAACCAGGCTCAGCAGCTCCTTTACCCTGCAGTTTACTATATTATACAGGCGTATGTTTAAAGTTGTTTTATTGCTGTCGATTTTAATATCACCTATATTCATTTTATTCAAAGTTTCATAAAAATTATAGTCAACATTTGCAAATTTCTTCTTTATTTCTTCTGCTTTGGTAAAAGTCACATTCAGGCCGACAGAAATATCATTGGTTATCAGATTTCCACCCACTGGGAGACAATATGTAAAAACCATTTTTTTATTCTTATATATGGCAACATCCGTAGTGCCTCCCCCAATATCAAGAAGCATGACTCCGCTTTCCTTTTCCTCCGGTGTAAGTACTGCTTCACTTGAAGCCAGGGCCTCTACAATTATATCTTCGATTTCTATTTTAGCTGCTTTTACGCTGTTGACCACATTATTTATTAAAGAAGCTGTTCCGTAAACAGCAAGAAGCTCGACCGATAACTTATCAGCCGACAGACCTATGGGGTCAATTATCCCTTTTTCCCCATCAATAACAAATTGTTTGATCAAGGTATGAATAATCTCATGTTCTGATAATACATTTACTTTATTAGCCCGGGAAATAAGTTTATCTACATCCGTCTTCCTTATTATATTATTTGGGGAACCGACATCTACTTCACTCCAATTACTGACAAAAGAAATATGTTTTCCGGTAACACCTATATAGGCATTCTCTACAAACATCTTGGTAGATTTTTCAGCAATCTCTACTGATCTAAGTATGGACTTAGTGGCTTCATTGATATCTATAATAAGACCTTTTTTTATCCCTTTACACCCGGAAATCCCATAACCTTCTATCTCAAGTATATTCTTTTTATTTACTCTTCCGATTAAAGTTATGACCTTTGTAGTGCCTATATCAATACCGACCAGGCAACCATCATTCGATGCCAATCAAACCTCCAATATCTTCTATTTTACTACCGGGTTTTCCGTACTTCTTAAATCTATATAGTCCGTTACTTCTGTTAACGATAATTGCTTTAATATTTCGATCTTTTTTATTATAACACTTCCGTCACCAAAAATAATTTCCTTCCCGTCATATGTCTTAAAAATTATATCTCCTTGAATATTATCTTCTATCCTTGCTTCTTTTATCAAACTTCTCATCTGGCTGTCCATGGCTTTATAGATATCTGCACAGCTTAAAATATTTTTTTTTGCAATTTTTTCTCCTATATTTATTCCATGGCTTACTGCATTTTTTACAAGGATCAAATCTCCGAAAGTATCCAGATCCCCCATTTCAATTTTATCAAGGATTACTCCCTCACTATCCATTAAAAAATATTCATCCCTGTAGAAAATCATAAGATCCGGTCTCCTCTCAATTAATTTTACCACAATTCTATTGGGAAAAATCTTACTGAGCTCTGCATCTTTGACCCAGTTCAATTCTTCCGCTATAGTATCCTCTACTACTTTCTTATTTATATCAAATAAATTAGCCCCTATTACTTCCGGTATTAAAATTGTTACTTCCTCGTCTTTATAATGCTCGTTATCCTGCACATCTATATTTTTAACCTTAAAATAATCACTGTGGTAAAAATAATTTAAACCCCATACTACCGCTATAAAAAATATGGAAATCAGTAAAAACTTTAAAAAATTCCATAATCTTCTTCTGAAGACCTTTCTTTTCCTTGCTAAAATAATATCCTTACTATCTCTAATTTTGCCACCTGAAATTATAATTTTAAACTTGCCGAATCCAGTATTATCTCCACCAACAGGGCAAAATCAATTCCTGCCGCTTTCGCTGCCTTTGGGACCAGGCTCGTAGCAGTCATACCAGGCATGGTGTTTAATTCAAAAACATAAGCATTACCAGTATCATCCAGTATAAAATCTACCCTTGAAATTCCGCTGCATTCCAGTACCCTGTGGCACTTCAACGCCATTTCTGAAACCCTATTTGCTACTTTCTTATCAAGCTCCGCCGGAACTATATACCGGGTCATATTTTTAGTATATTTAGACTTATAATCATAGAAGCCGCTTTTTGGTTTTATCTCAATTATGGGAAGAGCAACCGGCTCACGACCGATGATGCTTACTGTTAATTCCCTGCCTTTTATATATTCTTCAACCAGGATCTTATTATCATATTTTACTGCCTCTTCGACAGCATGTTTAAGCTGGTCTTTTTTTTGAACTATATTTACTCCTATAGTAGAGCCCTCACTGTTAGGTTTTACTACAATGGGGTAATCAAATTTTTTCTCAATAACAGAAACCATTTTCTTTAAGTCCTCACCGCTGGCAGAATTTAGCTCGATGTACTCCGGTGTAGGAATATTTTCATAGATTAAAATTTTCTTTGACATTATTTTATTAATAGCAATAGCACTTGCCAGTACACCCGGACCTGTATAGGGGATCTTCATCAATTCAAGAAGACCCTGTGCAGTACCGTCTTCCCCATATCTTCCATGAATTGCCAGAAAAGCTAAATTTATCTCTTTTAACTTAGAGTAAAAATCATCCTTCAAGTCAATGAATAATGCATTATAACCCGACTCTAATAATGACTGGTAAATGTTTTTCCCGGTTAGAAGAGATATGTCCCTCTCAGAAGAAATACCTCCGGAAATCACACCTATTTTAAGTGACTTTTTCTTTTCTCTTATTCTGATATTATTGAATCTATTTGATATATCTGACATGCTAAAATCCTATTGTCTTTACCTCATATTCAAGTTCTACTTTAAACTTTTCCATTACCTTATCTTTTATTATATTTGAAAGAACAAATATATCTTCCGAGCTGGCATCATTAAAATTTTCAATAAAATTTGCATGTTTGCTGGAAACTCTGGCACCACCGTAGACAAAACCCTTCATTCCGCACTTTTCTATTAAACTACCTGAGGATTCAGAGATACTCCGAGCGTTCTTGAAAAAACAGCCGGCGTTTCTGGTATTCACCGGTTGAGTAAGTTTTCTTTTTTTTATCCTGCTTCTGATTTTCTTAAGAATATCATCTCTTCCGGATCGTAGAGTTTTAAAGACAACTCCTGTCAAAATCACAAGATCCGGTAGGTAAAAATTTCTATAATCAAAATCACCGTTTTTTAAGATCCTATTCTTTTCCTTTACATTTCCACTTTCATTTGACAGGTAGGTTATCTTTTCTATAAAATCGCAAACACTCTTATGTTTAGTTCCGCTGTTTCCTATAACACTTCCGCCTACTGTACCAGGTATACCTGATAGCTCGGAAAAATCATACCCTCTATCTGCAGCCGAAACTACCATCCTGAAAAGTCTGCAAGCTGCCCCTACAGAAATTCTGTCCTTATCGGAAAAATCAATATATTTAAAATCCTTACCCAGTTTTATCAGCACCAGATCAAGGTGCCTATCATTAAATAAGATATTGGTCCCGTCACCGATCATTATAAAATCAACACCATTATCATTACAGGCTTCAACTATTTTTTTTAGATCTTTTATGGTGTCTGCTATAAAATAACAAAAGACCTTTCCTCCCGCTTTTATGGAAGTCAGCTCAGTAGTGTCCATATCAAATATAATATTATCTGACTCAATATTCTTTATTAATTGTTTTATTCTCTCCCTGCTCGATCTTGCCATAAAACCTGCCTTCATCCCAATTCTAAGATTTTAATATCTCTTCAGTGACCCTTGTTATATCCCCGGCACCCATTAACAAGATCATGTCATTCTGCTTCATATTAAGCTCAAGATACTCAGTTACATCCTGAAGTTTTGGAATATAGACTATTTTATTCTTAAAACCACTATCTATTATATTATCGACCAGAATCTTGCCGGTAATACCAGGTATGGGTTGTTCACCCGAGCCGTAAACGTCAGTAACGATAAGCAGATCACTTGCATTAAAGCAGCTGTTAAATTTATTTTTCATATTAGCTAATCTTGAATATCTATGCGGTTGAAAAACTGTAATTATTCTTCTGTTCTTTTTTTCCGCTGCAGCTTCAAGTGTTGCTTTAACCTCCGAAGGATGGTGGGCATAATCATCAAATATAACTGCGCCTTTCTTCTCTCCTCTTTTTTCAAATCTCCTTTTAACTCCTGTAAAAACTTTTAATATATCTGCAGCTTTTTGTAAGTCCATATTCATACCATAACATACTGCAAAAGAAGCCAGGCTGTTTTTTATATTATGAATACCGGGAACATTCAACTTGACTTTTATTTTCCTGAGCTCTCGCCCGCTGCGGGCTACCAGATCATATGATGAAGTAAAGTTAGAAAATTTTATATTTTTAGCATAGATTTGGTTTTTATTGCTGATACCGTAATATATTATTCTTTTATTATCAGTTCTCAACAGATCATTAAGATTTATCTCGTCACCGTTCAATACCACCAGACCTCCGGGTCTGGTATTCTCAATAAATTTAACAAAACTCTGTTTTATCTCGTCAAGATTTTTATAGAAGTCAAAATGGTCCTCTTCAATATTTGTAACAACACTTACAGAAGGCTTGTATTTCAAAAAGGACCCGTCACTCTCGCATGCTTCGGCTATAACATAATCTCCCTTCCCGTATCTGGCATTTGATCCCAGCTCATTTAATTCTCCACCCACCATTATAATGGGATCCATTCCCAGACCTCTAAAGATCAATGAGATCATAGAAGTAGTAGTAGTCTTTCCATGAGTTCCTGAAATAGCTATTGCCTTCCTGCTGTTAAGAATCCACGCCAATATATCAGAACGGCTGAACAATGGAATCTTTTTTCCCTTAGCAGCTTTTATTTCCAGGTTATTTTCAGGTATTGCCGTAGAATATATGACTGCATCTGAGTCTTTAATATTTTTTTTACTATGACCAATATAAATTTTAATACCCTCATTTTTTAAAGCACTTGTATAGCGGGACTCCTTTATATCAGATCCTGATACAGCCAATCCCATACCGTGAAGCACCCTGGCTATAGCACTCATTCCTGCTCCGCCTATTCCGACCAAAAAGCACTTCTTCATTTTTTTTAAATCATGATAATTATTTTTCAATTTAATTCTCCATCAATTTTGAAACGATGACTTTCAAGCAGTTGACCCTGTCATCCCTTATTTTCTTTTCTTTCATCTCTTTGTATTTTTTACCATTATTGATTAAAAATGAATTTACTGCTTCAATTATTTTCTTTTTATTCAAATCATAGTCTTTTATAAGGACAGCCTTCCCCTTACTGACTAAAAAATTTGCATTATAAAGCTGGTGGTCTGCAACTGCACCAGGGTAGGGTATAAGTATAGAAGGTATATTACCTTCTTTTATTTCTGATATTGTATTTGCCCCTGCCCTTGATATTATAACATCTGATATCCGGTATATTTCATGTATTTCTTTTATATATGGAAAAATCTTAAAAATCAATTTACCTTTACCTTTGAGAATATCTCTTTTTTCTCTCATCAGCTTATCATAGAAACGTCTGCCGCAGATTAGAAGGACCTGAATCCTGCTATTTTGCTTAAAATAGTAACATAGATCAAAAACCGCATTATTTATTTTTTCAGCACCCAGACTGCCGCCAAATGCAGTTATGGTAAATCTTCCTTCTTCCAAGCCCCACTTTTTAAAATTCGGACCGATCTCTTTTAATTTCCTTATTGCTTTTCTTAATGGATTTCCGGTAAATATTACTTTGTTCTTGTTTACTTTAAAATATCTTTCCGTATCCCTGAAACTAGTAAAAATATACCTTGCAAACCTTGAAAAAAGGCTGTTTAATCTCCCGGGAATATAGTTTTGTTCGTGTAAGGTAATTTTCTTACCGGTAAAAATACCGGCTGAAAGAACAGGACCGCAAATATAACCGCCCATACCCAGTATTATATCAGGTTTAAACTTCAGTACTATCTTAATTGATTGAAAAAAACCTAATGTATAAAGAGAAAAAAACTTAGCTGCATTAAAAATTTTTCTAAATATGCTTCCTCTTAAAACTAGCCCGCAGGATTTTACTGTTCTGTAATCTATGTTGAATTTTGATATTGCCTCTCTTTCCAGTCCCCTCTCAGTTCCAATAAAAAGAATTTTGCATAAAGGATAGTTGTCTTTAATATATTCTATTATTGCCAGAGCGGGATATAGGTGCCCTCCGGTTCCTCCGCCGCATATTAAAACTTTTTTTTCCATCTAAATAGTATCCACCTGATTTAAATATAAACCACTATATTCTAGTCCTTTTTAATCTTCACTGTCTTTTTTAAGTTTAGCACCATGCCTCGATATATTCAGAAGGATGCCCACGCTTATCATACTTACCAGCAGTGATGATCCTCCATAACTTATAAAAGGAAGTGCAAGACCGGTGACAGGAGCCAGTCCGACGACGACAAAGATATTAATTATTGCTGGAACCACTATAATACTTGTAAGCCCTACAGCCACTACTTTACCAAAATAATCTTTGGTCTTGAAGCAAACTCTGATTCCGAAAAACATAAAAAGAATAAATAAAATCACCACCAGTATTGTTCCTAATAAACCAAGCTCTTCTCCAATAATAGCAAAAATAAAATCGGTATGTGCTTCAGGAAGATAATAATACTTCTGTACGCTATTACCCAGCCCCAATCCTACTATATTGCCCGAACCCAGAGCAATCAATGACTGCGATACCTGAAAGCTTGCTTCTCTGATTTCCTCGTTGCCGTTGACCAGAGCAACAATTCTTTCAATAAATTCAAAAATCCTTTCTCTCCTATAATCCTCTAAAAACATATAGCCAAAAGTCACCAGGGCACCAATAAATCCAAGACCCAATAAATGCTTGAACCTTACCCCACCTGCAAATAATACTATAAATGCAACTAATCCTATGACAATCATCGCGCTCATATCAGGTTCCAGAAATACTAAAATAGTAACCAGGCATAAAACCAAAAATGAAGGAAAAATTACATTTCTGATACGTTTGTCGTCTTTATATCTTTTATCAAGGTTGTCACAAAAAAAGATGACTAGGGCTATCTTGACAAATTCAGAAGGCTGGATACTAAAAAACCCGAGGTTTAATGCTCTTCTAAAACCGCCGATTTCAACCCCCATACCAGGGATAAGAACCATTGCCAGAAGCCCAACCGATATAATCATTATATAAATGGAAAACTTCTGATAATAACGATAATTTATTCTTGAGGTGATAATAAAAAAAATAAAAGATATCGCCCACCATATTATCTGCCTTCTGATGAACCAGTAAGGGTCGTTAAAATATTTTTCCCCTACTGAAATAGAAGAACTTGATATCATTATCAAACCGATTATTGAAAGCACCAGAGTCAAAACAAATAAAGAATAGTACTCCACATCGATTTTCATAACACCATATCTATTAATATTTATTCCTCTTCTCATGTCTTCTTATTTATTCTGAAAATACCAGGCTTTTAAACTTATTTCCCCGCTGTTTGTAATCCTTAAACATATCCATACTTGCACAACCAGGAGAAAGCATCAAAACTTCTCCAGGCATAGCAACGTCGAATCCTTTTTTAACTGCAGCTTCAAGAGTCTTGTATCTGTATATTCTGTAATCATGTTTCCTCTTAACCACGCTGCTATAAATTCTGGAAGCGGCTTCCCCTATTAAAATCAGATTCTTGACTTTTTTATTGAGTACTGCTGCCAGTCCGGAAAAATCCATATCCTTGTCCTTGCCCCCCATGATCAAAGTGATTTCCTTTCCAAAATCACTAATAGCCACTATGGTAGCATCCGGATTTGTTGATTTTGAATCATTAAAACATCTTATCTTTTTCACAAAACCTAAATATTCAATTCTATGGTCCAGAGGTTTAAAGTCCCTTATTGATTTCTCTATATTCTTTTTACCTATGTTCATCAGTAATGCCGGTGCTATGGAAGCCATAATATTTGAAACATTATGTTTACCTCTCAAAGAAATATTTTTTAAACTTATCTTACCGCTCTCTTTTTCTATACTGTAGTAAACAATATTATCCTTATAAAAAATATCTGCTCCGCGGCCCGGTTCAAGACTGAACCTTATAAATTTAGGTAATGATTTTTGTGTTTTCGAAATATGGTGCATTCTTTCCTCTATATGACTGTCGTCCATATTAATAACAGACCAGTCATACCTATCCTGATTTGACAGCATTTTTATCTTAAGATTTCCATAATTTTCAAAAGATTTATGTCTGTCTATATGATCACTGGTAATATTTAATATTATGCTTATATAAGGCTTGAAACTGTATATTCTCTCCAGCTGAAAACTGCTTACTTCTATCACCCTTACTGTATTCCCCTGCAGTTCGCCGCTTTTATAATCCTTATTTACAGTATCGATCAACGGCAGCCCTATATTTCCACAGATCATACATTTTTTTTTAGAATCTTTAAAAATCTTGCCCAAAAGGGTCACCATTGTTGTTTTGCCATTGGTTCCGGTCACAGCAACAGTATTGCTTTGCTCTTCTCTGCTTAGCAGGCTCCATGCCAGTTCCAATTCGCTTAAAACGGGGATCCCATTTTCTTCTGCAAGTTTGACCGGCAGTATATCACCGGGAACACCGGGGCTCACGACTACCATGTCCACTCCTTCTATAATTTTCCTCTCCCTGAACACATCTTCACCCAGCATTATCTTTAGATTCTTATATCCGATATACTCATTTCTATTGAATGCACTTTCAAGATCTAAATAGGGATTACTGTCAATCCCGGTTATGTAAGAGGTAAAGTCAATTGTATTTCTTATCACTGAAATCCCGGTCTTTCCCAGACCTATTACCAATAATCTTTTATCTTTGATCAAATCAAATCTGCTTTTCATTTCTCAATCAATAAACTTTAAATAATAGATAAAAAATCCTACTCCGGAAAAAATGATGCTTATCACCCAGAATCTGATAATAACTTTTATTTCCGGCCATCCCAGGAGTTCAAAATGATGATGTATGGGGGCCATTTTAAACACCCTTTTTTTGAAAATCTTGAACCAGACGACCTGGATTATCACCGATAAGGTTTCAATGACAAACAGTCCACCGATTATTATCAGCAGGATATCCTGTTTTAGCACTATTGCCACTGCCGCTATCAGGCCACCCAGCCCGAATGATCCGGCATCTCCCATAAAAATTTCAGCCGGAGCCGTATTCCACCACAAAAATCCTATGCATGCGGCAAGAGTCGCACCGCTTATTACTGCTATATCTATTGCGTAGGAAACATTAAGAATATTCCATTCAAAAAAGGCAATGAAACAAAATACAACCAGAACGAAAGATGAAGCTCCTGCTGCCAGGCCGTCAAGACCGTCAGTCAAATTGACTGCGTTAGTGGTACTGACTATTATCAGCACTACTATAATATAATACCAGTTACCAAGCTCCAATCTTATATCGGTAAAGGGTATATTTATAAATGTGCCGATTTTAAGTATATATTTGGAATATAATATAAAGTATATGCACACTACAGCCAGAAGTGAAAGCTTTACCCATCCTCTAAGGCCGAGCGATCTCTGCCTCCTTAGTGATATATAATCATCGATGAATCCTATCAGGCTGCACAACAAAAATACTGAAAGAACAAATATACCCTCTATACTATAAACATTATGCCTGTAATATTTAATAAGACTTACTGCTATAAAGGCAACCGTAGAAGACAATATGAATATTATTCCCCCCATTGTCGGCGTACCTGTTTTTACCGTGTGAGTCTTTGGGCCGTCAATGCGGATCTTTGCTCCGACTCCCCTGCTTTTTTGAAATTTTATAAATAGAGGCGTGATAAGAAGCGACAGCAGGCCCCCGATTATAATTGATAAAAATATCCAGGTCATATATCACTTCCACCTATATTATATTAATGATATCTTCCATTTTATTTGCCCTTGATCCCTTTATTAAAATCAAATCCTTTGATTTAATCAAATCACCTATTCTACTGATCAGTTCTTTTTTAGTCTTAAAATAAAAACACAAATTTCTTCTTTTATCAAAATTGCCGCCATTTTGGAATCCATTAAATATATTTTCAGCAAGTTTTCCCACTGCAATCAGGACGTCTACTTTTTTTTCAGATAAATATCTCCCGATTTCATAGTGAAACTTAGGAGAATCATCGCCCAGTTCCAGCATATCCCCCAATATCGCTATACTTCTCATATTATTTTTCTCTGAAACCAAAGTCAGGGTATTGACAGCTTCTCTGGTTGAAATGGGACTGGCATTATAACAATCATTTATTATTATTTTATCCTTTTTCCTTACTATTTCCATCCTTGAGCCTGCTATGGCTGCCTGTTCAATCCCTTTCTTGATATCATCTTTACCTATATTCAAATATGAACTTATAGCTGCCGCACAGCAGGCATTATATATATTATGATAACCCGGTATATTTAAAGCTATATCAGTTATCTTTTTATCATTTTGGTAATAACCAAAAGTAAATCTTCCAATGGTATCCATACTTCTTTCCATAAAATTAAATGCAAGTTTATTGTTTCTCCCGAATCTTATAACTTTACAGCTGGCGATCTTCTCTATCAAATCGCTATTTCTGTCATCATGGTTTAAAAAAAGGACTCCATTATTTTTTTGAAGGACTTCTGACATCTCAGCTTTTGCTTCAGTTATTTCTTTTAAGCTTTTAAAAAAAGCCAAATGTGACTCTCCTACTGCAGTAATAGCTCCTATATTTAAATTACACATTTCGGAAAGCACCCCTATCTGGCCTTTCGCTCTCATACCAAGCTCGGCAATAAAAAATTCCGTTTTTCTGTCAATATTTAGAATTGATTTGGACACACCTATTTCAGTATTATAATTGGCAGGAGTAAATATGATCCTTCGTTTTTTAGCCAATATTTTTGCTAAAAAGTCCTTGGTAGTTGTTTTACCTACACTTCCGGTAATACCTATTACCGTGGGATTAAATTTACGTATATATCCGGAAGCAAGCTTTTCCAAAAAAGTCAAATTATTATCTGACTGCAGTATTAATAAATCATTAAAATTTCTGGTTCCAGAACTTTTTTCCCATGACTTTAATCTAGCTTTAAGCCTTGGCTCAAATACAAAGCCTGCTGCGCCCTTCTTCAAAGCTTCTTCTATAAAATCACTACCGTCATAATTCTCACCTTCCAGAGGAATAAAGAAATCTCCTCTTTTAATAGTTCTGGAATCAGTTGAAACACGATAAATAAACTTTTTTATATTTCCCGAAACTAATCCGCAGTTTGTCCAGGATAATACAGTTTCGACCTTTATTTTTTCTTTCATTTTTGTTGATCAGCCCACTCTTTTACCACTTTTCTATCACTAAATTTTTTTACATAATTTTCAAACTCCTGATATTTCTCATGACCCTTTCCCGCTATAAGTACCACATCTCCCCTTGCTGCCATGTCAAGAGCTTTAAATATTGCTTTTTTTCTGTCAGTTTCCCTGACATATTCTTTACCCCCCGATTTGATAAATCCTTCTTCAATCATATTGATTATAGATTCCGGCGCTTCTGTCCTTGGATTATCTGAGGTTATCACAGTAAAATCAGCCAGTTTTCCCGAAATACTGCCCATAATTTCTCTCTTACCCTTATCACGGTCCCCGCCGCATCCGAAAACTGATATAAGTTTTCCTCCTGTTTTTATGACTTCCTTTATAGTTCTTAGAACATTTTCAAGACCGTCAGGTGTATGAGCATAATCTACCACTGCTATAAATCCTCTACCGGTATCCATTTTTTCGAACCTGCCCTCTACTCTTGTCGTAGAACTTACACCATCTTTAATAGAGCTGGTATCAATACCCATATCAATGCACACGCCAACAGCTGCCAGTATGTTATATAGATTAAAACACCCGCATAGAGGAGAAGATATTTTTATCTTTTTGCCACCTGATGCATTTATATTCATTTTAATCCCCGAGATTGACTTTTTTACATTACTTGCCCAGAGATCTGCCCGGGCAGATTTTAGTGAATATGATATTTTTCTTAAATCGGTCGATCTAAAAATCTTTTTTCCATAACTGTCATCTATGTTGATTACCGCCTTTCTGCCGCTGTATATATTTCTATACTTTTTTAAAAAAAGCTTATTTTTTACTCTGAAATAACCAGCCATATTTTTATGATAGTCCAGGTGGTCCTGGGAAAGATTGGTAAATACAAAGTAATCAAAATCAAGATAATCGACTCTGTGTAAATCTATTGAATGTGAAGATACTTCCATACAGGCAGCATCTACTTTGCTCTGCCTGCTTTCCGAAAAGAATTTATTTAAATCCAGGGACTCAGGAGTAGTGCAGTCAAGAAAAAACCTTTTTTTACCCAAAAATGATTCTATGGTAGTAATAATCGATGTCTTCATCCCCGCACTTCTCAAAATAGAATCAATAAGATAACAAGTGGTCGTCTTTCCATTAGTCCCTGTAATGCCGATCAAATTTAAAGACTTACTGGGATCCAGATAAAAATTTCTGCATAAAATCGGCAGGACTTCCCTGGCGTTTTCAACCAGGATAAGGGTCTTATTGGAAGGAACCTTTATATCCTCCTGGGTTACTATAGCAATAGAGCCATTAGAGAATGCTTCTTTTGCAAAACTGTGTCCTTTATACCTGAATCCCTCTACAGCTACAAATATGCTCCCATCCTGTGCCTTTTTAGAATTTGTAGAGAGACTTTTAATATCTATATCAGCACTTCCATCAACTTTCTTGCAAGCCACATCTTTTAATAATACATCTAAATTCATATCTATTAATACACCTTTAATCTTTTTAAAGAAAATTCCATTATTTCCTTAAAGACAGGTGCTGCAACAGTACCGCCCCAGATTGTATTTTCCTCACCCTGCGGCTCATCCACGACTACAAGTATTGCAATTTCCGGGTCCTCATAGGGTGCAAAGCCTATAAAAGATGTTATACTCCTGCCCTCATCATATCCTATTCCGTTCCTATTAACCTTCTCAGCAGTACCTGTTTTCCCGCAGACTTTTACATCTTCTATCTTAGCTTTTGTCCCTGTCCCTTCCTCTACTACTGAAAGCATCATATCCCTCATCGCGCTAGCTGTTTCAGGACTTAATATCCTGTCACCTTCTCCTATCTCTATATCACTATCTTCTTCATTTTCCAATAATTCTACTTCCTTTACAATAGACGGTTCGATTAGATAGCCTCCATTGGCAATAGCACAGGCTGCACGCAGTAATTGAAGCGGGGTCACAGAAATACACTGCCCTATGGCCAGAGCACCTATATCCGGCGTGTTCCAATTCTCATAGTTGTGAAAGATACCTCTTTCTTCACCGGGTAACTCTATTCCTGTCAGTTCACCAAACCCAAAATTTTTTATTCCTTCCCAGAACTTTTTTTCTCCCATGCTCAGGGCTATAGTAATAGCTCCTATATTACTTGACTGCTTTATTATTTCCTTGGTTGTAAGACTGACGCTGTAATTTCTTGAAATCTCTTTAAACTGCTTGTCACCGATCGTAATCGAGGGCGGAAGGTCAAATAACCAATCACTCCCTATTGAATTGCTTTCAAGTGCTGATGCAACATTGATTATCTTAAAAGTGGAACCCGGCTCATAGGTAAAGTGCATACCTAATATCTTGTATAATTCCTCATCTGCATCCTGGTAATTATTTAAATCAAAACCGGGGTAATTTGCCATTGCATAGATCTCACCATTTTTGGGATTCATCACAACTGCAATTGCCCTTAGTGCATTATATTCTGTTACTATTTCCTGTAATTTCTCCTGTGCTATATATTGAATCTGGGAATCAACGGTAAGTGCCACGTCTTTGCCGTCAATAGGCTCTATATAAGTATTATTTTCTCCCGGGATTATATTTCCAAAAACATCTTTTTCGATAACTTCCTTCCCATCAACCCCTCCGAGAACTTTTTCATACTGTAGTTCTATCCCTGAAAGGCCGTTGTTATCCGTTCCGGTAAATCCGATTATAGAAGCCGCTATATCATTTTGAGGATAATACCTCTTTGCCTCATCCTGAAAATATATACCCGGCAGGTCATATTCCATGATTTCTTCAGCTTTTTCCAAAGAGACCTTTCTTTTTATATATGCAAACCCCGACTCTTTATTATCCAGCTTTTCCTTTACTTCATTCTCGTTTAGCTCTAATATTCCTGCTAATATTTTTGCCTCGTATCCGGAGTCCAGTACAAATCTCGGATCCGCATATACAGTCTTTTCAATCAGACTTGTCGCCAGCTCAATACCGTTCCTGTCAAGTATCTTACCTCTTTTCGAGCTGATAACAAATTCACCCGTATGCTGAAATTCCGCATAGCTTTTAAATTCTGATGCATTTATATACTGTATAGAAACCAGCCTGTAGATTATCAGTAAAAAGGTCATCAAAAATAAAATAAACAGGAAATATATTCTTTTCCTGTTTACCTTGATATTATTTTTAACTCTCATTTTTAAATTACATAATAATTAGGGAATAAAAAATGTCAACACACTTTCTGATACTACCAGTACTATATCCTGAATATAATAAATAGTTCCAAGAAAACCGTCATAATTCCTAACAGCAGCAGTACCTGTATCATTTGATATATAATTATATATTTTTTCATTATTTTTGAGACCGCTGTCCGAAATCTCAACCACCTGAAAATCATCGGATATACTCATATTCAGATCATTTGTTGCGACTTCAATAATCCTGGATGGTGATCTTAGCTCTGATATCTTCATCAACAATCGATCACTCCTTTCTTCTTCCAGGGATATCATCTCATTGATTTTATATACACTTTTTTCATAACTCACGCCCTGTATCTTAAGCCCTATGCTTAATAAAATACCCAGACAGGTAAAGATTATGGCTATCACAATTATATAAAACAATCCTCTGTTACTGTAAATGACATTCTCTTCAGCTCTTCTACCATCAGGCCTCTCTACCAGATACAGAAGAGGATTAGATTTTCTTCTATAATTTTCTCTTTTTTCTGCTAATTCTAAATTCATATTAAAAAAATCAAATAAATATTTTTTAAAAAAATATGACTTATAATTTTTCCAGGGCTCTTAATCTTGCATTCCTGGAACGCGCATTCTGTTCAATTTCTTCCTGGCCCGGCTTAACCACTCTTCTGGTAATTATCTCAGCTTTTTTCTCTCTACCGCAGGTGCATACAGGTAGTCCTGGAGGACAAGTACAAATACCTTCAAATTCTAAAAAACTACTTTTTACTAACCTGTCCTCCAGTGAGTGATAGGATATTATCACCATCCTTCCTTTACTTTTTAGCATTTTAAAACCGTCACTGATTGCTGTTCTTATATTGTCCAGTTCTTTATTGACTTCCATTCTGATAGCCTGAAAAATCCTTTTGGAATGATTACCTTTCCTGCGATATTTATATTTCTCTGGGATTGAGTCCTTGATAATCTCCACCAGTTCACCGGTAGTTTTTATATCCCCGGCTTTTCTCTGGACTGTAATATTTCTGGCAATTGATTTAGCCCACCTTTCTTCTCCATACTTCTGAAAAATCTCCACAAGTTTGTCTTCGGTGTAATCATTGACCACATCAGATGCCTTTAGGCTCCCATTTCCAAATCTCATATCCAGTTCCTCATCTCTAATGTAACTAAACCCTCTTTTAGATCTCTCGATCAAAAAAGAGGATAATCCCAGGTCCAGCAGCATTCCGTCTATACTATTTATATTTAAACCTTTTAAAATTTTTATAATATTTACAAAATTATCATTTACCAAAATTACATTTTTAGAAAATTTCTCAAGTCGGGTGGAGGCGGTGCTTAAAGTCTGGCTATGAAGATCGACTCCAATTACTTTGCCTGTGGGGGCAATTGCTTTAATTATTTCTACAGTATGACCAGCACCGCCAAGCGTACCATCAAATATGACATCACCCTTCTTTAAATTTAAATAATATAAAACCTCTTTTAAAAGAACAGGTACATGAATTTCTTTAAAATTCATTTATCATACTCTTTTATAAATCCAACTGTTCAATTTCTTTTTCATTTCTAAATTTAGAATCAGCTTTCTCGTAAAACTTCAGCCATTCTTTCTTGTCCCATATCTCAGCTCTGTCCGGTAGTCCAACTATGACAATATCTTTTTTAAGCCCTGCATATTTTAGTAATTTTATGGGTATTTTTGTTCTTCCCTGTTGGTCCATAGACTCTTCACTGGCAGAAGAAGAAAACCATCTGGAAAATTCTAAGGTATTACTTTCAGACATCTTTTTAGACTTTATTTTCTCCTCCATCCTCTTCCATCCTTCTTTAGAAAACATAAAAATGCACCTTCCGCCAAATCCCTGTGATAAAATCACACCCTTTATTAGATCCTCCCTGAATTTGACAGGAATAAAGATTCTTCCCTTGCTGTCAATTATCCTAAAATGTTCACCTACAAACATGTTAACCTCTTCCTCACCGCTGAGTGGGGATATACATTACTTTCGCTCCATTTCGCTCCATTTTACAGCAATAATACTACATATTAATGATTTTGTAAACTATTTATTTAAAAGAAGATATGAAGGTAAATATGATTATTTAATTTATTATTTATTTAAAAGAATATATAACTATATGTAGCTAATCTAAATAATTTTTATTTAAGTATCTACCATATATAGTTTTTCTTAAAAACAGTCAAATTATATACTGTAAACAGATAAATAATAAAAAGTACTGGTAAATTTCATTATTTTTCTTTTTCCAGGTCCAGTTCATCTGCAATCAGCTTTCCATCTTTGGTTCTGGTCAGCTTCTCTATCTTGCCCTCCGCTTCATTTAATTTTTTTAGACAATTAGAAGAAAGCTTGATCCCCATCTCAAATTTCTCCATGGATTCTTCCAGAGATATGTTTTCATTTTCAAGCTCCTTTACGATTTCTTCCAATTTCTCCATAGACTGTTCGAAACTCATTTTTTCAATCTTCATTTTTAAATCCCAATTCTGACTTTTTATAAATTCTATCAAATATTTTTGCTTTCAATACCCCATCCCTGAGCATTATCCGTACCTTTTGATTGATCTTTACTTCATCTATACCTTTGATATTTTTATCTACTTTCTCTTTATATATCAGGGCAAAACCCCTGTTCATCACAGCAATTGGATTATTATCCTGTAAATTTTTTAATATCATTTTTAACTCGTTTTTCTTTGACAGAAGATAATTTTTAATATTTGAGATCATCACGATATTCTTATTTTTAATTTCCATTTTAAAGGCGTAAATTTTCCTGAGTATATTTCTCTCATCCACCCTCCGGTAATATTCAGACACAGATCCTGCCTTAGCTGCTATGACCTTTCTTAAGTTTTCCATCAATTTGATTCGAGCCTCACCGGCAGCCTGGCTAAATCTTCCTAATATAAGCTCGGGTTTTATAAAGATTCTTCTATTGATTAAAAAACCAACCTCTCTTTTATATTTGCTTATCTTCGATTTCAATAGATTTTTGATCTTTTTGTTGATTTCTTTCAGATTTTCAACTGCCTCTGTCTTATTCAATATGACAATCTCTCCAGCCACCGAAGGCGTGGCAGCACGCTTATCAGCTACAAAATCTGATATGGTATAATCAGTTTCATGCCCAACTGCCGAAATCACAGGTATGGGACAATTAAATATTTTATCAGCCAGCATTTCTGTATTAAAAGCCCATAAATCTTCGAGAGAACCGCCTCCTCTTGCCAGTATGATAGCATCTACTCCATACTCAATAAGATCATCTATGGCACTGCATATTTCATCAGCTGAGGTAATGCCCTGAACATTGACATCTCTTAATACAAGGTGGAAATTTTTAAACCTTCTCTTCAAAACTGAGATTATATCACTTATGACCGCACCGCCAGCAGAAGTAGCAATCCCTATTTTCCCCGGGATAACAGGGATTCTTTTTTTAAGTATACTTTCAAAATATCCTTTTTTTTCTAGTTTTTCTTTCAGATGCTCAAACGCCAGAATAAGAGAGCCCTTTCCCACAGGTCTGGCATCCAGAGCTATTAACTGGTATTCCCCTCTTTTTTCGTAGACTGAGATGTAGCCGTTGACTAAAATATGCAGTCCTTCTTCTATGTCAAACAGCAGGTTTCTATTATTTTGATGGAACATTACTACTCTGATCTTGGATTTTTCATCCTTCAGATCAAAGTACATATGTTTTTTATCTTGGAAATAAAAGTTGCTGACTTCCCCTTCAAGCCATATATCAGAATAACCGGATTCAAGACTTTTTCTTATATTGGAGTTGAGCTCACTGACAGTATAGATTTTTGCATTTAAGTCTTTATGGTCTCTCATTTAGCTTTCTACTGCAGGTTCCAGTAGATTATCATTATTTGTGTTCTGCTTTCTTCCAGACCTTTTATTAAGACATTTACGACCTTATCTTTTTCTAAATTGGAGTAAGTAAATTTAGAAACCTGGATACTCTCACTATCAGAGTCAAGAAATTCTTCTTCAACCTCTTCCGAACTTTTTTCGAATATCTCTGATCTTATCCATACTGATTTGACCTTTATATCCTTATAGTATTCTTCTACATTTCCAAAATTATCTTCTGACTCTAATAATATAAAAAGTAGATTTTCATCGCCTTCTACCTGTTTAGCATCTTTGACAGTAGAACCCTCGTAATCAAAAGTGCCAAGTACATCTAAGAAATCTTCGTTTTCCAACAGGATGTCAATTTCCTCATCCGGATTGACACTTTCCTCCTCTGAAGTTTCAACAGCCTGTACCAGTCCTGTTTCCTCAGCACCTCCGAAAAGAAAACAAGAAACAGTTACCAAAGGTATTAGTAATAAACAAATAACCAGACAAGCAATATAGACTTTCTTTATACCCATATTTATACCTATCTCAAAATCATAAGCTTATTAAAAAAATAAAACCAGATCTATAATCTTTGGTGAAAATTTTATCATAGAATTTAAAGTATAGCCAACAAGTATGGTACTTCCTATTGTCACTATTATAGCCAGTGGGAGCAATAATAATAACAGAGAACCAGGTGAAATATCTTTCTTAATTTCTGCTGCAACTATATTTTTTTAATCCTTTTTATCTTTCTTTTCTTTTACCGCATTTGTAACTTTTTTATCAGAAGAATGGGTCTCAGGCTTTTTACCATCTTCCCGGTTATTATTTAAAGTGCCTTCATTACCAGATCCTCTACGACTGGATCTATAATCCGTAGAATAAAAACCAGACCCTTTTAATATTATACCAACAGGAGAAAAAATTCTCTGAGCTTCGGAATCACAATAGACACATCTTACATTTTTGTTTTCATCAGCTCTTTGAAAACTCTCAAAAGTTTTGCCGCACTTTTTGCATTTATAAACATATATAGCCATATAATCTATGCTCCCTCCTTTGAAACATTTAGAAAATATATATCAATTAAAAAATTAAGTCAAATAGTTTGATTAATTTATAGCCAAGTATAAAAATAACTTTTATAATAACCTGAAAAACCTGTTAATATTTTTTTATTATAATCAGATGGGTAAACGAAATATAATCATTATAGTGATCATCACCATAGTTTTAATAATAGCTGCTGTAACTATTATTTATACAAGACCAGACATTAAAAATTTATATCTGTGTTCCGATAAAAACTCCAGCATTGATGAAAAAAATCAAAATAACATCTATTATTTTAAAAACACTGATACAGATATTTACCTGGTAATAGAAGTAATAAGCATTACCACAAATGATGAAATAAAAGCAATGTGGAGAAAAATTGAGAAAGATTCCAGTGAAATAATCCAAAAAAATATTATCTATCCGGAAAAGAAGGGCTCGGGCAGGATTGTGATCTCACTAGTTAAAAAGGACGATATATATTCTCCCGGTATTTATTCTGTGGAAGTTTATTTAAACGGTCGCAAGAAAGCAACCGAAGAATTTTATATTTTAGAATAACCTCACCTGACTTTTGTGTACTCAGTTCCTATTTTACTGAATTCGCTCTTTACTCTTTGGAATATTAATTCCAAAACTTTATTAACTACATTATCAAGATTATAATTTTCAATAATCCTGACATTTTCATTCTTTGCCAGTTTTTCTATATAGTTCTGGATGATTAAAATCTTATCCAGGTGCTTTATATATTTTTCCATTGGCCTTGAACCCTGGGTTTCAACTGTCCTTTTGGTGAAGTGCTCTTTATGGACTTCCTTATCAGGTACTGATATTACTATCTGCTGGATTATTGCCTTAGAGGAATATTCATTTATATTATTAAGATAACCCGGTACAACATGAGCGCCTTCTATTATAGAATCGGACTTTTCTACAATATTTCTTTCAATTATTGCCTCAATACCTACACTTACTGCCAGCACCTGTTCCCTAAATCCTAGAATAACCGGTTCTACACCAGAAGGTGGCAGGGTTAAATTTTTATAGGCATTATATGAAGAACCTCTGAGAGGCCTGATCAATTTTTCTGATACCGAAGCCCTCATCACCTCCCTAATAGCGTCTGTTGAAGCGACCCTGTTTATATTTAACCTACTAGCCAGTATAGTCGCTATAGTCGATTTTCCCACACCCGTCGCTCCTCCTATAAGTATGATAATAGGCTTTTCAAGTTTTCCAACTGACTGCCATATTAAATACCTCTCTGCATATTCCAGGCTGACCTTATCTTTTATAAATCTAAATGCAAGTGACCTTAATTCGTCAAGAGAGAGGGAATATTTCTTTTTCTCCATAAAGTAATCCTGTATCTCAAGAGCTATTTTATGAGCAGTTAATATATCCAAGCCTGTTATCGATATGGATGAGGCGAGTATTCCTTTGGAAAAAGGTAATCCCTGCTTTTTATCAGAGATCACTATTACTCTTGGCTTTGATCTATCTTTATTTTTTGTATTCATATTAATCTTTTCCTTTTGAAAATATATTTTTTAATTCTTTTCTTAAAATCTGTTCTCCATCCAGTATAATAGGAATATTGTTCATATATACTATCTCTTTTTTATGCTTTACAGCATAGCGAGTCAATAGATCTACAGATGCAGCCTTTAACTCTGTAAGTATGGTATTATAATCATTACAATTTTGCAGATCTCTTTTTAGCTGTTTCCTATTGGAAAGGCTAAAGCTCATCTGCCTTATCTTACAACTATAATTTTTCTCCATATATTTTTTAATTCTTGACTTTATGATCTCACTGGCAGTCATAGCCATAAATATTTTTTTCCCGCTGATATCAGATAAAGGTTTCGGTCTAAAAACTGACCTTATGATCTTTACCCCTGGTTTTATTTTTTTAATCTCACTCTCTAAGAAAGATATTTTCTTCTTATCAGCTGTGGGCTCTTCGCACATTGTGATTATTATCAGGTCAGCACGCAATATCCTGTAAATCCCCAAATAACCCACTATGTTTTCCCAGTACTGGCCAGCACCTATTATGCATATAGTTTTATTTACTTTTATATCCGGGATCGAGGCACCGCTTCCTTCCACTATTATTAGATCAGAGTCCAAATTTTCGGCTATATTAACACCTGCTTCTACATTTGACATAAAAATCTTCCCGCCAAAACCGCCTCCGCATCTTCTACAGCCAACAGTAATCACTCCAGCGGTAAGAGCATCTTCTATATAGTCCGAACTTGCATGCATTCCCTTACTGCTTATCTCCAGAAGATATTCGCGAGTAATATTTATTTTATCACCTCTAATCACCTGTGGAGTCTCAGGTCCTCCTCTGCCCATGGCAATAATACAGACATTGACATTCTCCTCGGTATATATTTTAGATATATAAGAACTTACTGCAGTCTTGCCGATCCTCTTTCCGGTTCCAATAATGGACAGTGATGGCTTTTTACAGCTTATACTTTCTCCATCATAAGAAAATAAAAAATCAGGTCCCATATAACTGCATTTGCAATAAAGACAAAAAGAAGCTATTTTCATCCTGATTATATGATTTACCACCGGTTCATCACTTAGATCATAAACAATGTCAGGTTTAAATTGATCAAGTGCTTTGATAAAGTCCAGGTCAATATCTTTGATCTTGATGACTCTTTCCCCGAAAAAAGCCTCTAAGTCATCTTCTACCAGTTTTTCGGTTCCACCTAAAAATACAATTCCTTTGAAATTGCCTGGATAAATCTTTTTCAGCATCGCTATTGCATCATAGGTCACCTGGGGATAGTGTTCGCCGTCTATTAATACAATAAGATCTTTATCCTTATTGCTTTCTCTCTTTAATAAACTTATCACAGAGTTTACTCTTTTGTACTTTTCTTTTTACATCCAGTATCTTCTCTATCTTGTCAAAAGGAGACCTTCGGTAAATATCTAATTCTTTTTCTCTGACATATATAATATTATAACTAGGTTCGATCCTTCCTCTTAGCCTGAGGCACGAAACCGTCCCAGCGGTGACTACCAGTAGATCCTCCACCCTCCAAAGATAAGGAACGTGCTTATGCCCGCAGAGTACCATGTCCACACCGGCACTGACTACTGTCTCAAGGACATCACCGGCATCATTTACAATATTCCTCTCCCTGCCGGTATTTGGGACAGATATCAAGTGGTGATGCATGGCAAAAATTTTAAAATCTTTTTTATCTGACTTACTAAATTCATTTTTAATCCAGTCATAGTGCTCTCTCCCGATCTGCCCGTTGTCTAGATCCGGTTCGCTTGAATCAGCTGCTATTATAGTCACCCCGTTGCCGTTAAATGAAATATACCGGCTGCCGAAAATGTCCTCAAAATGCAGATACCCTACATTTCTTGAATCATGATTTCCCAGCTGGACCAGTAAATTTTTACATCTTATAGGAGAAAGATAGTTCTTTACAGTATCATATTCTCTTCTGAAGCCATTGGCAGTAAGGTCACCTGTTATAATCACTATATCCGGGTCCAGCTCGTTTATCTCATCAATACATCTGGTAAGAAGGCTGGGCACAAAATGTTTTTCACCCACATGAATATCAGATATCTGGACTATTACTGTTTCTTTGGTATTTCGTGACATTGTCTTTCCCTTGAAATATATTTTTATTTAAAGTTTATCCATTAATAAATTATACCATTAAAGTCGTTTACTTTTTTAATTTTATAAAAAGAAAAAGTAAAGCACAATATTATAGTATTATTACCGCACTACAGGCTCAAAATCAAGTTTTAGATCCATTTTTCCACGCTCATCAAAGTTGATTAATAAACACTTGACTATACTTAAAATTTTGTTATAAAATATATGCACGCGCGTTTAAACGCGCGTTTATATAAAAAATACTATTAATAGAATGATATTGTGTATAGCAAAGATATTGCAAAATTAGCCGGAGTTTCAAGAAGTACCGTATCAAGGGTAGTGAACAAATATACTAATGTATCAGCCGAAACAAAAGAAAAAGTAAGCAAAATCATTAAGAAATACCACTATATACCACACGGTCCGGCAAGAACATTAGCAGGCAAGCACAATAAAGTAATAGGAGTTTTTATAACAAACATTGGCCACGAAGATGAAAGATACATTGTTTTCCAGAATACATATTTATCTCCCTTTACAGGTGCAGTAATAGATTGTGCTGATAAGTTAGAGTATAACATACTTGTTTCAATAATTGATAAGAATAATGATTTTAAAAAAATAGAAGAGCTCTTTAATAACAAGACTTTATCAGGGGGTATATTTATTGGAGCATGTAAAAATCCCCCCGAAATCTTAAATCTGGTAGAATCAGGACACAAGCTGGTAATAATAGACCAAGATCCAAAGTACCAAAATAGGGTAAAGGGTAAATATATTATAGTCAACTCCAATAATTTCGAAGGTGCCTGTATAGCTACAGAACATCTAATTGAATTAGGTCATAAAAATATTGCTCACATATGCGGAGATATGAAAAAACTTTCCGGTTCCGAAAGGCTTAAGGGTTATAAAACGAAAATGAAAGAATCAGGGCTTAAAATTAGAAAAGATTTTATAGTCAACGGAGATTTCACTGAAAAAAGCGGATACATATCCGCTAAAAAACTTCTAAACGGTAAAAGGAAAAACAAAGTAACAGGTATATTTTGTTCAAATGATGCCATGGCGATCGGAGCTATAAAAGCTGCGGTGGAATTAAGACTCAGAGTCCCTGAAGATATTTCAATCATCGGATATGACGATACGGAAATCTCAAGTTATATTTCACCTCCACTTACAACTATCGGAAGCTCCATTCAAAAGATAGCCGCAGTTGCAACAAAAAATGTGATAGATTTTATCGAGAACAGTATTGATTCTTCTAAATACTATATCGTTCCGACAAAACTTATAGAGAGAGAATCGACTAAGAAACTGGTTAATTAAATTTTTAAAACATATTGAATTAATTAGAATAAATATAAGTAAATTATAAATTATATCGATTAGAAAGGAGGTTATATATAGTAAAAAAAATGAGGTTTGTCAGTGTATATGATTAAAAATCTGAAATCTTTATACCGGCAGATCTCAGGTAAGTTTTTGCAGAGACTGATTTGATGATTAAAAAATTAAGAGGAGGTTGAATAGTGAAGAAAATAGTTTTATTACTTGTTATCGTATCATTAGTTGCAGTGTTTTCCCTATATGGATGCGATAAAGCAGAAGGAGCTGAAGAAGAAGTAGTAGCTGAAGAAGAGGAGGAAGTAGTAGCTGAAGAAGAGGAAGAAGGAGCAGGAGTAGCAATTCCTACAGATACTTTCTATTACGATCCTGATATAGCTGCTGCAATTCTTGCAGAGGCCGGATATGTCGACACCGATGGTGACGGTCTTGTTGAGATGCCTGATGGTTCTCCTATCTCACTAGAAGTAACATGTCCTACTGGATGGACAGACTGGATGGCAGCAATAAGTGTCATAAGTGCTAGTGCCATGGAAGCAGGCATAAATCTTGTTGATGCAACTCCTGATTATGGTGCTTGGAACACCGCTCTTATGGATGGCTCATTTGATTCTACATTGAACAACTGGGCTGCTATGAGTAATACTCCATGGACCTATTACAATCTTGTTTATCGACACCCAATCATAGAAATGATGCAGTCCGGTAACTTCGGAAGGTATGACAATCAGGAAGTATGGGATCTTGTAGATGATCTTGCTGCAGTTAATACAACTGATGTTGAAGGCATGCAGGCTATTTGTGAACAAATCCAGACCATTGAAATGCAAGAGATGCCCGCTATTCCTCTCTGGTATAACGGCCTGTGGACTCAGTTCAATGATTCAGTATGGGGCAATTGGCCGACAGACGCTGCTGATACTCCTAATTCTCTCCCCACCAGCTGGTCCGGATACTGGCAGCTGGGTGGTCTTCAAACACTCGCTGGACTGGAATTACAGGAAGGCGTTGAACCTGGAACAGGTACTTATCCAAGGAATGAAACCCTGTATATCAGCGGAGCAGCATGGGGCGCATTCTCAGACTTGAATCCATTCTTACCTGGTTCCAAGGCAAATTCTACTGGTACAATCGGACTCCTGTATGAATCACTGTACCAGTACGATCCACTGGCCGACGAGATGACACCATTTCTGGCAGAGAGCGGAGAATGGACTGATGATGTCACATATGAACTAAAGATAAGAGAAGGTATCAAATGGACTGACGGTCAGACACTGGATGCAAATGATGTTAAGTTCACCTTTGAGCTTGGCAATCTGTCTGAGGCAGTCTGGTTCGCTCCTATGTGGAATTATTTGGACAGCATTGACCTGGTTGATGACTACACACTAGTATTGAACTTTACCAATCCTCTTTACCAGGAATTCTCAAACAACCTGTACAATATCTTCATAGTCCCCGAGCATATCTGGTCAACTAGAACAGAAGAAGAAATAACTACAGGAATCAATGATAATCCAATCGGCTCAGGTTCATATAAGTGGGTAGCTTATGGTGAAGACAGGAACGTATGGAAAAAGAATGAAGATTGGTGGGCAATAGATGCACTCGGAATGGATCCTCAACCTAAATATATAGTTGACATTCGTTTCTCCAGTAATAACGTTGCACTGGGTTCAATTCTTAAAGGTGAAGTCGATATGTCCAACAATTTCCTCCCAGGTGTTGCAGAGCTGGTAGATAAGGGTTATGTTAAGACTTATTACCCTGAAGCTCCTTACATGATATCATGTAACACAGCTATCCTGTTCTTGAACACCACAAAGGCACCGTTGGATGACCCGGCTTTCAGAAGAGCTCTGGCTTTCGCTATCAATACAGATGATATTGTTAACGTAGCTTATGCTAATCTGGTACAAGCCGCTGATCAATCCGGTCTTCTCCCAGGCTTAAGCAAGTTTTCTATGTTACCTTAAATCCTGGTGATTTAGGCGAAATAGTTGGTTAGATGATCACCGTCCCTCCAGCATTTAAGGAGGGACGGTGATTTTTGTAAATTTATTTTAACAGGGAGATTATTTGAGGCGGTACTTCGGTAGAAAAATGATAATATACGGAATTACATTTTTCCTGGCCGTTACAATAGACTGGGCTATCCCGCGGTTCATGCCCGGTAATCCTATCCATACCATGCTTGCAAGAATCGGGCAACATGCTGAAGGTGTTGAGGCAATGTATACCTATTACACCAAAGCCTTTGGATTGGATCTGCCAATATGGAAGCAATACCTTAATTTCTGGAATGCACTTTTCCACGGTGATCTGGGAACAAGTGTATTTAGATTCCCTCAGCCAGTATCGGCAATAATCATAAAAGCAGTACCATTTTCTGTATGCCTGCTGATTCCAGCAATACTGTTGAGTTTTTGGGCAGGAAATAAATTTGGCGCTTTTGCCGCACGTACCAAAGTCCTTGACAACACAGTGCTACCGCTGGGTTATATTCTTACCGCAACTCCCTATATGTGGCTAGGAATTCTTCTGGTCTGGTCGCTTGGAATAGTAGCAGATATCTTTCCGGTTGCAGGTGCTTACGGCTTCAACCTGGCACCAAGTCTTTCCTGGATGTTCATTGCGAGCCTTATAAAGCACTGGTTCCTGCCTTTCGTCTCACTCTTCCTGGTGGGTTTCGGCGGCTGGGCTATTGGAATGAGAAATATGATTATTTATGAACTTGAATCCGACTATTCTCATTACCTTGAAACTCTGGGGGCGACAAGAAGCCTGGTCAGAAAATATGCGTATAGAAATGCACTACTTCCCCAGATAACAGGGCTTGCACTTCAGCTTGGTGTAATTGTTGCAGGTCAGGTGGTTACAGAGGCCGTTTTTTCATATCCTGGCATAGGCTGGCTGATACTTGCAGCCATCCAAAATCAGGATTATTTCCTCCTACAGGGATGCTTCTTGATTATAATAATTATGGTACTGATTGCTAATTTCATCATTGATATTGTATATGTAGTTGTAGATCCAAGAACTCGCTTAGGAATGATGGGTGGATAATAATGATAGAAAAAATAAATATAGAAAAACAGGAAGAAATTGATAAAGTAGTTGCTGCAAAACCTAAAAAAATCAATGAATTTCTTTACTTTGCATTAAGGAACAACAAGCTGAAAATTGGCTTAGCTATTGTTCTTTTCTTTCTTTTACTGACCATAATCGGCCCTTTTCTTACAGATTATGAATTAAATACTTTCTCCGTAGGCCCTCTCTCCGCGCCTCCATCATCAGAATACTGGTTTGGGACTACAACATTTGGACAGGATGTTTATACCCAGTTTGTATATGGTCTCAGGGCAACATTCATCGTGGGAGTTATCGGAGGGAGTCTTGCAACTTTTTTAGGATTGATCATCGGTTTTACTGCTGGCTATCGCGGCGGTATTATCGACGAATTGCTGAACATGCTAACCAATATAATTCTTGTTATTCCTGCATTTGCAATACTTCTTATCATAGCAGCATATCTTAAAGTCAGAGGTATTGTTACAGAAAGTATTCTTATTGGTTTTATCAACTGGACCTGGACTGCAAGAGCAGTAAGAGCTCAGACATTTTCACTACGTTCCAGAGAGTTCGTTGACATGGCCAGGATTAGCGGGATGAAGCCCTTTAAAATTATTTTTACTGAGATAGCACCTAATATGATGTCATATCTACTTATGGCATTCATACTCCAGTTTGGAGGGGCAGTACTTTTTGCTGCCACACTGGACTTTATAGGGCTTGGCCCTACACAGGGAATCTCGCTCGGTCTTATGATGAACTATGCAGTACTCTGGGGAGCTCTACAGCTTGGTTCATGGTGGTGGTTTATCCCGCCGGGCTTTGCCATAATGGCCATCGTAGGATCTTTATACATTATGAATGTAGGACTGGATGAAGTTTTCAATCCCAAACTGAGGGAGTTTTAAGAAAATGAGCCTTAAGATAAATAACCTTAAAGTTTATTACCAGACCCTTAGAGGCGATGTCAAAGCACTTGACGGTGCGACATTTAGTATAAGTGACGGGGAAATTATGGGATTGGCAGGCGAATCAGGCTGCGGGAAAACGACACTAGCCAACAGCATAATCTTCCTAAATCCGCCTATGAAATATATAGAAGGCAGTGTAAAGCTGGATGGTGAAGAACTGCCGATATGGGATATGAAAAAAATGGATAAATTCAGATTTAAAAAAATCTCTATTATACCCCAATACGCTATGAATGCCCTGAATCCTACGCGAAAGATAGGAAAAATGATATCAGAACTTCTTGATTCTAAAAAAGTAAATTACAGAAAGACCAAACCAGAATTAGAAAGGAGACTTGATCTGGTCGAACTGACAAGGAATGTATTAAATATGTACCCAATAGAACTTTCAGGTGGTATGAAACAGAGAATGGTTCTGGTGCTGTCTACTCTGCTTGATCCTTCACTACTTATAGCTGATGAGATAACCTCTGCTCTTGATGTCTCCACACAAAAAGCCGTAGCAGAGATGCTGGTAGAATTCAGGGACCGAAAATTTGTAAAATGCATGATCGTTATTACTCACGATATTTCTATACTCTATCAGATCGCAGATAATATCCTAGTTATGTATGCAGGAAAACTGGCTGAAAAAGCTTCTACAAAAACAATAATTCATTCACCAAGGCACCCGTATACCAAACTGCTGATCTCATCTCTACCCAAAGTAGGGGTAAAATCTTCTGAAAAGAAACTGACCGGAATTCCCGGAAATACACCCATGCTTCTTAATCCGCCACTAGGTTGCCGCTTCAGGGACCGGTGCCCCTTGGCTTTCAGTAAATGCACTGAAGAACCACCGTTTATTGAAATTGAAAAAGATCACTTTGTCGCCTGCTGGAAGGAGCATAAAAAAAATGCTTAAGCTCGAGAAAGTATCAAAAATCTACAAGACCGGGACATTTGGAGGAAAGCTGCTTCCCGCCGTAGTCGATGTCAGTTTTGATGTCAAAGACAGAGAAGTCGTCTCACTTATTGGTGAAAGTGGAAGTGGTAAAAGTACCATAGGAAAAATGATACTTGGTCTTATCAGTATAACTTCAGGGAAAATCGACTTTAATGGGATTGATGTTTCCACTCTCAGGAAAAAAGAATTAAAAAAATATTACTATGATGTACAGGGTGTTTTCCAGGACCCATTTAGTTCCTATAATCCCATCTTCAAAGCTGACCGTATATTTAATATAATAAGGAAAGAATTTTTTCCAAAAATGAAATATGCGGAATGGAAAGATAAGATTAATAAATCACTGCGCGCCGTAGGCCTTAATCCTGATCAGGTTTTAAATAAATTTCCTCATCAGTTAAGCGGTGGTCAGCTCCAGCGCTTTCTCATAGCAAGGGCACTACTGCTTGATATTCAATTCCTTGTGGCAGATGAGATAATTAGTATGCTTGATGCATCCACCCGTGTGGATGTCCTGAACCTTCTGGTTGAATTAAAATCACGCGGACTTTCTATCCTGTTTATAACTCACGACCTTTCCCTTGGTTATTACATAAGTGAAAGAGCAATAATACTCTACAGGGGTACTATCGTGGAAATGGGTGAAACAGACAAGATATATTACAGACCGCTTCACCCCTATACTAAAATGTTAATGGCTTCTGTTCCCCGTCTTGATAAGAAATGGGAAGAAGTAAAAATAGAACTCAGGGGAAAGAAAGCCGAAACCGCTGTGGGTTGTGTATATTATGACAGGTGCAAAGCCACAGATAAAAAAAAGAGCTGTATGATAAAAAGACCCGAACTGGTTGAGGCAGAAAGCGGCCATTTTGTAGCCTGCGACTGTTATAAAAAAGTAGCTGCCAAAATAAACCCTATCCCATAACTGCTTCCACCATATGATTTCTATTATCCCTGAAGACAGGAGCTAAATTGCCCTTTATTTCTTTTCCATCGACTTTAAACTGGGATATTCCCCTGTTTACATGTCTGGGATTCTTTACCTCAATGGTGTAAACGGCATTCCTATATTTACGGACCACTTTAAAATTTCCCCATTTCTTGGGGATGCAGGGGTCTATTTCAAGGCCGTTATAACGCGGTCTGATTCCCAGTATAAATCTGGTAGCAGCCTGATACATCCAGGATGCTGTTCCTGTAACCCAGCTGTTTCTGCCAAGACCAAATTGAGGATGCTCGTTACTCAGGATATTCTGAGCATAAACATATGGTTCACATTCATATTCCTCTTCAATATCATTCTTTGCAGCTGGATTTATCTGGGCATAATACCGGTAAGCACGGTCACCATTACTTACTATGGTCTCGGCAATAACTGCCCAGGGATTAGTATGAAGAAAGATCCCTCCGTTTTCCTTTGCACCGGGGGGAAAGGTCGTAATACCGCCCTTGTTGCGGTCATAACCGTCAAATCCGGGCCAGCTTATTTTGATCCCCTTTGAGGTATTGAGAAGTTTGTTTAATGAATCTAAGGCTTTTTTTGCCCTATCCGGCATTGCCATTCCTGATATCAGAGGCCATGACTGGGCATTAAGATATATTTTTCCGTGCTCATTTTTATTGGAACCAAGTGGTGTACCGTCGTAATCAAAATAACGGACATACCACTTGCCATCCCAGCTAGTCTCATTAAAAATTTTTTTTAGTTTATCATATTCTGTCTGGCAGGATCCGGCTGCTTCTGCATTGCCCATATGGTTATAAAGCTCGATCATCTCTAAAAGACCTTTACCATAAAGATGTGTAATAAAAAGCGATTCTGCGCCGGTTCTGAGATTGACAGTATCGTTCCAATCAGCAAATCCAAGATGAGGAAGCCCATGCCGGCCTTTGTCATTTCTGGTAAAATCCAGAGCCCGCCTCATATGGTCCAGGACTGTTCCGCTCTCCCGAGACTTGTCGTTTGTATCTTTTTTGTAATACGGGATTACTTCTTCTAAAAATCCCAGATCCCCGGTTTCTTTAAGATAGGTTGTTACAGCCAGCACGATCCAAAGATGATCATCACCATAGTACTTGGGGCGGTCGGTCCAATCCTCCGTTTCACCTGCTGAACCTTCCATGGTCAGAGGATTGAAACTATGCATGGCGCTGCCGTCGGCTCTCTGTATCATCATCATCTTTTTTAACAGTTCTTTAGAATCATCCGGTATATGACTGATCACTCCCATTACATCCTGACAACTATCCCGGAAACCAATACCGCGCGTACCTATACCTAACTGGTAATATGAAAGGTATCGTGACCAGCTTTTATTCACAAGACACTGCCTTGGATTATGGATATTAAGCATGCTGTTCATATTGGGATCAGGTGTTTCCACCTGCATGGTAGATAAAAATCTATCCCAGAATTCACTTATTTTATTAAGTTCCCCGCTTACAGCTTCAGGATCTCTATATTTCTCAATACCGGGCCGCGCTTTTTCAAAACTTTGTTCCTGACCAAGCTGGGTTATAAGACTTTTTGTCTGTCCTTCTCTAAATTTCCCCAGGTGATGCATTAGAGCACCGATATTATCACCGCGGTTTGCTTCATAGTTGCCCAGCTCTTTCATCTGAAGTGAAAGCGGATTTGACCAGGTCCCGTACTCGTTATCGCCCAGGAACCGCTTCCTGTCTGATTCAAAAGAAGAAACTGGATGATTGGAAGTAAAAAAATTTACATTAGTTTCCCTGCGCATAAAAGCATATTGAATGAGCGTAAGCATGCTGTCCTTTTCTCGTATACATCGCGACTGCATTGTCTGGGGTACCCAGTCGGCATTATTAAATTGTTTTAGCGCATCAAAATGAGTATATTCCACCACGCTTACAGCATCTATTTCAATATCCCTGCCGGTCTTATTGGTGATCTTTACTTCTCTTATTTCTCTGGTATCACCTAAAGGAACAAATATGGTACACTCTATTCTTATACCGTAAAATTCTGATATTATTCGGCTATAGCCCAGTCCGACATGACATTCATACCTATCATATGGATCAAGTGTCGGGACAAAAAAGGGAGAAAATATCTTATATCCTTTTCCCTGCTTAAACCGACAGTAAAGAGTCTCGCCTTTAAATTCAGATGAAGGCATTTGCTGGATATATTTTGTGATCCTGTTAAGAGAAGGATCACGTTTGCATATCAATGCACCACCGGTATGGTCTACAAAACCTCCGAAATCCAGAGCCCCTATATAATTGATCCACTTGACCGGTGTTCTGGGATCAGTAATGACATACTCTTTATTTTTATCATCAAAATAACCGTAATTCATAGTATTTTCCCCCTAATTTTCCAACTTCTAAAATGATAAAGACTTCTCCTTATATCTAAAGCAGCTTGACAGTCATTTATACTCTGCAATATCATACAGACATCGCACCTCAAGCTGGTCCCTTATATCATCAAGGCCTAATCTTTCCGGCAAACCCTCACTGTATAGTTCTACTTCTTTTATGCGACCAGCAGAAAGATCGAAATAATTATCACTGAATCTGCAGTCTGTATTTTTTAAACTCAGTTCAACAGACTTGGCATAGGCCATACTCTCCAGATTTATAATAAATCTGTCTTCCTTTTCATCTGCCCCTGCTTTTATACCGGGATTTAAAAAATCAAAGTGCTTCGGTTTTACAAACAGCAGCGTACCGAAGCTGGTACATTTTCCTCCAACATATAAGGAAAATTCAAGATAAACATTTCTTATGTTATCTTCGCTGATCCTGTTTTTTAGATCCAGCTCGATACAACTTTCAGCTGTTAGAGATCCCACAGAAATATCCTTTTTTTTCTCACTTATAATATCTGATTTTCTGTCCCTCAGCCTCCATTCAATGGTGCCTTGGACCTCTTTTAATGTGTCATTTATAACATAAATATTTACCAGCCTGCTGCCGTTATCTATAGCCGATATTAAGACAGGTGCATAGAAACGCGCAGCATAATAATGAAGGATTTTCCATCTTCCGTAATAGTCAATACTTGACCAAGATGCCCCGGGCCAGCAGTCATTGAGCTGCCAGTAAATGGAACCCATGCAGCGGCCCCTGTTCCGCCTCCAGTTTTCCGCACCGTTCTTTATGGCTTCGGCCTGCAGAAGCTGTGATGTATAAAGCAGTGATTTAAAATCTTCGGGATATTTGAATGTCTCGGAAAGGTAGGTTATTATTTTACTGTTTGCCGACCCGTTCTTCTGGTGTTTCTCCATTATATATGAAAATATATTTCTGTCTTCAGGTAAGGTAAAACTTTTAACAGTTTTCATTCCCGGGAAAGACTGAAATCCATATTCCGAAGTAAAGCGAAAATAATGATAGCTGTAATAATCAAAAGGTCTCAGACCATGCCATACCTCCCAGCAGTGTGCATCTCCTCTGTTTTCATCATTTGGATCATCAAACCTGCCGCCCGATGAAGGCGATGAAGGCCAGTAGATCCGGCCGGGATCATATTTATTTACCATATCCGGGATTATATCCTCAAATAAACGCAGGTACATTCTCTTTACCAGTTTCATGGATAGGGCCAGCTTATACTTGGGTAAGGCCTGAATTTCTCTAGATGTTCGCCTATCTATCATATCTACTATCCACTCTATTTCATTGTTTCCGCACCACAGGCAGAGGCTTGGGTGGTTCCTTATTCTTTTAATATTATCTTCCAGCTCCAATTCTACATCTCTGATAAATTCACTATCTGAAGGATATATAGAACACGAAAACATAAAATCCTGCCACACAATAATCCCGTACCTGTCACAGAGTTCAAAAAAGTAATCATGGGGATATATGCCTCCGCCCCACACCCTGATACAGTTAAAATTTGCAGAAACACAATCTGTAATAAGTTTCCTGGTACGTTCATAGGAATATCTTGATATAAGGCTGTCTTCTATAATATAGTTTGCTCCTCTGGCAAAAATAGGTATATCGTTTATCTCAAACCTGAAAGATGTACCCCATCTGTCCTTTTCCTGTTCTAATTTAAATGTCCTCAGCCCTGTCGTTATCTCTTTTGCGTCCAGTACTTTGTCTCCTTTTATTAGATTTACCGAAATTTTATAAAGATTTTGTTTACCGTAGCCATTCGGCCACCAAAGTCTCGGGTCATTGATATCAATAGAAACAACAGCTCTATTCTCTTTTAAACCGCCTATTTTCTGTTCCCTGCATATCCTCTTATCATCGGGATACAGTACCTCGACCTTTAGATCAAAATCCCCGCTGTTCCAGATTTCGAAATTTACATCTATACCCAATCTAACACTACCTTTTTTGTGATCCTGAATGATATAGATATCTTTTAGACGAGCATCATCAAAAAATTTTATACCAATGTCCCGCCATATTCCTGAATCGGGTATCTTGGGACCCCAGTCCCATCCAAACATACAATGAGCCTTTCGCAGGTGATAAAATCCATCCAGCACCATATCATCCGTCCTTTTCCACAGGAATTTTTCTTTCTGCCGTCTTTCAATATAACGAGTGGGAGAAAAAAAAGTAATGTGAATGCTGTTACTGCCTTCTTTTATAAATTTTTTTATATCAAACTCATAGCTGCGGTGCATATTAAAGGTTCTGGCCACCGGCTGCCCGTTTACTTTGATTTCGGAAAGGGTATCAAGCCCTCTGCAGTATAAAAGTATCTTATCATAATTCAGCAGATCACTAGATATATCAAACTTTTTTGTATATTCATAATCATTATAGGAAAGCTCAAGTGCTTTATCCTCATTATCCCTATAAAAGGGATCTTCCATTAGGCCTGCATCCAGCAGGTCTTTAAAAACAGAACCAGGCACAATGGCATCATTCCAGTCTTTTCTTCCGGCTTCTTTCATTTTCCACTTTCCGTTCAGGCTATATATCTTCACCACACATCCCCCTTTCTATCCATAGGGAAAATTTTTTGAAATACTTTATACTGTTGCTTTTTTTACGTTAAAAAAGCTGCCGACATATATCATTCAATATATACTTCTACCAGATGGGTCTTATTATCTTTAAAAATAGGTACTATATTTGATTTAAGTTCCTTTTTATCCAGGATTATCTTCTGTTTCCCTTTGCAAATTCCCTTTTGTTTTTTTACTTTAATCTTATATCTGGCTCCCCTGAATACTCTCTCTGCTTTATAACCTGTCCAGTTTTTAGGCAGACAGGGATCTATCATCAGGCCTTCATAATCAGGTTTGATTCCCAAAATCGCCTGTGAGATGTTAACAAAGGTCCATGCTGCTGTCCCAGTAAGCCAGGAATTTTTCGCCTCGCCGAAAGTAGGAGCTTCCCGGCCAGCAATCATCTGGCTGTAGCAATATGGTTCGCAGCGGTAAGTCTCTATAATATCTTCCTTGGTGCTGGGGCATATACGCAGGTAATAATCAAATGCCCTGTCACCATTTCCAAGAATAGTCTCAGCTATTGATATCCAGGGATTATTATGACAGAATATTCCAGAATTTTCCTTATACCCCGGTGGATAGGAAGATATTTCCCCAAGATTTAGATAATAATGGGAATATGGAGGATAGTTTAAGACTATTCCATTGGGAGTAGCAAGGTATTTTTCTACGCTTTTAAGAGCTTTAGTGGCCATTCCATTTGTAAGACCGACACCTCCCATAATACACCAGCCCTGCGGTTCAATAAATATTTTTCCCTCTCTGCATTCTTTTGAACCTACCTTTTTACCATAATAATCATAAGCTCTCAGGAACCAATCGCCATCCCAGCCTGCTGATTCCACTGCTTTTTTTATAAGGTTAAACCCTTCCTTTAACCTGTCATTTCTTTCTTTATTGTCGATCTGCTTTAAAAGTCTTAACAGTTCACTGCAGACATGGAGAAACAATCCTGCGATCATGACCGATTCTGCTACTCCACCAGGCCTGTCTCCAAAAGTCTGAAAGCTCTCTCCGGGATGTTTTGAAAAGCAATTCAGGTTCAGACAATCATTCCAATCGGCATGGCCTATAAGTGGCAGGTTGTGAGGTCCCAGATTATTAAGAGTATAATCTATAGATAGAAAAAGGTGATCAAGAAGGACACTCTTGCTCTCAGATATATCCGAATAACCCACCTTTTCATTAAGAATACTGTAGTCTCCGGTTTCCTTGATATATGCACATGTAGAGACTATAAGCCATAAGGGATCGTCATTAAATCCTCCACCTACAGCTTTATTCCCCTTCTTGGTCAGCGGCTGATACTGATGATAGCAGCTTCCATCGGAAAGCTGTACTCCAGCAATATCCAATATTCGCTGACGTGACCGCTCCGGGATCATATGTACAAAACCAAGTAAATCCTGGTTTGAATCTCTGAATCCCAGCCCACGCCCGATACCGGTCTCATAAAAAGAGGCCGAGCGTGATAGATTGAAAGTTACCATACACTGGTACTGGTTCCAAATATTGACCATGCGCTCCACATGTTTATTATCTATTTCAACCCTGTATTTGCCAAGCAGTTCAGACCAGTACTGCTTTAATTCATTTAAAGCCTTATCTATATTTTCAGCATTTTTATATGCTTCTAATTTTGACCATAATGATTTCTTATTTATAACGCCTGGATCTGAGAATTTTTTATCTTGCTCATTCTCTATGTAACCCAGTATAAAATGAAGACGCCTGCGCTCACCTGGCTCTAAATCTATATTGACCTGATGAACACCTACAGGATACCAGCCATTTGCAATAGAATTGGTGCATTCTCCTTTTACAGCAGCTTCAGGGTTTTCAAACCCGTTATAAACACCAATAAAGGCATCCCTGCTGGTATCAAATCCATTTATTTTCCTGCTGCAGGCAAAGTATGCATAATGATTCCTTCTCTCTCTATATTCAGTCTTATGGAAAATAGTCCCATTCTCAACTTCTACTTCACCGGTATTAAGATTACGCTGAAGATTGATCATATCATCCATAGCGTCCCAGAGGCAGAATTCTAAAAATGAGAAAAGGGTTATTTCCTTTTTTTGTTTTGTTTTATTGGTAAGGACAAGATCCCATATTTCCATATTTTCTCCCATGGGTATAAAATAAGTCACCTCTGCTTCAACTCCTTTTTTCCTGCCTTTTATAACTGTATAACCCAAGCCGTGACGGCAGTTGTATTCATCAAGAGTCACTCGGGTCGGTTTCCAACCTGGATTCCATAATGTATTGCCGTCCTTAATATATAAATATCTGCCGCCGTTATCCACTGGGACATTATTATACCTATAGCGTGTTAAACGGCGGAGTTTCGCATCTATATAAAAACTATAACCCCCTGCCGTATTGGAAATAATGCCAAAGTATTTTTCACAGCCTAAATAATTTATCCATGGCAGAGGAGTGTCCGGTCTTTTAATAACATATTCTTTATTAGCATCATCAAAATGACCAAATTTATTCATTACTATTCCTTTTTTATTAAAAACTCTATATTAATATTTACATCGAGATAAAATCCTAAGTCAATTCCATAACAGAAAAGACACTAAATATTATCATACTTCTATTGCATTGGACAATCTTAAAGCCGTCAATGGTGAACTGAAAATTGGAGATTTTAACAGGTTGTATGATTCTTTTATTCTGAGGAAACTCTTAAATAGATCCAGGTAAGATTATACCAATGGGTATAAAAATTGACATAATTATAAACCAATGTAATAGTATATATTACATTTTCTAATTTAATATTTTCAGAGATCTGATTTGAGATTTTATCTGAATACACTACCGGAATTAATTTTACTGATATGTACTCAGACTTCTCTCTTTAAGTATAAATTAACATAAAAGATATGTAAATATAAAAAATTTATTTTAGGATATTAAATACCCATTATTAGGAGAAAGATCTTACTATGAAAATTACAAGAAAACTGGGCAAATCCGGTATCGAAGTAAGTGCTATAGGTCTGGGCTGTTGGGCCATCGGCGGACAGATGTATATGGAAGGAAAAACAGACAGCTGGGGCAGCGTGGATGATACAGAATCCATTCACGCAATACAAAGGGCATTAGAACTCGGAGTTAATTTTCTGGATACTGCTGATGCTTATGGAATCGGTCACAGTGAAGAGATCATTGGAAAAGCAATTTCTGGAAAAAGAGATAAGACAGTAATTTCTACAAAATTTGGATATTTTGGAAATGAAGCAACGCGAACCCTGCATGGAATCAACATCACCCCTGATTACATTGAAAGAGCATGTGATGCCTCATTAAAAAGGCTGTCCACAGATTATATTGATTTATATCTGTTGCACGTGTGGGAAATTTCAATATCAGATATCTATTCTGTTTGCGATACACTTGACAGACTCACTGAAAAAGGCAAGATCCGTTCCTATGGCTGGAGTACTGACCTTGTCGGCGGAGTCAAGATATTTTCAGAAAGAAAAAACTGCAGTGCGATAGAACATAATTTAAATGTTTTCAACGACGCTCCGGAGTTGGTCTATCTGTGCGAAAAAAACAATTTAGCCAGCATAAACCGAAGTCCGCTGGCAATGGGGCTGTTGACAGGTAAGTTTACCGGAACTTCAAAACTATCTAAAAATGATGTAAGAGGTGCCGGTTATAACTGGGTCCCATATTTTAAAGACGGCAGGCCTGAAAAAGAATTTTTAAAAAAGCTTGATGCCGTCAAAGAAATTTTGACCAGTAAAGGCAGGACGCTAGCACAGGGTGCAATTGCCTGGGCTTGGGGCAGAAGCGATAATACAATTCCAATCCCCGGATTCAAAACCGTAAAACAGGTAGAAGAAAATGCAGGAGCAATGGAGTTCGGTCCATTAACTAAAGAACAGATGATTATAATAGATAAACTTATTGATAGAGTTTAAATTTAAAAACAGTTAAAATGTGAATAAAATTTAAAAGCACTATTTTGATTTATTAACTTTATTTAAGGAAAGTAAAAATGAATAAAATTGAATTTGGCAGAACAGAAGAGTGTATTAGTCAAGCTGGTCTGGGCTGTATGCTTATGGGTAGTGCAATAGATTATACAACGTCTTTTACCATGCTGGATCGCTTCATAGACCAGGGTGGAAACTTCCTGGATACTGCCAATTGTTATGCCTGGTGGTTAGGTAAGGGAGAATTTATTGGTGATGAAAGTGAAAATCTTATTGGCCAATGGATGAAGGAAAGGGGAAATAGAGAAAGGATATTTCTAGCAACCAAAGTTGGAGCTAGACTTAAACATCCGGAAAAGATAAGAGATAAAGGAAATATTCTATGGGACCTTTTACCTGGAGAATATGAAGGTCTAGCCTCTGAAGTAATCCGAAAGGGCATAGAAGGAAGCTTGAAAAGACTTCAGACAGATTACGTTGATCTATACTATACTCATATTGATGACCGCACTACACCCCTAGAAGAAACTTTGGAAGCCCTCAATCGTTTGGTCAAGCAGGGCAAGGTCAGGTACATTGGATGCAGTAACCTCAGAACTTGGCGACTGGAACGGTCTAGATATATAAGTATGGCAAATAAGTGGACATCCTATATCGCTGTGCAGCAGCAATATTCTTATCTAAGGCCCAAGCCAGGTGTTGATTTCGGTGTTACCGTGAATGTAGACGATGAACTTCTGGATTACCTCAGTGCTAATGAAGATGTAACACTTGTGGCTTACTCACCTCTTTTGAAGGGTATCTATGATGATAAAAAAAAGCGTGAGGCTTATTACAACTGGCAACTGTTTAACAATGATGATGCACAAGTCAGGTTGGAGACTCTGACAAAGATAGCAAAAGAATTGGGCGTTACCAATAATCAGCTTGTTCTGGCTTGGCTTCTTCATCATCGGCCAAGGGTCATTCCTCTTCTCGGAGCCAGTAAATTGGAACAATTTGATCAGAATATAAAAGCACTTGATATCCGTTTGACAGATGAGCAGATTTCCTTATTGAATAATGCTTCTGCGTGAATATTAAATTATTATCTTTTAAATAATCAGCATTTAATATTGAATCATAATAGTAGCTATAAGATTAATAGTATGATAAAGTACGACTATTGACCTTGACTATTTTAATGTCTTTTATAATAATTTTCCCTATATATAAAAATATTGCTATTTGGAGACCTCATTATGAAAAAAGAACCAGCAGGTGATAAAAGTACTGTATATTATATAGAAACAAAGAAAGATTCAAATAAAAGTCTTATAGATAGATTAGCACAGATGATTGATAGATCCTGCCTTTTAGAGAATATTGAGCGTGGTGATAGAGTTGCAGTAAAAATGCATTTCGGGGAAAGAGGCAGCCATGGTTATATAAGAACACCCTTTATAGGGAAAATAGTACAGAAAATAATAGAATATAATGGAATACCTTTTCTTACGGATACCAATACACTTTATACACATAAAAGGCATAATGCGATAGATCATTTAAAAACTGCCGCAATCAACGGCTTTACATATGAGACAGTAGGTGCACCCATCATTATAGCTGATGGACTGACTGGGAATGATTATGAGACCATAAAAGTAAATGGCAAACACTTTAAGAAAATATTTATCGGCAGTTCTGTTTTTTATGCTGACTTTATAATTACAGCCACTCACTTTACCGGCCATCCCTTAGGAGGTTTTGGCGGGTCCATAAAAAACCTTGCTATGGGGTGTGCTTCAATTAAAGGGAAATTTTTACAGCATTCAGAGTTTGTACCTGCGGTTGATGAAAGCCTTTGCAGATTATGCGGGACATGTATTGAGACCTGCGGATTTGGTGCCATTAAAAAGGGCAAAAAAAGCATTTATTTTATAGAAAAAAAATGCACAGGCTGTGGTGAATGCATAGGTGCTTGTAAATATAACGCTATCAGACCTAAGTTCCCCAGAGAGAGCAAGAAATTACAGGAAAAAATGGTTGAATATGTAATGGGGATAACAAACCAAAAAAATAAAAAGATCGTCTATATTAATTTTTTGATTGATATCACTCCAGGATGCGACTGCTATAGTCTATCAAACAGTCCTATTGTACCTGACCTGGGTATCCTTCTTTCAAACGATCCCGTTGCTATAGATAAAGCTTCTGTGGATCTTGTCAATTCAGCACCCTTTAGTCCACTATGGTCTGATACAAATAAGACAAAAAGTGGAGATAAATTTAAAGTAGTTTATAAAAATATAGATTGGAACAGTCAGCTGGACTACGGTCAAAAAATGGGAATTGGAAACAAGGAATACAAGATAATTAGACTTTAATTTTTGAAATTCATCTTATTAAGTAAGCTACAATAATTCCCTTATAACCCTGCAAGGATTTCCTGCTGCAAGTACATTTAAAGGAATATTTTTAGTTACAATACTGCCTGCACCTATAATCGAATTATCTCCAATTTCTACACCTGCAATAATAATCGCACCTGCTCCTATCCAGACACTATCTCCTATCTTAATGGGACGACCGTACTCAAATCCTCTAACCCTTTCATTAAGATCGATTGGATGCGAGGCTGTACATATCTGTACCCCCGGTCCAAGAAAAACATTATCGCCAATCTCTACAGTGTTTACATCAAGTATTACGCAATTATGGTTTGCATAGAAATTTTTACCTATGATTATGTTATAACCATAATCACAGTAGAAATTTGGTTCTATTGTACAATCTTCATCTGTTCTAAACAATTTCTTTAAGATTTCTTTTTTCCTGTTATAATCGGAGGGATCTGTCATATTAAATTTATAACACAATTTTTTTGCATAATCCCTTTCTTTTGTAAGCTCTTCATCAGTTGCCAGGTACAATTTTCCTGACAGCATTTTTTCTTTTTCTGTCATAATCTAACTCTAAATTATTTTATAATCCTGTTCTTTATTAGGTCTCTATACCAGAGTGCGCTGTCCTTTAATATCCTCTCCTGGGTTTTATAATCCAAATAAATAATCCCAAATCTCTTAGAATAGCCGTGTCCCCACTCAAAATTATCCATCAGTGACCATAGGAAATATCCTTTTATATCCGCTCCCTTCTGGTTAAGAACCGCAATCTTTTTCAAATGATTTCTGAGATAATCTATACGTTTACCATCATGTACCTTCCCATCCTTAGACACCTTATCTTTAAACGCAGCACCATTTTCAGTGATATAAATGGGTATACTGGTATATTCCTCCCTCAACCTTAATATAAGTTTATATAGAGCCTCCGGCACTATCTCCCAGTCCATTTCTGTCCTCTCAAAATTCCCATGGGTTTTTTTATATTCTAGTTCTGAATCAGGAGAATATTTTATCAATTCACGTGAATAATAATTTACTCCCAGAAAATCATTTTTAACTGATATTTTCTCCATATCTCCGTCTTTCATAAAATCAAAATCGCCTATTAGTTTCTTAAATACCTCTTTCATATCTTCAGGATAATCAGCCTTAAAAAGCGGTCTAAGAAACCATCTATTATACTGACCATCAAATACTGAAGATGCCTTTTTATCTTCTTCGGAGCCAGATACAGGATACGAGGGGATCAGATTAAGTGCTATTCCGATTTCGCTGTTCTTAAATCTCAATTTTCTAAAATTCCTTACAGCAGAACCATGGGACATTAAAATATGATGTGCGGTTGTAACAGCTTCCTTTAAATCCTTATGGCCTGGTGCATGAATACCTTCGTGATAACCAAAAAAAGAAGCGCAAAGTGGTTCATTATGAGTTATCCATAGTCTTACAGATTCATTAAGCTCTTTAAATAACCTGGACGAATATTCTTCAAACCATTTAACTGAATCTCTATTTAACCACCCACCCATATTATAAGCCCATAACGGCAGATCCCAGTGATAAATGGTAATGACCGGTTTTATATTCCTTTTATTCAACTCATCTATCAGTCTCTTATAAAAATCCATTCCCTTAGGATTGAATCTACCTTTTTCAGGGAAAATCCTAGACCATGAAACCGAAAATCTATATGCCCCAGTTCCTATTTTTTCCATTAATTCTATATCTTCCTTATACCTGTGGTAATGACCACATGCTACATCACCAGTATTTCCTCTATATGTTTTCCCGGGAGTTTTTGAAAAAATATCCCATATAGAAGGAGACCTGCCGTCTTCAGCTATAGCACCCTCAATCTGATAGGATGATGTTGCAGTACCGAAAATAAAGTCTTTTTTAAAATCTTTAGTCATTCTATACCTTTATATTCACTTATGCTTTGGGTCCACTTTTATATATAAAACCTGATGTAAGTAAATGGTAGCTTTTTTTATGACAGATATTACTCTATATATAAAAATTCTATTGACGAATATTTCTATTTCAAATCGGAGGGATATCTGATTTAAGTTCTTTTTAGGCAAACAATAAAACCTTTGTTTTGCAAAGAGTTTAATAGTTACTTACTTATAAACTTCTTCTGTCTCCTTATTAAATAAATATAATTTTTCAATATCTACATGCAGTGTCGCTGTTTCACCGCTCTTATATTCAGATTTAGGATCGACTCTTGCTGTTATAAGTACCCCTTCTATATCAAGATATAAATAGATTTCTGCACCCATTGGCTCCCTGACCTCGATGTTTGCTTTAATGGTATTGCCTTTGTGGATATTTTGTACAAAACTACTATCTTCCAGATCTTCGGGTCTGATTCCCAGTACTATTTCTTTTCCAACAAGATTATTTTTATTTATTATTTTTTTAATCTTTTCAGCCGAATCAAGTTCAAACACATTACTTTTAAAAGTCAATTTTTTAGTTACGGTGACATCTATAAAATTCATTGCAGGACTCCCAATAAAACCTGCTACAAACATATTATCAGGATTATCATAAATCTCCTGAGGCTTGCCAGTTTGCTGTACTATTCCATCCTTTAGAAGTATTATTTTATCTGCCATAGTCATAGCTTCAGTCTGATCATGGGTCACATATATTATAGTGGCATTAAGTCTCTTATGCAGTTTTGCAATCTCAGTTCTCATCTGAACTCTGAGTTTTGCATCCAGGTTGGACAGTGGTTCATCCATTAAAAATACTTTTGGATCTCTTACAATAGCTCTTCCTAAAGCGACTCTCTGTCTCTGTCCTCCGGAAAGCTGCTTGGGTCTTCTTTTAAGTAAGTCCTCTATCTCTAATATTTTTGCTGCCTGCATGACTCTTTCTTTGATTTCATTTTTGGGCGTCTTTCGCAGTTTAAGCCCAAAGGCCATATTATCATATACATTGAAATGAGGATAAAGAGCATAATTTTGAAAAACCATAGCTATGTCTCTGTCCTTGGGGGCGACTCCGTTAACTAATTTGTCACCAATATATATTTCACCTTTAGTTACTTCTTCCAGACCTGCTATCATACGAAGAGTCGTAGTCTTTCCACAGCCGGAAGGTCCTACCAATACCGCAAATTCCTTATCTTCTATTGTATCGCTTAAATTGTTTATAGCGACTACATCCTCAAACTTTTTAGTCAAATTTTTAAGAACAACTTTTGCCATTTATTCTTCTCCCGTATATTAAATAATAATAGACTATTAAATAATAAATTATAAAATAAAAAGAAATTATTTTCTATACCCAGACGCATCTAAGATTTTAATAAAAGCATTTAAAAACTTTATATTAATCTCAGGCTGACCTACAGTAACTCTTATATGACCAGGTAAACCCAAATTCTTCCCCGGCCTTACTATAAATCCTCTTTTTAGCAGCTCCTCCACTACCGTATCGCAATTTTTACCTGCATCAATCAATATAAAGTTCGCATATGATTTAATAAAACCAATTTTATTTCTTAAAAGAATTTTATAAAACCTGTTTTTCTCTTTATATATCTTTTCAACGACTTTTTTTATATATGGTTCATTTTCCAGTGCTGTAACAGCAGCTTTCTGAGCCAGTGAATTTATATTAAAAGGAAGTCTTATTTTATTCAGTATGGAAATAATCGAGCTATCAGATATACCATATCCTATTCTCAACCCGGCAAGCCCGTATATTTTTGAAAATGTCCTTAAAACAACGAGGTTTTTATATCTATTTAAATATCTTAGTGTATCAACTTTCTCACTTTCAAGTACATATTCACTGTAAGCTTCATCTACTACCACAAGTACACCTCCACTGGTATTTTTAATAACATATTCAAACTCTTCCCGGCCGATATTGGAACCTGTCGGATTATGAGGATTGGTCAAAAATAATATTCTTGTCCCTTCGTTTACCGATTTTACCATCCTTTTCACGTCCTGCCTGAATTCTTTTAAAGGTACCTTTATGGCTGATCCGCCGCTCTTTAAAGCAGATTTTTCATAAATCAGAAAAGTAGGATCTGCAATTACAGCATTTTCTTCAGGTCCTATAAAACCGTCACATATCATCTCTATGATCTGATCCGTGCCATTACCCATGACTATGGAATCAGTGCTTATCCCATACTTCTCGCCAAGTTTCTGCTTCACCTGCCTGCATGCGCTGTCGGGATAAAACTTAATATCTCCCAGGCTGCTGCAGATCTCCTTTAAAACTCTGGGATCGGGACCATACAGATTTTCATTAGAGGCTAACTTATAAACGTTCTTTAAATTATATTCCTTTTTTATTTCCTCTATGGTCCTGCCCGGAATGTATTCTGGTATCTGTGAAAGCCATTCTTTAATCTTTATACCCATCTTTTCACCTTATCTTTTTTTAAATCTGACCTTTATAGAATCTCCGTGAGCAAATAATTTTTCAAATCCGGATATAGTCTCAATAAATTCTTTTTCTTTCTTTAACGCATCTTTATCATAAAATGCAGTACTGCTCCTTTTTAAAAAATCATATACCCCTAATGGGGATGCAAATCTTGCATTTCCCCCCGTGGGAATGACATGATTGGTACCTCCTATATAGTCACCAACTGCCACCGGGCAGTACCGGCCTATAAATATTGCTCCCGCATTCTTTATCTTCTTTAAAACTTTTTTGGCATCCCCTGTCATTATTTCCAGGTGTTCCGGAGCTATCATATTACACACTCCGATGAGCCAATCTTGGTTCTTATTGAAAATGATCCTGCAGTTGTTTTTAACCGAACTTAAAATCACTTTCAGGTTCAGCTTACTTCCATATTCACTTTTAAGTATTTCAAGTCGCCTGTATATCTCTTCGACAGCTCTTTTTGCCAAATTTAAACTGGTTGATAATAATATGCTCCTGGAATCCGGGTCATGCTCGGCCTGAGCGATAAGATCGGCAGCAATAAATTCGGGACTGGCAGAATCGTCCGCCAGAATGGTGATATCACTTGGACCTGCAAGACTATCGATTCCAACATCTCCAAACACCTTCTTTTTAGCCACAGTCACATAAATATTCCCCGGACCTACGATCTTATCCACTTTTCTAATACTTTCTGTGCCGTAAGCCAGAACTGCTACTGCCTGTGCCCCTCCTATTTTATAAACCTCTCTGACTTTTAATTTTCCGCACAGATACAGTAAAACCTGATTCAGATTTCCGTCAGACTGAGGTGGCGTACATAGGACGATTTCCCCTACACCTGCTATCAAAGCTGGTATCACAGTCATAAGCACGGAAGAAGGATATATGTATCTACCTCCGGGTATATATATACCCACTCTTTCCAGAGGACGCAAAATCTGTCCCATTTCCTTGCCCTTTTCAGATCTTATGGTCCAGGAACCTGCTTCTCTTTTAAACTGGGCAGTATGATACTTAGTTATATTTTTACAACTTACTTTCAGTGCCTCGACCAGACCGGGAGAACTGCTTTTAACATCTTTAAAGGCAGACTTTATCTCACCATCTTTTACTTTAACATCTTCAATGCTTTCATCTTTAAAGCGGTCAAATTGCCTGCATAGGTCTATTACGGCCCTGTCTCCCCCTGATCTTACTTTATTTATTATTTTACTGACCGTTTTATCTACGGAATCGGGTATCTTTAACATAGGACTTATCAGAGTATCTATTTCTTCATATTTTTCAGGCTTTTCTATTTTTAAAAAATTATAATTCATATAAAAAGACCTTTGATACTTTTAAATGTTTTTATTAATATACCTAAAGAAAATAAAATTAGCAAAATAAAACTAACATTATAGAAAAAATGCAAAAATATTCAAATTCAAAACCGGCAATCCTTCTTCATGTCTGCTGCGGTACCTGTGCACTTTACCCTTATTTTAAGCTAAAAAAAGACTTTGATATTACTTTTTTCTATTATAATCCTAATATATACCCAAAAAAAGAATATATCCGCAGACTTGATGATGTAAGGACGATCTCCAAAAAATATTTCATCCCTCTTATAACCGGAAGATATGAGATAAGAAAATGGTTCAGATTGACTAAAGGACTTAAAGATGAACTGGAAGGTGGTAAAAGATGTGATCTATGTTTCAGAATACGTTTAAATAAAACAGCTGAACTGGCAAAAAAACTGGGAACTGGTTTATTTGGAACAACTCTTACCGTAAGCCCTCATAAAAATCACCATATTATTAACTCTATAGGATCAGAAGTCGCAGCTTCCCTGGGAATCGATTTCTACCAGTCCAATTTTAAGAAAAATGATGGTTTTAAGAAGACTATGGAGATGAGTAAAAAATTGCAGCTTTACAGGCAGAATTACTGCGGTTGCATATACAGCATGAGATAAGAAAAAAGTCTTTTTTATTTATCAGAGTTTTCTTCCAGCTGCTTATTTTCTCTGAACTTTTTTATTACATAATTTGCTATTATAATCGCAGCTATTATAGTGACCAGATTTATTATATACACCACCTTGACCGGCCCCCAATAAGTGCTGTCAATGCGGTAATATTCTATAAATGTCCTGTAAATCGAATATATTCCCAGATACATCGCCAGTATTAATCCATAAGGTATTCTACCCGGTCTATTTTTATAGTACCTGTGCATTAATACAAGAAGACCAAACAATAAAAAATTGCCTATTGACTCATATAAAAATGTGGGATGAAAATATTCATAACTGGCATAATCATAAGGCCTGTTAGCATGTTCTATATAAATCGCCCAGGGAAGACTGGTGGGTCTTCCAAAAGCTTCCTGATTTATAAAGTTACCCCACCTTCCTATTGCCTGCCCCAGTACCAAACCGGGTACATAAATATCAGCCCATAACCAGAAATTAAGTCTTCTTACCCTGCAGAATATAATAAGAGCTATGATCCCTCCTAGTATAGCTCCCTGAATAGCAAGTCCGCCTCTTCTGAATGCAAAAATATAAATCGGATTTTCAAAATAAAAAGACAAATTTGCTGCAATATGAACCAGCCTGGCACCAAGAACCGAAAATACTACTGCTATAAGCGCGAAGTTTAATACCTCTTCCTGCCTCTGGTTTCTATACCTGGCTATAAAATAAGCTACAGTAAAACCTATTACAAGACCTAAAGCTGTTATTATACCGTACCATCTGATCTCCAAACCAAATATACTAAAAGCAACCGGATCTATAGACAAGACATCCTCCTTTAAATCAAATTAGTACTGTCTTTATAGATAAAATTATAAATATCTTAGATTTTAACATAAATCAAAACAAATATTTATTTAAAAATTAAGTTTATTTAAAAAGGGCAGATATCTGGATAAAAAACCTATGACCGTACTCATAGAATCCGTAACAAAGATTATTCCTAAAGCCACCAGAAATATGCCTGAGATTATAGATATTATATTAAGATGCCGGTTTATTTTTTTCAAAAATTTGGAAAAGAAACTTATAAATATGCTGGCAAATATGAATGGTAGTCCAAGCCCGAGTGAAAAGACTGCAAGAAGTATGATACCCTGAAGCAGGGTATCAAGCTGACTGGCCATAAGTAAAATTCCCGACAGGATCATGCCCACACATGGGACCCATCCAAATGAAAAAATCACTCCTATAATAAAAGAGCCCAGATAGCCGGTCTTTAAGGAAGAAGGGGCACTGAATCTTTTTTCAATATTTAAAAAACGGATCTTAAAAAGGCCCGTATACTGAAGTCCGAAGATTATCAGAATGACCCCGCCGATTCTTATAATAATACTGGAATAATTCTGCAGCGCCTGTCCTATTATAGTAGCAGTGGAACCCAGTATTATAAAAACTATGGAAAATCCCAGCACGAAGAGTATGCTGTTTAAAAACAAGTAAAGTCTTTCAGAAATTTTTATATCATCACTTCTGTAGATCGCCCTATTTGACATAAGGCTTATATAAACCGGAACAAGAGGCAAAATGCAGGGAGAGATAAATGCCAGCAGCCCTGCTATAAAAGCAGATAGTAAACCAATCTCTAACATTTACAATACATCTTCTATAATATTTACTAATTGCGCTCTTGACATCATACCGACATTTTTATAAATAATCTGACCTTCCCTATCGATCATATAAGTAGTGGGAATAGCAGTAATATCATATTTACCCATAACACCTGCATCATCAACTAAAATAGTATAGTTTATATCGTATTGCAGAACAAAATTTCTTAAAGTATGTGTATCTTCATTTGATATTCCCAGGAATTGGATATCTTCATTCTTATATTTATCAAATACATCAATAAAATCAGGAATCTCTTGCCTGCAGGGAGGACACCACGTAGCCCAGAAATTAAGTATCACAATCTTGCCTTTATAGTCCGACAGCGATACCTCACTGCCGCTCAGATCCTTAAGCGTAAAGTCAATACTGCTGCTGCCGCTTTTTGGGCTTCCACCTGATAATAACCCGCATCCCATAAATATAGTAAGACTAATAATCATTAAAATAATTATGGCAATTAATAAACATTTTTTCATTTAAGCTGCTTCCCCTTCCGGTTCATATAACTTTTATCCTTTCCAAACTTGTATAATGTTTCCACCGCTCCATCATCTTTCAATATGTCACCCTGCTTGTCCACATTATTAAATACAAAATCACATAAATAATCAACGTACAGCACATCGAAAAAAGAACGTATTACTTTTCTAGGACATTCAAATATATCCTTTAAAGCCGAGCCGGCAGTGCTTATAAAAATGCCTTTTCTCTTTTTGGTGATTATTTTTTTCTTGTGCTCGTATTTTAAAGACCAGAATCTCTGACACCTGTCAATTAAAGCTTTTAGGTAACCTGACACCGTGGTAAAAAAAACAGGAGACGCTACAGCAAAAAAATCTGCTTCCGCTAGTTCCTTATAAATCTGCTGCATATCATCATCTACAATACACTCCCCGGTCCTGGAACAATTATGGCAGCCCCTGCACGGGGATATATTCAAATCACTGACTGCTATTTTTTTGATTATTACATCTGCTCCAGTTTTGCTGCAGGGTTCCGCCGCACCTTCTATAAACCTATCCAGCAGTATACTTGTATTGCCTTTTTTTCTGGGACTGCCGTATATGGCTAATATTTTGAATTCTTTTAGCTTGTTTCCGGGATTGTCATTCATTGATAAGTTCTTATTTTACTAAAAGATAATGATTTGTTAATAATAATTATTCAGAAGCTTGTTAATATCTACATCTGTTATTATATGATCTACCAGCGGTTTCCTCTCTATTTGTTTCAGACCGTCTTCATATGTCGGCTCCTTAACCTGATAAATAATCCCTACAGGTATCTTACCTTCCTCTTTCAGTTCCATATTTATTGCTTCACTCAGATTGCTCCTGTTATAATCCTTCAGTTCATCTACATTGTATATTTTCTCCCTATAGAAATCATAAGTATTTTGCTTATTAAATGTAACACACGGCTGTAGTATATCTATAAAAGAAAATCCTTCATGTTTTATAGCTTTTTTGATTATTTCCATCAGATGTCCGGTAGTACCCGCAAAACCTCTTGCTACATAAGTGGCTCCTGAAACCAGAGCCAGTAAGACCGGGTCAACTGGTTTTTCCAGCACCCCGCCCGGTGTTGATTTGGTTTTAAAACCCCTGTCGCTCGTAGGAGAAGTCTGGCCAGTAGTAAGACCGTAAACTTTATTATTATGCATCAGATAAGTCATATTGATATTTCTCCTGCAGGTATGTATAAAGTGATTTCCTCCAATACCGACTCCGTCTCCGTCTCCTCCCATTATTATTACATTCAGCTTATGATTTGCCAGTTTTGCTCCTGTAGCTACCGGAAGTGCTCTACCATGCAAAGCATGAAATGCATATGTTTTTATAAAATTGGCACCATTACCCGAACATCCGATACCGTAGACTATCAAGATCTCATGGGGCATCAGACCAAGCTCCACAAACGTCTTCTTTAGTGAATTCCAGATTCCGTAATTCCCGCACCCAAGACACCATGTAGGTCTTCTTTCAGTATTGAAATCGCCGGGCTTCAAATTATAATCTTCTTTTGAAGATCTATTTTTATTTTTCTTTGAAGCCATATTTTAATTTACATTTTGAGTTTATATTGAAAATCATATATCTACTCTATTTTTTCAATGCCGCTTATTATTTCTCCGGACAGAAACTGCCTTCCGCTGTACTTTAATATTTTGTTTTTTATTTTATGACCGGTATTCATCATTATTAGTTTTGACAGCTGTGATGTTTTATTATTTTCCACTACTACATTTTTATTACTCTCTTCAATGACTCCTGCAATCGACTCATAATCAAAAGGGTATAAAAAAGTAAAATGGACTAGATTCACTTTCTTCTCCTTCTGATTCAATATACTCATTGCCTCAAGGATGGGCCCTTTACAGGAACCCCAGCTCCAGATAGTGATTTCTGCATCTGCAGGACCATAGATTTTTGGAGGAGGTATTTCTTCGATCAGCTTCTTTATTTTTCTAAACCTTTTATCTACCATAATCTTTCTATTATAGGCGTCTTCTTCTGAATACCCTTTTTCATTATGCTCATCGCTGTTGGCTATATGAATCCCGTTTTCTATCCCTACTATCACTCTCGGAGAGATGCCATCTTCGGTATCGGAATACCTCTTATACTCTCCGGATTTATTTTTGACTGCGGTCAAAAGCTTCCCTCTATCCACAGCTATTTTCTTAAAATCAAACTTTTCATATGAAAAATGGCTCTCAGATAAATACTTGTCCAGCATTATAATAACCGGAATCTGGTATTTATCTGCAAGATTAAATGCTTTTCCTGTAAGATAAAAGCACTCCTCAGGGTCGCCGGGAGCTATCACAACCCTTAAAAATTCACCATGAGATGCATGAACTGCAAACAACATATCCCCCTGCTCGGTCCATGTAGGCAGACCGGTGGCAGGAGCAGGCCTCTGACATAATACAACGACTATAGGGGTCTCGGTTATTGCGGCACTGCTTAACCCTTCATTCATAAGAGAAAAACCGCCTCCCGATGTTGCCACCATCGATCTTGCACCTGCAAAAGAAGCTCCAATTGCCATGTTTATTACTGCTATTTCATCTTCAGCATGCTTGGTGACAATATTATAATCTCCCTCTGCTGATGCAAATGAATGAAGTATGGAAGAAGAAGGAGTCATAGGATAGGCCGCATAAAATTTACACCCTGCTCTTACTGCTCCTAAAAAGACAGCGTCATTGCCGGTAAGAAGCATTTTGCCCACCGGATTTACTATTTCCAGCTCATAAGATGCTGTTTTTATTTTTTGTTTAACATATTTATATCCCAGTTCCGATGATCTTATATTTAAATCAACGATCTCAGTGCCTTTCCTGCTAAAGTTATCCTTAATCACATTTTTCAGTATTTCCATATCATAATTTAACAGGGCAACCGAAGCACCGAGTGAAATATTATTTATCATCACTTTTGGAGCTCCCAGTTCCGAAATTATCTTAGAGAAGGGCACCATTATATAATTGATGTCTTTCCTGGCCCTCTTTATATCTTTAATATCGCAGACATCTTCATCATAAATAATATACCCGCCGTAGGTCGCCTCTTCCTGATGAAGAGTCAAAGTCTCTTGATTTAGCGCGACTAAAATATTTATGTCCTTATCAATTGAAAAAATCTGATTTGAACTTACGCGAACGGTATAAGTATTATGTCCGCCTCTAATAAGGGAAGGATATTCGTTACTGTCAATGACAAAATATCCTTTCTTGGTAAAAATCCTTGAAAAAATAACCCCGGTGGACATTATCCCATAACCAGCTTCCCCGCCGATCTTCCAGGTTAGATTTGAGACCTTCAATTAAGTTCCTTAAATTCCTAAATTGCTGTTAAATATAATGATATTACCCAGCTAACTTATTTGCAACCATTTAAACAATCCTTTTTAAGTCCCCGTTCATCAAAAAAAATCATCAAGTTAAAAGTTTTTTGTCTTTGATTTATAAAATTATCAATTTTTATAGTAAAATTATTACTATTTTAAGATAATAAGCTTAAGTACTTTGTGAAAACAAAAAAACATGCAAAGAAAGACTTTTAAAGAAAATCTTAGAGTACTTTTTAAAGTTCCCGTTATATCATGGGCTCTTTATGATCTTGCCAACACTTCATTTGCAGTCATCATAATCACTATAATTTTCCCGGTATACTTTACCAATGTAATAGTGACCCCCGGGGTATATCCCCAGAATTTCGGAGATCTTATGTGGGGGATCGCCGGCGGTGTTTCTATGATAATCACATCCTTTATGGCACCGGTATTTGGAACAATAGCAGACACTTCAAGATCTAAAAACAAATTTCTGACTGCTCTTACTCTGGCCTGTATCTTTTTTAGTTCACTGCTTTTTTTTCTAAAAAGCGGTATGGTCGCGCAGGCCGTGATCCTGTTTATAATAGCCAATGTACTTTATCAGACTTCAATGATGTTCTATAATTCATTTCTGCCCCAGCTATCTTCTAAAGAGAACACGGGTATGATCTCCGGCTTCGGCTTTTCAGTAGGATATCTGGGAGGACTTTTGATTTTAATCCTTATCTACCCCTTAGTAAGAGGAGGATTAGAACCATCAAATCTTCTAAATATTAGAATCACCATTATTGTAACCTGCCTATTCTTCCTGGTTTTTTCGATTCCATCCTTTATATTACTTAAGGACTCTCCTGCAATAAAAATCGTAAGCATAAAAAAATCCTATATCTCATATGGATTTAAAAAATTAGCACGCACTATTAAAAATATAAAAAAACACAAAAACCTTATGAAATTCTTAATTGCATATTTTCTTTTCAGCAATGCTTTCTCTATACTGGCTTTTTATGTAGCCATATATGCTAAGAACACTTTAAATCTTGGGTTGCTTGAGATAACCACCCTTTTTATACTGGGAAATATACCTGCAATTATAAGTTCTATCTTCTTCGGCTGGCTGACAGACAAAATAGGACCAAAAAAGACCATTACCATAACTTTGATCTTATGGATCTTAATAATACTGATGGTGACATTTTTTGACATAAAAGCAGTATTCTACACAGGTTACATATTAGCTGCTATATGCACGGGTTCGACCCTAATAGCAAGCAGGAGCCTTATGACTTTTCTTATACCTATGGACAGTGAGGCTGAATTTTTTGGTTTTTATGCCATTAGCGGCAAGATGTCCGCAATAATAGGGCCTATTGCTTTTGGGGTAATTTCCTATTTCACAAAAAGCCAGAAGTTAGCACTGCTCAGTACACTTTTTTTCCTCATAGGCGGGTTTATAATCATGCAGTTCGTAAAAGCAGATGCCTATAGACCTAAGAATCTCTGATGCTAAATCTTCTTTTCCCAGCTGAGGTAAGATCCGTTTAAAAGTCTTACATCCTTATTTTCAAGTCTATATCTCATCATCTATTCAACGATAATATTCTGAGCCTCAGTGAATTACTTACAACAGAAATACTGCTGAAAGCCATCGCTGCTGCTGCATATATGGGATTGATCAAAATCCCGAATGCAGGATACAGGGCTCCTGCTGCAATTGGAATCAGTATGGTATTGTAAAAAAACGCCCAGAAAAGATTCTGTCTTATAACCCTCATTGTATTTCTGGAAAGCAGTATGGAATCCAGTACTCCTCTGATATCACCGCTTATCAAAGTAATTGAACTTGATTCAATAGCTACATCTGTCCCGGTACCGATTGCCATACCTATATCAGCCTGAGCCAGGGCAGGAGCATCATTTATACCGTCTCCGACCATTGCAACAACTTTACCCTCTGACTGGATCCTTTTTATCTCCCGGGCTTTGTTTTCAGGAAGTACTTCGGATAATACTCTTTGGATACCTAATTTATTTGCAACTGCAGCTGCCGTATTTTTATTGTCCCCTGTGATCATTATTACTTCCAGTCCCAGACCTTTCAGCTTACCAATATATTTCTTTGAATCCTTTTTCAGGCCGTCGGCAACCGCTATTATTCCTGCAGCCCTGTTATCCACAGCAATAAATACAGGAGTCTTTCCCTCAATGGAAATATTCCTAGCTTTTGCCTCCAGACCTTCCAGGGACACATTATTTTCCATCATCAATGACTGATTTCCTTTATATATCCTTCTTTTTTCGATCTCAGCATAAATGCCCTTTCCGGCAATAGACTTAAAGTTTTTCGGTTCTATTAATTTAAGCCTATTTTTTTCGGCTTTCCTGACCATTGCCTTTCCTATTGGGTGTTCGGAATGAAGTTCGGAACTTGCAGCAATCTTAAGCAGTTCCTGCTCTGAACTTATTATGCTGTTCTCTTTTAATATAATATCCGTTACTGCGGGCTCTCCCCTGGTAAGTGTGCCGGTCTTATCAAATACCACTGTGTTCAATTTATGGGCAAGCTCCAGGCTTGCAGCATCTTTTATCAATATTCCTTTTTCGGCTCCCTTTCCGGTTCCCACAGCTATAGCGGTAGGTGTTGCGAGCCCCAGGGCACAGGGGCAGGCTATTATTAAAACCGATATAAAATTGACCAGGGCAAAAGTCACAGAAGGCTCAGGTCCCCATATCAGCCAGACAATAAAAGTGATCACTGCCGCTGCTATTACCGACGGGACGAAGTAACTGGCCACAATATCTGCAAGTCTCTGGATCGGAGCCTTGGAACCCTGAGCTTCTTCAACAAGTTTTATTATCTGACTCAGCACAGTATCTTTTCCTACCCTGGTGGCTTTAAATTTAAACGCTCCTGAGGTATTAAGAGTAGCTCCTATGACCTCATCGCCTTTTTCCTTATCGACCGGTATTGATTCCCCGGTTACCATTGATTCATCTACAGCAGATCCGCCCTGAATTATAATGCCGTCGACAGGGATTTTCTCCCCGGGCCTTACCAGTATGATATCTCCTATTTTGACTTCATCTATACTGATTTCCTTTTCTCTGCCGTTTACTATTACCGCTGCAGTCTTTGCCTGCAGTTTTATAAGCTTTTTTATGGCATCCGAAGCCTTGCTTTTTGCCTTTGCTTCAAAAAATCTTCCCAGAAGTATCAGGACAATGATCATTGCTGCTGTATCAAAGTATATATGAGGTTCAATTCCGGAGTTTTTTAAAAAATCTATAAAGAAAGTAACAAAGGTGCTGTAAATAAAAGCAGCCAGTGTCCCCACTGCTACAAGCGTATTCATATCCGCAGTCCTGTATTTAAAAACCACGACCAGTCCTCTGTAGAATTGAGAACCTACCCATATCTGTACCGGACAGGCCAGAATAAAGATTATTATATACCTGATTTTATCCGAAAGTTCGGAAAGCCCCGGGATCAAATTCATTGAAGACAGCATTATTACTACTGTGAGAACAGCTCCTACCAGTAGTTTCTGAAAAAGCTTTCTCTGCCTCTTCTTCTCTACAAGTTCCTTTTTCTCCTCCAGGGTGAGTTTGATTTCTCTATCCATTACTCCCTTTTATAGGCAGAGATAAGCCATATGTTCATTTTAGACAATTAGCTCATATCCTATTTTTTTGATTATCTTTTGCAATTCATCCAGTTCTATTTTGTCCCGGTCATATTCAATAGTCACCTTTTCTGTAGCAAAATTTACAACAGCGCTGGTAACTCCAGTGGTTTTACTTAGTACTGTTTCTATTTTTCTGACACATGAAGCACATGTTATTCCCAGGACTGGATAAGTTTCCTTTACTACTGCCATCTTATTACCCTTTAGATTGATGATTATAATAATCTACACCTGATATACAGATGTAAACCATATTATATACTAAGCCATTAAAATATAAATCAAATGGATAATCTTCGGGAAAGATAAACTGCATCATACTCTGATATGATCCCCAATTGATCCGTAGTTATAAAAAACATAAATACGGAACCTTTTAAAAATTTTATTTTAAGTCCACTAAAAACTTATTTACTTATATCTTTTTGCTCGGCCACTACTTTCTTTATGAATTCTATTTCCTTATCAGTAAGGTCTTTGACCTTTTTGTAGCTTTCGATGACATTATTTAAGACTTCGTTATACTTTTCTTTGGTGATATTCCTGATCCTTTTTGCTTTCTCTTCTACTTTATTTGCTACATCTTTAGTTATTCTTTTTATATCTGTCCTCAACTCTTCTCCAGTCTTAGGGGTCAGAAATAAGGCCGTAAGCGCACCAGCTACAAATCCGAGAGTCAACCCTATAAACAGGCCTTTT
>Ga0307430_1000040_pt1 | contig 109359 bp, 93 predicted proteins | sample SalMarWE160130MG_FD_202159 | JGI IMG/M metagenome (GOLD analysis project Ga0307430, IMG submission 202159) | Salt marsh sediment microbial communities from the Plum Island Ecosystem LTER, Massachusetts, United States - WE1603-130 | ecosystem: Environmental > Aquatic > Marine > Intertidal zone >... | reverse complement strand
TCCAGGTAAGGAGAGCGGATGCCGGGGCGGTGCTCCTTCCGATGGGCGGTCAGCGGGACGAAGGAGACGGCATAGGGCCGCTCAGGGTCGTCCTCCTCTCCCAGGATGGGAGCCAGGAGGTCGTTGACGAGGGCAACCAGGGGAGCGTGGGCACGGAAGGTGCGATCGAGGGGGACGTGCCGCCCCCCCATGGCAACGATGTCGGCCTGGACGCGGCGGAATACAGTCACGTCCGCCCCGCGAAACTTGTAAATGGACTGCTTGCTGTCGCCGACGACGAAGATGGAAGCAGGGCGCGTGTCGCGTGTTGCGTGTTGCGTGGAGCCACTGAGGGCGTAGAGGATGCGCTGCTGGCGGCTGTTGGTGTCCTGGAACTCGTCCATCAGGACGGCGTGAACCTCGGATTGCCACCGGGCGCGTACCTCGCCGTTTTGGACGAGGAGAGCCAATGCCCCGGCCTCCAGGTCGTCGAAGTCGAGGGCACGCCGCTCGTCCTTGAGGCGGCCGTACTCCGCCAGGGCGCGGTCGAAGAGGCGATGCAGACAGGGGAGGGCATCGGCGCTCCGCTCGTCCAAGGTCCAGGAAAGCGGCCTCTTCTTGTCCACCAGGGGAACGAGCACGGCGTCGAAGTAGGTGCGGAGGCCCTTCATCGCCTCCCTCGCCGCTGCCAGGTCGTCGGCATCCCAGTTATCCTTCCTCCCTCTGGTGGAGATGGCAGCGCGCAGGGCCGTGAGGATGCCGAGCAGAGCATCCCACTCGCAGGCCTCCAGCGCAGCGCGGGCCTCGATCCAATGGGCCAGGACTGCGCTGCGGGCGGTCTCCAGTTTGTCGTCGGGCCGGCGGGCCTGGAGACGGGCTAACTCGTCCAGCGAGGCAGTCCAGGCCGGATTCTCCAGCCGCTTGTGGAACCAGGCCGCCAGCGCATCGGACCAGCGGGCCAGGGGGACGCCAGCGAGAACGTCGAAGGCGGCGACGGCGTCCAACCGTTTCTCCACCAGGGTGGCGAGGGCCTGGCGCAATTGGTACTCGGTCAAACGTTCGAACAGGGAGACCACTTCGGGGGCTGTGACAGCCCAGGCCAGAGCGGCATCAACGGCGCGGGCCTTTAGCAGGGCGGCCTGGTTCTCGTCCAGGACGTCAAAGTCGGGGTCTATCTGAGCCTCGGCGGGATGGGCGCGGAGAATCTCGGCGCAGAGGGCGTGGACGGTGCCGATGCGGGCGCCGTCCAAGGCGGCGAAGGCTTCCTCCCAGCGGGCCTGCTCCGCCGGGTCATCGCACCGCCCAAGCCAGACCTCGATGGCGGTGCGGATGCGGGCGCGCATCTCGCGGGCCGCTTTGTCGGTGAAAGTGATGGCGACGATAGAGCGGAGGGGGAGGCCGGATTCCAGCAGGGCCAGGTAGCGACCGACCAGAGTGCGGGTCTTGCCGGAGCCAGCGCCAGCGGTGACGACGAGGGCGCGGCCATGGTCTTCGATGGCAGCCCGCTGGGCGGAGGTGTACTCTTCCAGAGAAGTGATGGAGACCGTCACTGTCCTAGAAACGCCTGCAGGAGCCCAACGTGCTGGACGGCCAGGTCGTAGAGCACAAGCTGGTCGGCATACGAGCGGAATAATAGCTGGTCTCCTGCTTCACGGAACGGCAACTTTCGGGCCTCGGTCTCGAACTTGCGGGCTCTGCTGGATGCGCGATCCCGCCAATCTGCGTGAGTGCATCCTGGACAACTTCCTGCCACATCATATCGCGTGAGTCACTCATTGGTCATCTCCCGAATAATGAGGCTAGGAGATTGCCCGCTCATGTACCTTCTGTTCGGCTGCTGGCGTTTCCTCAAGCGGGACAATCCGCACCTCCAGGCGGCCCCCCAATACCTCCACTACGCGCCGCAGAAAGGAGAGTTTCGGCTCGGTCTTCCCGCTTTCCAGCCGGGCAATGCTGGGTTGTTTGGTGCCCACCAGTTCGGCTAACTGCTCCTGGGTCAACCCGCGCAGGATGCGCAATCGCGCCACCTGGTAGGCCGGTTCCAGTTCCTCGGCGGCAGCCCGAAATTTCGGGTCTTGCATCTGCTCGGCTTCCCACTCCTCAAACCGGATGTTGGTACTTGTGCTCATTTCTCTCCCTCCAGAAACTCGGCCAGCCGTCGCTCGGCAGCCGCGATCTCCTGCCCAGGGGTCTTCCGTGACTTCTTGCGGAAGGCGTGCAGGACGATAAACCGCCGCCCTGTGTGAGCGAAGTAAAATAGCCGGATCGCCCCTGGACGCAATTCCCAAAGTTTACCGTGTCCTGATACAGGCCGGGCGTAAGGCATCCCCAGCAGTATTCCAAACTCGCCCAGCAGTCGCAGATAATTGCGGACCTTTGCCCGATCCCGCACCGGTAGCCCGTTGATGAACTCAATGACCGGGTTCTTGCCTCGTGCGCCGGTGTAGAACTCGACTACCACCTTGACTGTTGTGTGGCCATCGTCGTGCTCCTATTATAACCCCAACGTTATACAAGTCAAGTGTCCTGCCGTGCTATGTTTCCTCACCACCCCCTCGGCCTGTACCGCCAGCAGAACCCGGCGGCGGGGCAGTGGTCGGGGCAGCCACCATCGGGCGGGGTAGGGGCGAACCGCCCCTGCCGCACGGCGGCGACGTAGGCTCTCACGTAGCCGATTGCCACCTTGATTGCCCCCTCTATGCCCCCCTCGTACCGCTCCAGGCGCAGAGTACTGGGGCTGGAGGAGCCGATGTGCCAGTAGAAGCCAGCGGCGACGGGCCCCAGGTTAAGCGCGTCCCGCACCGCCAGGGCGTAGAGGGGCAGTTGCAACCGTGTGCCCTCTTTCAGTTCGCGGGTAGAGATGCGGGAGGCACCGGCCTTGTAGTCTACCACCCGCAGGGAGCCGATAGGGGCACGATCCACGCGGTCAATGTAGCCCCGAATCTGGATACTGGATGCTGGTTGCTCGTTGCTGGTTGCTGGCGGCCGGAGGGTCAGCGGGGGATGGCCGCGGAGACCAAAGGGGAGTTCCTGAGCGTAAGGCTCGTACTCTTCGCGGGCCTCCTCCAATGCGACGACAGTCTCCTCCAACACCGCCAGGAACTCCCGTTGTTGCTGCTTCCACAGCGCGGTGGGCCGGAAGCCATACTCGTCGGGGGCGGCCTGGAAGACTTCTTGCGCCACATCCGGCAGGATGGAGAGGGGATCAGAGGGAGCCTGGCAGTAGACCTCCTCCAGGACACGGTGGTAGACGGAACCCAGAATGAGCCGGTCGAACCCCTCCTGAGGCAGGGCGCGTGGCTCCAGGCGCAGGACGTGGGCCACGTAGAAGTGCAGGGGGCACTTGGCGTAGGTCTCCAACCGGCTGCTAGACCAGACGTGGTTGGGACCATAGCGGACCGCCAGGACGGGGGCCAGCGGGCTCAGGTCCCCCTCGTAGTGGCCAGTCGGCGGGCGAGCCAACCGCGCCCGCACGACCTCTGCGCCGGAGAGAGCGGCCCGCCACCCTTGGCTGATGGGGCCATTGTCCTCGTCCGGGACAGGAGAGACACCGGCGTGGGCCGCCGCCGCGACGAACTCCTGCGGCGAGGCGGCCTCGTCCGGCGACATCTCTTCCGGGCGGACGCGCCGGAGAGGGGCGTCCACCAGCAGCCGCAGGTGGCGCCAGTAGGGAGAGGGCTCCCATCCTTGCCCATCGTCGGCCAGGTAGGGACGGCACAGCAGCAGCCGCTCCTGGGCACAGGTGATAGCCTCGTAGAACAGGGTGACCTCTTCGCCGCGCAGGCGGGGCTCCAGGGACAATCCCCGCTCCCGCAAGAGTGCCCGGTCGCTCTCCCGCAGCAAGGGGTCCTCCCGCTCGGTGGCGGGGAACTCTCCCTCGGAGAGGCCCAGGAGAGCGACAGCGCGAAAGGAGATACCGCGGGCGTGGAGCACCGGCGCGACCAGGATGCCGCCTTCCCCGACAGGCGGGAGGGTGTAAGCAGCCGCCTCGACTGCGCCGAGAAGTTCAGCGAAGAAGCGGGGATAGGAGGACCCCTCCCCCACCCCCTCCCCGAAGCGGGGAGGGGAGTCCCCCCCTTCCCTCCCAGGGAAGGGGGGCGGGGGGTTAGGCGAACTCAGCTCCCCCACCCCCTCCCCGAAGCGGGGAGGGGAGTCCCCCCCTTCCCTCCCAGGGAAGGGGGGCGGGGGGTTAGCTGAACTCACCTCCCCCACCCCCTCCCCGAAGCGGGGAGGGGAGTCCCCCCCTTCCCTCCCAGGGAAGGGGGGCAGGGGGTTAGCTGAACTCACCTCCCCCACCCCCTCCCCGCTTCGGGGGGGAGAGTCTCCCCCTTCCCTCCCAGGGAAGGGGGGCGGGGGGTTAGCTGAACTCACCTCCCCCACCCCCTCCCCACCTCGGGGAGGGGAGTCTCCCCCTTCCCTCCCAGGGAAGGGGGGCAGGAGGTTAGCTGAACTCACCTCCCCCACCCCCTCCCCGCTTCGGGGGGGAGAGTCTCCCCCTTCCCTCCCAGGGAAGGGGGGCAGGGGGTTAGGTGAACTCAGGAGGGACTCGGCCAACACCAGGCCGCGCAGGACATCCTTGAAGGCTCGCAGGGCGGCGACGTCCCGCCGGGCGAAGGAGTGGCCGCCGGGCTCCCCTCCGGCCTCCCGTGCCCGGACGACGATGCGGAGAGAGTCTGCATCTCCAGGAGCCGCATAAGGGTGCACCAATTCAGGGTCATCGCCGATGAGGCTCTCCACCCAGGCGACGTAATCGCGGACAGCGGCCTGGGGCGGCGGGGTAAGGCGGGCGACGAAGCGATCGAAGGTCCAGCGGAGGGCTGCGGCTTCCTTGCCTGTAGGGAGGCCAGAAGGGGCAACGTCCTCCTCCTCCCCGGCCGCCCCCGCCCCTTCGGCTGCGCTCAGGGCAAGCTCCGGCGCGGCCTGCACCAGCCGGTCAAGGGCCTCACGCCACTGATCCAGCCCCTGGATGACCAGTCCTGCCCGGGCGGCGACATCCAGCCGGGCTGCTACCCCCACCCCCAACCCCTCCCCCACGAGGGGAGGGGAGCCTTCCGCCTCCTCGAGGATGGCCGACCAGTCGAAATAGGGGCTGGCGAGGGCCTCGATCACCGGGCGGCGGGGCCAGTCCAAGACAGGGAGCGAGAGCAGCGAGAGAAGCGCGGCAACGGCAGGATTGCTCAGCAGGTCAGCGCCAACCGCCAGGCGGAGGGGCAGCCCGAACTCGGCCGCCGTCTCCTCCATGAAGTGGCGGTAAGCACCCAGGTCGCGGGCCAGGAGGACGACTTCGTGAGGGGACATCCCGTCCTGGACGATGCGGGCCTTGAGCCAGCGCAGGGCGATACGCACTTCCTGGCGGCGGTCCTGCACCTCGACGAACTCTACAACATCGTTGGCAGGAAGCGGAGTAGAACTGGGTTCAAAGAGACTTGTTTCTAGATGGACAAGGGGAGGGGAGGACAAGGAGACAGGGAGAGGGGCTGGCTCAACGTCAAGAGCCTCGGTGATGGCGGATAGGGCGCGGGCGAAACGGCGGTGGGCAGTGCGGTAGGGACGATCGAGGTCACCGGTGAGGGTGATGAGGGTCTCGGCGGCCCGGCCAGCCAGCAGCCGCAGCACCTCCAGTTGAGTGGGGTTGAACTCATCAAAGCCATCCACGACCAGGAGCGATAGGTCGGCATAGAGGGCAGGGGCGCGCTCCAGGGCCAGCGCGGCCAGCCAGCCCTGCCCTTCGGCGTCGGTCCAGCCGCTAGTCACCAGCCAGCCCTGATAGGCGGCGTAGACGGCGGCCAGTTCGGACAGGCGAGGGGGCTGATCGGCAACGGCGGCGGTGAAGGCATCGCGGTGGGCGCGGGCACGCTTCAGTTCCTGGATGAGGACGCGCAGAGCGCGGATGAAGCCGGGCTTGTCGCGCAGGGGAGCATAGTGGCGCAGATAGCCCTCGTCGCAGAACCGGTCCACGATGATTCGTAGGAGCCGGTGCTGGACGGCATCGTCAAGGCGAGGGGCGAGGGTACCGGCGCGGGCCAGTACTTCGGCGTAGAGGCGGTAGAAAGTGCCGACTTCGACGCCGAGGACTCCGCCAGCGCGAGCCAGGCGGCGACGGAAGGCGGCCACCTGGAGGAAGTTGGGCAAGACAACCCAGACTGGGACAAGGGGGGCGGAGGCATGCAGTTGGCGGATACAGGCGATGGTGTGGGCGGTTTTGCCGCCTCCAGCGGGGGCGAGAAAAAATAGCATTTGCTTTCTCATTTCAAAACTCTTATTGAAGATCGAACTGGGTTCCTAGTGTATGAAGTCGAGTGTCCTCCTAGCCCAGGCAGAAAGCTCGCCGTCGTCAATCGGTTCTGAATCTGCGTTAGGGTTGTGGTCATGATGGTATTTTGACGAGTAATCATTGATGTCGGAAAGCTCCTCTAGTTGTGGCTTGAAAGAATACAAAGCGTCACCTTCTTTTGCTTCGCTAAGTTTTTCTATGAAGTTCCCCAACCACTCGCTTGCTTTAAACTCCTCTGGGAATCGTACTCGCAAGTAGCCTTCAAGTAGTGGTCTGATGCAACGCGCGACAGATCGCGTATGCCTATCATTCTCTGGCCCTTCTTCTAAGTACTCGGATATGGCGGAGTAGTTTTTGAAGTATTCACCTTGGGTTTTTTCTACTATATCCAAGTTTTCGATAACGCTGTAGTTGCCCTTTCTCTTAATCCAAAGCGTTTTGGGCGGCGTTATCTTTTTGGCACTATCCCAAACTTGTCGAGCTAAATGCGCACTATGTGTCAACACAATTACCTGTTTGCAGTGCCTACTAAGCCGGGTAATCTGGCAACAAGTGTAGCTTCTACGTTGAGCATCCAAACTCGACGCGGGATCATCAATCACTACTATCTTTTTCTCTAAATTTGAGTCCTGTTTCAGCCTGGCAATGAAGAACGAAAAAGCTAAAGCGCTCTTGTCTCCTGAGCTAAGGGTATTCTTGAAGCTGGGTTCGTCAACTGGTGTATCCGCACCCCCGAGATCAACGGACTCACCGTCAATCTGTAGGCAATAATCAGTTCTCGGTTTTCCTCCCAAGTAATTTCTACCCAGCTCAATGATTCTGAACCCAGCCCCACATCCGCAAAGATGCTCGTTGAGAGATGGTCCGTAGGCTTCAATAATTCCATCAGCGTATTTGTCCAGGTCGACCTTAGCTTGCTGCTTGGCATTTTCCAAAGTCCTCTTCTCTTTGCATAGCTTCTGGTACTCTTGACAGAGTTTACTCATCTCAGGCCTATGCCTTACCCACCGCATCTTGAGGCTTTCGAGCTCCTCCCGAGCCTGCACGAGATTACCTGCTTCGGTTTCTTTTTTCTTGCTTTCAATGAGTTCATTGGCCTTGTCGAGAGTCTGGTTGTAATCATCTACCGCTGCTTTTGAGCGGGAATTGTAAGTTTCAATTGCAGCTTCCAAGGCCCCGTCTGGTTCCACCTTCTCGAGGGGGGCTGCCGCTTTCTGCTCTAGCGTCCTCGCCAAGCTCCTGCGAAGATTTTGCCAAGGTTGCTGAATTATCGTCTCGAACTCAATTTCTGGATACTGAGCATCTACTTGGCCTTTCCAGAACTCGATCAACTCATCGTTAGAAGCGATCTCTCCTTGCACGGCGAGAATTTCGTCTTCAGACAAGAGTTGACGTATACGCTTAGAGAACTTATCAATCTCTTTCTTGAAGTCTTGATATGCTACATCAAAGTAGGCTTGATAGGCCTCTACGAGCTCGTTGCCTGCAAGTGATTGTCCGCAGAATGGACAATTGTTATCCTCTATGTAGTCAAGCCCTGACTCAATCCAACTCTCTCCATTCTCGTCCATGCAATGTGCTATGTGCTCTTGGACGCGTTGTGCAGCCTCTCCGGAGACACTCGCGACACTCGCAGCAAGTAGCTCTTTGAACTCTGTCAAGGGAATTGCTGGCAAAGATATCCGTTTAAGTGCACTTTTCGCTGCAATCTCCCCGGCAGTTTCGAGGGTTTCAATTTCCCTCTTCCTTGCTGCGATAGCGCCCTTGGGCGGAGGTTGGAGCTCCACGAAATCAGAAACTTCAATAGAACCTGAGGTATACTTTCTGAGTTCATTCTCTTTTTCTCTTATTTCGTTCGCTTTTGCTCTATTTTCCTCGTCAAGTCTGTCCACTTTTTGAGCTAATTTGACTCCTTGGGCTCCTATAACGAAACGATATAGATTTATTTTGTGGTCATGACCTACCTGACTACCTGAGTACACGTTTCCAGCAATGAAGGCCTCGTCGAAGACTTCCAGACCCGTTATGTCAGTGTTCCACTTACCATTTTGGAAGGATACAATCGAGTTATCAAGCAGCAATTTCACTCTTGGCTCACCTGAGGTGCCAAGTGTACATCGTCCCTCAATGAGAGAGCCTTCTCCCAGTTTTAGGGAGCGAAGTATGGCCGCCAACGTGGTTTTCCCTCGGCCATTGTCGGCGTAAATGATATTGAGTTTCCGAAGTTCAACATCGCCTTGACATTGATAATCAGCGAATTTACCAACATTTTTTATGGATATGATTTTCCTAAGCATTAGCTTGCCCCTCCAATCTTTGACTGTTGATATTTATAAGTTGACAACACAGTCAGCGATTGCGTCGTAGACATTGTGGCATGTGAAAAATAGAATCTGATGGTCCTGAGCGATCTCTTTGCACAGTTCCATTGCCTGCTCTCGTCTCTCTGGGTCGAATTTCACAAAGGGATCATCCAGTAGCAAGGGAGGCTTTGTATCGCGGTAGAGGAGATCCAGCAGGGCCAGCCGGGCCGCCAGGTAGAGTTGGTCCACGGTGCCTCGACTCAACTCGCCACTGTCTGGCGTAACCCAGTCTCCTTTCTCCTGGCTGAACACCTGTAGATTCAAGTCATCACCGGCTTTCACTGTGTCATAGCGTCCCTGCGTGATGCGGCTAAGGTAGGCACCGATCCTGGGCTCCAGTTCATCGCGGGCCGAGCGCATAGTCTGCTCTTTGGCCTGCTCCATTGCGTCGCACGTTAGTCGATAGACGTCCAAGCACTCTTCCAGATGAGCCAAGGACCGCCCGACTGCGGCCTTTTGCTCCTCCAGACGGTGAACGTCCTCAATGGTGTAAGTCGCATCATCGCGCCGCATCTGGTACTTGATCTGTTCCTGCTCTTTCTTGACCAGTTCCTCTTCCTGGCGCTTGATATATTGCTTAAGTTCCTGATACTGAATAGGCGTCACATCGGCCGCTTTTCGCATCTCCAGCTCCCCCAGGGCCTCCTCCGCATCACGGCGGTGACGTGAAGCAGTCTTGCGCTCTTCAGTCAATGCCTCCAGCGTCTGATCTCCCAGCAACGCGTCACGCCGGGTCTGAGCATTCTCTCGCTGGTTCAAGAGCTTTCTATACTCGGAAAGCCTCCGTGAGAATTCATCCCAGGTTGCGCATCCGAAAGGAGCCAACCCTTCGGCCAAGTGCGTCGTCACCTGCTGGAGCTCGTCCTGACTCTTCGCCAGGTCCGCTTCACGGGCAGCGATTTGGGAACTGAGGTCAAGTGGGCGTGGCCGGCTCAGGACAACCACAAGCCAGATCAGACCACCAATACCTATCAGCAGCCCGAGCAGGCCGACCAGGATACCAGTAGCCGGTGAACGTGCCACGCCAATCACAATGCCTATCAGAAGTAACACGAATCCAGTCCCGGCTCCAATGAGGGGGGCAATTGGCAGGCCTGGCCCCGTCCGGGTCTCGGTGGGCTGCCTGGCTTTGAGTTGCTTCAGTTCAGCCGACCGTCGCTCGATTTCTTCTCGCAACACCTCAACTCGCTGGTGCAGGTTCGCCAGTTGCTGTTCGACTTCGGAGTCGACGGCATCAAATCCCGGATACGCCCTTAGAGCCTCATTTGCCTGTTCTATCTGTTCCTGCGCCTCCTCGATCTGCTCAATCTTGGCTTCAAGTTCCGCTTCTTTGGCTTGCCAGGCATCTCGCTGTTCTACCCACTCAAGGCGCCTATCGCACAAATCCCTGAGGGACCGCATGGGAGCCAATGCTTCTTCTATCTCCCCGATTCGGGCCTCAAGGGCGATCAACTGCTCCTTGGCTTGTTCGCCCCGCTCCATCTGTGGGCGGATTTCGGACAACCGCTTCTCTAGATCAGCGATCTCATCTTGCTTCACCTTGATCGGGCCGGGGTTCCTCGGCGCATGGGTCCGCCAACCTCGCTCTATCTCAGCGATCTTGGCATCGAGGTCTTTGAGAACAGCCGAGACTGTTGCTTCATCTGCGCCGCCGCCAGTGACGATGCTCTGCAGTTGGTCGCCTATCTCCCGCCGGCCGGCCGAAATCTCGTCAACGGCATCCTGCTCCACGCACACGGTGCTCTGGAGCAACTTCAACGAGCCATAACCCAGTATTTCGCTGATGACCTGCTGGACCGAGTCAATGTCCTCTTCACGGTCACCTGTCTGCAAATTGGTCAGGCAGACACGCTGGGCATCCCAGTCCTTCTTCAGACGATAGGGAGTTCCACTCTCGTCTGTGAAGTCCAACGTGATGCTGAAAGGCCTGTTCCCACCCCACGAGACGCGATCATCCACACGCTTGACTCGTTCCAGAGTTGTGTGGCGGGGGTTCCCCAGCAGTGCAAAGAGGATTGCTTCCTGTAGGGTGGTCTTGCCTGCTTCGTTAGGCCCCTTGATGAGGTTCAATCCTGGCTGGAATGTGTACTCCTGTTGATCGAGCCGCCGAAAACGTTCTAAAGCGATACGTTGTAGAAGCATCACAGCACCCTCCTGCCTTGTAGCAAGGCCACACCCACCTGGAGCGCTTGTTCAGCCCGCCGACGTTGTGTGTCATCGGCGGCATCTTCTATTTGCGCTTGCATCAGGCGAACGAACTTGCCTACTACCAACTCTTCAGGAAAGTCATCTGGAGATATGGTAGCTAGTTGCGGGTGGGACCGGTCGGAGCACTCGATGTGGTAGAAATAGGAGGCAAGCCCCTGCTCCAGTTTCTCCATATCCAGCACTGTACCCAGTTCCACAAGTCCAGAAAGCGCGACCTTCAGCATCAGATTAGGATCGGCTCGAGCCTGAATCTCTTCTACTATCCGGGTCACCGGTTTCCCAGATACGTCAACTGACATCTCATCGGTCGAGATGGTTCCCACCCGTTCCGGGTGGACCCGCACGCCGTTTTCGTCCATCTCGATGCAGGCTACATAGCCCGCCCCTTTTTGATTCACTGCGGTTGGTTCAGGAGCGCCTGAGTAGAAGGCCTTTACCCCACCCTGTGAATGATCTGCGAAGGCGTGCCAGTCACCCATCGCCACGTAGTCCATGCCGCTGGCACTGATTTCCTCGGGTCGGATCGGCCGGGGTGGATCAGCGATATCCAGCCGAACCAGATTGCCGTGTGCCAGCGCAACGTGCCAACGCATTGTCCCCGATCTAGTCAAGCCGCGTAGTGGGCTGAGCCGGGATTGCTTGGACAGGATTGCGTTACCGTAGACAGCCACGTCGAGATTGGCGAATTCCCGGACGGTGGGTTGCTCGGTGAAGATGACCACGTTGTCTGGGAAACATGCCTTGTGATATACCGAGGTGTCATCGTAGCAGTCATGATTGCCAGGCAAGATGCAAACGGGGATGTTTAGCCGGCCGAGTTGGGAGGCGACGAAATCTATGGTGTCCTGACGAGGGCGATTGTCATTGAAGAGGTCGCCAGCGATCAACAACAGGTCAAATTCGGCTTGAACCGCCATGTCCACAATGCGCTGGAACGTCTCGCGTAGCTGCTGGCGGTGCTGTTGTCCCTTGTCACCCAGGAAGTGAAACGGGGCATCAAGTTGGACATCGGATGTGTGAAGTATTCTTACCATCAATCACCTCCCAGAACTATTGACCCGTACGCGACTTACAATCTCACCTCTGCTACCCGCTCCACCAGTTCCTGCACGGCGGCGAAGAGGCCCGTTCCCGGCCTGTGCATTCACCAACCTCGTTTGCTCATTATAGCGTTCGAGGCCGATTCGGTCAAGGCATCGCCGTGTGAACTCATTATCAGCCTGGTTGGGAATTATCCGGGACAACAGGGGGCCTGGCCTAACACGATGTGTCAGGCTTACGGGCCGGTGACGGAGACTGTCTGGAGAAGGATGGCGTCATCGGGGGTACCAGCGATGGTTCGGCCCTGCTCACCACGGGCGGGGAGGCGGGCGCCGGTCTCGGCGACGTACATCCCCACCTCCAGCCGGTGCGCGCCAGGCGCGGCGTCGGCGCGGATGGAGATGGCGTAGACGTCGGCGACGACCTCGCCAGCCACCCACAGGTTGGTGGGATAACTGCCGCTGACTGGCTGGTTGTCTCGCTGACCGCTCATTGATCCGTCGGGAGCCAGGAGATGGGTGAAGACGGTGTAGTCCTCGTCCATCTCAGTCAGCGCCCGCCAGTACAGGGTGAGGGTGAGCGTATCCCCCGGCGCGACGGCCTCCGCCGTTGGTCTCCCTTCCCCCTCATAGGGGGAAGAGGCAGGGATGGGGGTCAAAAGGTCGTAGCCAAGCAGTTGGACCTGGCTGCCGAGGGTGGCGGTGACCGGGTGGGAGATGGGCGGGGCATCGAAGCAGCGCTCCGTCGCCTGCACGGTGACGATGCCCAGGTCAAGCGCCAGGCCAGGCCCTGAGCCTGTCGAAGGATCGCCCCGGTGGAGCTGCAAGGGGTAGTCGCCCGGCGGTGTGTCGAGGGGCAAGCGTGGGTCATAACGGTCCACGACGAACTCACCGGCGGTCCAGTCGGAGGTGGGGTAGGTGCCATGGACGGGAGCGCCCGCGTAGAGCCTCGTATCGCCCAGGGTAAGGTAGACGTCGGTATCGGGCCGGGGGGAAGCGACTGCCTGCCAGAAAAGGGTCAGGTAGAGCCGCTCGCCGGGCCGGGCGTTTTTTGTGTCCAGATTGACTCCCAGCAAGGTCAGGCCGCCGGCGCAGGCGTCCAGGCGGGTGCGGATGCCCAGGGCGTCGAGAGTGTCAGGGTAGGGCGGCCCTTCGACTTCGCTCAGGGCGGGCGTGGCAGCGCGGGTCAGGTGCAAGGGCAGTTCGACGGTGGTGCCAGCGTAGCGACCAGCGGGATCAAGCACAGGCAGCAGAGAGTCGGCCCCTGCGGAGTAGAGGCCGAAGCGGATTGAATAGTCGCCGGGGGGTGCGCCTGCGGCAACCGGGATCGAGAGATGGTCCACGACCCACTCACCGGGCGTCCACTGCTCAGAGGGGTAATGGAAGGGATGGGCTTCCCCCCAGACAAAGCCCCAGGGATCAGTGAGGCGGGCGATGGGGCCGTAGTCTCCCTGGTCGGGCCTGTTCAGCACACGGAACCAGACGGCAACCTCGGCGCTTTCGCCGGAGCGGGGTTCACTGACCACGTCGTAGCCAAGCACGAGGACAACGTGGGCCAGGTCGGCGGTCAGCGAGTGGGTGGGCGTCAAATCGAGGGCAGGACCAACGCGGTAGGCGTGAAAGGCAGGCGCGCCGTCGGGGCCGGAGGGCGCGACAACGAGGGGGTCATCCGGCAGCACCGACTGCACCCAACTCAGGTCCTCCGACGCAGAGCGGGAGAAGATCAAGAGCGCCTCTCCCTCCGCCGGGAAAACGACGTTTCGCCCACCAGTAAGCCAGCGGATCATCCCGTAGTCCTCGGCCAGGAAGGCCAGCGTGGGGTGGCGGTAGTGAACGCTGGCAACATAGGGGGTGGTAGTGGTCAGGTCGGACTGGTTGAGGTAGGCGGCGACGTCAGCCAGGTCTCCGTCGGCGGCGTAGTAGAGTTCTGCTGAGACGGCCCATTGGTCGAAGTAGGCGGATGCGGTAACGAAGCCTGAAAGGGCGAGGAGCAGGAAGCAGGAAGCGGGAAGCAAGAAGCAGGAAGCGGGAAGCAGGAAGCGGGGAGCAGGAAGCAGGAAGCGGCGAACTGCGTTGAGGATTGCGCCTAGGCTGAGGGCAGGGAAGAGATAGATGAAGGGCAAGAGGCCGGCGGTGCGCAGGTTGCTGGGGATGATGTCGCCGACGGCGAGGGCGCTGGGGAGGAGCATGACGGGGAGGTAGATGAGGAGGAAGATGCAAGAAGCAAGATGCAGGGGAGCAGAAGAGTGGCTTGCGCTACGCAGAAGGCGGATGGACTGCCAGATAGTGACGGCGAGGCCCAGGAGAAACAAGGCGGCAGTGATCGGGTCGAAGAGGGGGCGGTGGGGAATGTTGAAGCGGATATAGGGGTCGCCCCGGAGGAAAAACATCCCCAGACAGGTGCGGATGCCAGCCCAGGCTTCGGCCCAACTGCCAACGGCGACCTGCTGTGTGCGGGTCAGGAAACTGCCGGGGTGGGCCAGCCAGTAGTGAGCCAGCGGAGCCAGGGTCAGGGCGGCGACGGCGACAAAGATGGCCAGTTGCCCCAGGCGGGCGCGGCGATGGCCCCGGTCGGCGACGAGGAGGGTGAGAAGCGCCGCTGCCAGTGGGATGGGAAAGGCGCGGGCGGCCAAGTAGGTGTAGGCAGTCAGGCCGCAGAGGAGACCAGCCAGGAGGAGCCAGGGGAGACCCCCAATCCTACCCCCCCCCAGCCCCCCCCTACTAGGGGGGGGGGCGGGGGGGGTAAGCCGCAATCCTCGCCACAGGGCTGCGACGGTCAGCGCCTGCAACGGCGGCTGAGCCACGGCGCGGAACCCGTAGCGGCTGAGGATGAGGTGCCAGAAGGAAGTGGCAAGGAAGGCTCCGGTGAGGAGTGCTACCCAGTCCGCGTCGCGCCGCCCGTGCAGCAGCTCACGGACCGCCCAGGCAGTCGCCGCGACGGTCGCCAGTCCCGCCAGGGCCGCGCTCAGCCGCAGCGCCAGCGGTGTCGTGCCCAGCAGTTTCATCCACAGGGCGGTCCAGTAGAAGAACAGCACCTCTTTGCCAGTGTAGGAGGGAATGAAGACGGGGGTCTTGATCCCACGGGCGATCTCGCCAGCCAGGATGCCGTTGGCGGCCTCGTCGTAGTGGAGGCCGAGGGGCAGTTCGGGCAGCCGGTACAACCGCAGTCCTGCCGCAACGAGCAGGATCAAGAGCAGCGCCCCGCAAAAAGACCAACGTGGGGTGGGCTGGGAGTGGTCCGGCCTCGTCGCTGTTTTCATCTGCTGGACGAATCAGAGATTGGCTACCGGGGACTACAGCAACTCCAGAAACTCTTCCCGCGTGAGGCCGGCCTGACGGATGATTTCTGCCAACCTTCCCCGTTTCAAGTCCCTGTTGTGCCAGGGTACGGACACTGGGTTGGGCCACCTCTCTTTGTAGAGAATGACGTGGCTGCCCGATCTGTGATCTTCGTAGAAACCTAAACCTGCCTTCTCAAGCGCCTGAAGCACTCTCCGTGGCCTGAGTGCTGGTAGCCTGGGATTCACACCGGCACTCCCACTGTGCTCAGTTTCACTTGCTCAGTTGGAGGGATGTACAGTCCGCGTCTACGCGCAACGACTAGCCAGCCTGCTATGGCATCTTTGATGTTCTCCAGTGCTTCTTCTTCTGTATCCCCTTCCGATATGCAACCGGGCAAAGCGGGTACAACTACTGTGTATCCTCCCTCCTCAGCCGGTATTAGGACGACGTGATACTCTGCCATCTTTGTACCTCCTCAACTGCCAGTTTACCGCGAATCTTGGGGATGTCAACTTTCTAGATGCCTTGTCTATCCGACTACAAAAACCAGCCTCGCACCGCCCCCGGCGCGGCAGGCGAAGATGGTCGTCTCCCGGCCGGTCTGCTCCCGGTAGCGACGGGACACCTCGGTCTCGAAATCAGGCACGGCCTCCTGGTGCACCAGCGCGACGATGCAGCCTCCCCAGCCCGCGCCGGTCAGCCGCGCCCCGGCCGTCCCCTCGACAGCACGGGCTGCCTCGACCAGCGCCTCCAGTTCGGGGCAACTGACGTCGTAGTCGTCGCGGGCACTGGCGTGTGCTTCATCCAGCAGATGGCCGACCGTTGCGACGTCGCCTGCCTCCAGTGCGGCGACAATGGCCCGCACGCGCTCATTCTCGCTGTGGACGTGGCGGCAGCAAGCCCGCACGCGGAGTTTAGCATCCATGGCAGCGTCGTCCGTAGGGAGTGGCACGTCGTCCAGGTCGGCCCTACGGGCGCGGGCTTCGGCCACGGTCAGCACCTCCGGCAGAAGCGGGGCCAGTTCGGCCCACACCACATCCTGCACGTCGCGCAGGTGAGTGATGCGGGGGTAGTAGGGGCGCAGGCAGGCCACCCCGGCGCGACACGCGGCGACGCGCAGGTTATACTCGCCTCGGACGTTGGTGTGGCGCACGCCGGTGTCGGCCACCAGGATGCGGTAGTCCGAAGGCAGCAGGACGTGGGCGAACGTGTACCACTCTGACTGGAGACCCCCGCCCCTCGTAGGGGAAGGCCGGGGAGAGGTCTGTGGGCGACAGTCGAGGTAGAGGGCATAGCCCCGACGGGCCAGGAGGGCGATGAACTGGTCCATAATTCCGCCCCGCGTGCCGACGTACCACTCAGCCTCGCTGCACAGCCTGGCGAAAGGGACGGGGTCGGGCTGCCAACCGTTGAGATGCGCCAGCGCCAGGGCTGCCACGACTGTGAGCGCCGACGATGAACTCACCCCCGCGCCGCGAGGGATGCCGTAGGGGGGAGCGCTCTCCACCAGCGCGTCTATCCCGCGCACGTTTGCGCCGCCGTAAACAGGCGGTGCTGGAGGGGCGTGTTGGGCAACCATCCGCGCTGCTCCCCGCACATAGTTCGACCAGTCGCCCGGGGGAGCCGGGGGGATAGTCGGGCCGATGACGAAAGTGCGCGGTGCGAAATCGGGCTCGACGTTGTGCAGGCGGACAATTCCATCGGGGCGCGGGCGGGCCAGCAGCAGCACGTCACGATCAAGCGCCACCGGCAGGACGAAGCCGTGGTTGTAGTCAGTATGCTCGCCGATAAGGTTGACCCGGCCGGGGGCGCGGAAGACGTGAACTGGGCCAGGCCCGTAGATGCGGGCAAAGGCCGCCAGGGCAGCGGAGTAGCGGGCCTGCTGCACCTCCGCCGCCTCGCCGTAGATGCGTTTAAGAGTGCTGGTAAGGGACATGGACTACCCCAGCGTGCCGGAGATAGGGATGTCGAGCGGGCCGACTTCCTGGACGACGATGTGGATGATGAGTTCGTGTGAGCCGGGCTCGAGTATCTTGCCAGCGACGCGCAGCGTGACGGTCGCGCCGACAGGAAAGAGCAGCGGTGCCTGGGCGGAGACTTCGCTCATCGAGCGCGGGTTGCCGCCGGGTGGGACGAGGGTGACCTGCGCGGGGTCCGTTGTCTGCCCATCCATGTCGAGGCCGGTGAAAGCGGTGACATTGGCGGGAGCAATGGTGTTCTTGAGGTCAAGGGCGAAACCATCGTCCTCAACGCGCAGGGACCCCTTGACGTAGAGTTTCTTCAACACGAACGGTGGAATAGCGGGCATGACTGGCTCCTTTCTCGCGATGCGTCCGTGATGGGAATGTTGTAAATGTTGTAGCACAAAGATCGCAAGTCGGCAAGTGTGCAAGTGGGCAGGCTATGCCAGCAGCAGGATCGTGGCTGCCGTTGCTGCGACCAGGAGAGCGGACGGTGCGATGCGGCGGTAGATCGGCCCCCACTCGGCCTTGAAGTAGACACGGGTCAGCGCCAGGCAGAGGTGAACGGGGGAGAACATCACTCCCAGGAACCCGCCTGCTATCAGCCAGGCCACCCACGCTGGCGCGATGGTCCCTCCGTCCACGACCACCAGCGGCAGCGTCACCGGGAAGCCAATGCTGAAGGCCGCTGCCGACAGGCCAGTCAGCAGCCCGGCGATGAAAGGCACCGCAAAGGTGACCACCACCAGCGGGATGCGCAGATCGGTCAGGCCGTCCGAAGCGGCGAGAACAGCGCCGCTGGTATCCAGCACGCGCCGGAAGATCAGTGCCCCGAAGACGACCGCCACCGTTTTCCAGGGGATGCGCTCACGAAGTATCGTCCCCAGGTCACGCGGCGGGATGCGCTTGAGCACCATCATCAGCGCGATGGTCACCAGCACGCTGAGGACTAAGCTGATGCGCTCGTCAACGGGGAGGGTCAGCGAGAGGATGATGACGAGCACGACGGGCCATACGCTCGTCGCCAGCGTGCGCAGGCTTTGCGCGCGAGGGACCGGGAGCGGATCGCTGTCGCCACGCCGGGGCAGTCCCAGCAGCCCAAACAGCAGGCCACCTGCTATCGCTGCTACCGTCAGCGGCCACGCCGCTCCTGCCAACTGGGTCGTTGTCAGGCCCAGCAGTGCCGCCGCCAGCATCATGGAGGGATAAAGCGGGAAGATACACTCCCAGATGTGGCGGAACCAGTAGTTGACGAAGGTCTTGCGTTCCCCGTCCACCCCCAACCGGTCGCCCACCTCATCCACCATCGGCGCCGAGAACATGGCCCCGCCGACCATCGGCAAGAGCCCCACCAGCGCCGGGAGCGCCGCGATGACGATGCGCCCGCTGGGGATCAGCGCCTGGAGCGATTCGGCCATCCCCTTCAGTCCGGCTGTCTGGCGCAGGAGTTCACTCAGGGTCATGATCAGCACGACGGCCAACACCAGCCGCAGTGTCAGCAGGTCCACGGTGGCCATGAGGATGTCGTGCACAATCGCCGGGAGGGGATAGGTAAAGAGGAGGCCGACTGCCACGGAGGCGAGCAGGAGCACCAGCCCCAGGTTCCACTTGCGGCTCAGTAGTATTACGATGCCGGCGAAGACGAGAGTCAGCTTGAGTAAGGCGGTCATAGTAGCGAATGGCGAATGGCGAATGGCGAATGAAGTATACCTGGAAACTGCGGGAAGTCCAGCCAGACTCCTCTTCCCGCCTCTCCCACCCCCACCCCAGCCCTTTCCTAAAGGGGGGAGAGGAGAAGGGGGTCAAGCAGGGGGATATTTTCGAGGAGGGGAGCCGGGTGTTCCTGGATCTCCCCGGCGATGCGCTCCACGTATTGCCGCGATGTCAATAGTGAGGTGGTGGCCAAAGGGCCTGCTCGTGATCAAAATGTGCAGGGTTGGGGTATAAGTGCCCCCCCTACGTGAATAAAGCCAATTGCCTGGGGAATGAATCAGGCGCTACCCTAGTGGATAAGAAGTTTCTCGCTGTATCTTCGGTGCCTAATTCTCTGGCAAGTGCAACCAGGTCCAGTCGCCCAAGAATGTCAATTGTGATGGGCCTTTTCGCGTCCCAGAATATGAATGATTGGAAAAACTGCCTGGCTACTTCCGAATTTAGCAGCCCGGCCAGGTATCGAGCTTCCTTTTCGCTCTGGCACGGAATGAAATAGCAGGTGTCGTCAAATACGACAGGTTTTCCAGCGTGTGGGCCAACTACGGCAAAGTGCAATTTTTTATACAGACCAGACGTGGCAACTTTCCAGGGCGCAAAAGAGTATTCACCTACACCAAAAATAGAAAAGCGAGGACGGTTTCTGTAAACCGAGCTTTTCCTTCTGGCGAAAAGTTCACCGTGGTCATTGAGATAAGCCCAGGTTTTTGGGGCTTCGTATCTGATGGAAACCGTACTTTCCCCAACAGCTCTCTGCGTGACCAACATCCACCTTGACGGTTGAGGGGTTTCTGCTCCCGCAACATCAGAACTCTTGAGCATCGGGTAAATATACGTGTCTTCTAAATCATGTAGTTCGCCCAACTTGTTCCTGTAGCCGTGCTCCTCTTTCTTGAGCTCCATGACTTTCGAACAGTCATGTTTTATGCCCGACCGCCACCGGTAACGATCTTCACCTGCAAGGTGCTTCCATCGTTCGTAGTACTCAACTCTTGCGATTAAGCGATTGTCCCTGAAACCAAAAATTGTTTCGTATACGTCCTCAGAAATGTCGCTGTAAACAGTGCAGACTTGGTCTCGCTCTTCATTTGTCGTATCGCAAACCAATAGACAAGCGGCTACAGAAGCACCAAAAGCCTTTTGCGCATCAATAAGGTAGATATGAGAGTGTCCCAGGCGGATACCTTGTTGCCATGCGCGAACAAGCACCTTGCGGGCAACGGTAGTTTTACAAAGCATAGCTACTGTTGCATCACGACCATCCACCCGCTCTAAAATACGGAGTAGCATCCATTCTGATATGTCAAAGTTGCTTTTTCCTGTCATGGCGTCAAGCCCAGGAAGGTTCCGAATATTTGCTTTTTCAGGGAGATTCTGGCTGCCCAAGCTTGCCAGTGCTGCATTAGTCACCCATGGCGGATTACCAATAACAAGGATGGGCTCTGGTAGTTCGTCTAATACTTTCTTCCAATCTACGTGAAAAAAGTCGCCTTGAAAGACCGCTGCTTCGCCGAAATCCGTTCGTCTTGCCAGTTCGTTTTCGACTTGCTGTATGTATGCAGGGTTAATATCAACACCAATCGCTTGGGTCGCGGACACAAAGCGATCCAGTGCTGATAGCAAAAGGTTCCCCTTCCCGCAGGTTGGTTCGAGAATGGAAGCAGGTCTTATCCCCTGCGCAAACAGGAAGTCACAAATTTTTTCTGATAGCGCGATTGGGGTTTGGAAATCCCCAAGTTCTATCTTTCGGCTGTTCCCTCTCATGCGCATAGTTTATCGGACCCGCAGAATACCGTCCACCTCGCCAGCCTTTTCGATTACCCGGCGATATTGAAGCCTCCATTGCAGTGCGTTAGAGATGGTCAAATAGCCTATCCTGGGAGGATTTTGCAATATCTCTTCAGCCAGTGCCAACGCTTGAATATCATCAACAGGCAGATTTCTGTCTCTCATGAAGGCCACAAGGTCGTCCACGTTGCCATCATTTTCGATAATCTGTAGAATTCCCCTCGTGGTTTGAAAGTCAGCCGTTTGGTGTTCACCTACGAAAACTGTGTGGAGTATGCTCAGTCTGCCTGTCTGAGTTGTTAGATCATCAGTCTTGTCGTAAACGAATACTAACAGGGAATAGCCCAAACCATACACCTTCTGCTTGGCCGCCCTAAACGGGCACGATGATTGCGGTTGTGTTATGCGAGTGACTTTCATGTCCACTTGTAGACCAGGAAAGTCAATGCCCCTGGCTGAGCTACCTTGCTCGTATGAGTACCTTGTACTGAGATAATCCTGGAACTTGTGCTCGAAGTACGTACCAATAGCCTTGCCGTCTGTAGTCCCGTAAATGGTGGGTTCAGAATGGCTGGACTCCATGTGAGAAAATGTGCCTGCCTCTTGGCGTAGCAGGTCTAAAGACAATTCCGGCTTCATTTACATCTCCTCCCCTGAAGTGCACTGATCAGTTATGTCGCCCAGCAGCTGGTGTGCACATCCGTGCCGCCTTGGATGATAGCTTGTCCCAATTATACCCAACAACGGCCCCCGCACAAACGAACGCTGTCCACTTCCCCGCTTCTCACCCCGACTGGCGACGGGCTGTAACAATCCTGTTCGGCTCGCAGGGCTCGTAAGGTCCCCTCGTTGAATGTGTTGCGTCCGCTTCGTAATGCCTCAATCCACGCTCGACGGTGAACGCCATAGCGCGTCTGGATATCCTCGGGCTGCGTGTCCAGCCAGGCCAGGAAAGCCTCCTGGAGCAGGCGCTACGTTAAGTAGCGCGTCTCACGGGCGACGAGGCGATGGTCAAAGACGCCGAGCTGATGCAGCGTTACCAGAGCCTCCTGGCTGAGCAAATCCACTACGAAGGCGGGCAACTGCCACAGCCGGCGCCAGAGGGTACGTTGCGTCCCTACCGTGGACGGACGGTGGAACCGACGCCGCCAGTGCCTGTGTTGGAAGTCGAGTGAGAAGTAGTCGCGAGAGCGGCACTTTCTCCTACAGCGCGATCCCCTTCCCAAACGGATCCGTCCACGCCTCCAGCGATGCCGCTAGTTCGGGATGCTCCTTGGCCGCCTCCTTGAGCGGGATGCCCGTCATCGTGGCGTCAATCGCCTGGCGGAACGCCTTGCCGCCCGCCACCGGCCCCTGCGGGTGGGCGTGGATGCCACCGCCGGAGCCGATGACGATGTCGTTCCCCAGGTCTTTCATCACCTTCGGCACCATTGAGGGCGTGATGCCGCCAGAGGGCATCGGGAAGGCCGGCTTGATGTCGTAGAACGGGAACGCGAGGTTGCGCGCCACGTTGATGAACTTGTCCTTGAGCACCGGGGCCTTGCCATAAGGGGCCGGGAAGACGACGACGTCGGCGCCGGCCAAGCGGGGCAGTTTGCCCAGAATGAGGTGCGAACTGACGCCGTGGTAGGGCGACATGTAGTACGCCCCGGCCGTGTCCATGTGGCCCAGGATGGGGACGTTGATGGCGGAGTCCTCCGCCAGCGCCCGCAGCACTGGCAGGCCGACCGCCAGGAAGTTGACCATGATGGCGTTGCAGCCCAGTTCCACCGCCCGGCGGGCGTTCTCGAAGACCTGGGGCACCTCGTCGCTGACGTTGACGGTGTAGAGCGTGTGCTCGCCCGTCTCCTCATAGACACGGCTCTCGGCCTCCATGTAGAGTTTCACCCGCGCCTGCACCTCGTTGAAGGAGGCATTGGCGAGCAACTCGTCGTCCTTGATGATATCGCAGCCGCCCAGTGCCGCCTTGCGGAACAGTTCGACCCCCACCTCCGGCGTGTAGCCGGTGCAGGGCTTGATCATGTTGTTGAGCAGCGGGCGATCGGGCACGCCCAGCAACTCCCGCACGCCAGCGATGCCGAACTTGGGTCCTTGGAACCCCGCGACGAACTTCCTGGGGAAGCGCACGTCGAGCACCTTGATGCGGCCACCCATCGAGATGTTGCCCACCACCGTCGTCAGCAACATCGGAATTTGCGAACCGATGTTGACCTGAGGGAAGGCGATCTGGATGACGTAGTTGCGCGTCTCCAAGCCCGGCGGGACGGCGAACTCGAAGTCGGGGAGTTCGTAGACGCCGATGACCTTGGCCACGTGACGGCGGCGTACCTCGGGCGTCTCCCCCGGGACCGGCAGCCATGTACCGGTGGACTGCTCGATGGCCAGTGCCGGAGCCAGACGGGGGATGGGCACGCTGGCCGGGAACGAGGCCATGTAGGTGGCGATGAGGTACTCGTCGTAGTCTACCCCGTCGGGCAGAGCCAATGGCAGTGATTGAACATCCAACCCTGGCATAATCTATCCTCCTGATTTCTTATTCGGTTTGTAACTGCTCAGTGTGACCCGTTGCATGGGACGTCCCCGAGACGGGGACTTCGAGCATTAGGGTGAGTAGCTTGACAATGTCATGTTAGGACCGAGAACCTTCCCGGAAGCTCGAAAGGTATGATCAAATACCAGGAAAGGTCAGTTGCAGTTTCAGTCAGGGCACCACAACGCCCTTGATGTATCCATCTGGCCGATGCAGCATAGTCTCGAAAGCCTGGCCGATCTCCTCCAGCCGGAAGCGGTGGGTGATCAGCCGCTCCATTGGAAACCGGCCTCGCGCCAGCATCAGCAAAGCGCGGCGCAGGTCGTCCATGCGGTCACGGGAGTAGCGCGGCCATGCGGCGCGGATGACCGCGCCGTAGATGCACAGCGGCGCGAGGTCATAAGTCGCCGGCGACGTGTGACCGCCAGCCAGGATGAGCCGGCCTCGCCCTTCCCGCCGCAGGCAGGCGGCGCAGGTATCGAAGACGGCTGGCACGCCACAGGCTTCAATGGCCAGGTCCACGCCTCGCCCCTTCGTGATGCGCATCACTTCCTCGATCACGTCCACCTGCCTGGCATTCAGAGTGATCGTCGCCCCGCACTCACCGGCCAGCCGCAATGCGTCCATTTTCAGGTCCACGGCGATGATCTCAGCCGCCGGCGTCCCCGCCAGCCCGCTGAGGATGGTCAGGCCCAGCCAGCCGCAGCCGATGAGGAGCACGTAGTCGCCGGTTTCTACGCTGGCAGCACGGACGGCGATCACACTGTTGCTCAGCGGCTCGCCCAGGGCGTGCTGCGGTAGGATGCCCGGCGGCACCCTCAGCACCCGGCCGGCCGGAGCGATGGCGACGTCGGCGAAGGCCTCTCCGAAGAAGCCGGTCACCCGCTCGCCGGGGGCGAAATCCCGCGTGTCCCGCCCCACCTCAATGACGCGGCCCATCGGCTCGTGCCCCAGCCGCTTGGGGTACTTCCCCCACTCCTCATACGTGTACAACCCTGCGCCGGGGCCTGAAATCTCGCCCTCCAGCCATCTGGGATGCTCCTCCCACCGCCCCTGGTAGTCGTGCAGGTCCCAGGGACAGAGGCCAGCAGCCTTGATGGCGACGAGGAGTTCACCCGGCCCAGGGCTGATCTCATCTTCCTTGATCTCGAAACGTCCCGGCTCGACCAGGACGGCACTACGTCTCCTCATGGGATCCCACCGCCACCAACATCGGCCCTCCCTGACCCTGCTACTCCCGGCACTCCCGGAAGCGCACCTCGTTCACCTCCCGGTACAGGTCACGGAGGGAACTGTAGATGCGCCGATAGGCCCGGTAGAGGACGTCGTAGACCTCGGCGTTGCCCGCCTGGGGCTCGAACCCCCGCTCCACGTGCACGACAGTCTTGAGTGATTCGAAGTCGGGGTACAGGCCCAGGCCGATTGCCGCCGTGAGCGCGATGCCGACCGCTCCCGCCTCCTGCGGGTTGACCACCGTCTCCACCCGCCGCCCGGTCACGTCGGCGATGATCTGCATCCACGGCGCGCCTCGCGCCCCCCCGCCGATGACCCGCAAAATCGGCAGCGAGAAGCCGAAGGTCTGCTCCACGATCTCGATGATCCAGCGCAAGTTGTAGGCCACCCCCTCGTAGACCGCCCGCAGGAGGTGCTCGCGGGTGTGGTCGGCGCTGATGTTGAAAAAGGTGGAGCGCACCCAGGTGTCGGCGATGGGCGCCCGTTCCCCGTACATCCAGGGAGTGGCGACCAGGAAGTCGGAGCCGGGCGGTATGGACTCCACGTCCTGGTCCATCAGCGCGTAGACGTTGGGAATGCTGGGGTCGGCCTGCTCGTGGCGGTAGAACTGGTCGGCGATCCACTTGAGGCATGCCCCGGCTGTCTCCATCTCCGCAAAGAGCAGCGCCTTGTCGGGGTCGGCGGAATGGATGGCGGCGACGCCGTGACGACCGGTGGGGGTCTTGCGGGTGACGACGCCCACCCAGCCGGAGGTGCCCAGGTAGACGTGGCCCTCCCCCTCGCCGACCGCGCCGGAGCCGACCGCCGCCCCTTGCGCGTCACCGCCGCCGCCGAAGACAGGGGTTCCCTCCAGCAGCCCGCATACCCGCGCTGCCTCCGCCGTCAGCCCACCCACCTGGTCAATGGAGCGCACCAGCGGGGGAAACTTGTCCAGGTCCAGTCCGATGTAGCGGAGGATCCCCCGCAGCCAGTCCTTCTTCTTCAGATCAAACCCGATGGCGGAGGCGCACGACCACTCGAAGACCATCCGGCCGGTGGCTCGATAGGTGAGATAGCCGTTGACGTCCAGAAAACAGGCCATCCCGTTGTAAATCTCCGGCTCGTTCTCCTTGAGCCAGAGCAGTTTGGGTATGCCGTCCTTGCCGGAGAGTTCCGCACCGGCGACGGCAGCGAAGATGCGCGGCCCCAGAAACTTCCGCATGACCCGCTCCGCTTGCTCGGGTGCGCGCCCGTCCAGCCAGATGATGGCCCGGCGCAGCGGTTCGTGGGCAGGTACAAGACCCGCCCCTACCCTGCCCATCGGGACGATACCCAGCATCTGGGTGGTGTAGACCATCGCCAGCACGTCCTGGGGCGCGACGCCGGATTGCTCCATCACCTGGCGCGTGGTGGTGACGACCGCGTTCCACCAGTCCTCCGGCTCCTGTTCGGCCCAGTCGGGATGGGGGTAGTGAACCAGGTAGGGTTGAAAGGCACTGGCATGGATGTTCCCCTCCGTATCCACCAGCATCGCCTTGTTGCCGCTCGTGCCCACATCGTGGGCGATGATGTACTGTGATCTCATCTTGACGCCCCCATTGGATGTCGAAGTGCCCTTTGACATGGCCTCTACACTCCTGCTTCTTCTAACATCCTCCGCATAATCTCCTGTTTCATCTCCTCGGGAATCTTGGCGACTTGCTCCACGCAGAACTTGAACGTCTCCAGCACTTGGTCCAGTTCTTCGTCGGTGATGGTCAAAGGTGGCTTGATCTTGATGACGTTGCGCATCGTCGGTCGTCCGTCCACGATGTCGGGCATGCTCACGTCGAAGATGACACCAAACTTCTTCGCCAGTTCGATGAAAGCGGCCGCCCGTTCCGTCGCTGGTGTTTTGCTCTCGCGGTCTTCCACCAGTTCGACGCCGATGAACAAGCCCGGACAGCGCACGTCGCCGATGATTTCGATCTCCTCCTGCAATTGGCGCAGATAGGCGGTGGCCTTCTCGCCCAGTACCCGCGCCCGCTCGCACAGCCCCATACGCTCAATGACCTCAATGTTCGCCAGCGCCGCCGCGAATGGCAGCGGGTCGGAGCCGAAGGTGGTGTGTTCCTCGGCCGCGGTAAATCCCTTGAGGTCGGCCCGCGCCACCAGCGCGCCGACGGGGAAGCCTCCTCCCAACCCTTTGGTGAGCACGAACATGTCGGGCATCACGCCGTAGTACTCGGCCGCGCTCATCGCGCCGATGCGCCCGAAGGCGGTCTGACACTCGTCGAAGATCAGGAAGACGTCGTGCTTGTGGCAGATTTCCTTCAGGCCAGCCAGGTAGCCGGGCGGGGTGGGCACCTGACCGCCCGCCCCTTGCATCGGCTCGATGATCAGGCCGGCGACGGAGCCACTGGCGTGGCGGATCGCTTGCTCCACCAGGTCGAGGCAGGCCAGCCTGCAGCCCTCGCCCTTGACCCCTCCCTCACCTTCCACCCCAAAGTTGGGGGGGGCCGAGGGGGGGCGGGAGGAGAGTCCTAAAGGACAGCGGTAGCAGTAGGAATAGGCGAAGCGGACGAAATGGCCGCGTCCGAAACAAGGGAAGCGGGTGACGTGGGGCATGTAGTGGCTGGCGGTGATCGTCGCCAGCGACGCGCCGTGATAACCGCGTGAGGGGACCAGGAAGACGTCGGCGCCGGGCTTGTTGATCATCGCCAGTTTCATCGCCGCCTCAATCGCCGCGCCGCCACCCTGAGTGTTCAGGCAGACTTTGCGGGGTTCACCAGGGAAGAGGGTCGAGAGGCGGTTGATCAGTTTGATGCGCGGGATGGTGGGGTAGGCATAGCGGACGTGGGTGAGATATTTCATCTGCTCGACCGCGGCCGCCAGCACGTCGGGGTTACAGTAGCCAACGTTCAGCGTCCACGCCTGGGCGGTGCAGTCAATGTAGAAATTGCCCTCGTGGTCGTGCACGACGGCGCTGCCCGGTTCGCCACGGTAGAGAATGGTGCTCTTGAGCGAGGTGAGCGAGAACCGACGGGCTTGGGCAATTTCCTCCTCGCTCACCTGGCCCAGCAGCGAGGCAATCTCCTCCTCACTGAGCACCTGGGGGGTGAAAGATCCAACCATTGTTATACCTCCTGGGGATGTTGGTTCCTGATATACGTAGCCTATGCTGCGTGTTGCGTATTACGTCTCTCCCACCACTGCCCTGCTGCTCACCAGCCGGGCCGCGCCACGCAGGACAAAGATCGCCGCCACGCCGGTCAGCGTCGTCACGACTCCGGCCGATAAAAAGACGACCTGCACGCTGATCAGAGAGCCGAGCACAGCCGAGAGACCTTCCCCCACAGCGGTGGCTGCGACGATGAGCAGGTTGACCACCGATTGCACCCGCCCACGCACTGCGTCGGGTGAGAGCACCTGTGAAATCGTATCCAGCGCCCCACGGGCCATCACGACGCACGCGCCGATGATGGTGATGCTGACCAACACGACAGCATAGTTCGGCGCGAAGGCAAAGGCGACGATGGCTGTCCCTGCCAGGACCAGCATCCCGCCCACGATGGTGCTCGTCGAAAGCCGTCGTGAGAGCCGGCCGACCATCAGCCCGCCCAGCACAGAGCCCAGGCCGAGCATACTCATCGCGATTCCGTACTCCAGGCCGCCGGCCTCTAACTGCGTCTTCAGGTGGGGGATGGCCAGCAACACAATTGCCCCGATCCCCAACGTGGCGATGGTCGTGACGACCAACACCTGGCTCAAGGCCCGGCTGTGGCGGATGAAGTTGATCCCGATCTTCATATCCTCCCAGACGGTGTTCTCCTCGGCCATGGGCGGCTGCTCTGACGCCGTTTGAGGGACGTTCATCGCAGCAATGATGATCGCGGAGATGAAGAACGTCACGCTGTCGAAGATGATGGCGGATGGCATCCACAACTCGACCGCCGCACCGGCGATGGCCGGACCCACGATGAGCCCGATGATGGTACTGCCCTGGATCAGGCTATTAGCCGCCAAAAGCAGGCCGGCCGGCACGAGATTAGGGATGACCGCGTTGCGCGCCGGGTAGAAGAAGACGCCCACCAGGGCCAGCCCTGCTGCCGCGAGGTAGAGGATCCAGAGTTGCTGGACACTGCTGACGAGGATGACGCAGAGAACGATGAGCCCACGCAGCACGTCGGACCCAATCATCACCAATTTGCGATTCCAGCGGTCGGCCATCACCCCACCCACCAACCCGAAGATGACTTGTGGGATGGCAATCGAGATGGCGGGGATGAGCATCGCCAACGGCGAACTGGAGAGGTTGGAGATCAGCGCGATCGCTGCGATCAGCAGACACTGATCGCCGATCTGGGAGAGCAACTGTCCAGCCCAGAGCAGTTTGAAGTCGCGGTTGTGAAACAGTTCACGAACCGCCTGTTGCTGGCCCAGAGGGCGAGAGGACGGAAGTGTTGAGACGTTGCCCGAGAGTTCAACGCCTGTGCAGGTCTGTCCCTCGGCCGCGACAAGAGTGACAGAGAGAACACTGCCTTCCGCGTCATTCATTCGGTTGTGTTGCATCGCCGATCTCTTCCAATCCGAGGTACCCTGGACGCTTACTCGGCAGGCTCTCTGTTCCTCAGTCGGCTTTGACGGCGGCGAAGATGACCCCGCCGATGGCTCCCAGCGCAGCGCCAGCGGCCAGGCCCGTCAGGCAGCACAGGCTGCCAACGAGAGCCCCCCCGCCGACGCCCGAGAACATGGCGAGCATCTCCGGGTCGATGTCAACGCCAAGTTCGGCTAACTGTCGCACCATCTCGGGGTCTATAGCCGAAACAATCTCCTCCGGACCAGTAAGCGCCATTTGAATGGCCATGATGATGCTCCAGGCCAGCCCACTGACCGCTCCGCTGATCAGTCCGGCGATGGCCCCTGCCCCAGCCCCGGCACCAGCGGTACGCGGCGGGGTCAGGAAGAACCCGGCCAGCGCCCCGATACCAGCGTATACCAGAAAGGTCACCGGACAGCAAACGCATCCGACGCCCGGTATCTGGTTGAGCAACGTCACCACCAATATGATGGCCGCACCAATCAGTCCTGCTTTCAGCCCCGCTTTTCCAGTCACGAGTAACCTCCTGTGGGATAAATACAGCTCATCGCTGGGTGTGGAAAATCGCACACCGTACCATGGTCATGTGATACAACAGAATCTTGGGGTCGTTTGCTGGGGTTACCTCCCTATGGTGTACAATATTGTACACCAAAGCAGCACCGACGCAAAGTCACAACGTGACTGTCAAGCCGTCGTATGCTAACGTGAATCTGCCGCTCGGCAACAAGGTCAGCACCTGCTCTGGCGTGCGCCGGAGGTGACCAATGTGAGTGAAGATGACCCGCCGAGCGCCAGCCAATCTGGCCCATTGGGCTCCCTCGACGATGGGCATGTGGCGACCCTGGCCTTCCTCCAACAACGGCGTATAGCGGGCGTCCATCTGCTCGCGGGTGAGGAAGGAGCCATCCAAGATCAGCAGTTCCACAGGGCACACCAGGACTGGGTCGGCGTGGTGAAAGTCAGGAGCGTAGAAGACACGCACGCCATCTCGCTCGATCAGCAGGCCAGCGGTAGTGAAGGGCTGGGTGTGGTGGGTGTCGAGAGGAGTCACGGTGAGTCCTCCGGGGAGATGGAGCGGCTCATTCAGTCGGATTTCGCGCCGGGCGAAGGGCCGACGGTCGTACTCGCTGGCCTCGGCGGCGATGAGGTAACGGAAGCCCCCCTGGATGCGGCTCCAGCCGTCGGAGAGGGCGTAGATGGGCAGGACGGGGAGTTGGGAGATGCGGCGGAGCGCTGCCAGGTCATCCAGCCCCAGGTAGTGGTCGGCGTGGGGGTGAGTGATGATGATGTGGTCAATGTGGGCCAGGTCTCCGTAGGAAATGGCGTACAGTTGGGCGTAGATGTCCGGGCCAGCGTCCACCAGCAGCGTGCCGTTGACCAGGATGGCGGAGCGGGTGCGCCGGGCGCGAGGGTCTGTCCGGGCGGCAGCGCACTGGGGACAGGTGCAGCCCCAGCGGGGGATAGGGCGGGCGGCGGAGGTACCAAGGAAGCGGATGGTGAGCGCGCTCATCGCTTATCCGATCACGATCCCACCCTTGAGAGATCGAAGTAGGCGACCGCCATCATCCCAACGGCGAACAGCAGGGCGAGCACGAGCGTTGAGCGCAGGAATAGGTTCACCATAGCACACACCTCTTGATGGACGTAGCAAAACAGAACCATGGGCATGATAGCACAAAGGCTGAGAGAGGTCAACAGGAGTTAGCCATTAGCGGCTAGCCGTTCGAACTTAGAGGGGAATCTCACTACTGTGTGTCGTTCGTAGCCGTCATATGGGGGGAAGAGAGGGTCTGCGCTGTAGAGGACGTAAGGGGGGAACCGTCTTCTGCGACCAGCCACACGCGCACCTGACACTCCACGTCCCGCTCGTCCGCAAAGGTGATAGCGGTGGCATGGGGTGTGACACCGGCTGGCACAATGGGGATATCGGCTTGGACCCAGCGCCGCTCGGTGTAGCGAGCCAGTGGGCGCTGTGGACCGAGCACGGTGATGGTTTGGGGACCGGGTGTCCCTTCTACGGCAAAGATAGCGATCCAATCGCCGTCGGCAGGCAATTCGTACCGAGCGGCGATAGCGCGGGCGTAATGATCCAGAACAGCGGTCGCGTAGCGGCGCGTGCCGCGCTGGTGAATCTTTCCCCACCCGCCGTTATAAGCAGCCAGCGAGTAGTACAGGTCGCCATCTCCATCACGGATAGTGTGGGCCAGCGCCCGCGCTCCCCAGAATAGGTTCGTCCACGGGTTCTCCAGTTCATCGGCGCTGGGCCGCCATTCGAACGGCATCACCCCCATCAGCCCAACGGCCCCGGCCGGGCCGCACTCCCTCGGACGGCCCAGGGATTCCTTCCAGATGACGGACGCGATGAGGTCTGGGTCCAGGTTCCGTTGCTGGGCGTACTGGAGGATGATAGGTTCCCAGCGGCTGACAGCGGGGTCCCAGTATGGGGATAGACGAGGGTCGCCAGAAGGACTCCCGCTCTGCGCGAGGGCAGGATAGGGAAACACAAGAACTGTCATTGCCGCCAGGAGTGCAACGGCAAGAGTCAAGTGCCATCGCTGCATTGGGGTGTGGTTACTCCTCTCCCCCACTGTGAGGTGTGGGGGAATTGCCACTACTATATCGGAAAGTGCACGATTTGTCAAGTCCGGTTAAACGGTTGTGGTGGGTGATCAACCTTTCCGATTTTTCCGGCACGCGTTGCCCGTGGAAATGAAGTGTAGTATAATTGCCATACCAGGAACAAGTAGATGCCTACTTGCAGGCGTGGAAAGAACACGGCGAACGTATGCGCCGAGAGCAGGAGCGTAATCCACCGCCTGCTGTTCAGCGTCTGCGCATGATGATCCGCCAGCGCCAACTGGAGTCACATCCCCACTCTGCGTTGGAGTGATGAGCGCACCTGGTTTCTTGATTGACGAGAACCTGCCCCCGGTCATTGCCGTGCAGGTGCGCTGGCACGAGCCACGAATACAGGCCCTGGTTATCGGCCAGCCAGGCGCACTTTCTAAGGGCACCTCGGACCCCCAACTCCTGTGCTGGGCGGGGATGGGGATTATGCGCGATGAAGGCTGCTTTCCGCGCCGGAGGGAAAGTAGAGATACGTCTCGGTGGCGGTCGTCAGGTCGGAGTAGACGCCCCGATAGGCCGGGGGAAGCAACGTCGCCACCTGGTACACAATCTCGTCAGCCATCTGCTGGCGTACCTGGCGAGTCACCTTAACCCCGCCAGCGTCCAGGTAGAACGGCCGGCCTACGACGATGTGGAAATCGGTGCGGCGCAGGCGGGACAGGTTGCGCCAGAATAGTTCCCCGCCGTAGTAAGCCACGGGCAGCAAGGGCGCGCCGCTGTGCAATGCCAGGAACGCGACACCGGGGTGGCCCCGCTGCAAGCACCCGTTACCGCTGCGGGTGCCCTCAGGGGCCACGGCCAGGATGTAGCCTGCTTCCAGCGCCTCTAATGCCTGGCGGAGAGCGACCATGTCGGCCTCGCCCCGGTGCAACGGAATGCCCCTCCACAGAGCAAACAGCAGCGGTCCCATGATGGGATTGTCCAGGTGCTCGGCCTTCACAAAGCCGGTCACCGGGCGCGGCTGCAGATGTGTGTACAAGACGGGCACTTCCAGGAAATTGACGTGGTTGGCGACGAGAATGAGCGGCCCACGCTCTGGCACCTGTGCCAACTGTGCATCGTCCACCCGACACAGCAAGCGTGTCAGGCCCTTGATCGTCGAGGTCACCACCCGGTGGGTGAGCGTCACTGGCCCTTCTTCCCCCTCGTAGCCAGAAGCGTTGAGGATGTGGGGGCCATTGGTCACCCTTCCTCCTCGTAGGGGGAAGGGCCGGGGGTGGGGGTCGGCTGACAGATGACCTCGATATGGCGCGGCAGCAGTTCCAATTCCAGCCGATGGGCATCCAGGCAGAGCGTCTCGCCATCGGCATGGGCCACCAGGCTGCTCTCCTTGCAGGTGACCACCACCCGCCGCGCCCGGCCCATCGTAATCCGTTTCTCGCCCCCCTGCGTGCCGCGCAAGAACCGGGGAACGAAGGAGAGCATCTGCAACTGATTCATCTTGGCAGCGATACAGAAGTCGAATAAGCCATCATCGGGTGCGGCATCGGGAGTCATCAGAAAACCGCCTCCCATGCGCCGCCCGTTCATCACGGAGGTCATTAATGTGGGCTGCTCGATTACCTGTTCATCAACCTGGATGGTGGTCAGTGGGGCATGGTAGTAGAACAGGAGCGTCCTGAGCACGGCCAGGAGGTAGCGGAGGAAACCGCGCACGCGAGTCATGCGGGCTGCCTGGATGTTGACAACGGCGTCGAAGCCAATGCCGATGCCGTTGCCGAAGTAGCGCATACCGGCCGCATGCCCAACATCAATCCACCGCGTGCGACCCCGGGCCAGCGCCCGGCAGCCCTCTTCCAGATCGAGGGGGATGCCCACGCCGTAGGCGAAGTCGTTGCCAGTGCCGACGCACAGCACGCCCATCGCGCACGTCCCTACGCCGGCTTGCTTAGCCTGCACCAGACCATTGAGCACCTCATTGGAGGTGCCGTCTCCGCCCAGCGCGATCACAGCGTCATACCCCGCGGCGACGGCCTCCTGGGCCAGGTCAGCGGCGTGCCAGGGACGTTCGGTGCGCACCAGGTCGAAATCCAGGCCGTACCCGCTCAGCATACGCTCAATACGGAGGATAGCCTGCTCGCCGGCCCCTCCACCGGCAATCGGGTTGACGATGACCTTGTATCTGGCCACCAGATGTAGACCCCCTCCGGGTCAATCCTGCTAACGGCCAACCGCTAACGGCTAATGCATCAGATGTAGAATCTCTCCGGGTCGATCTCCTCCCGCAGGAGGCGCAGTTCCTCCGCCGTCGGCGGCTCGTTCTGGCCCACCTCGTCGGGGATGATCAACTCGAAGCCGGTATTCCCGATCACCTGCTCGACAGTGACGCCCGGGTGGGTAGCCAGGAGCCGCATGCGTTTTGTCTCCGGCTCGAAGTCCAAGAGCGCCAGTGTGCTTACGACGCGGTAGGGACCGGTGCCGGGCGGGAGACCGGCTTCCTCGCGAGCGCCGGGGCCGGTCAGGTAGCCAGGCGTGGTGATGAAGTCCACCTGCGGCACGAAGCGGCGTTTGTCGTGGCGCATGATGATGATGTTACGCCAGCAGAGGGAGCCCACGTCGTTGGCCCCGCCGGAGCCGGGCAGGCGCACTTTGGGTGGGTGATGCTGGGAGCCGATGATGGTCGAGTTGAGGTTGCCGTAGGGGTCAATCTGCGCCCCGCCCAGGAAGCCGAAGTCAATGAAGCCGCGCGTGGCGGTCTCCATGATGTCGCAGATGCCGGAGGCGGCCACACCCCGGTAGAAGGTGCGGCTCTCCCCAACGGCGCGGGGCAGCCGCACCAACTGCGCCCCCGTCCCTCCGAACTCGAAGATGGGGACGATGTTGGGCGCGTGCATCTTCTGCGCCAGGCTGGCGGCCAGCATAGGGATGCCGGTGCCGATGAAAGCGGTGATGCCATCGGGCATCTGCCGCGCCGCAACGCAGATCAAGAGTTCCGTAGGGTTGTATTCCGGCTCGCTCATCGCCGTCCCTCCTCGTCGGCCCGCAAAATCTGCAGTCGCTCCCGGCCCACCAGTTCCAGGTACTCCTGGTGATTCGCCACGCTGTGGATGTACTTGTCCAGGTACTCCTGCGTCCCCTCTTCCGTCTTCGAGGCCTCGACCCACTCCCGCAGTTGGCTTTCGTCTCGCGCGTAGCAATAGACCATCTCGCCGGGGTGGGAGCCGAAGGGGGCATGGATGACCCCGTCCACCAGGTAGTAGGGGATGACAGTGCGGTCGGGATAGCGGCGGATCTCCTCAGTGTCCACGATCTCCTCGGCACTGATGATGAGCCGCTTGCAAGCCCGCGACATCTCGAAGGCAAAACCGGAGATGCCGTCAATCTGGGCGTTGCCGTACTTGTCGGCGCGGTGGACATGGATGAGGGCCACGTCGAGAATCAACGCCGGCAGGAGACAGACCTTCTGGCCAGTGAAAGGGCACTCGACTACCTTGGCGGCGCTGTACTTGAAGGTGTCGCTTCCGATCATCGCCCGCACAGGGATGAAGGGCACGCCCATGGCGGTGGCCTTGAAACGCCAGGTGATGCCACCGTTGGACCACTCGACGACCGATTCGACCTGGCCGCTTTCCACCGCCCGCCGCAGGGCGCGGGAGGTGCCGTAGACTTCCAGCCCGATGTAAGTGATGTCCAGTTTCTTGACCAGCCCGGCCCCCAGCCAGAGATCCAGTTCGGTCACTCCCTGTCCGGCCACCCGCAGGTCTTTCTTGCCCTGGCGGACGACCTCCCGCACGAGGCTCATCGGACAGCGCACGGTGCCGTAGAGTTCGGTGCCGATGTAGCAGCCGTCGTAGACGAAGCGGGAGACGGCCTCCGCCTCCGTCATCATCTTATCCACCAGCGCCCGCGACTTCTTCTCCCGGTTCCACTCCCGGAAAGCATTCAGGTCGGGGGGCTGGATCATTTCACCGATACCAGATTCGACGACGCGCAAGGTGGCACCTCCTTTCGTGAGTTGGTAGGCTGGTAGTATATCACGCCCGCCGATCTTCCAATGCGTAGAGCCCGCAAATGTCGCCTCAGAGCAGCTTCTTAAATTCCTCGACCGTCATCCCTGCATCCTTGATGATTCCACCCATCGTGAAAGCATTGATCAGATTCGCCCGAGGAATGATGATAATTCGCTCGCCATCGGTCATTGAGATATGCTTACCTTCGCGAACTACCCAAAAACCTGCCTTCTCAAACGCCTTGACAGCACGGCGGTGGGATACACCTGGAAGTTTTGGCATAATTACACCGTCGCCTCATACACCGGCACCTCAACCAAGCAAGTGGCTTTGTCTTTTACCAGTTCCTCGACCGTTACCAGGTATGTGTGTATGGCATCTGTTATGTTTTCGAGTGCCTCTTCTTCAGTCGCACCCTGGGACCAGCATCCCGGCAATCCGGGACACCAGACCGCATAACCTTCATCAGTCTTCTCAAGTCTAACTCTGTACTTCACTAGAAATCCTCCTATGCCGGCATTGAGTTTCGCCTCCAGCGTGCTGGTGTGCACGTCCTCGCTGCCGTGAATGGTGACCCGCCCCAACAGTCCTACATCTTATCGGATTGGTGTTCTTTCAGCGCTTGCCTGGCCGCGTGGGCGTAGATGGAGTTGGGCAGTGCGTCAATCGCCTCGTTGAAGTGGCGGATCGCCTCGGCCTCGCGGCCCGTGCGGCGGCAGGCCAACCCCAGGTTGTAGTAGCCGGCGGCCAGGTACCTGGCCCCCGGTCGCGCGTTTTCATCAGCCAACGCTTCCTCCAGCGTGAGGCGTGCCATCTCCGGCTCCTGCATCCGCAATTGGGTCACTCCACGGTTGATGAGCACGATCTGGCGGCTGGCGGCGTCGGTTCCCAGGCGCAAAGCGAACCGGTAGAAGTCGAGCGCCTGTCCGTATCGCTTTCTGGAGGTAAGCCAGTTGCCCAGGTCAACCAGCAGCCGTACCCGCATGGTGACCACATAGACGATGATGAAGAAGAGGATGGGATGGACTGGCACCGAGGCAAAGGCGAGCGCAGCGCCAACAACGGTGACGATTAGCCCTTCGATGGCGAAGCGGGCGGACAACCCCTGTCGGCGCATGAAGGAGAGAGCACCGAAGCCGAGAAGGTAAAGCAGACCGATGAGCAGGATTAGTAGGGAAGGATGCACAGACGTATCCTTTGGTAGATTGAGAAACCAGGTTTTTGCTTGCGCTGAGAGGCAACCCGTTGCTCTGTTAACTCTGTCTTGATGGGTTCGTAGTAACGACTTTAGTCGTTCTTACCGCTCAACAAGCGACTAAAGTCGCCACTACGACCTATCAAATCATCATTGACAAAGCACTACGCATCCGAGAGGCAGGCCTTACGGCTAAGCCAAAAACCTGGTTTCTAAATACTCAGGCGAACAGGTGATTGGCGGTGCGCTCCAGCATCTCCACGCCGCGCACTTCCGTTTCGAAGAGCGGCACGATGGCACGCACGTCGGGGAAACTACGCCAGATTTCCTCCATGTAGCCGTCCTGCATGGCGATGCGGTTAAGCACGAACTCGGGTGCGTTCTCGCCCACCGCCTCTTTGTCAATCACCAGGTTCACCACCACGCCGCCCACCGGGATGCCGAAGTCCTTGAACCAGTTGATGAAGCGCTTGATGACGGCGATGGGCAGCGCCTCAGGCAGCGCGATGAAGAAGAAGGCGGTCTGTTCCTCGTCGGTGAGCAATTCCTTGGCATGCTCCATCCGCTCGCGGAAGCCAACGAGGTAATCCATCAAGGGGTCCTGCTCCTTTTTCTTGCTGTAGGATAGGACCTCCCTCAGCGACCTGGCCTCCTCACGGCTCTGCATCATCTTGTTCACCCACATGCCGTACACGCTGGACATACCCAACAGGCGACGGGCGTTGGCCGTGGGGGCGGTGTCGAAGACGTAGGCCTCGTACTTATCCTCAAACATGAGGTCAATCATGTTCTCGAACATGGCCGATTCCTCAAAAGCAGGGTTCATGGTCGCCGATTCGACGAATTCGTCTGCACGGGTCTTGATGTCGGCGTACTTGAGGAACCATTCGATCTTCTGTGTCAGTTCCACCTTCGACTTTTCTATCGTGTCTCTGGTGTCAATCTCGTAGGCTTCCAGGTTCGATGCCCCCAGCACCGGCGTCGGTGCGCCGAAGACGTTCTGACCGAGCAGGCTGCTGAGGGAGTGCACCGGGTTGGTCGAAGCCAGCAGTGTGCGCTTGCCCTGCTGGGCGATCCACAGCGCGGCCGCGCCGGCCATGACGGTCTTGCCCACGCCGCCCTTGCCGCCGAAGAAGACGTACTTCATCTGTGGGTGTGCGGTCAAGAACTGGGCAGTCGATTTTTTTATTCTTTGGGTGCTCATGCCTCACCTCCGAACAGCGCGTCTGCCACCTTGCCGATCATCTCCAGACCGGTGATGTCCCGCTCGAACTCCGGCACACTCGTCAGCACCTCATCGCCGAAGGTCTTGTCTATCTCCCCCAGGTACTTTACCTGCATCTCGATGCGGTTCCGCAGATACTCGGGGATCTCTTGCTGGGCCAGTTCCGGCGGGATGATACGGTTGACGATGTAGCCGGAGATAGGCACGTCGTACTTGGCGAATAGTTTCGCCGCCTTGAGCGTATCTAGAATGATCATCTCCTCCGGCGTGACGACGAAGAAAAAGGCCGTCTTCTCGCGGTCGGTGAGGATGCTGGAGGAAGTGTTGATGCGCTGCTTGATGTACTGCAATTCGGTAAGAATTTTGTCTTCCTCCATCTCTTTGTCACGCTCCAGGATCGCCGCCACCTGTGAATACTCCTGCATCTCCTCGCGCAGGGAGGTGATCTTGCCGATCCAGTCATCGTAGACGCTGGCCATGCTCAGGTAATAGAGCGCGTGGCCAAGGGGCACCAGGTCGTAGATGTAGTAGTCGTATTCGCCGCTGACGACGATGTCCACCACGGCGTCGAAGATGGCGCTCTCCTCCATCGCCGGCTCGGCTGCGGCGGCCTGGATGTAGTGCTCGATTTCCTCGGGCATCTCCTCGAAGCCGTACATGTCGCGGATCTTCTGGCGTATCTCTTCCTGGTACTCGTGGATGTGCCGGTCGGCGTCAATCTCCTGGGCGAAGAGATTGGGCATGATCTCTACCGCTCCTTTGCCGAAGATGTCCTGCTCGAAGATGTCGGTGAGGGAAGCCTGGGGGTCCACCGAGAAGACGAGCACCTTGTAGCCCTGTTTCGCCAACCAGTAGGCAGTGGCGGCGGAGAAGGTGGTCTTGCCCAACCCGCCCTTGCCGCCGAACTCGACGTAGCGCCGGTTGGGGTGTTCCTTGAAGACTTGTGCTAGTGACAACGTTTGCTCCTTTCAAGATGCAAGATGCAGGATTCTTGCCTCCTGCCTCTTGCCTCTTGCTTCATGCCAATGCGTCGGTCAGATCGCGCTCGCGCAGCATGCGCCGCTTCCAGGTGCTGATCTGCGGCACGACGTAGGGCAGCAGGCGCAGCGAATAGTAGGGCGGCAGGATGGGGATACCCAGCAGGTCGCCCATCGTGATCAGGATGAACAGGTGCTCCATGCTGCCGCGCGTCTTGAGCGCGAAGCGGGTCATATCGTGGCCGGCCATGCCATAGAGGAACTCTTTGGCCGAACGGCCGAATCGCTTCAGTGCACTGTCTTGCTTTTCTTCTTCGCTCATTCTTACCTCCTGAATATAGTTCTTGTTCACAAACGCAGTTCCACACCTCCCAGCGTGGGCCTGGTCAGCGGGAGTCCCTCTATGTCGAAAATGCAGGCCGGCGCTCCCATGGCTTGGCAGATAGTCTCGCGGACGGTACAAGTATCACCCACGATCTCCTGTGCCAATGCCTCCAGCAGCCCTTCATGGAAGCGACAGACAGGTTGATCGAATGAAATGCCGTGGCAGTAGGGACACACAGCAATGCGCTGCACCAGATTCTGTCCCTCAATATTGTGTTTTGCTTGCCGCAATCCCTTTTCTAACTCGGTGAGAGCACGCTCCAACCGATCCAACGGCGAGCGGTGCCTCAGCCCCCGTTTTCTACCCAGCCCTTGGCGCACTAATCGGCTGCCAACTGCGCGTCCTGCCCGACGGAGGATGGGAAGGGCGCACTCTGCCCCGGCTATATCCAATAATGCCTTCGTGAGGATCGCCAGGTCGTCGGGTGGCACCGCCAGCGTGGGATCGTTCTCCGGCGGAACGGCGATGTACTTCTCCAGGTGTGCATAGCGCAGGATGGCATTGCACCCATTGCGCCCCAGGGCCGCTTCGATACCGTTCAGGCAGAAGAACATGCTTTCCGCCGTTCCACCGATCCATAGGGTCATCTATACCCACCGCTTCAATCCACTCCTTCAATCAACTCGGCCAGGTCCGTCAGGTCACGCTCGCGCAGCAAACTTCGCTTCCAGCGGTTGAGCGTGGGGACAACGTAAGGCAGCAGGCGGAGGGTGTAGTAGGGGGGCAGGATGGGGAGACCGATAATATCACCAAAGGTGATAAGGACAAAAAGTCGCTCTATCTCCCCACGCTGCTGCCGCAGGCCACGTTGCCAGTCGAAGATGGTCATGCCGTAGAGGATTTGGCCTGCTACGTGGGCGGCGTGGTGTATCTTTTCGCCTATCCTCTCCCGCGCGGATGTCTGCATTGAACCTGACTTTGGCTTATCTAACGATGATGGGAGGGCCGGGGGCAGGCCCTCCCACCGTGACGTGTCGTGCTACTTTGCCGCTGCGGCGACCTCGCCCTTGCGTTTCAGAGCCTGCAGGCCGTCGTAACCGAGGATCAGCGCGCAGACAATCAGTATCAGGGCGACGACGAAAGCGATGATGTTGCCTGCGATATTCGTGCCGGCGAGGGCAGCCGGGAGGGCCGTGAAGAAGGCCGTGTATAGCAGCGCTGCGATGGTGGTGATGAACATGAAGATGCAGGGCCAGAGGGTCCAGGCATACTGCTTCCCGTTTCTCATCAGCCACACGGTGATGATTAACAGCGCCAGGGAGGCCATCATCTGGTTGGCCCCGCCGAAGAGCACCCAGATCGTCTGCCACACTCCGGTCCAGATGACGATGAGGGAGAGGATCAGGGCCACGATGGCGCCGATGTGGATGTTCTTCAGCGCCGGGATGGCGTCGCCCAGCAACTCGGCGCTGGCCACGCGCATGAAGCGCACCACCAGGTACATGATGGTCAGCCCCATGATGGTCAGGAAGACCATGCCGTAAGGTACGCCGAACGAGGTGGGGATGCCGATGTGGCTGAGGAAGGCCGCCAGACCCACAGCGAAGACGCCGAACTTGCCGCCGGCGAACGCCTCCTTGAAGGCCTCCCACCCACCCGTGGCGGCGGTGGCGGTCAGCAGAGAGATCACGCCCAGAGCCATCTCCATGAACATAGCCCCGCCGCCGACCGGCAGCGCGTCGCTCTCCTTCTCGATCTGCCGCGCGGTGCCGGAACTGGAGACCAGGCTATGCCAGCCGGAGATAGCGCCGCAGGCGATGGTGACGAAGAGGATCGGCCACAGTGGCCCCAGCCCCGCGACTGTCCACCCGGTGAAGGCCGGGAAGTCGCCGAAGGAAGGGTGCCACACGAGCATGCCGATGACCCCGCCCACCATCCCCAGCGCGATGACCCAGAAGGAGACGTAGTTGGTCGGCTGCGCCCAGCGCCAGATGGGGAGCACTGCACCCAGATAGCAGATGATCATGGTGACGATGGGCCAGAAGTACTTGATCCCACCCTCGCCCAGCGCGTTGTTGAGCCCCGCGAAGATGTTGCTGATGAAGGCCGTCTGCCCCAGCCAGATGCCGAAGAAGGCGACGACGACGGTGATGACCGTGGTGAGGATGATGTCCTGCTTCCACTTGTAGGTCATCTGTCCGGCCAGGAGCCCCATCAGGATCACCGACAGGATGCCAAAGGGCACTGCGGGCTTGGACATGAAGAGTACGCCAATGACCTGGCCAAAGGCACCCATGATCAGCAGCAGGTACAGGTAGATGAAGACGAGGAGGATGCCACGGGCACGAGGCGAGATGAGTTTGTAACTCAGCGCGCCAAAGGTGTCCCCCTCTGAGCGCATCGGCACGATGATGCTGGCATAGTCCTGCACCCAGCCGATGAAGAAAGTGCCGAGGATAAGCCACAGCAAGCCTGGAAGCCATCCCCATTGGGCAGCCACAATGGGCCCACCGATGGGTCCCAGTGCAGCGATGGACTTGAACTGGTAGCCGAAGAGCACGTTCTTGCCCGCCGGTGTGAAGTCCACGCCATCCATGTACATCTTGGCCGGCGTGGCTTTACTGTCGTCAGGCTGGACGATGTTCTTGTTGATGTTCTTGGCGTAGACGAAGTAGCCCAGACCAAGGCCCACGGCTGCTATAATCAGTGTGAGAATCGCATTCATTGTTGTTGTTCCTCCTATATGCAAGCAATTGATAATCGAACGTCACTTGGACACCTGAATATGCTGTTTGTGGTTCCCTATGCACCTCCTTTCGCCCCCGAATAACGTGCACTGCAAGTTCCAATCTGGGATCCCGTCAGTCTGACGACCAGCGGTCATCACCAGCGTGAGATGAATATCCTTTGCTAACTGTTATTAACGTGCTTCGCTCCTCTTACCGCGGTCTGGAGGTCGGCCAGAAACGTCTCACTGGACGTGGCGAGTAGCCCGGCAACTTTCATCTGTAACTGGACGTGCGGGTCGGCTTTGCGCCAGGCAAAGCGGCGCAGGTGCGCACCGTAGGCCTCCAGCCAGGGTTCCAATGCCGCCACCTGCTGCTGAGCACCGGGACCTTGATAGGCCACAGTCAACCCGTGTGGCCCCTCTTGCCATGTCCAAGGCTGACCCTGACGGCGGGCGGCCCTTCTACTGGCAGGGCCAATTTCCACTTCCCCCCGGCGTGGCGAGCGTAACGTCGCTCTTATTATAAGCCCATCCCGCTTGCCGCGCAAGTGGTCAAACAGCCACAGCAACGGAATCTCGCGGTTTTCCAGCAGCAGCGTGATCTCCAGTCGCCGGAAGGGTGAAGCCGCGTGGGTGACGTTGACACGGGCGCCGGAGGCCGGCGAGCCGATCCAGCCGGCCTCCCTCTCACCGCCCAGCACGTCCAGTCCCGCCTCCAGCCAACGAAAAAGGCGCTGTCCACGGCGGCGGTTATACAGGTACCCCCCGCCGTACCACAGCGCCAGAAACACGCACAGCCCGATGACCGCGATGACCCCCGGATCCATCCTTAGAATATTGCCTCCCTACACTAAAACACGTTATGGGCCTGAAGGATGCGTTTCTCGCCTCAGCCGGCGAAAGAGACGGCGGCTCCTGGCAGTGGCCTTCACTCTCCCGCCCTCAGCAAGCGCATGCTACTGCAAACCGGTTCAGCCAGTTGTGGCGTTGTCCCTCCCCCGGCGGGCTGATCCAGCCATCCACGACCTCGAAGCCCGCAGCCTGGATCAGCCGGTCAATCTCCTCCAGCCGGTAGTAGGCGAAGAAACGCTCGTAGCCTTCCTGGTCGGTTACCCATTTTTCCTCTTCCCCCTCTTTCACGCCGATGTAGAGCGCACCGCCAGGGCGCAGCACGCGGCGAAACTCCGAAAGCGTCTGGGGTGCCTGCGTGCGGGGCAGGTGCAGCAGCGAGGCACAGACGAAACAGCCGTCGGCACGCTCATCGGCGATGGGGAGGCGGCGCATATCAGCGCACACCAACCAGCCCGTCCCTGCTGCCTGCGCCTGGCGGAGTAAGCCCTGTGAGAGATCAAGGCCCACGACACGCAGGCCCTGTGCCTTCAGTACCCGCGTGTACTGCCCCGGCCCGCTCCCCACATCGAGCGCCAACCCGCCAGCCGGTACCAGTTGCCTGAAGCGCGCCAGTTCCCGCTCCAACGGGTAAGTCGCCCGTCCTGCATAGCGGGCAGCGATGCGGTCGTAGGTGATAGTGGTCTTATTCACGCAACACGCAACACGCACTACGCGTCACGGCAGGTGCTCCAAGATCGTCTGCACGTCTACCCGGTCGCCAGAGCCCTGGCCGATGTGGCTCCATGCGATGCGCCCGCCCGTATCAATGACGAATACGGCCGGTGCAGCGAGACCATCACCCAGCAGGTTGTACACGCCGTAGGCCGCGGCGACTTGATGCGTTGGGTCGGCCAGCATTGGATAGTGAATCCCTGCGCTCTGGCACCATCCTTCCACTGATGCAGCCGATGCAACTACCAGCGCGATCACCTCTGCCCTGGCCTCCCGGAATACTTGGTACTGACTCTCCAACTCCACGAGTTGCGGGTCGGGGCTTCAACCGCCGCCACGCTGGAAAAAGACCAGCACCACCGGCCCCTGGATCAACTGTTCTACCAGTGTGAGCGTGCCACCGCCGGCCCGCTCGAGTGTGAAATCGGGCGCGGCTTCGGGGGTGACAGGGGCCGGGGTAGGAGAGGGGGGCTCAGTCGCAGGCACGGGGGTAGGGATGGGCGATGCGGCCAGCGTCGCAAGCGGCGACTGAGCGACCGGGATGTACGGCACTGCTACGTTCTCGGATTCCTCGTTGAGATTGAGGAGCACGATTTCGGCACTGGCCCGCTGCTCCTCCAGCCAGGCTGTCGTGTCGTACCCCTGGCTCTGCAGTGCCTCCAGACCAGCCTGTACCGCCAGCAATCGCCCGCCGGCCCGCTCGAACGCTGAACGGGTAAGCCCCACCTTCTCCAGCGCCGCCATCACGGCGGCGTCGTCCACTCCCCACGTCTGTTCCAGCGCGGCGATCTGCGTCTCGATCTGCTCCGCCGTCGGTGCCTGCTCCGGCGGGATAGCATGTAGTACCAACTCCTCGTTAATCAACCGCTGTAGCGTTTCGTCGGGCGTGGGGGCTGGTCGCCCGGCCAACCCGCTCATCACCTGGTCGAGCAAGACCGCCTCCATCCAGAAGGAGTGTCTAATCGAGCGACCGTCGACGCTGGCCACGACCAGGTCGTCGGCTGGGGTGGGAAGTGCCGGAGTGATCATGGGGACAGGCTCACCCAGCCCGCGCCCCAGGAACGCCAACAACAACCCTAACCCTGCCACCACTGCGATCCCGACGCCCAGGATGGCCCAGAGGCGGGGTGAAGTTCTCTGGCTCATACGCCTGACTCTCCTTTAGAGCAGGTAGAGCCTACCATGTCTTCGCCAACTTGTCAACCGCGACTACGCCCGCTCTTAGCCGTCAGCGGTCAGGCATTAGTCGTCGGAGTTGCGCTATACCCTCAACAGAGTTAGAATGGGGATACAGCGCGAGGAGGTGTGACCCCAAATAGCGTGCGGTAGGTATGTAACCTGACGTGAGGAGAAGTCAAAATGGCACACAATAAGCAGATAATCCTTGTTCTGGTGTTTGTGGCCCTGGGGATGGTACTGGGCGTGTTGCTGATCATCGGCGATCCTGTCTCCATTGTCGTGCTCCCCACGCTGGCCCCGACTGCCTCGCTTCCCATACTGCCTCCTGCCACACTCACGCCTGTACCTACGCCAGGACCTCCTACCTTCACACCTGTGCCGACTCCCGACCCGACGACCACCTTCACCCCCAGTTCCACTGCCACCCCCACCCACACCCCCACTCCCACCGAAACTCCCACTCCCACGTCCACACCGACTCCCTTCTCGCTCGTCCCGCCGGTGTTGATCGGCGTGACGCCCACCCTTTCTGACACGACCGCCGTACCCACGTCCGTGCCGGTAGCGGGGATGGCTCCCGGCACCATCAACATCGTCGTGCTGGGCAGCGACCGCCGCCCCGATTGGGACGATTGGCACACCGATGTCATCCAGGTCGTCTCTATTCAGCCGCTGGTGCCGGCGGTGACGGTCCTCTCGATCCCCCGCGACCTCTACGTCTATGTCCCCGGATTCTGGATGGGCCGCGTCAACTTCGCCGATATGTATGGCGAACTGTACGGATACAAGGGCGGGGGACCGGCCCTGCTCCAGCAGACGCTGCTCTACAACCTGGGCATCCCGATAGATCACTACGTCCGCACCGACTTCGATGGTCTGATCGGCATCGTGGACGCGCTGGGCGGCGTGGATATCCCGGTGCATTGTCAATTGCAGGACTACTGGCCTTATCCCGACGAGAACGGCGAGTACCCCATCAAGGTGCTGGTGCCAGGAGTGCATCACATGGATGGAGAGACGGCGCTCTGGTACGCTCGCTCGCGCAAGACCTCCAGCATCTTTGCCCGCGAGCGACGCCAACAGCAGGTGCTGCAGGCGATCTGGCGCCAAGCGCGCAGCCTCGACCTTCTGCCTCGCGTTCCCCAATTGTGGGACCAATTCCGAGGCATGGTCGTCACCGACATGGAGTTCGGCGACGTGATGATGCTGGCCGAGGTGGCCTTCCGGCTCGACGAGCAGAACGTGCGCTTCCGCAACATCGGCTATCAACACGTCATCCCCTGGACGACGCCCAAAGGAGGCTCGGTCTTCCTGCCCAACTGGGAAGAGATTGGGCCGGTGGTGAGCGAGGCGCTGGGGCCGGTGCCGGAGGGACGGTTGTGGCGGACGCTTCAGACGGTGGAGGTGTGGAACGGGACAGGCCACGCGGACTGGGATCAACTGGCGGCTGACCGGCTCTTCCGCCAGGGATTCGTCGCGGCCATCGGCCAGCCTGACCGGCGGGACTATCCCCAGACGCAGTTGATTGACTTCACGTCTACGGCCAAGGGGAGCGCCGTGCCCTATTTGCAGTGGATGTTCCAGGTCTCGGCCGAGAACGTCATCTCCGCGCCCGATCTTAACGGGGGAGTGCAGTATCGCCTCATCGTCGGCGCTGATTACCAGACCTGTCGCAGCCCCTAAGTGAGGGGGACAGGGGAACAAGGGGTCTAAGGAGTATATGGTTCACGCGACACGCAAGGGGCATTCGTTTGCGCGAGGGCTACCACTGGGTTATAATCGGGGCAAGCCGGGTATACGCGTATTCACTCACACAAAGGTTGTCCAATATGCGAACACGACAACTTGCCTTTTTCCCTGAGGTCAGAAGGGATCCAAGAGACCTGATGCGCGATGTGTTTTCACACGGCGGAGTGTGCCCTGAAGATGCACGCATCGCGCTGGAAGAACGGTACGGCCACCTACTGGAGGAAACCGACGAGTTCGACCGGCAGCTTGTCAGTTTCCAGGCCAATAAGACCGAGATCTTGCATAGCTGGATCAAGTACAGGGAAGGCTTCTCAGCCGGCTTGGTCGAGATACTGATCGAGAAATTCGGCATTGGCCCCGGCGACACAGTTCTTGATCCCTTCGCCGGTTCGTGCACGACGCTGTTAGTTGCCCAGATGCTTGGTATCAACTCTGTAGGCATCGAACTATTGCCCCACTGTCATTTGGCGTGGGAAGCCAAATCGCGAGCGTTCGATTACGATCTGGGCGAACTGCGGCACATCAGCAGTCTGGCGAAAAAGGTGACCCCGCCGGCGACACGTGAGCAATTCCCCCACGTGACTATCACCAAAACAGCATTTCCTGGCCAGACAGAGCAAGACTTGATGGCCTACAAGCATTGGATTGAGACTCTGGACGTGAGCGAGGATGCCAAAATTCTGTGCCGGCTGGTCTTAATCAGCGTTTTAGAGAAAATCAGTTACACCAGGAAGGATGGTCAGTTCTTACGTTGGGACATGCGAGCGCGAAAAATGGTCGAGCGTAACACGAAGCGAGTGGCACAAGGGAAGAAGCCGTCCAGGGGTATCCATAAAGGGAAATTGCCAGGCGTCAAGAAAGCGTTCACTGAAGCGTTGGACAAAATCACTGCCGATGTAGCCAGATTGCAGAGAGAACCTCCGTATGGAAGTCGCCAGCAATTAATTGCCGGCAACACACTCTACGTGCTTCCAGAAATGAAGGCCGACCGATTTGCCGGCGTCATCACGTCGCCACCTTATGCAAACAGATATGACTATACCAGGACGTACGCCCTTGAATTGGCCTACCTGGGTGTGGGCAAGGAAATCTTCGATCTGCGGCAAAGCCAGCTATCGTGCACAGTAGAAAATAAGTCGAAGCTAGACAGACTCGAAGCGTTCTATCACTCTATCGGTCAACACAGCCGTTACGCGCATATCGCAGACGTAGTCCAAAGTAACGAGGCCCTTGCGGAGGTCAATGCTGCGTTGCAGACTAGGAGCAAACGTGGCGAGATCAACAACACAGGCGTGTTGACTATGATCGCCCAATACTTCACGGAGTTGACCTTTGTGTTTGCAGAGCTGCATCGCGTGTGTCAGAGTGGCGCGCACGTAGTATTTGTCAACGACAATGTTCGTTATGCCGGTGAGATCATACCCGTTGATGTACTGACTACAAATCTGGCCGAGCAGGTTGGGTTTGAACCAGTCAAGGTCTACGTTTTGCCGCGGCGCAAGGGAAACAGTAGCCAGCAGATGGGCAGGTATGGCCGCGCTGCGTTGCGCAAGAGTATTACAATTTGGCGCAAGCCATAACGACGCAGCAACAAGGGAGGAAAACGTGTCAGGACGTAAGAACGAAGACAATCGGGATGCTAAACAGTCAGAGACGTCTAACGGTGGCAAAGCGGACGAACCAGAAACGCCCTCGTTTGCGAGCACGCCGGACGAAATTAGACCCGACCACCAATTCCATATCCGTATTACTTCTGTATGCCCGACACACTGGTAGAACATTCTGAATTGGTGTTTTACTATCGCAACGTGGCTATGCTGTCACGTAAGGTCATGCGAGGCATTGGGCTGGATACTGAGAATTTTGAAGAGCTTGGGGTGGCTCCCTCAGAGCAAGTCGCAGCCGAACTCGCCAGGTACTTCAATACAATCGTCAGCGATTTGGTTTTGGAAGGAGGCGTCACGCCATACCGCCACATCGTCATGATGATAGCGAATCTCGGTGATTCGCTTGGCGGTACATCTCGGAACGAGATCGGTCGCGTGGCTTTGATGCGTGTTGTCAATCCGTTGGTTCGCCATCTACACATTCAGGGGCGGCTGTCGAGTATCTTGTATTCGTTGAAAGGACTTGTCGTTCCAGACGATGACGATGATGACTCGGGCGCCGTAAAGCGAAAACGGATTAACGTTGGCCCTGAAACGGACATAGATGAACTGGTAAAGCAGTTTGAAACGTACCGCATCTTGTATCACGAACTGGAAACAAGCAACGGTAGTCGCTTGCTGCTGAATCGCCAGCTAAAGTGGCAAGATAATACAGGTGAAACACACAAAATTGGGCCAGACCTATATTCGCACGTTGGCGATATTGATATGCTGTGGGCAGGCGAAGTAAAAGGCGGTGCTGACCCGGCTGGCAGTGACGAGCACTGGAAAACTGCCACCGAAGCATTGGAGCGGATTCTACGTGCTGCTGAAGCAACCGGCAGACAAACACCGATGCTCTCCTTCATTGCAACTATCCTGGTAGAGCGTGTGGCGAAAGACGCCCAGGCTTGGATCGAGCATGGCAAGCTGACGTCGGTCTACAATCTGACGCAGATGTACGAGAAGGAAGAAGAGATGGAGCGGTTCCTGACCGACATGACCAAGTTTCTTGGATATGGCGCGGCGAACACAGAGAACAAGCTCGAATAATCTCATTCGTGCGTCACCAGAAACTCAACCGAGACGAGCATGATGCCCGTTTTAGCAGCATAGGAGACACAATATGCACACAAACCGTCTCTCTCGATTGATTGAGCAAATTGGCGCTCACGGGTTCGACGCGCTGGCGCTGGTGCCTGGTCCCAATCTGTTTTACCTCACCAGCCTCTCGTTCCACCTCAGCGAACGTCCCGTCGTCGCGCTGTTTCCCGTGGACGCACCGCCCGCCATCGTCCTGCCCGCGCTTGAAGCGGCCAAGGTCGAGCAGGCAGCGGTCGGACTGGACGTTTTTCCCTACAGCGACGAAGAGGGACACACACCGGCCTTCCAAAGCGCCTGCGCTGCGCTGGAGTTGGCCGGCTGCATCATCGGCGTGGAGGCACTGCGGATGCGGCTGCTGGAGGTGCGGCTGCTGGAGCGGTACGGGCCGGGCTGCCGACTCGTCCCCGCTGAGGAGGTGATGGCCGAACTGCGCATATGCAAGGACATGCACGAGTTGGAGCAGATGCGGCGCGCTATCGCCATCACCGAGGCCGCGCTGCGCTCCACGATGCGCCAGGTGAAGGCAGGGATGACGGAGCGGAAGGTCGCCACGCTGCTGACGATTGAAATGCTACAGGCTGGCGGGGAAGGGATGGCCTTCTCGCCCATCGTCGTGGCCGGCCCTAACGGTGCCTCCCCCCACGCCACTCCCACCGACCGCCCCATCCAGCCGGGCGAGACCATCGTCGTGGACTGCGGCGCGACCGTGGGCGGCTATGCAGCCGACATCACGCGCACCTTCGCCATCGGCGCGTTGAAGCCGGAACTGGCCCGGGTCTACGAGGTGGTACGGGCGGCCAATGAGGCCGGGCGGGCGGCAGCCGGGCCGGGAGTGTCCGCCGAGGGAGTGGACCGGGCAGCCCGGGCGGTGATCGAAGAGGCTGGATACGGCGAGTACTTCATCCACCGCACGGGCCACGGGCTGGGGCTAGAAGCACACGAGCCGCCTTTCATCGTCGCGGGGAACGGGCGCACCCTGGAGCCGGGGATGACCTTCACCGTCGAGCCAGGGGTCTACCTGCCCGGGCGAGGTGGGGTGCGCATCGAGGACGACGTGCTCGTGACCTCCAGCGGCGCGGAGAGCCTGACGACGTTTTCGCGCGACGATGGAGAATATCTGCTACTCAGTGCGGGCCAACATCGAGTTATTTGAGCAAGTATCTGGCTCCAAGGTAGAAGAATTGCGCATGTGTGGCGGACAAACACGCAGCGATTTCTGGATGTAGATGCAGTGAGTACGATCCCCACTACAATCGCTGGTGCAGGCTGTTTGACGCGCGAAGTGAGTTGCCCGACGATCTGACGTGGGATCCCACGTTGCAGCGAGCTTGAAGACTCCAGCCGGAAATTTCTGGCTGAAGCCTCAATTCCAGACTGAGAACTCTAGATAGGCAAGGGGATATTCTTATGGGAGTCATACATCGTTTTACAGGTAAAGATGGGGAATGGAACTGGGAGGGAGTTCCCCTGGAAACATGCGTCGGCGGGGTGGAGGGCATGACAGGACGTCGCTACATCACCCGGCGTGATGGGGCCTATAACTGTGAAGTACGTTACTTCGAACTGGCGCCCGGCGTTCACAGCAACAAGGAATGTCACGTTCACGATCATTATGTCACAATCTTGCGTGGACATGGTACCGTTCTGCTGGGTGAAGAGGAATTTCCCGTGCAATTTGGCGACGCGATCTACATCCCACCGCACGAGGTACACCAACTGCGGGCTGCTGAGGATGAACTGCTCGGGTTCCAGTGAGTGTCCCTGGACAAACGCCTGCGGTCTCAGGCAGATGGAAAGCCCGGGGATGAAGTTGTGTGCTGATCATCCATACTTGTGAATATGATTCGTGAATGTGGCGGTGGCGGACGTTGACGCGGCATTTGACGCGACATTGGCCGGAAGGAAATTCCGTCGCTTCGCTAACCGCCCTCTGAGCGACACCGTCTTCCGTTTAGCGCGTGACCCGCTCCGCAAGCTCGGACCCAATGATCGGCTGGTCGGCGCGGCGCGCTTGGCTGAGAAGGCCGGCGTCGCACCTGAGGGGCTGAGTTGGAGTATCGCTGGAGGTTTGGGACTATCCATTGTCGGGAAAAGAGAGCGTGATGCAAGCATTAAGATCGACGTCAAACCGATGATCACCGACACGTTTGCGTTCAAGGATAGCATTGAGGCCCTTGACTTCGCCACGCGTATGCCGCCAACATCGATCAAGGTGCAAGTCGAGTTGCCACAGTAGCGTCGGAGAGGTTGAACTGGCTACCGAGATTTACAAAACAGGTGTAAAATTGGCCAGGGAGGAAGTGACGACTTACGAAACCCAGACCGAACGTCCACCAATCGCATAGGAGAACTTCATGTTTTACCCAACCAGTATCATTAGTTACCCAGGAGGCTGATGTAATGGCTAAGTACAGTGTCATTCACGAGACATTCGGCAGGGGCAAGGGTATCCTCAGGCTAGCCCCGAACTTCGTGCCCCGCCGTTTCGGGGAGGCTGGAAGGCGACTTCGTTTACATCCTGACGACTACTATGCCCTAGGGACTGAACGGGGATCCATCAAGGAGCGTTGGTTCTCCTCCGTGATTGCCGCCATGAATGGCGAGCTTGCTCCTGAAGACGAAGGCATGAGTTACGTGGCTCCCAGTAACAACTCCAGCGACAAATTCCTCTTTCGCGATGCCGTAGAGGAACTTGGGGCGGAGCTCATTGGCGAGGGACTGAAGCAGAAGTATGGCACGTGGCCTATGTACTCAAAGTTTTTCGATTACGAGACGCCTCTTTTTCTCCATCTGCACCTCGACGATCTGGCCGCTGCGCAAGTGGGGAGGATTGGCAAGCCGGAGTCGTATTACTTCCCGCCCCAATTGAACAACCATTTGGGACAACTTCCCATAACATACTTTGGCTTTGATCCCGACACGACAAAAGCGGAACTCAGGGAAAGACTTCTTCAATATGAAGCCACTGACAACCGGATCACCGAGCTTTGCCGTGGCTATCGCATACAGCTTGGGACAGGTTGGTACACACCGCCCGGTCTTCTTCATGCCCCTGGGTCGGTGCTGACCTACGAGCCCCAATGGAACAGCGACGTCAACTCCGTTTACGAAAACGTCGTGGCGGGAGAGATCTATCCCTACGAGTTTCTGGTAGAAAACTGCCCCGAAGAGAAGAAGCGGGATATTGACTACGTGTTGGACCTGATGGATTGGGAAGTGAACGTCGATCCACACTTCAAGAAGCATCACTTCCGCCCACCTATTATCTGTCCGCATTCTGACGAGCGGCATACCGAGAAATGGGTGGCCTATGCCAACGACTACATTGCTGCGAAGGAGTTGAGCGTCCATCCGGGCCAGACCGTCACGGTGCGCGACGGCGCCGCCTACGGATGCATCATCGTCCAGGGTCACGGCAGGCTCGGCGTATACGAGGCCGAAGCGGCCTGTATGCTACGCTTCGGCCAACTGAGTGGCGACGAGTACTTCGTCAGCGAAGCCGCTGCCAAGGACGGAGTCACCATCGCTAATGAAAGTCAATGGGAACCCCTGGTGATGCTCAAGCATTTCGGACCGAATCATCCAGACATGCCCAAGAACGTCAATATCTGATGGCGAGAGGAGCACGATGACACTGCAGAATTTCGAACAGAAAAACGCAAAGATTCGCGCCGCCTTCGAGGATCTCAGGGAGAAACACCCCGAGCGGCTGAAACGGAGGCTCAACCTGTCCTGGAGCAACTGGGGGTTCGGCATGGAGCCACTTGCTCAATCGGCCGAGCGCCTGGCCCGGGTCGGCATCAAGTATATTGAGCTTCACGGCAACCACTACGGCAAGGACCTGGGCTACAGGGGCGACGAGACGCTCAAGATTCTGGGCGACCACAACCTCAAGGTTGCCGGTGTCTGCGGCATGTTCTCGGCGGAGAACGACCTATCCAGCAACAGCGGCGTGGCCCGCCAGCGGGCGGTCGACTATCTTAAGCGCACTATTTCCTTCGCCGCTGCCGTTGGCGGGGAATATGTACTGGTAGTGCCCGGCGCTGTGGGTCGGCCGCAGAAGTACGACGATGCCGAGTTTGATCGGTCCGTGGAAACGCTGAGAATTGTAGCAGATCATTTCATAAAACACGGCGTCAAGGCCGCTATTGAGCCGATCCGCAGTGCGGAGGTGAGCTTCTGCCACTCGATCGCCGATGCGAAGCGATACATAGAGGCTGTTGACCATCAGGGAGTGCAGCACATAAACGGCGATGTTTATCACATGCAGGTCGAGGAGAGCCACATCGGCATGGCTGTCCTAGAGGCGGGTGAGAGATTGATCAACTTACACATGGCCGACAGCAATCGCTGCGCACTGGGCGACGGCTCGCTGGACTTGGACACGCTGATTATGGCACTCTACGTGATAGGCTACAATTGCCAAGGCTGCTACGTCACACCGGAGCCGCTGGGCCCCGGTGGCGATCCCTATCCTGCTATGTTCGGGAAGCCTGATGTAAAAGCGTTGGACCGCTTGGTCAATCAGACGGCAAATTACTTCCGCGAGCGCGAGAGTTGCGTTTTAGAAAGTTAGCGAGCGTCCACCTGCTCCCAACTCTCGTGCCTGTGCCTCGGCGTTGTATGAACTCCGCACCAGCGGGCCGCTTTCGACCCAGCGGAAGCCCATCTCGTAGCCGCGCTCCCGAAACATCTCGAACTCCCCGGGCGTGTAGTAGCGGGCGATAGGGACGTGCTGTCTGGTGGGCTGCAGGTACTGGCCGATAGTGAGGATGTCCACGTCCAGTTCACGCAGATCTCGCATCACGTCCAGTACCTCGTCCACGCTCTCTCCCAGGCCGACCATCAGGCCGCTCTTGGTGATCGCCTCCGGCCACAGCAGTTTGGCGTTGCGCAGCACGGCCAGCGACCACTCGTAGCGGCACTGAGGCTGCACCGCACGGAAAAGGCGCGGCGGGGTCTCGACGTTGTGGTTGAGGACGTCGGGCCGCTCGTCCATCACCGTCTTCAGCGGCTCAATGCGCCCGCGGAAGTCGGGGATCAGCACCTCGACGGTGCAGCCAGGTTGGAGGGGCCCGCCCTGAGCCTGTCGAAGGGCGCGGACGCGGCGGATGACAGCAGCAAAGACGGACGCCCCGCCGTCGGGCAGGTCGTCCCGGTCCACCGAGGTGATGACGACGTGCTTCAGATTCATCACCTGCACTGCCTGGGCCACGTGCTCCGGTTCGTCGGGGTCAAGCGGGCCCGGGCGACCGGTCTTGACGTTGCAGAAGTGGCAGTTGCGGGTGCAGGTGTCGCCGAGGATGAGAAAGGTGGCAGTGCGATTGCCCCAGCACTCGCCGATGTTGGGGCAGTGGGCTTCCTCGCAGACGGTGTGCAGCGATTTGGCTCGCATCAGCCGTTTAAGCCAATGGTACGTCTCACCCGTGGGGGCACGTACACGCAGCCAGGGGGGATGGCGTTGGGGGCGCGGAAGGGTTTTCGGACTGGTCCGATCAGCATGCGCTTTCATAGATTTCACCTCTATTCTACTTATTCTATCACAAGCCACAGTTCCTGGCAATCAACTGCGGCAGGAACGACATTGGACGCATCATCCGGGGCGCGGGAGCACATCCTTGCGCCGGCAGCGCTCGATCTCGGCCAGGTGCGTGGCTGGTCGCGGGTACTCGCAGCAAGCGCCAAGAGGCTCGGCAGTCGGCCTGGTCGGTGGAGGCGGTTTCACTCAAGCGAGAGATACATAAACCCTGGTGAATTGGTGGAGATACGTTGCGGAATCTGGTGCGAGGCCCTTGACAATTTGCACAATGTGTAGTATAATTGACTTGTCAGATATCTGACATCTGATGTGTCTACTCTCCGGAAGACAACAGCGGCGCTATTCATCTCCCAAAAGTCGAGGGGGCATTACGATTTAGTTGGATGAGGCGGGTGCCAGCCCGTTTCTTGGGATGAAATTACAAAATCAATGTAGTTTTAATTAGTTGATTTATTCCTCGTTGATGCTCGGTGCTTGTGTGATTTCGTCGTTAGGCCTATAGCAAGAAGCCAAGACGGAGATGGTCTCGTGGCGGGCGTGACTAGAGATTCGCGATCTCTTCCCATTCAGATCCGAGATGAAATCCTGGAGATGTTCGATGTGGAGGGGTACCAGGTTGGAGATCGAATACCCTCTGAGCAGGAATTGGCAGAGCGCCTCCATGTAAGTCGTCCCACCCTGCGGGAAGCGTTGAAGTTCTTGGAGGAGGAACGCTTCCTGTACTGCAAGCACGGACGGGGCCGTTTTGTCGCGCTGGAACGCTCTTGCGTCTATGAGGCGATCACCCGCTTGCAGAGTGTGACTGAGATGATGCAGGAACGCTCTCTGGTGGCCCAGGCGCGGGTGCTCTCCCTGCGGGAGGAACCCGCAGGCGAAGTAATTGCCACGCAGTTAGGAATTGAGGCTGACACCCCGGTCGTGCTTTTGGAACGCATTCGTCTGGCGGAGCAGGAGCCCCTCATCTATTCCATAGACATATTCCCTCGTGCCATTGTGAAAGGCCACCTGGAGCCGAAGGAGTTTGAGGGGTCGCTTCTCAGTATTATGGAAGAGCGCTGGAATGTGCGTCTCGACTACTCTAAGACCATCATCAGTGCGGTGCAATTGGATTCGGACATTACCCAGAACATGGGTCTGCCCGCTGACTTGCCGTGGATTCTGCTGGAGCAGGTCAACTATACAGCATACCACGAACCGGTCGTGTACTCGAAAGACTATCACCGCGGTGATAAGTTTTCTTTTCACGTGGTACGGCGGCACTACTGATTTCAAAAACTAGTCTGAGGAGATGACAGGCAGTGGGAAAATTCATGGAGATCCCTGCAGAGGACCTGACCCGTCAGTATCAGCAGATCAAATACGAAATTTGGGCCGCTATGGAGACGGTACTGCCCACGGGCAAATATACTTTGGGCCCCACGCTGCGCGCGTTCGAGGAGGAATTCGCTGCCTATTGTAGGGTAAAGTATTGCCTCGGAATCTCTAACGGCACAGAAGCGCTGCATTTGGCTCTGGCCGCTTGCGACATCGGCCCAGAGGACGAGGTGATCACGGTAGCCAACACGTACATCGCCACTGCGTTTGCTGTCTCCTACGTAGGTGCGACGCCTGTCTTCGTGGATGTTGATCCTGCCTCCTACGCTATGGACTCATCTAAGGTCGAAGAGAAGATCACCGACAGGACCCGGGCGATCATACCCGTACACCTTTACGGCCACCCAGTGGATATGGATCTCATCCTCGAAATCGCCCGGCGGTATGGGCTCAAAGTGATCGAGGATGCAGCCCAGAGCCACGGAGCGCTGTACAAGGGGCGCAAGACCGGCTCTCTGGGTGACATTGGGTGTTTCAGTTTCTACCCCTCCAAAAATCTCGGTTGCTACGGTGATGGAGGGGGCATCGTCACCAACGATGCGGACCTCTACGAGAAGATTCAAGTTCTCCGTTATATGGGGCAACACGTTAAGCATACCCACGAAATCATTGGTTTTCAACAGCGACTGGATCCACTACAAGCAGCCATCTTGCGAGTCAAGCTCCGCCATCTGGACACCTGGAACGAGTATCGCCGTTGCCGGGCGGCATTGTACAACGATCTGCTGGCAGACCTTCCCGTGATCCTGCCCGTGGAAAGCGAGTTTGCCAAACACGTATATTACATGTACACCATCCGCTGCCAGGAGCGCGATGCACTCCGGGACTGGCTGGCCGAAAGGAGCATTGGCACACAGATCATTTACGGCACTCCCGTACCTCTCCAAAGGGCCTATCAGCACCTGGGCTACAAAGCGGAGGACATCCCTATAGCTGCCCAATGCGCTAAAGAACTCCTCTGCCTGCCGATGTTCCCCGAGTTGAGGGAAGAAGAGGTACGTGCTGTAGCGGAGGCGATACGTGGGTTCTATGCATCCAGGAACTGAGGGGAGACAAGTGCAGAAAAGGACCAAGGTGGTCGTCTGGGGGGGGAGCGCGGTCGCCACACCGGAATTGGTGGACGTGCTGAGCCGCGAGGCGATTGGGGCAGGCCCCATACATCTGGTCCTGGTCGGCCGGACCAAAGAGAAGCTAGAGATCGTCGGGACTCTCTGCCAGTGCATGGCTGCGAGGGGGGAGGCCGACTTGAGTGTCTCTTTCACAACCGATATGGAAGCCTCTCTTGCGGATGCAGACTACATCATTAACCAAATCCGAGTCGGCGGGATGGAGGCCCGAGCGTTCGACGAATCGTTCCCCCGCCGATTTGGCATCCCTGGTGAGGAGACAGTGGGACCCGGTGGGTTCTCCTATTCCCTGCGCACGGTACCTGTGGTGCTGAATTATTGTCGATTGGTGGAAAAGCTGGCTCCTCAAGCCGTGATCCTCAACCTGACCAATCCCAGCAGCGTTGTCCAGTACGCCATCAGCCGTTACACCAATGTCCGGGTCGTAGGGGTCTGTGATTCCCCCGTCTCCTTGAGGGAAGCCATCGCCCAACTCCTCGATATTCCTCTCCAGGAACTCTCCTTTTCGTACGTGGGGATGCATCATTTTGGGTGGATAACCCGCGTCCTGTGGAAGGGACAGGACATGATGCCCCAGGTGCTGGACCGGGTGGCGGAAATCTCGAAACTGGAGATTGATCCCAAGATTCTACAGGCCATCGGGGCGATCCCCTCGCCCTATCTGAAATACTATTTTCATCCCGACCGGATATTGGCCAAGACGGAGGGGCGCCCTGTCCGCGCAGAGCAATTAATCGGTGTCCAGGCCGCTATGCTGGAGCAGTATAAGGGATGGGCATCGCCTGAAAAGCCGGATACCCTCGTCAGGCGAGGGGCCGTCTGGTACCGGAAGATTGTCGTTCCTGTGCTTATGTCCATGATCAAGGATGCCCGCCAACTACTCATTGTCAACGTGGACAACGGCTCGGCAATCCCCTGGCTACCAGCGGAAACCATAGTGGAGTTGCCAGCAATCGTGGGAGCCAATGGCGTATACCCCCTGGCCATGGGAGAGGTGCCTGGGGACGTGAAGGCCATGGTCCAAATGAATGCAGCCTACGAGATGTTAGCCGTCGAAGCTATTGTCGAACGCTCTTACGAGAAGGCACTTCGAGCACTCATGGCCAACTGGATGGTGCACAACGCCGGTCAGGCCAAAGGCATCTTGGATTTGATCTGGCCCGAGGAAGGGGAGAAAACGAAAAGAAAAAGCCAGGTAGTCTATGAGGCTCCCGAAACAGAGGACATCGTTCTCCCCAACGTTGTGTACGGGAGTGGTATTCTGCGGGAAATCCCCCTACGAGAAGACCGATTTGTCGTCGTGACTATGGAAGAGCCTTGGGAGTTAGCCAGGGATATGCTTTCTGCAGAGGCCGCGGCAGTGGCTTTTGTCCACAGCATGGATTGGGGCGCTATGGAGAGCCTGGAGCGCACCATCCCTGCCGCCGAAAGGGTCATTGGTATCGGCGGCGGCTCGGCCTTGGACATGGCCAAGTACGTGGCGTGGCGCAGGCATCTTCCCTGCGATTTGATCCCTTCCATCAGTTCTGTGGATACCTTCGCCACCAAGAGCATCGCCGTCAGGGAAGAGGGGCACGTTCGCTATATCGGCTTCATCGTCCCTAAGAACGTCTACGTGGACCACGAGTTGATTCGCCAGGCACCGCCACGACTGAATCGAGCCGGAGTTGGCGACATCATCTCCGCTCACACAGCCTTGTGGGATTGGGCCCTGGCTCACGAACGTCGGGGGGAGCGATATGACGCAGACATCGCAGCCGAGTTTCAGGACCTTCTCGTTGCCACGGAAGAGAATGCTTCGGAAATTCGGGAAGCGTCCGAGCAAGGTGTTCACTTCATCATGGATACTTACTTTCGGATTAACCTGACCTGCCGGCGTTTTGGCAGCAGCCGCCCTCAAGAAGGGGCCGATCACACATTCGCCTACAATGCTGAGTACATCACCAGGCGCCCGTACATCCACGGAGAACTGGTTTCCCTGGGAACTTTCGTGATCGCCGCACTTCAGAACAATGAACCGGCATGGGTCGAAGAAGTCCTGGAACGTTGCGGCGTGCTCTACCAGCCCCGAGACCAGGGGATCAATAAGGAAGAGTTCATCAGTATTTTGCGATCCCTTAACAGCTATTCCCGGAAATACGGGCGTCGCTATACTGTTTTGGACGACCGTCCCATAACTGAAGGTTTCGTTGAAGAGATGTGTGGCCGGTTGGTTTTCTGAATCTATGTAGGAAACAGCGCTGGTGCCTTGGCGATTAGAGAGTGGGTCAGATAAAGAGGCTCTGGGGCAGGCAGCGGCTGGGATCGTTACTGAACAGATCCGGGCACGACAGGGGGACTATGCCCCCTGAGATCTTGCTTAAGGAGACCATATACATGCTGAGTTCTGAGGAACTACTTAAGAAGGATGCCCAACATGTCATCCGCGCTTGGGCCGCGAAACCGACAGTCGTTGCCGAAGCCAAAGGAGCCGTTCTGAAGGACCCTGAGGGGAACGAGTACATTGACTGCACGTCGGGGTTGTTCGCAGCCATCATCGGACATAGTAACCCTGAGGTGATCGCTGCTGTCAAGGATCAGGTCGAGAAAGTGACGCAGATTTCGGCGCTACAGGCTACGGAACCGATGGTCCTTTTGGCCGAGATGTTGGCCCAGGTAACCCCTGAGCCGATCCGAAAGTGCTTCTTCACCAATGGAGGTGGTGAGTCCGTTGAGGCTGCGCTTAAGATGGCCCGCCAGTATACCGGGAAGTATGAGAGCATCGTTCTCAAGAATGCATTCCATGGCCTGTCCTTCGGCGCGTTGACTGCTACCGGTGCCGTCAAGTATAAACAGGGATTTGGACCGCTGCTTCCTGGTTTTCTGCGTGCACCCCACGCCTATTGCTATCGCTGCCCCTTCGACCTAGGCTACCCTGCTTGCGATCTGCGCTGTGCCCAGGAGATAGAGAACATCATAACTGACACGGCCATTTCTACTGTCTCGGAGGGGTGCATCGGGGCCGTGATGGTAGAGCCTGTCCAAGGGCGGGGCGGGATCATCCCTCCTGATGACTGGCTGCCAAGGGTGCGGGAGATTTGTGACAAGCATGGGATACTGCTGATACTGGACGAGATCCAAACCGCATATGGCCGGACTGGCAAATTCCTCGCCTGTCAACACCGGGGGGTGGTGCCAGATATCCTGGTGCTGTCGAAGAACGTGGGCGGTGGTCTGCCGGCAGGAGTGGTAATGACCAACGATGAAATCGCAGGAAGATTCACCACAGGGACTACATCTACGCACTCAGGAAATGCAGTGGCTTGTGCGGCCGGCCTGGCGGGTCTCAAGGCCTTGATGCGAGAGAAGATGTGGGAGAATGCCACAGTTATGGGACAGCGGTTCGTGGAAGGGTTCGAGAATATGAACACCAGCCACTACGTCGGCGAAGCCCGTATGAAAGGGCTGATGGGCGGCATTGAGCTGGTATTGGACAAGGAAACGAAGGAGCCACTACCCAAAGAGAACGTGAGGCGTATCAACGAGGCAGTGCTGAAACGAGGTGTCATCATCACTGCTTCCGGACCGTGCGGCAATGTCTTCCGTGTTCAGCCTCCCTTGGTGATCACCGCCGATCAGGTAGACCAGGTGGTGTCAGCTTTCGATGAGGCGGTCGCGGAGGTGATGGGGGCCTGAGAGGTCTCGTCCAGGTTGCAGCCTGGTTTATTTCGACTTTAGGAGCAGAGGATGAAAGAACGTTTGGGGAAGATCTTCCGGGACGATGGGCGGGCTTTGATCGTCCCTATTGACCACACAATCGCCGGCGGAATTGTGCCCGGCTGGGAGAACCCTGCCGCCACCCTCGCCCGGGTCATCGCAGGTGGTGCCGATGGCATCATGACCACCTACGGGATCCTGAAACAGTTTCGAGGCCTGATGGCAGGGAAAGTGGCCATGCTCCTGCGTCTCGATGGAGGGATGAGCTTTTTCCGGGAGCAGTGGGGCGAGTATACCCAGTGGCGACTCCTGTACAGCGTTGAAGATGCTCTCCGCATAGGAGCGGATGGGGTCATAGTCATGGGGTTTTTCGGGGCCGAGTGCGAACTGGACACCATCGAGATTATCGCCCGCGTGGCAGCCGACTGCGAGAGATGGAATGTACCTCTGGCTGTCGAGACATTGCCCTGCCCTGGTCCGTGGGGCAAAGATGTTTACAGCCCAGAGGCAGTGGCAGCAGCAGCCCGTCTCGGGGCAGAGTACGGAGCTGACTTCATCAAAACGTACTACACTGGCAGCGCCGAGAGTTTTCGTCAGGTCACCGCTTGCTGCCCTGTCCCGGTGCTGATCGCTGGCGGTCCAAAGATGGCCACAGATCGGGACGTGTTGGAGACAGCACAGGGCATGGTTAAAGGTAACGGGGCAGGTCTGTTTTTCGGTAGAAACGTGTGGCAGCATAAGAACCCGGCCGCCATGACCCAGGCGTTGTCCAAAATCCTCCACGTAGGGACCAGTGTGGATGATGCTCTCGAGGAACTGTCGGGTGGCTGATCAAAAGCGGTGACCCAGATCAAGCGCCGCGAGGAATGTGGTGCTGTGGAGCGAAAGGGGGTGTCAATGAACGATTAGGTGCTTCTGTGGAAGGGAAGAAATCCGTCAGAGTTGTGCGTCATCAAGATTGGTCAAGGAGGAAAATCCATGTTTAACGAAAGAACATTAAGGATCGCTATGATCGCAGGTCTGGTGATCACGGCTGTGATCATTGTTGTTATGGCACCGTGGGGGGCCGGGTTGGGGCCGTCCGGGTCACCAGGGCGGACAGCCCTGCTGTGGATCTTCGCTTTCGTGGGCGCCCTGCCCTTCGCCGTATACTGGATGAACCGCTTCGCGCAGCATCCAGAATGGAACGTCATGCCGGGCCGGTACGTCGAGGGCATGCAGGTTCAACTTTCGTCACCATATACCTATGTGGCCATCGGCGTCATCGGCGCTCTCTTCGCTGTAGCCGCCTTGAGTGAGGGGATTCGCCTCGACTTCCAGGCGATGGTGATCGCTGCTTCCGCCGCGCTGTTTGGTGGTCCCATCTCCTTCTGGGGACTGCTACTGGGTCAGGTACTGGGCCGCCTCTTCATCCATCCCTTCTGGGTGTCCGGTGGGGCCTCTGTCTTCCTCAACATCCTGCCCTATTCCCTGTTCGACGCGGCCATCTGGGCCTTAGCCGGGTACATGTACTTCCGCTTCGTCCACGACCGTGGCAGCCGGGGTCTGGTTCCCTCTTTCTTGATCGCCTGGATCCTCTCTGAGCCCGTACACCAGATTGGCTGGCTCTTCGGCGACTACATCATCGGTAACCCGTGGGCAGCAGCCGCGGTTGGCATCGCCAGAGACTGGGTCGCACCTCAGCCTGCTTTCCCCTTCCTGCCCTACTGGGTTCTCAGTGCCTTCGCCTTCGTGCCCATCGGCTACATAGCCGGACACGCGGTGCGCAATGCCTGGGCAGGGGGCGTAGGCGAGGAAGAGGAGTGAAGGTGGACAGTAGTAGATAGAGGGATCTTGTTACCAATCCCTCTCCGTCTCGACTAGACATGGGGCTGGGTCGCCAGCCGTGATCACTAGCGGCTCAGCCCCTGAGGCTGTGTAAAAAAGTGAAGGTGGCGGTTATATGAGTGTTGTTAAGTTACAGAATCTCAGTTTCCGGTATCTGCGACGCAAGAACCCCGCTTTGAAGAACATTAGCCTGAGCATCGAGAAAGGGACCACCGTGGCCATCATGGGGCCGGCGGGCGCGGGCAAGAGCACTCTGGTGAAGGCGTTGATAGGGGTTGTGCCACACATCGATCCAGGCCACTTGGACGGTGATGTCATCGTTGACGGCCTTAATACGCGGGACCACAGTGTTCCAGATATGGCGCGCCACGTAAGTCTCGTGTTGGAAAACCCGGATGTGCAGATCTTCTCCCTCACGGTGAAAGATGACGTCGCCTTCGGTCCTGCCAACCTGGGCATGCCCCCCGACGAAATCTGGGCGCGGGTGGCGTATGCGATGCAGGAAACACAACTCGTGGGCCTTGATGATCGTAACCCGAATAATCTGTCCGGGGGGGAGCAGCAAGGTCTGGCCATCGCCGGCGCGCTGGCTATGAAGCCGCACGTCCTGGCCATGGACGAACCGGTAGCCATGATAGACCCCGTAGGCAAGGATCGGGTGATGTCCATTGTGGAACGGATCACCAAGGGCGATACCCAAACGACCACCATCATCACGGAATCGGGGACGGACATTGAGGCCCTGGCAGGAAAAGTGGACCAAGTCGTTGCTCTGCATCAGGGGGAAGTGGTGCTGGATGGGCCAGCAAGGGAAGCGCTTGCCGATCCCATGTTAGAGGAGATCGGCGTTGGCCACCCTCAGGTGACGGATCTCTTCCTGAAGCTCCAGGACGCCGGGGTGAAGTCTACCTACATCCCCATCAACTTAGATGACGCCGTTGAGATGCTAAGCCGTCTCCTGGCTGAAGTCGGAGTGAATCAAATTGCATTGCCACCCGATTATGGCGGGCTCACTGAGCGCAACTTTGGTAAGCCAATCGTCCGGGTTCAGAACCTCCATCATACCTACCCGCCCGATGTCCACGCACTACGCGGTGTCGATCTTACTATTCACGCCGGAGAGATTGTGGGCATCATCGGCCAGAACGGCTCTGGAAAGACGACGATGGCTCGCCATCTGGTGGGACTGTTAAAGCCCAGCAACCGGGACGCGGTGGTCCAGGTGATGGGTAGGAACGTCACTAAAGTGCGTTTTCGACAGATTATTAAGATGATCAACTACGTCTTTCAGAATCCTGACGACCAGATCTTCGCCGACACTGTGTGGGAAGAAATCGCCTTCGCCCCGGAAATGATGGGGTTCTCCGAAGAGGAGACCAAGCAAATGGTGGAAGAGGCCCTGGAGACTTTCAACCTCAAAGGCTACGAGAAGAGATATACGATGTCTCTGCCTGAGGATCTGAAGACATACCTGGCCATTGCCTGCGTATTCCCTCTGAAGCCAGAGATCCTTGTGATAGACGAGCCTACCACCGGACTGGACATGAAGGGGGAGAAGATCATGATGCACAGTCTGGAGACACTCCGGGATGCCGGCCACACGATTGTTATTATCACACATAACATGAAAACCGTAGCCAGGCACTGTGATCGGGTCATCGTCATGGGTGAAGGGCAGATTCTCCTCGAAGGCACACCACGGGAACTTTTTGCCCAGCCTGGGCGCTTATTAGAGGCCAAAATCAGGCCACCTCAGATCACTCAACTGGGGCAGCGGCTGAACGATATTGGGTTTCCGCCAAACGTGCTGACGGTGGATGAAATGACGGACGTTGTTCTGTACAATCTGAGAAGGAATAGGGGGTAGAGATGGCACGCTGGTTAGAATATGAGTCGCGAGATACTTTCCTCCACAAGAGGCTGCACCCTTTGACCAAGATGATGGTCGTCGCTAGCGTCGTCATTATGTCAGGTTTATGGTTGGACCCCCGTTACCAAGCAGTCTTGTTTCTCCTGGCGTTCATCCCAGTATACGTCTCCAAGATACCCCTGTATTGGTTTTCGGTCGTCGCGCTCGCGGTGGTCACAAGCACGTATCCAGTGGCGGTGACCTCCCTGGGGCAGACCAACGTCGGACTCTACAAAGTCCTGGATCCCACCTGGGCCACGACGTCTGTGGTGGGCACTGATATCCCATTTGTTGGCAAACTGGGGATCACGTACGGAGGGCTTATGTGGCTCCTGAACGCCGAGCTGAGATCCACGATCATGGCCACCTACATGTTTGTCTTCATCTACACCACGTCTGTGGCCGAGGTGACCGACACCCTCCTGGCCCTGAAAGTTCCTCAGCCCGCGGTCTTTGTCATCTCCATCGCCTATAAGCTCATCCCCAGTTTCAGCAGGGTGGTAGAGCACATCCTCAGCGCCCAGCGGCTGCGCGGCTGGAGCCTCAGGCACTGGAACCCCGTCATAATTGTGCGTCGCGCTGCACCTTTGATGAAGCCCCTGATGCGCCGTGTGGCCATCATGACCGAGCAGATCACTATGACTACCCAGATCCGGGGCTTCGGCTCAGGGAAAGTCACAGCGACCAGGAAACTGACCTTCACCAAGCTCGACTATGCGCTTATGGCTATCGCCATCCTCGCTACTATTACGGCCGTAGTCTTGACAGCTTTCTTCAACGTGGGACAGCTCTAGGCTGGGAGATTACAACAGTATCGCCTGCCTTCAGCAAGATTGTGAGGGTAACGTGAAAGCAGCCTTTCTGCAAACGCTGGGCCATCTGGAAGTTCGCGAGACCGAACACCCCCTATGCCCACCCAGGGGGGCCGTTCTGCGAGTGCACGCCTGCGCTATCTGTGGCTCCGACTTGCGAACCTTCCACCATGGGCACCATGCCGTCACCTTGCCCCACATCCTCGGTCATGAAATCGCGGGGGAGGTAGCAGAAGTAGATGCTCAGGAGGAGTTCCGGGTCGGCGATCGGGTAGCACTGGTTCCAGCGGTGAGCTGTGGGCGATGTCTCCACTGCCGCAGCGGTCACTTCAATCGTTGTGATAACCTTCTGGCCCTCGGAGAGGATATACCTGGAGGGTACGCCGAGTACGTGGCAGTCCCGGCCCGGCTTATTGATGGGGGGTATTTGATCCACATACCTGAGGGCCTCTCCTACGAAGCGGCAGCACTGGCTGAGCCTCTTTCTTGCGTCCTCAATGGCCAGGAGTTGGTCCAGGTCTCCTTGGATGATACAGTAGCCGTCATTGGTCTGGGGGCCATCGGTTGCATGCACACAGCCGTGGCCCGGCTACGTGGCGCACGGAAGATCTTCGCCTGCGACATCTCACCTGTCCGGCTGGAGATGGCCCGCTTCTTTCACGCGGACGCTTACTTCAACTCAAGGGCCGAGGACCCCATGGAGGCTGTTCGGAGCGCCACAAACGGACGCGGCGTCGATGTGGCCATCGTGGCCTGTGCCAGTGGTGCGGCCCAGAAGCAAGCAATAATGATGGCAGCCAAAGGTGGACGAATCAGCTTTTTTGGAGGTCTGCCTAAGGATAACTCGCTGGTTTCTCTAGACACCAACCTCATCCACTATCGCGAGCTCACCGTGGTGGGAGCCTTTGGTGCTACTCCCATCCAGTTGCAACGCGCGATCAACCTGATTGCCTCGTGTATGATGCCGGTGGATCGGCTGATTACCCACGTCTTTCCGCTGGAGGAGATTGCGCACGCTTTCGAGGTCGCCGCCAGTGAGGAAAGTCTGCGCGTGATCATCACACCCTAGCCCGTACATACGGCGGTTTCGCCGGACGGCGTTCTTCAGCGCCGTCCGTGTTGATATCGGAATTCCAAATCATGCGATCTTACATCTGTGGAGGAGTAAGATACTGATGACTGAATCTCTTCTATTGGGCGTTGATATCGGAACCCAGGGATCTAAAGGTGTTATTGTCGATCCAGAGGGCCGGGTGCTGGCCCAGCACTTCTGCGAGCATCCCGTGCTCCACCCCAAACCCGGTTGGGCAGAACACGACCCTGAGCAAACCTGGTGGGGGGATTTCGTGAAGATCACCCAGGCGCTCCTGGCCCAACAGGGAATCGAGCCTCAGGCCATCGCAGCCATGTGTGTCAGTGGCCTGTTTCCAAATATGGCCCCCACCGACGCTGACGGCCAACCCTTGCGCAACTCGATTCTCTACTCCGATAACCGCGCCGTGGAAGAGATTGACTACGTGAATCAGCTCTATGGAACCCAGCTCACCAGCGAGGAGATCACACCCAAGCTCCTATGGTTTTTGCGCCATGAACCCGACCTCTTCGCTAAGACGCGCATGTTCTTCAATGCCCACAGCTACGTGGTATACAGGTTGACCGGGCAATACACGATTGACTATATTGCTGCTTGCCTCGTCGGGGCCATATACGCCACCTCGCGTGCCGGGTGGCGGGAAGACGTTTGCCAGGAGTTGGGTTTTCCGCTCGAGATTCTCCCAACGCCCTGCCCACCAGCACAGGTGGTCGGGGAAGTGACGAAATCTGCAGCGGAGCAGACGGGATTGGCCCGGGGCACCCCTGTTTTGGCAGGTTCTGGCGACGTCTACTTCTCGCTACTGGGTGCGGGGGTCGTGGGGCCGGGCGACGTGACGATCTACTACGGGACGGCCGGGCTGACCACCGTTTGTTATGCCAGCCTGGAATCCCTTGCCCGAAAGCCCTACCCTGTCGACGATGGCTATTGCTTCTTTTACCCGGCTTACATGTTGACTTCAGGGGAGTTGGTGCGCTGGTTCCGCGATCAGTTTGGCGTATGCGAGACCGGGGTGGCGAAATGGCTGGACAGGAGTGCGTATCAACTCTTGGACGAGGAAGCATCCCAAATCCAACCAGGCTGTGAGGGCTTGATTCTCCTGCCATACTTCCTGGGCCAGCGTTCGCCCGTGTTTGACCCTCTGGCGAAGGGGGTGTTCTTCGGCTTGAGTATGTCTCATGGCAGGGCGCATCTATACAGAGCTATCCTGGAATCATACGGCTACGGCATCCGCCACGGACTGGAGGAAGCCTCCTACGTCTTCTCCGGACAGGACATCGAGTTGAAACGGTTAATAGCCACCGGCGGAGGCGCCCGAAGTCCGCTGTGGCGACAAATCGTCAGCGACATCGTGGGGATGGGTCAGGAGTACATCGCCCGGGCGGATGCCCCCTTGGCCGCTGCCTACCTGGCCGGGTATGGAGTTGGTATCTTCCCAGATTTTGAGACCCTGCGCCAGAAATGGCTGGAGGTCACCTCGGTAACCCAGCCTCGCATGGACATCCACCTGCAATACCAACACTTCTACGAAATCTACAAAGATCTGCATCAAGCCCTCGGAGGTCAATTTACAGCTCTGGATAGGGCTCTGAGGGGGATCTCTGCTTAGGGAAGTTGGTGTGTCATTGGACTGGAGAGGATGATGAGGGCTGTGGATCGCGCTCTGGCGTTAGGGCTAGCGCGGAAGACGATGCGGCAGGAAGTAGAGACCATCCAGTCATTGGCTGATGGGCTGGATGATGCTTTCTGGAAGTGTGCTCAACTGCTAAGCAGTTGCTCAGGGCTGATTTGGGTGACAGGGGTGGGAACTTCGGCGGCAGTGGGAACCCGCTTCGCCCATATCTTAACTGACTGTGGTGCCCGGGCCATGTTTCTCTCTCCCGCGGATGGATTGCACGGCCACACGGGGGTGATAACATCAGACGATCTGCTGGTCGCGATGTCGCGGGGAGGCGAGAGCAGCGAAGTCAATCAGATGGTGGACATCGCCAATCAGCGCGGGGCGACGACGATTGCCTTTGTGCACAACGCGGCTTCGACGCTGGCCCAGGCTTGCCAATACGTGCTTCCCATTCGTAGCAAACCGGAGTACGAGTTGATGAGCTACCTGGCTACTACCAGCACCGTTGCCTTTTCGGCTATGTGCGATAGTTTATGTGCTGTGGTGCTAGAGGTCAAAGGCTATACTCCTGAACAGCTCGGCCAAACGCATCCCGGAGGGGCCGTCGGACAGGCCCTGACATCGCCTCAGACATTGTAGGGGAAAAAGGGGTGATGAAAGCAGCCTTTTTGTATGCCCAAGAGGACCTGCGAATTGAGGAGACGGACTTGCCGCCAGTAGAGCCGCATGGCCTCCTCCTTAAGGTCCTTGCCTGCGGCATTTGTGGTTCAGATGCACGGATGTTCTTCGCCGGGCCATCGCCTCGCTATACTATCCCGGTGGTTCTCGGCCACGAACTGAGCGGTGAGATCGTGGAGGTGGGCCTTCAGGTGGAAGGTTACGCCCCTGGTGATATCGTGACCCTTGCTCCGATCATCCCCTGCATGCGCTGTTCCGCTTGCTCTCGTGGGCTAGACAATCTGTGTGAGCGAGCTCAGACCATTGGTTGTACCATTCATGGCGGCATGGCTGAATATATGTATGTCCCCGGTCAGACGGTGCAGGTAGGTGGTGTGGTCAAGCTGCCCCAGGGCGTTGACTATCGAGCGGGCGCTCTGTCCGAGCTGGTGGGGTGTTGCTTGCATGGGTTGCAGAAAATGGAAATTGAACCGGGTGATCGGGTGTTGATCATCGGCGACGGTCCTATTGGCCTGACTTTCCTGCAGTTGACAAAGCTCATGGGGGCGGGGTGGGTAGCGACCAGTGGTCGGCGGCCCCGACGGCGAGAGCTGGCGGTGGAGCTTGGCGCAGACGAATCTCTGGACGCCACGGCCACCGATTTGAAGGCACATTTCGGTCCATCTTTCGACCGGGTGATTGTGGCCGCCAGCAGCGTTACAGCCACGAAGGAGGCGCTAGAACTCGTACGGTCCGGTGGCTCGGTGCTCTTGTTTAGCGGTTACCTGCCTGGATCCTCGTTGAACCTTCAGTTGAACGATGTACACTATCAAGAGCTCCATCTCCACGGCTCCATTGACTGCACCGTAAAAGACTTCCGCAACGCTGTGGCTTTGCAGCCTATGTTGAACATGGGCGAACTGGTCACGGCCAGCTATGCGTTAGATGAGATAGTAGCCGCTTTTCACGCGACCAGAGATCGTGATGCGGTGAAAGTTATGATAGAACCCTGATCGTTCGGAAAGGAGTCAAGTTAGATGCCGGAAACATTTGATGCTTCGTGGGTCCACGATATGTATGAGAACGCGACGGAGGAGGAATTGGCGGCTGGCCGCCGAGCCCTGCTCAGTGGCTCCGTAGCGAGTGAGATGCCTATCATGTACGCCAGGGCCCGTGGCGCCTCGTTCTGGGACGCGAGCGGGAAGGAATACATTGACTGCACTTCCCAGGCCTGGACCCTTAACGTAGGTGCCTGCCATCCCAAAGTGATAGCCGCGGTGCGGGAACAGTTGAAGTACTTCACTCACCATCGGACCGCCTTCGATACGGTGCCCAAGCTCTTGTTGTCTAAGCGTCTGGTGGAGTTGGCCCCAGGGAATCTAAGCAAGGTCAACTATTGCCTGCACGGCTCCACCGCTGTCGAGGGCGCAATGAAGTTGGCTATGCGCAACAAGCCAGGGCACAAGTTCTTCCTCTCTCTCTGGGATGGTTACTCAGGGCGCACACTGGCCGGGATGGGGTTGACCTATCCTCACCCGACACCCTTTTTCCACTATACCGGAAACACGGTACGAGTGCCTCAGGGCTATTGCTACCGCTGCCCTTACGAACTGGAATACCCCGACTGCGAACTTCTCTGCGTGAAGATGATTGGCAAGTTCATTGAGAACGGGCTGGACGGTGAGCCTTTGGCCCTGCTCATGGAACCGGTCCAGGGCAACGGTGGGATGATCGATTTCCCCAGGCCCTACTACCAGGCTATGCGCGAGCTATGCGACAAGTACAATATGCTCCTGATCTTTGATGAGATGCAGACGGGCTTCGGGCGCGTGGGTCGCATGTTTGCCGCCGACCTCTACGATACTGTGCCCGACATTCTGGTCTTCGGTAAGGCCATCGGTGGCGGCTTCCCCCTGGCCGGGAGCATCTCCCGCCAGGGCCTGAAATTCGAGCCAGGAGATCACTCCTTCACCTTTGCCCATTTCCCAGTCTCCATGGTGGCTGGGCTGGCGACACTCCAGGTGCTGGAGGAGGAAGATCTTCTGGAGCGGGCGGATGAGCTGAACGAGTTTTTCACCAACCGCCTGTTGGAGTTGAAGGACAAATACGAACTCATCGGCGATGTGCGGGGTCCTGGGCTGATGATCGGCATCGAGTTGGTCCGCAATAAGAAGACCAAGGAGCCAGCACGCGAGGAGTCCTATCAGTTCGAGAAGGAGGGGGTCAAGCGGGGCGTTCTCTTCGGCACCGCCAAGTATGCCGGTATGGGCAACGTGGTCAAGATCAAGCCCCCCCTGGTGATCACCGACGCGCAGGCGGAGCGGGCGATGGAGGTGTTCGAGGAAGTCACCCAATTGCTTTCCCCCTGAACGCAACTTTATGAGTGAGAGTCAATGTCCAATAGAAACTTCAAAGGCGAGCTTCCGTTTCTCAAGAATGGCGTGGCGCAGGTGGCCCTGATCGTCGAGGATCTCGACAAAGCCGTCGCGAGCTATTGGAAGCTGTTCGGCATCGGCCCCTGGCACATCTACACCTACGGCAAGCCTCTCGTCAAAAAGATGACGTACCGCGGCAAACCCTGCGAATACAAGATGCGGATAGCTCTCGCCTACATTGGCCCCTTGCGCATTGAGTTAATCGAGGCATTGGAAGGAGACACCGTTTACGCTGAATTCGTCAAAGCACACGGCTATGGCGTGCATCACTTTGGTGTGCTGGTTGAGGATATGGAGGCGGCTATCAGGCAAGCTGAAACCGCTGGTCTGATGATGACCCAGGACGGTGCTGGGTTTGGCCTTGATGGCGACGGGCACTATGCCTACCTGGATACTGAGGATAAGATCGGCATTACGATTGAACTGATCCAACGGCCTAAGCGCAGAGTGTCTCCGGAGATGATCTATCCCCCGGATGACGAGGGCTAACACCCGCAAAACCACCTCGTCGAGTGTGCTTATCCAGTCTCCTAGCATCAGGGGGTATATCAAGCCAGGCCGCCAGTGGTGGATGGAGAACTATAGGTGCGACCTGGCTTCGATGGATGCCTCCCGTTGAGCAAGCAATCGGGCCGACGGTCAAATGTGTATCGCCTCCCCAAACACCCCGTGCGCGGCCTCCATCAGCGCCTCGCTCAGCGTGGGGTGGGCGTGGACTGTGTGCGCAATCTCCTCCGACGTCAGTTCCCACCTGCAGGCCAGCACCAATTCGGGCAGCAACTCTGTCACCTCTGGTCCAACGAGGTGACCACCCAGTATCTCGCCGCTGATTGCATCGGCCACGATCTTGACGAAGCCGGCGTAGTCGCCCAGCCCCAGTGCCTTACCGTTGGCACGGAAGGGAAAGCGGCCCACCTTGACCTCACGCCCTCGCTCGACCGCCTGTGCTTCGGTGATGCCGAAACTGGCCACCTGCGGCTGGCAGTAGGTGCAGCGCGGCATGGCCTCGTAGTCCAGCACGACTTCCCCACTCCCCGCGCCAGCGATGGTCTCCACTGCGACGATGCCCTGGGCCGAGGCGACGTGGGCCAGCGGTAACTTCCCGGTCACGTCGCCGATGGCGTAGACGCCGGGCACGTTGGTGCACAGTCGAGCATCCACGACGATAGTTCCGCGCTCCACCCGCACGCCGACTTCCTCCAGGCCCAGGTTCTCGCCGTTGGGCTGCACGCCAATGGCAACGAGTACCCGCTCGGCCTCCAGCACCTGTTCACCCTGCTCACCCGCCACGCTCACCCGCACACCGCTGGCGGTCGCCTCCACGCCTTGCACACGCGTGGAGGTCAGCAACTGTACCTGGCGTCGCTTGAAGGCACGCTCCACCTCTGCACTGACCTCCTCGTCCTCCAGCGGCAGCGCGTGGGGGAGCATCTCGACGACGGTGACCTCAGCGCCGTAGGTGTGCCAGATGTGGGCGAATTCCATCCCAATCGGCCCGGCCCCGACGATGATCGCCGAAGCGGGCAACTCGCGCAGCACGATGGCCTCCCGGTAGGTCAGTACCCGCTCGCCGTCGGGGGTGATGCCAGGGATGGCACGTGCCCGCCCTCCCGTGGCGACGATGACATTGCGCGTCTCCAACGTGCGCGTTCCGCCCGCATTCAGTGCCACCTCGACCGCGTTGGGCGACAGCAGCCGCCCCAGGCCCTCAATCACCGCGACGCCATTCTTGCGCATCAGCGCGCCGACGCCTTTAACCAGCCGCTGGGCCACCTTGCGGCTGCGGTCCACAGCCGCGCCAAAGTCGGCCTCGAATCCCGTGACAGTGAAGCCGAACTCCTTGCCCCGCCCCAGCAGGGAGATGACCTCGGCGTTGCGTAACAGCGACTTGGTGGGGATGCAGCCCCAGTTCAGGCACACGCCGCCCAGGTGCTCCTTCTCGACCAGGGCAACCTTCAGCCCAATTTGAGCGGCGCGGATGGCGGCTACGTAGCCGCCTGGCCCCGCGCCGATGATCGTGACGTCGTAAGTCTGTTCCACTGTATTCTTCCTCCATCAAGATGTTGTGCCGAACGTGATGCCTAAAACATGAAGCGTAACCGGACGAGTGTACCACAAGGGGGGAAACTGGGCAAGTGTGGACGGCTATCGCGCGCTCGATCATCGCTCTCCCCATACACTTGCCGGGTCAATGGCGCTGACGCAAATGGCGCCAGCGGCCCAGATAGTCCCGTCGTGGCCCTCGTCCAGGGCGAAGACAGCGGGGACACCCAGGCCCTGCGCAGCGCCAATGGGACGCCATTCTCCGTCGCGGTAACTCCAGACCGGGGGAGTATCCAATGGCCCTCTCCAGGGGTGGAAGAAGCCGTAGCACGAAAAGCCGCCAGGGATAAGCCCGACCCATAGCCGTCCTGCCTGGTCAACCAACAGCGCCCCCACTGCTGCTTGCGCCGGGAGAGGGACGTGCTCCCACTCTCCATTCGCATAGCGCAGCAGGTATCCCGCGAATTGTCCATCCCGCGTGGGACCAGAGTAGTATCCTACCCACACGCTGCCGTCGTCGCCTACGGCGAGGGCATTGATCCACATCGGCATGTCCGCGATTAGGTTGCCCAGGCTGGTCCATGTCTGGCCATCGAACATCGCCAGACCGCCGTGGGTGCCTACGTACAGACGCTGGCGGGTCGTATCCACCGCCATAGAAGTCACGAGGTCGCTTGGCAGCGCGCCGCTAGCGACATCGAAGCGCGTCCACGTATCGCCGTCCAGTCTGGCCACTCCTCCTCTGACCAACCCAGCCCAGATGTGCCCCTCCCAATCCTGAACCAGGCTGGCCACAGCGCCCAGGTCCGCGCTCATAGTCACCCGGCCATTGTCCCAACGGCAGACACCCAAGCGGGAGCCGGCCCACAGGTGCCCCGAAGTATCTGACCAGAGTGTACTGGCATTGTAGTAAGGGGACCGATCCTCTGGTGGCTTGACTTCGGACCAATTCCCCTGCTCGAAGATGAATAGTCCACCAGAAGTTGATTCACTTCCAGTCCACACCGACCCTCGGGGTTCTATGGCCAGCGCACCTTGAATGTGGTTGAGAGAAGACGACGGAAGAAGTGGTAAGTTGCTTTTCTCGAGCCAGCGCTGGATATCCGAAAGCGGCAAAATCGGATGGGGATCGTCTTTGCAGGTAGAAGCAGGAGAGGTCCACTCCCACAGATCGCAGTAATTATGTATGGATATAGGGGCCGGTAGGCTGGTGTTCCCGGTGAGTCCGCTCCACGACTCCCAGGCCCCATCACTCAGGTAATGGTAAAGGACAACAGAGTCAGGAGGAGTTGGGCCAGCGTGTCCAGGAGGACGGTGGGAACGTATGCAGCCGTCCCTCCACATCCACATCCCCTGTCTTGGCCGGTCGCGCGTGGTGACCCACAACTCGTTGCCTGCATCCACTGCCATGCGGCAGACCGGCAGATCAGTGGTCAAGAGATGGGCCCATTGGCCATCGTACAGCCACCAAACACCATCGTCGCTTCCCACCCACACTCCGCCGCCTCCATCCGGTGCCATCACGTGCATACCCCAGTCCAACGGAGCGTGGCCCGGGCGGGTGTAGGAAGCGAGCAGATCTCCGGCCATGTCGAAATGCAGAAGCCCAACCTCGGTGAGAACCCACTGAGAATCGGTATCATAGTCATGGTAGAACTCCAGCACGTTGTGATACAGTCCCGACCAATTGGTACAGCACGTGGCCGTCGGGGTCGAGGTAGAAATGATTTGCAGCACAGTATACGAGCGCTGGTAAGTAGTGTTGGGGAGGTCTGGCGGGAGAAACGAAGCCGGCACCTTGACCTCAACGTCACGCAGAACGACATGGTCACTGCCAGCAGAGGTGAACAACCGCTCCCCGGTGGCGATGTGATAGAGACCGACAATCAGCGTATAACGACCCGGCGGCAGATCGGCCGGGATGCCGACGCCATACCGGTCGGTCAAGACCTGGCCTGGTTTCCAGGTGGTAGTCGGCACAAGGCCATCTCCAGGCTCCGTGTCCATCTGGGCGACGAGTTCTCCCGCGCCGTCGAGTAACTGGATGGTGGCTTTGTACCGTTCGGCGATGGGGGTCTGGACCTTCCAGAACAGCGTCACGGGCAGGATGCTGCCAGGGGCGAACCGGTCGCTCGCCAGCGTGTAGCCACGTAGATGGATGCTCTCACCGAAGTGAGCGTCCAACGCAACGGCAGGCTCCTCGGGCAGCAAGGCCACTCTGTAGGTTGCCAGTCGCACGCGGCCATACCAGCGGTCGCCGGCCTTGTAGGTGTGGGCCGCCAGCCACGTCTCAATGAGCCGCTGGGGGTCGGATTCGGCGTCGCCCCAATAGAGCACGAAGAGCCGCCGATACCGTTCGATGAGCGGGGTCAGGGATGTTTCGACCTCGGCTGGATCGGGCCGGTAGGGGGCCGGATAGACGTCCTGGTCGGGGTAATAGTAGGTGAAAACCTCCCACTGGTTAGGAGCGTCGAGGATGATACCGTCGCCGGGGCGTGCGCAGGCGGCGACGGCGGCGGCGATTTGGCGGTAATCGTCGCGGGCGTAGACGGGGTTGAAGTAGAGATTGCGAAGGGAGGGCAACGTGGCGAAGACGAAGAAAGCGATGGCGAGGAGGCGAATGACGAATGACGAATGACGAATGGCGAATGGCGAGTGACGAGTAGCGAATTGGGCCAAGGTTTCGATGCCGTGGGCAAGGAGAAGGTGGAGAGGGGGGAGGACGACGACGAGAAACTTGAGCCAGGCTGGTTTGTAGAGATCGAAGGCAAAGATGAAAGCGATGGGAAGCAGCAAGTAGAGGGTGGTGCCGGTGATGCTGAACCAACCTGCGCGGTCCGCCCGCCGGGGTCCTTCGGCGAAGCTCAGGACAGGCCACAACCCCACGAGCAGCAGCAATCCTGAGCCAACGAGCGCAGCCGTGGCCTCCTCCGCCGGCAGCGTGATGCCGACGGTGAGGATGCGCAACACGTCCACTAACGCCGCTCCTAGTTCATACGCCCGCCCGGCGGCCGACCAGCCGGTGACGCTCTTAAGTGCGGTAGGCAGCCACGGCAGGTATAGGACTACGATTGCTGCCTGTGCTCCGGCCCACAGCAGCGGCCACCGCCAGCGGTTTGCTGACCGGCGCGCCACGGCCAGCCACCACAGGCCGAAGACGATGTTGTGGACGAACAGGACGAAGGGAAAGGCGTACTGGGTGTAGAGGCCGGCGGCGCTGGTGAGTACGTAAGCGAGAAACCAGGTTTTTCGGAGACAACCTGGTTTCTGTAGGAGGCGGAGGAGCAAGTAAGTGGAGGTGGCTGAGAGGGCAGCCAGGAGGGCGTACATACGTGCTTCCTGGGAGTAGTAGATGGCGAAGGGGGAGATTGCCCCCAGCAAGGCCGCCGTCAGGCCAGTGGCCTCGCCGAAGAGATGGCGGCCCAGCAGGTAGGTGAAGACGACGAGCGCCAGCCCCGCCACGACGGAAAAGGAGCGCAGCGCGAACTCGCTCTGGCCAAGCAGTGCCCGCCAGCAGTTAAGCAACAGATAGTAGCCGGGCGGGTGGATGTCGCTCGCCGTCCCCTCCAGGATCAGGTCGAGTGACCGCTCGGCGATGCGAGCCGAGTTGCCCTCGTCATTCCAGAAGGACTGGGCGTCGAGGCGGTAGAAGCGGAGGAAAGAGGCAAGAAGCAGGATGGCAATAAGCAGGAAGCGGGAAATGCGTCGTTTCATCGCCTTCATCGTCTTCATCGTCAGCGCAGTGCGCAGGTCAGGACACAGACTACAGCGAGGCCCAAGGTGGCCGTGCCCAGGGCGAACCAGAGGGAAGGACGCCAAGGGCGCTGAACGATGAGCGCATCTATGCCAATCTCCCCCGCGACGGTAGTCAGCGCGACCTCGTGGTGCTTCTGTTGCCAACCCTGTACCAGGCGCACCGGCCGCCCGTCGAGCGAGACGGGCCGAGGCGCTTTCCCATCTACGCTCACCTCGACCTCGCCTGCGCCCGGGCCGGGCACCAGTGTCAGGGAAGCGCCTTCAAACGTGAAGTGCAGTGTAGCGCCGGGCGTAATCGTCCGCCGGCAGGTCCCCAGCATCGCCGCTGCGTCGCGTATCGTCTCCCAATCCCCTGCATACTCCAGCGCCCAGTGATCCCCCTGGTGGACGCCGGGGGAGAGGGCCGGCGTGAGGCCAGTCGCGTACTCTCGCATCGCCTGGTAGACCGGCAGGGGAGTGAAGTCCGGCTCGACCATGCGGAAGTAGTACATGGACTGGTTACACTCGGCATCGGAGGCGCGCTTGAAGAACCAGAAGTTGACCACGCCGACCCAGGGCCACTCCTCCATTGCGCGCTGGTAGGCCAATACCGCGTAGCGTGCCTGCTGCTCCGGCGTCACCTGACCATAAGCACCCCAGTCCTGGACAGCCGGATCGTTGGGCACGGCGTTGGAGTTCATCTCGCTGATCCATACAGGCTTGGCCGCGTCGCCGTTGGCCACCATGATGTCGCGGATGTAGATCGGGCGGGAAAAGTTGATGTTGAGCGGCCGCATGCGGCGGTCAGTGGGGCCGGACCAGAGCATATAATCGTTGACGGCCATAATGTCAAAGCAATCAGCCGCGCCAGCATCGTACATGCGCTGGAGGAAGACGAAATCGCTCAGGCCCAGCGCTGGCCCTGGCCCAGGGTGGAGTGAGACGGTGGGAGCCAGCGCCCCGCTGATGATGACCGCGTTGGGGTCGGCCTCCCTGGCACGGCGGTACCCCTCACACAGGAGCCGTGTATAGCCCTCCGGGTACACCGGCTGCTCGCCCCACTCGGGATAGATGTTGGGCTCGTTCCACAGTTGGTAGTAGCGCACACGCCCCCGGTAGCGCGAGACGACGGCGTAGACGTAATCGCCCCAGTCGGCCAGGTCGTCGGGAGGGGCGTAGGTGCCGATGGTGTCCGTCAGCGCGCGGGTCCAGGCGGGCGGGTTGCTCAGGCGGGGGACGACTTCCAGGCCGTACTGCCCGGCCAGGTCCACGATGTGGTCATACTTCTCCCAGGCGGAGCGGTGGGGCTCGTGCCGCCGGTCTTCGAAGTCTCCTTTGCCGTGGATCTCGATGTCCTCCCAGGGGAACTCCTGGCGCACCCAGTGGAAACCAGCGTCGGCGATCATCTGCAACGACTTCTCACGCTTCCATTCCTCTACCTCCTGCTCCAGGAAGACGTTGATGCCAAAGGGGTTGACGCCAGCGTAGGCCACGGGCACATCGGGTGCCGTGCGCGGCTGGGGGTGGAGGACGTTGGCTACCAGTTGGCCCATTCCGCGCACCTGGGGCAGCAGGTCCTCTTCCCCCGTGCAGGCAAACATCACCTCCCCCCGCCTGGGGGGGGCAAGAAGAGAGGACTGGCAGGCGGACAGAATCAGCAACGCCAGAATGGCCAAAGTGAGGGTTAGTCTGCGCATTGCGCCGCGATTATACCCCGCTTCTTGTGAGATGCAAGAGGCCTGGCGCGGTTGCCCCCTCCCCTTGCAGGGGGGAGCCGGAGGGGGTGGACGACTCGTGTCAGGCTGGTTGGTTGACCAGCGCGGCTATGGGCCCTGGGATCTCGTTGGACGCCAGGTAGAACCGCACCTCCTCGCGGGCTCCCTCGAACATGCGGATGAGCTCCCTGTCGGAACCCTTGAAGCCACCGACCGAGCGGCGGGCGCACGTGCAACAGCCCAATGAGGCGCGGTAACTGTCCAGATCGCAGGTGAGGCAACTCCCCAGTCTAATCATCATCAACGAGAAACCCAACACGTCCTCGTGACCGTCGGGGAGTGCGGCGATATGGTCAATCAGTCCGGCCCACTCAGGTCCGCGCAGGTCGCGCAGTTGGGGGACGCAACGGGGTGGAAAGAGAATTTCGCTTTCAGGGTACATTGCTACACGTAGTCCTTTTGAGATTCAAGTGGCATAATGATAACACAAAAGCGGGCCGATTTCAAGGATTTTCAGGGAACTTCATCCCCCGTGTCCGCCTCGCAAGATCAGCCAGATTTCCTTGAGCGTGGGGCGCTTGCCGTAGATGAGCAGCCCCACCCGGAACAACTTCACCCCCACCCACAGCGCCGCCGGGATGGAGAGCAGCAGCACGACGATGCTGCCCACCACGTCCACCCAGGACACCTCCGCCAACGGCAAGCGCATCATCATCATCGTGGGCGCGGTGAGGGGGAAGAAACTCAGTACCCGCGCTATGAGCATGTTCGGATTGGTGAAGAGGAAGCCGCTGAGCATGTACGGCACGGCAGCGAAGAAAGAGAAGATGCCGGCCAACTGCTGGCTCTCTTGCATCGTCGTGCCCAGCGCGCCCACCCCGGCCATGAGGACGGCGTACAGCGTGAAGCCGAGCAGGTAGTAGACCACCCCCAGGATCAGGACGCGCGTCGGGACAAAGGCCGCCCCAGCGACGGCCAGGAGTGCCACCGCCCCACCGCTGAATCCTGCCGCGCTGAGCAGCCAGACCAGCACCTGGGTCAACCCCAGTGCCCCCAGGCCCGCCACCTTCCCCGTCATCAACTCCACCGGCCGGACCGAGGAGACGACAACCTCGATCACCCGGCTCTCCTTCTCCTCGGCCACGCTCTGCAACAGGTAGCCCGACGAGGTGAAGATGGTCATCACCAGGAACATAGCCAGGAAGTAGGGGACGACGAAGGTGAAGACGAATCCCCAGGGCCCCTCGCCCTGGGTCTCCCCGCCGGAGGAAATCACCCGAGACTCCACATTCATCGGGTCGGCTGCTCGCTCCCGAAACGTCGGATCCACCTGGTCGGCCAGCAGATGATCCACGAAGAAGGCCCGCACCGTCCCCGAATCGCTGACCGCGGCCGCGCTGAACCCGCTCCCCATGCTCATCACCATCACCCGCCCCGTCTCCAGGTAATCCTCCCCGATCACCAGTACTTTCGAGACCTCCTCGGCCTTCAGCGCCGCCTCCGCTTCCTGCTCGCTCAAGTATGGGACAAAGTCCTCCTGGTATTCCGGCAGGATGGGGGAGAAATAGCCCGACCCGTCCACCACGCCGATGGCCGCATCCCCGATCTCAAACTGTTTCTCGAAGAGCTCGCCAAGTTGACGGGCCTGTCCCGCGAAGAAGGTGCCGACCAGCAGGACGACGATGCCCAGCACAGGCACGATCGCCGTCATGATAATGAACCCTGCCCGCCGCACGTTGGTCAGGTACTCGTGGCGGGCGACCACCCAGACCTTGCGCCAATCCATCACATCGCCTCCAATTGACGTCCGTGAAAAGCCATCACGCGACGTCGTGGCGGGTATGGAAACCCGCCCTATGTCATCCACCGCTCACCACGGCGGGTATGGAAACCCGCCCTATGTCATCCGCCGCTCACCGCAGCCACGAAGATGTCCTCCAGCGGCACTGGTGACACCTCGAACGCCCGAATCTCCACCCCCCGGTCCAGGAAAGCGCGCAGCACCTCCTGGGATCCGGCTCCCTCTGCCAGAGTCAGGTTGAACGCCCCGTCGTCCGGTTCCACCTCCACCACGCCGGGCAGGTCAGGGGGGATCTGGGAGGCACGGACCCGGATGGCGTGGGGAGCATACTCCCGCTTGATCTCCGCCAGCGGGCCGTAAAGCACTGCCTGTCCCCGGTTGATGAGGAGAATGCGGTCGCACAGCGCCTCTACCAGGTTCATCTGGTGCGAGCTCAGGACGATCGTCTTTCCCTCCCGGTGCAGTTCGGCCACGAAATCCTTGACGCGCTCCGCGTTGACCGGATCCAGCCCCTGGAATGGCTCGTCCAGGAAGAGCACCTCCGGGTCGTGGACCAGGCTGGCGACGAGCTGGAGCCGCTGCTGCATGCCCTGGCTCAGGTCCCTGACCTTGCGGGCAGCCCACTCCTCCAGTTGTATTCGCTCCAGCAGGCCCATCGCCCGCTCCCGCGCCGCCGGCCGGGGCACCCCCTTCAGTTCGGCCAGGTAGACCAGGGTGTCCAACACCTTTAGTTTGCGGTAAAGCCCGCGCTCCTCCGGCAGGTAGCCGACTCGTCCCTTCGCCCGGCCCGGCGGCTGGCCCAGGACCACCACGGTCCCTTCATCAGGCTGGAGAATGTCCAGCACGACACGGATGGTGGTGGTCTTCCCGGCCCCGTTGGGCCCCAGGAGGCCAAAGATTTCCCCCTGTTCCACCTCAAAGGAGAGGTGGTCTACCGCCACCACGTCCCCGTATCGTTTCACCAGGTCCTGTATTTGGATGATCACGCTCTTTCCTCCATTTGACACCTTCCCGATAGAAATATACAACCAAGTGTGGAGAAACGCACCCCGCCAGCGAAACTTCCCTACCGTACCCCGCCCAATCTGGATGGCCTCCTGGGGACACTGGTGGACACACCGCATGCACAAGTAACAACGGTCTGCGAAGCGAATTTGACCATCCTCAAGCCGGATGTTGTGTGATAGGCATATCTGGACGCAGAGCATGCAGCGGTTGCAGCGCTCGTCGGCGTAGAACCGCCGCTGGTTCTACAGCATCTCATCATCTCCTCGCGTGCAATTATATTGCATTTCACTCTTCCTGACAACCCGGCAGACTGGAGTCTTGCTTGCTCCAGCGACCGCGCCGAATCTTGCACCGCTGGACAAACGGCGAGGGATGAGTACAATAGGAAAAGTAGAGAGCATACCAAGCCGTGATACGCATCCCGCAACATGCATCACGAGGTAGATGTGAGCGTTATGGCAAAAGATAAAATGACCCGACTGCAACACTTAACCGAAAACGAACGCGCCGCGCTGGAGGATTTTGTCGCCCGGCTGCGCCAGTGTTACGGGGACGACGTACTGCGCGTGGTACTGTTCGGCTCCAAAGCACGCGGGGATTTTGACGAAGAATCGGACCTCGACGTGCTAATCGTCATACGCTTCCCCGATGAGGGGTATTGGCAGCATTGGAAACAGATCGTTGATATAGCCTGGGAAGCGGAATTTGAGCATAGCGTGGTTATGTCAACTATCGTCAGGACGCCGGCTGTGTACGACCAGATGCAGCGTGACCGCTTGCTTCTTTACCGGAACATTGAAAGGGATGGGGTGGCGTTATGGACGTTGCAACCCGACGTGCCTATGTCCGAGTTCGCCTGGCCAAAGCCAGGGATGATCTGGTAACGGCTCGCGATGACCTGGGACATGGACACTGGCGAGGCGCGATCAACCGTGCATACTATACGATCTTTCACACAGCCTCGGCCGCTTTACTATGGCACGGTACCGAACGTGCCAGACACTCTGGCGTTCAATCCGCCTTTGGCGAGTTTTTGATCAAACCAGGAACTATTGAAGCAGAGTACGGCCGGATTTACAGCCAGGCACGCAAAGCGCGTGAAGAGCACGACTATGACCTGGATGTGGCCTGGCCTTCGGCGGAAGAAGCCAAACAAATTGTCGCCGACGCTGAACGCTTTATCACTCGCGTGGAGCGCTACCTGCGTGAGGTAGGGGCGATAGATGCGCAACACGCAACACGTAATACGTGAGATGGCGATACCAGTGAATCCCTACGTCGCCGGCAACCCTGTCGGTGATAGCCCCGCCTTTGTGGGACGGGCGGACGTGCTGCGCGAGGCGGGGCGCGTCCTGCGCCGTTCCCAGGATAACGCCATTGTCCTCTACGGCCAGCGGCGCATCGGCAAGACCTCCATCCTGCAACACCTGGCGGCCCAACTGCCCGGCGAAGGGCCGTACCGCCCCGTCTACTTTGACCTGCAGGACAAGGCTGACTGGCCCCTGGGCCGTGTGTTGGGTGACCTGGCCCTGACCATCGCCCACGCCTTGGGCCAGCCTGATCCTGACCTGGGCAGTAATCTTGAAGCCATCTTTCGCGGTGAGTGGCTCCCCGACATCCTGGATGACTTGCCAGATGATTGCTCGCTAGTGCTACTCTTCGATGAGTTCGACGTGCTGGCCGACCCCCAGGGAGAACAAGCAGCCAAAGCCTTCTTCCCCTACCTGCGCGGCCTGCTCGCCAGCGACCCCGGGCGACTGCAATTCGTCTTTGTCATCGGCCGCAACGTAGACGATCTGGATAGCATCGCCCTGTCTCTCTTTAAGGACACGCCCTACCAGCATGTCTCCTTGTTGAGCCGGGAGGACACCGCCGACCTGGTGCGCCTGTCGCAGGCCAACGGCACTCTGCGTTGGCCCGACGAGGGTGTGGAGCGGGTCTGGCAACTGACTCACGGCCATCCTTTCTTGACCCAGCAACTCTGTTCCCACGTCTGGGAGCGGGCCTACGACGAGTACAAGGTGCGACGCACTTCGGAAGTGCGTCGCACCTTGCCTGCTATCTCCCCGCAAGATGTAGACACGGCCGTCCCCGACGCGCTGGAGGCCAGCCGCAATGCGCTGGAGTGGCTGTGGGACGGGTTGCCCCCGGCCGAGCGGGTCGTGGCCTCCGCGCTGGCCGAGGCCGGCCCCGGCCCCATCACCCAGGAAGGATTGGAGAGCCTATTGCACGAGAGCGGCGTGCGCGTCATCATCCGGGAACTGCAAAACGCCCCCCAACTCTTGCAGGGTTGGGACCTGATCGAACCCGCCAACGGCGGCTACCACTTCCGCGTCGAGATGCTGCGGCGCTGGCTCGTCGACCACAAGCCGCTGCGCCGCGTGCAGGAGGAACTGGACCGCATCGAGCCGGTGGCCGACAGCCTCTATCGTGCTGCTTTAGGATTGTACCGATGGATCAGCCTGGGCTTGGCTCTGGCCTGGGTGCTGACTGGCTGGCTGGGGGAGAAAGCTGACTGCACGGGGCTCGTTGTGGCGCTTGACGGGGCAGGCGGTGGAGCGGGCGCCGTGACACTCGGCGTGGTGGGCAACATGGCACTTATTGTGGTGGGTATCGCGACGTCCGTTGCGCTTCTCAGCATGGCGGGCGGCATAGGAGAGTTCGTGATGGGCGTTGTAGCGTTTGTCGTGGCGTTCAACCAGGGACAATCCACTGCCATCGTAGGCGAACCACGCAGCGGCAAGACCTCGCTGCTTCTGTACCTGTCCGCGTTGTAGATGCGGATAAAACCGCGTAGTGCGTGTAGCCAAACGAAAGAGGATGGTGAATGATGATTGATATCTTGGATGTGACGGAACTCCCCGCCGAAGAACTGGCTTCCATCTTCAAGCAGGGCGCTATCTTGCGCCTGCCCTATCTCGAGAGCCGCTTACGCCGGGCGCAAGAGCAGATCAAACATTTTGAGGAGAAATACGAGACGACGCTAGAGACACTCAAGTCCCAAGGACTCTCTGACGATGCCGGTTATGAGCTCCACGAGGACTTTATCGAATGGGAGTACTGGGACGACGTGATGCACAAAACCAGGACGACCATCAAGAATGTACGGAGGATCCTGGAGAGCATGGAGGAAGCCGTTGTCGTCCACTGAGGAAAGAGTGTACGAGATCGGGCGCAAGTATGCTCATCTCGTGCAGGATCTGCTCGTTTTGCGCTTGACCGAAGAGATGCTCAAGCTGACCCTGGTGCTGAACGACGGCACCACTTTGCGAGTAGTAGAAAGACGGCAACGTGGGACGTTGACGCGGTACAGTTACTATTGGCTCGACACCGAGAACCGGTTAAAGATCGGATGGGACAATGCACCGCATCACGAACACCTGGCGAACTTTCCGCATCATAAGCACATTGGAGAACGAGCCATCAGAAAAGCCTCATACGAAGTATGCCTGGAGGACGTAATGGCTGTTCTGGAAAACAAGGTGGGCCAGGGGTGACCGCTCTCACGCAACACGTTTCACGTTTCACGCCCGGAGGTCTCTATGTCCAATCCATTCTTCTACGGCAATCCTGTTCCCCCTGATCAATTCATCGGCCGGCGGCGAGAACTGCGCCGCATCACTGGCCGGATCGTCAACCAGGGGCAATCCACCGCCATCGTAGGCGAACCACGCAGCGGCAAGACCTCGCTGCTTCTGTACCTCTCCGCGCCGGAAATGCGGGATGCTCTCTACGGATCCGATGGAAAACAGTTGTTCTTTTCATTCGTAGACAACCAGGCGTTGGGCAGCGAATGTAATCAAGCCCGCTTCTGGGAGTTAGCCCTGCATCCGTTCTACGAAGGAGTCATCCGCCTTGAACCTGACCCCTACTCGCCGTTAATTCAGGCCTACCGAACGTGCCAGGAGAACGGTTTTGGCACCTTCACGCTGGAACGGCTGTTGGCCCGGATGAGCGTGGCAGGGTGGCGGTTGGTGCTGTCGCTGGACGAGTTTGATGCACTGCTGCACCACCCGGTGCTCAGTTGCGCCGAGTTCTTCGGCGGCCTGCGGACGCTGGCCTCGCGCAGCCGGGGTGCGTTGGCCCTGGTCATCGCCAGCCGCCGTCCGCTGACGAACCTCAACAGGGACACGCAGCAGTTCAGCCGCACGAGCCCTCCTTACTTTAATTTTCTCGACGAGATCACGATGGGGCCGTGGCCAGATACGGCTGTAGAGGAATTACTGCGCCGCGCCAGAGATCGTTTTGCAGCAGAGGACCGACGTTTCATCAAGCAGGTAGCTGGGGGATATCCCTATTTATTACAGGTGGCGGCCTGCGCGTCGTGGGACGCCTACGAAGACGGCGAGGAGAAACCTCACCTACGACAACGGCAGGCCTGGGAAAGACTTCTCAGCGAAGCAACACGGACCTTGGACGACACCTGGCGGATCTGGTCCCCAGTGACACGTCAGGCCCTTACCGCTGTGGCCCTGGCTGATATTCCCAGGTTGTTGAAACAGCGTGAGTTCTATCGGAAGGACATTGTCCGCGACTTGCGCGATTTCGGACCGGAGCTGCGCTCGTTGAAGAAGCAGGGCTTCGTGACTGAGGATGAAACCATCCCCGGTGGCTGGCGGGTGCGCCCCCAGGTCTTTCTCGGGTGGCTGGCCAACGAATTGGTGCACGCGGTGCGCGACGAGACGTCATTTCGAGAGTGGGTGCGAAAGCACGAGTTAGGGTTTCTGCTGACGCAAGGCAGGAAAGAGCAACTGAGCAAGGCTGCCTTCGCGGTCGGGGGCCTACTCAAAGATACTGCCGAGGCCACGGCCAAGGGCGCAGGAGAAGCAATAGGAAAAGCAATGGCAGGGGGTGGATGAGGGCAATTCGTCCGCTTCGGCCCCCCTTGCGCAGGGTACTTGAGCCACGAAGGTCACGAGGCAATGCGAAAGGCGCGAAAGCCTTTCGCGCCTTTCGTGCCCTTTCGCGTGCTTCGTGATTCAAGACCCAACGTAAGAGATAACTCCCTATTCCGACGCATACACCCCCGCCGATTTGGCACAATCGAACAACTGCGATGGCCCGCCAGGACCAGAGGAGGAGGCCGATCCCCACGCCTCCTGCGGAACGGTCACGCAGTGTTTCGTCACCCAGCGGGTCAAATCGTTCTGGCGGTTCCCCTGCGGCGACACCAGGAAGAAGCGCACCGTGCCATCGGCCACCAGTCCCACTAACTCATCCGTGGTCAGGATTGGGTCGCCGCCGGTGAAGCCTCCCATTGCCATCACCGGCTCCCCCGTCGCCATGATGATGGGAGCGGCAGTTTGGGCGTTGAGCGTGGCCGCCAGGTAGGTCGCGTCCCCCCGATTGGCCAGCAGGTAGTCCACCAGGCGATCCGCGTCCTTCGGGGCAGCACCGCCATCTCCAGGCTCCGCCAGCAGGTCGGGTCCCGCGTAGGGGAGACCGGTGTGCCCTCCGTACCAGACGGGGATGGACGCCCACACCGCCATCGGGATGAGCAGGGCCAGCACACCAGCGGTCGCCACGATCCCAGTCCAGGTGCGCTTGCCCGAACGGCGGACGAGCCGGACGACGACCAACACGACCGCGGCCGCCAGGCACAGCCCGACGACGAGCGGCGCCAACCAGCGGTTCCAGTCGGGGAACTCGGACAGGATGATGGCCTCGAACGCGGCGCTGCCCACCAACGCCAGCGGCAACAGCCATCCACGCCACCCGGGACGGCGGTAATCCTCCCACAGCGCCACCACCCCGGCCCCCACCAGCGCACCGATGGCCGGAGCCAACATCTCCAGGTAGTAGCGATGGAACAGGGTGGCAACGCTGAAGAAGACGACCATCGGCAGGAGCCAGGCCGACCACAGCAGCGACCCCTGGTGACGCCGGGTGAGGGGGAAGCGCAACCGTGTCTGCCAGGCGGCGGCCAGCAGTCCCAGCCCGGCCAGCGGCAGCAACCAACTGATCTGACCCGCCAGTTGGTGGTTGAAGAGTCGCAGCAGGCCCGGTTCGCCGGTTTCGTGGGACAGGGGACTGCCACCACTCTTGCCGGGTGCGGGCGGCTGCCCAGGCCGGGCGCCAGGCGGGGGCGGCCCAGCCAGTGGCCGTCCGGGTTGCCCCCCAGGAGGCGAGACTGCCCCCGGCGGCCCTCCGGGCTGCCCGCCCGGGGGTAGCGGTGGTGGGCCGCCACCAGGAGGCGACGGGGATGGGCCAGTGTCAGAAGGAGCCGACGCGATGCCCAGGCGGGCCATCCAGTTCCGGCCTCCAGGCAGCAAACGCGCCAGGCCATTGTGCCCGACGATCAACTCCGTCACTGTGTTGTTGCTGCTGCTGCCGACGTAGGGACGCGCCCCGGCCGGGGTCAGGTCCACCGCCACGACCCAGGCGAACGAGACGACGAGCAGCACGACCGTCGCCAGCCCTAAGTGGATGGGCCGTTTCCACCAACGCACGGGCGCGGCGACCAGGTAGAGGAGGTAGAAAGCGGGCAACACCAGGAACGCCTGGAGCATCTTGACGTTGAACCCCACCCCCACCAGCGCGGCGCACAGCAGCAGCCAGCGCAACCGGCCCGTCTCCGTGGCGCGGATGACTGCCCAGGCCGCCAGCAGCAAGACGAAGACCAACTGGCTGTCCATCGTGTTGTTCCGGTTGGCGGCCACGCTGATGGGGGTGACGGCCAGTACCAACGCCGCCAGCAGCCCGGCTGGCGGGCCGAAGGTGCGCCGCACCAGATGGTACAGTAGGAGCACGGAAAGGACGCCAGCCACTGCCTGGGGTAGCAGCAGGCTGATCCCGCCGTTTTCAAGGCCGAACAGGGCAGCGCTGGCCGCCTGCACCCATAGTCCCAACGGGGGCTTGTCCACCGTCACGAAACCGCCGGGGTCGAAGGAGATGAAGAAAAAGTTGTGCCAACTGGTGAGTATGCTCTTCACGGCAGCGGCGTAGTACAGGTTGGCGTACCCCTCCTGTTCCAGCCGGAAGAAGTGCAGGAACACGGCCAGTAGCAGGATACCGACCAGCGCGAATCGGTGCCAGGTTCGGGTGGCACCCGTGGGGCGCGCCACGACGGTGGGCGAACGGGACAATCGGGCTGTAGTTTCCATAGTCACACTCCAGATACGTGTTAGTGCTTCTATGATCGCCCACGCAGGCTATCGGCGGGTTGCGGCGATGTAAAAACTGTGTAAGAACTATCCGCCTGGCAAGATTATACAGATGCCTCTCGATTCGGTCAAACAATCCGTTGCTGTCCTGGAATCCGTGTTCTCTTTTCCTGTGCAAAAGCCTCTTGACAAAATCCAAAGGCTGTAATATAACTTAAGTGTATTAGCGGATACTAATATAAAGTTGAACGGTAGCGATGGACGAGATAGAGCAACTGACTGAGGTATTCAAAGCCTTATCAGACCCTACCCGCATGAGGTTGGTCAAGTTGTTGAGCGAGAGCGAGGGGGCGTTATGCGTCAATGCCCTGGCTCACATACTCGGGGTCACGCAATCGGCGGTCTCGCAACACCTGCGCGTTCTAAGACAGGCCGGGCTGGTCCGTGGCGAGCGGCGCGGCCCCTTCGTGCACTACTCGCTCGACCGAGACGGGCTGGAGCAGTACAAGGCCAGACTGCGGGAGACGTTGGGTGAGGACTTCATGCTTGTCAAGTAGTGCCTGTTTTTTTTGCCTCGATTTATTAGTTTATTACCAGATTCTAATATGATTTCTCTAGCAGAAGTGGTTGCTATGGAACACAACAACGGATTTGGAATAGAAAAGGAGACAATCTATGAACAACGCTATCGAAGTGGATAACCTGACCAAATACTACGGCGACCTGTTAGCCGTAGACCATATCTCTTTTGAGGTCAAGCAGGGGGAAATATTCGGTTTCCTGGGACCTAACGGCGCGGGCAAGACGACGACCCAACGCATGCTGACCACGCTGCTGGAGCCGACCGAGGGCCGGATCGTCATCAACGGCCACGACCTGGCGCGCGACGCCTACCCGGTCAAGCGACAGACGGGCCTGGTGCCGGAGGAGTCCAACGTTTACGCCGAGTTGACTGCCTGGGATAACCTGATGTTCACTGCCCGGCTCTACCGCGTGCCCCGGGCCGAACGGGCGGAGCGGGCGCGGGAACTGCTGGAGACCTTTGGCCTGTGGGAAAAGCGGGACGTGAAGGTGGAGAACTTCTCCAAAGGGATGCGCCGCCGGCTGAGCATCGCCATGGCCATCATCCACAAGCCATCGCTCCTCTTCCTGGATGAGCCGACGCCAGGGCTGGACGCGCAGAGCGCCCGCGCCATCCGGGACCTGATCTGCCAACTGAACGCCGAAGGGCCTGCCCTGAGCGGAGCCGAAGGGACGACCATCTTCCTGACCACCCACCAAATCGAGGAGGCCAACCAACTGTGCGACCGGGTGGCCATCATCAATCACGGCCGGATCGCCGCCATTGACACCCCGGAACGGTTGAAGCGAGCCTTCCGGCGGGTGCAATCGGTGGAGGTGGCGCTGGAGCCGGACGGACGGGAGACCTCAAGGGTTTCAGAAACCCTTGAGGTCTCGCTGGCGGTGTTGCCGGGAGTGACCACGTCGGTCAAGATGGGGGACAAATGGCGGCTGTACACCGAGGACCCCTCGGCGCTGCTGCCCCAGGTGATGGACTATGCCCGCTCGCAGAAGTTGCGGGTGGTCAGCCTGAGCACACTAGGCCCCAGCCTGGAGGATGTCTTCCTGGAGATCACCGGCCAGCAGGTAGGCACAGTGCGCCACGAGACGAACAAGAGGCAGGGGGCAGGAGGCAGGAGGGGAGGTCGGCGATGAAAGACGGATGGATGCAAAGACTACGTGATGAACTGGCCCAGGCGTGGGCGGTGATGGCCAAGGATATAAAGGTCTACTACCTCTTCCCGGGGATGATTATGACCGGTCTCTTGTCGCCCTTCTTCATGTTTTTCTCCTTCTCGGTGCGGCGGGAGATGGGGGCCACCCAGGGCGTCGCCCGGTTGCTGGCCATGACCATCTTTTTCACCGCCGCCGCCGCCGGGCCGTTCATCATCCCCCTGGAGCGACGCCTCGGCACCTACGACCGGCTGTTGGCCGCGCCGATGTCGCTCCTGACCCTGCTGCTGGGCAAGACGGCAGTGGGAGCCGTCCTGTCTATTGCCATATCGGCCGTCTCGTTGGCCATCGGCGTGGTGGTTTTTGGGGCCAGCATTGCTCAACCCTGGCTGCTGGCGGCCGGCGTATTCCTGGGGTCGTTCTCCTTTTCGGCCCTGGGGTTGATCTTTGGCTCCATCCCCACCCGCAACCCGGGTGACGTGGCGATGCCCAGCCTGTTGCTGCGCTGGGGGTTGCTTTTCGTCAGCGGCGTCTTCATCCCGCTGGCAGAGATGGCACCGGTGGCGCGGGCGTTGGCCTATCTCTCGCCGCTAACCTACGCTCAGGATTTGATGAACCACGCCGTGCAGGGGATGGGTCTGCTCAACCCCTGGTTGGACCTGGCTCTGCTGCTGCTGATGGGCATTCTGTTCCTGGTGCCGTCGGTCAAGATGCACCAGCGGAGCCGGAAACTGGGGTACTGACACGCCACCACAGAAAGTTCTACACCGAGTCCTAATGGCTCCTTCATAACCTCTTCACACCCTTTTGGTACAATAGAGACGGGTTGGAGGAAAGCCAACCCAAATCTAAACCAGAAGGGAGGTGAATCAGATGACCAAGAAGAGGATTATCATCCTGGCCAGCGTGGCGCTGGTCGTGCTGCTGGCGGGCCTGGGTGGAGCGACGCTCGTATTCGCTCAGGAGCCCACGCCTCCCATTCCCTTTGGCTGGCACGATGGCGGCCGCGGCTGGGGCGGCTTTGGTGGTCGTGGTATGGGCGGCTTCGCCGGGGCTGGCGGTGGCCAGTGGACGATGTTCGACACGGCAGCCGAGACCCTGGGGCTGACCCCCGAGGAACTCTTCGCCGAGTTACGGGAGGGCAAGAGCCTGGCCGAGATCGCTGAAGTGCAGGGCGTCGAGGTGGAAGAGGTGTACGACGCCGTGAACGCCGCTCGGGCCGAGGCCATACCGGAGTTCATCGAGCAGGCAGTCGAGGACGGGTCTCTGACCCGGGAGCAGGCCGACTGGATGCTCGAGGGGCTGGAACAGGGCTTCTTCCCTGGGGGGCCCGGCGGACGGGGCTTCGGCCACGGATGGGGTGGAGGCCACTACGCTGAGGGCGAATGCCCATGCGGCTCGCACTGACGGTTGGGGTAGGGAGGTGAATTGCACAAACAAGAAGTGAGGAGGAGCACCCAGGCGCTCCTCCTCACTTCAACTTGACACTATCTAGCGGTTAGCCTGCACATCAATTCGACGAAACCAGGGAAGGAGTCGGAAATACATTCCATATTCTCGATCACAACATCCCCTTCCGCGATCAAACCGGCCACGGCCAGGGCCATCGCCAGCCGGTGGTCGCCGTGACTGTCTACCACCGCGCTGCGCAGCGGGGTCGGCCCCCCTACTGTAAACCCGTCTGGCAGCGGCTCAATGCGCGCACCCAGCGCCCGCAGTTCGGCCACAACGGTGGCAATGCGATCGGTCTCCTTGACGCGCAATTCGGCCGCGTCGCGCACGACGGTGGCGCCGCGCGCCTGCGTCGCGGCGACCGCCAGCACCGGGAACTCGTCAATCATGCGCACCACCGTGTCGCCGCCAACCTCCACACCCACGAGGTCCGACGTGCGCACCATCACGTCGGCCACCAGTTCGCCCCCCTGCTCGCGCTCGTTATCCAGCAGGATTTCGGCACCCATCGCCCGCAGCACGTCTAGCAGCCCCGTGCGGGTGGAGTTGATGCCCACGCCTTCAATAGTGACCTCCGAGCCGGGCACCAGCGCCGCTGCGACCAGCGGGAAGGTCGCCGACGAAATATCGCCGGGTATGCTGAGGGAGAGAGGGGAGAGGGACGAAGATGGGGCTAAGGTGACGGTCAGGCCGGTCGTTTCGATGGCAGATCCCATCGCGGCAAGCATCCGCTCGGTATGATCCCGGGCGGGCCCCGGCTGGCGGACAATGATAGGGCCGTCGGCGTACAGCCCGGCCAGCAGCAGCGCGCTCTTAACCTGGGCGCTGGCGATGACCAGGGTATGATCGCAGCCGCGTAACCGTCGCCCACGAATGGTGAGAGGAGCATGGCCATCGGTGGTCACGACATCGGCGCCCATCTGGCGGAGTGGCTCGGCGACGCGACGCATCGGGCGGCGGAGCAACTGCTCGTCGCCAGTGAGCACGCTATCGAACGATTGGCCCGCCAGGAGGCCCGCCAGGAGGCGCATCGTCGTGCCGGAGCAGGCACAGTTCAGCGGCACGGCGGGCGCTCGCAGCCCGTGTAACCCGCGCCCGTGGATAGTCAGCGTGGTAGGGTCATGTGTTTCAACCTCGACGCCCAGCGCTCGGAGGCAGGCCAGAGTCGCCAGGCAGTCGCCGGAGGGAAGGAAGCCACTGATCCGGCTGGTGCCGCTGGCCAGACTACCGAGCAGCAGCGCCCGGTGGGAGATGGATTTGTCGCCCGGCACGTGCCCGCGCCCGCGCAACGGCGCGCCTGGATGTATGGTCAACTGACCCATCTGATCCTCCCTACATCTCACGCAACACGCAGTACGTAGCACGTCTCACGTTTCAGGTTTCACGTCCTTACCCGGCGGCCACGTATGGCAGTCAACACAGTTCGCAAGCCACCCTCGTCACCGGTTTCTACGAGGTGAGCCAGGTGACGCAGTTGCGCTTCGCAGGTACCCAACGCCTGCATCACCGCCTCCCGGTTAGTGAGCAAGATATCGAGCATCATCGTCACGTCGCTGGCGGCCAGGCGCGACGCATCCTGGAAGCCGCTGGCTGTGACCTGCCACACCATTGGATCGGCAGAGGCCACGCTCTCCGCCGTGCCGACGAGCCCGCAGGCCAGCAGGTAGGGCAAGTGGCTGATCGTCGCCACCAGCCGGTCGTGACGGTCCGGATCGAGCACCAGCGGGCGTGCGCCGACCGCTTCAACTAACGCACAGCCCAGCGCCAGCGCCGCCTCCGAGGTGCGCGGCAGTGGGGTAAGGACGAAGGTATGGCCCCGGTAGAGCATCGGGTCTGCCGCCGAGATCCCCGAGACTTCCTTGCCGCACATCGGGTGTCCGCCGAGGGGCTGGATGTGGTCAGGAAGTCGTGCCATCTCCGCGATGATTTGCGCCTTGGTACTGCCCAGGTCCATCAGCAGGCACCCCCTGGGTAAGAGCGGCCCGATTTCAGTCAGCAGGCGCAGGACGACGCGCACAGGCAGCGCCAGGATGACCACATCTGCCTGGCGCACGCCGCGCGCCAGGTCGCTTGTGCCCCGGTCAACCAGGTCCCGCGCCAGTGTGGTCTCAATCGTCTCCGCCCGCCGCGCCACGCCGACGACGGCCCGACACTTTCCGCGCAACGCTCCGGCCAGCGAGCCCCCCATCAGCCCCAGTCCCACGATAGCGACGCGGATATCCGCCAGTTCCCTCATAGCGTCCTCCCAACAGCTTCGGCCACGGGCTGTAAACCCTGCATGAGCGAGGCAAAACGGACCGGCTTGAGAGATTGCGCTCCGTCCGAGAGGGCCTTTTCAGGGTGGGGGTGTACCTCGATGATCAGCCCATCGGCTCCGGCTGCCACGGCCGCCCGCGAGACCGGCTCCACCAGTTCCCACTTGCCCGTCCCGTGGCTGGGGTCCACGACGACCGGCAGGTGGCTGAGTTGCTTGAGCAGTGGCACGGCACTGATGTCGAGTGTGTTGCGGGTGTACCGTTCGAACGTGCGGATGCCGCGCTCACACAGGATGACGCGGTCATTGCCGTGAGAAAGGATGTACTCGGCGGCCATCAGCAACTCCTCGATGGTGGACATCATGCCGCGCTTGAGCAGTACCGGCCGCTGCGCCTCGCCGACGGCGTGCAACAAGGCGTAGTTCTGCATATTCCGCGTGCCGATTTGGAGGATGTCAGCGTAGGTAGTGGTCAGCGGCACCATCTGGGAATCCATCACTTCGGTGACGACCGGAAGCCCTGTCTCCGCGCGCGCTTCGGCCAGGAGCCGCAGTCCTTCCTCGCCCAAGCCCTGGAAACTGTAGGGGGAAGTGCGCGGCTTGAAGGCCCCGCCGCGCAGCACCCGCGCCCCTGCCTCCTTCACGGCGCGCGCAGTTTCCAGCAGTTGGTCACGGCTCTCAACGGCGCACGGGCCTGCCATCACGACCAGTTGTTTGCCGCCGATCAAGACCCCGTTTACCGCCACCACGGTGTCCTGGGGGTGAAAATCGCGGCTGGCAAGTTTGAAAGGCCGCAGGATAGGCACCGTTCGCCCGACACCGGCCATCCGTTCGAACTGCTCGCGGTCCAGCGGGCGCCCATTGCCGACGACACCGATGATGGTGCACTCTTCGCCTTCCGAGATGTGCACCCGGCAGCCCATCTGCTCGACGCGGGCGGTGACGTTGGCGATCTGGGCGCTGGTTGCACCTGGCTTCATTATGACAATCATATAATCGCCTCTTGTGCGTGGCTTATCCTGACACCATAACCCCGTTATTGGGAACAGGCGTCGTCGCGGCCGGGTAGGAGCCCAGCAGTTTGACGAACGAGGAGCGCCGTAGCAACCCCATTATAGCCGCTTCGCACTCTGGGTCCTGGCAGTGTCCCTCAAAGTCCAGGTAGAAAATATACTGCCAGGGCCTGTTAAGGCGCGGGCGCGACTCGATCTTGGTGAGATTGATGCGCCGCCTGGCAAACTCCCCCAGACACTCATACAGCGCCCCTGGTTGGTGAGGGGTGGTGAAGACGAGGGACGTCTTGCTGCGCTGTGCGCGGGATGGATCTTCCGGAGCAAGGACAAAGAAGCGTGTGTAGTTGAAAGAGAAGTCCTCAATGGCCTGGTCGAGGATCTCCAGGCCGTATAGCTCGGCGGCCAATTCGCTGGCGATCACGGCGACGCCAGGCGCTGGGTTGCCTGCCAGGTCGCGGGCACTGCCAGCGGTATCGAACGCGGGCTCAGGCTCCAGCCCGTGGCGACCCAGGTAACGCTGGCATTGGGCCAGCGCCTGAGGATGTGATCGCACGCGTCTCAGATCGGAAAGTTGGGTCCCAGGGGGGGCAAGCAGCATATGCCGCACGCGCAGGATCACTTCAGCGTAGATACGCAGGTCATGTTCCATCAGCAGTTCATAGGACCGGGGCACGGAGCCAGCGACGGCGTTCTCCACCGGCAGCATGCCGTGGTCGGCGTCACCGCCCTCCACGGCGAAGAATATGTCGGCCAGCGTTCTGCAAGGCACACTCTCTACCTCTGGGCCGAAGAACTGGTGGATGGCCTCCTCCGAATAGGCCCCGGCGACACCTTGAAATGCTACCCTGGTCATGTTTCCCCCTCCTCCATCAGGTCAGGTCGCAGTGCACTGGCAGTGCCCAGATAAACGTGCCGAATCTGGTCGGGAGGCAGGCCGGTGTTCCAGAGTACCAGCACCCGGATGCAGCGCGGTAGACTGCCCACGACTGCCATCTCTTGCATACACAGCAGAGGTACGTTCACCCAGCCCATCTCGCGGGCGGCGCGTGCCGGGTAGGCCGCGTCCAGATCGAGCGTGGTGGTGAAGACCACACTGGCCACATCATCCACCGACAAGCCGTTGGCAGAGGCGATGCGCCCCAACAACTCGCGCGTCGCCACGATGATGGCATCGGCGTCATTGGCGTCCACGCTGGTGGCACCGCGAATTCCGCGACAGGCCATTCTCATCTCATCCTCCCTCATTCATTCTCCCCACAGGTGCAAAAAAAGACGTGGAGCGGGTTGCTCCACGTCCTTACGCCATTCTCGGGATTTCGTCTATCCTACGCCGACCTCCACCCGTCGTGAAGCAACCGTCCCGCAGACGGGGCAAAGTAATAGTAATAGGAATAGGCAAAGTTGGCTTCATGCTGCCGGTACATCATCTGCCTCGTTCAGTCTGCTAAGAATCGGTGCGACCTCACACAGTTCGGGTGCCCTGATTAGATACAATAATACTCGCTTCGGCCCGATTTGTCAAGTCAGGGTCAGACCGCGTTTGCGCGTTTACTCATGTCCCACCTCAGATTCAAGGGCCAGCCAATCCACTTCCATCCACTGGCTGCCCGGAACATCCAGCCGGCCCCAGCCCAGACGCCCCCACGGCGTGGCCACCATGTACTGGTTATCCAGCCACATCACGAAGCCCAGCGGCCCTCGGGGCGAAGGGGCCCCCTCCAGCACCGCTTCTCCATCCACGCTGAAGCGCGCTCGCTCCGTCCCCCACTCCAGGACATAGGTGTGCCATTCGGCCATCTCCACCTCGACTGTGGCCTCCTGCACATTCAGAGCCCGCTGAATAGGAGGCCACAGGGCGTGGTAGAGGGGGCGGAGGTTCATCAGCAGCACCGCCAGCGGCGCGACGGGGGCCAGCAGGAGAGCAGTGGGGCGCAGGGCGTCTATCGTGGCTGCCTTCCAGCCGTGGCCCGGCGCTTGCAGGTACAGTTTCATATTTGAGGGGAGCGAACCGTAGAAGAACCATAAGGCACGGGGGAGAACCGGCATCCGCGCCCCGGTCATCAGGAAGGGGTCATTCCAAAAGCCAAAGCCAGCCGTGCCTTGCAGTTCACCAGCCGGGTGAGAGAAACAGGCTCGCACTGTCAACCTCAGCGGTGGACGCCAGAGGAAGCGGCGGCGGGGCAACCCCTGGTAGTCGTCTATTTGGGCATCTGAGTATTGGTGGGAGGTAGCGTTGGCAATGACAAAGCGAAGGGTGGAGCCGGTGGGCTCCAGCGCGCCCGCGCCCACGACGTACCGCCGCCAGCGGGGTCCGGGCCCCGTCGTGAAGTCTTCGTAAATGGCCTTCATTTTATCCTCCCCGGCTACTCCTCCTCGGTGAACCTGACGCGGGGCAGGTATCGCCCCGTCCGTGCGCGATGGGCCTCGTACCTGGCCCTGTGCCTGTGCCGCTTGCTCTGCCCGCCCTGCTGTGGTACAATCTCTTGGCCGGCGTGGAGTCCGGGGCGGTGGGAGCCGCCGTGGTGACAGACATCCTAACACAAGGCCCGCCCATCGTCAAGGTGTGGTGGGTGTTTTGTTGTGTGTAAAGACACGATGACAACGCAGGCGCAAGAAATAGTCCTCAACAACTGTAACGGAGTTGTAACCCAAGAAGGGTGAAAAGTATTGTAAATTGGTATTGTGGCAGGCCCTGGAAAACCTGGCTGGCTTGTATGCCGGTTACAGCACCAGATTACTCACAAGCGTCAAAGATACAAGCGATCACAAGGTGCGAGATATAGGGAAGGGCACACGATGAGTGGAAAGACGCCGACTGTATTGACAATTGCGGGCCTGTTGCTCGTCGTCACTACAGTCGCTAATGCTGCCAGCGCAACCCGCGTCCCGCCCGCACTGCGCGCTCCATCTCAGGATCACCACGTCTACCTGCCCCTCGCTGCGAACAGTTGTCCACTCGCCCCACCCATTTACCGCCTCTACGCCGACCCCGGCGACCTGGACTGGCTGGCGCAGGATCCCTACCGGAATGAGACTATCCCCGCCACCTTCTGCGCTCCTCCCGCTTCGGAGCCCCTCCCTTCCTCCCCCCCCAATGGGGGAGGGTGTTGGGACGTGGACATCCGCTACCGGGGCGACACCGCCCGCTTGATGCCCAAGAAGTGCTGGAAGGTCTTCTTCCCCGGCTCCGACCTCTTTCAGGACCAGAAGGGTCTGTCGCAGGAAGAACTGAACCTCGACGCTGACTACGTGGATCAGACGCTGCTGCGCAGTTACATCGGCTACGATCTCTTTGCCCGCGTCGGCGTGCCCACCCCGCGCGCCGGTTACGCCCGTCTGTACATCAACGACGAGTACTACGGCCTCTTCTCCCAGGTCGAGCAGGTTGACAAGCGTTTCCTCCACCGCATGGGCATCGAGATCCACGGCAACCTGTACAAGCCCTTCTACGGCAACCTGGGTCTGGAGGAAAACGATTGGTGGTACAACTACCATTACCCCAAGAAGACCAACCGGCAAAGCGGTCACGAGGACATGGTTGCTTTTATCGAACTGATCAACTACACGCCTGACGAGCAGTTCCCGGAGACAATCGCGGAGGTACTGGATGTCAACGGCTGGCTGGACTGGTACGCCGTCAACATCCTCATCGGCAACTTCGAGATGACGAATAAGAACCACTATCTCTACCACGATTTCAGCACCGGTCGCTGGATGATTCTCCCCTGGGACGTGGACATCTCATTTGGGCACAACGAGGGTAATCCTTATGGGCTTTTCGACCGGGACATCAGTTGGGACAACCCCATTGACACCGGCGCTGACCCGGCAGGCAAGTACAACCACCTGATTGACCGCATGATGGACGTGCCAGAGTTCCGCTTTTACCACTGTCGCCGCCTGACGGAGTTGATGGCCGACGAGTTCAGCCCCGCCGAGATGTTCCCCCGCATTGACGAGACATTCGCTACCATATACGCCGCGGCCATAGCCGATCCTAACCGCTGGCGACCGGATGAACTCTACGGCACCCCCGGCTTCGAGGACGGCCCGGACGAACTGAAGACGTACATCACCAACCGCATTCAGTTCCTTGAGGGAGAAGGGCCCGGCTTCTGCCCCGGCCTGGAGGTACCTCTCACGGTCAACGAGTTCATGGCTGACAATGTCAACACCATCACCGACGAGGCTGGCGACCACGACGACTGGCTCGAGATCTACAATGGCAGTTCCACGCTGACCTGGAACCTGGGCGGGATGTACCTGACCAACGACCTGAGTGAGCCGACGAAGTGGCGCATCCCTGACGGTACGCTCATCCCGCCGGGTGGCACGCTCCTCTTCTGGGCCGACGGCGAGGAGGAGGAAGGGTCGTTGCATACCAACTTTGAACTTAGTGCCACAGGCGGGCAAATCGGCCTCTTCGACCGTGACGTCTTCGGTAACGCGGCTATCTCGGTACTGGCCTACACCACCCAGGCGACCGATGTTGCTTACGGACGTATGCCTGATGGCGGCGAGACCTGGCAGTTCTTCACCGCCCCGACCCCAGGTTGGCGCAACGAAGGCCGTCCCCCTTCCATCAGCGGCACAGTCCACACCCCGACCTGGCCCACCAGTAGCGCCGACGTCACCGTTACCTCGGTCGTGACCGATGAGGGAGCCATCACGGTCACGTTGTGGTACCGCGCCTTCGCGCCAGAGATGCAGCCGCCAGACTACCGGCCTGTGCCGATGACTGCCGCCGGTGGGAACCTCTATACCGGCATCATCCCTGCTCAAAACGGCGGCATCTGGGTGGAGTACTATGTCGAGGCGGAGGACGAGGCAGGGATGGTGACTGTGGATCGTCCCGGCTGGTCGCAGGGGGACTATCGCTACATCGTCGGTTGGCAGCGCCCGCCGCTAACCATCAACGAACTAATGGCACTCAACACCCACACGCTGGAAGATGAGGACGGTGACCACGACGACTGGATCGAACTCTACAATGCCGGGCCGGTGGACATTGACGTGGGCGGGATGTACCTCAGCGATAACATTGGCAGTTCCACCCAATTCACAATTCCCGCCGGCACCATCATTCCTGCCGGCGGCCACCTCATCTCATGGGCCGATGGCGACGGCACAGGCGGCCACCTCAACTTCAAACTGTCCGGCGCGGGCGAGTACATGGGTCTGTTCGACAGCCAGGCGGGCTACTATGCCCCCATTGACGCGGTCTACTTCGACCCACAGACTCCGGACGTCTCCTGGGGCCGCTTCCCCGATGGGTGCGACGAGTGGCACACGATGGCTATCCCCACGCCGGGCGAGCCTAACCGTCTGCTGCCCCCCCAGTTCGCGCAGGTGACGCGCACGCCTACCTGGCCCAGCGCGGGCGATGGTGTGACTGTGACCGCCATCATCACCGCTGGCAGCCCCATCGTCTCCGTCACTTTGTGGTACGATACGGGGGCTGGCCCCCAGGCTGTGCCGATGGTCGGAGGCACTGTCTACACTGCGCACATCCTTCCACAGTCCGAGGGCACGCTGGTGAACTACTACCTGGAGGCAGTGGACGACGTGGGTCAGAGGACGCTTGACCCCACTGCTGCCCCTATAGTCACTCACCGCTACCTGGTCGGCTATGCGCCCCCGACCGTGCTCATCAACGAATTCCTGGCCGACAACGAGAGCGTCAACCAGGACGAGGCAGGGGAGTACGACGACTGGGTGGAATTGTACAACGATAGCGCGGCCGCGGTTACGCTGGACGGGATGTATTTCACGGACGACCTGAGCGAGCCGACGAAGTGGCAGTTCCCGACCGGCACGACCATCCCGCCAGGCGGCTACCTGCTGGTGTGGTGCGACAAGGACGCGGGACAGGGGCCGCTACACGCCGACTTCAAGCTGGACCGGGACGGGGAGGAGATTGGTCTCTTCTCCGACGACGCCCACGGCAACGTCCCGCTCGACAGTGTGGTCTTCGGCCCGCAACTGGAGAACGTATCCTACGGATGGCGGCCGGATGGATCAGATGCCTGGGATTTCCTCGATCCACCCACGCCAGGGGCGAGCAATGAGTAAAATCTCAAATTCCAGGTGGCTGATTACGATCGTTGTTCGTTGGTCATTGGTCGTTGTTCATTGTTCATTGTTCATTGTTCCGTGTCTGCTAACGAGTGAGCAGGTCGTGGCCCAGTCAGGCTCCCAAATCGTCATCAACGAGATCCAGTACCACCCCGCCTCTGACAACCACGGCGAGGAGTACATCGAACTATACAACGCTGGCCCCACTGCTATAGATCTCTCCGGCTGGGCGTTCAGCGACGGCATCGCGTACACTTTCCCGACCGGCGTTTCTATCCCCCCCAGTGGTTACGTCGTCGTCGGCCACGACCCGGCCACGGTCGAGGCCGTATACGGCATCAGCGGCGTGTTGGGCCCCTTCGAGAGCGGTCGCCTCTCCAACGGCGGCGAGCGGGTGGCGATTGAGGACGCCGGGGGTACCCTGGTGGACGAGGTCACCTACGACGACCACCACCCCTGGCCCGAGTCGCCCGACGGCAAAGGCCCCTCGCTGGAACTGATCAGTCCGGCCTTCGACAACGACCGCCCTTGTTCCTGGGGGACCAGCCAGCCGGTTGAGACCAGCCTGGGCACCCCTGGCGCGCAGAACAGCGTCTACTCGACCGACAACATCCCCCCCTGCGTCACCGACGTCGCGCACACGCCCGCCACCCCCACCTCCAGCCAGCCGGTGACCGTCACGGCGCTGGTGGACGACAACAGTGCAGTCGCAGCGGTGACGCTGCACTATCGCCCTGAAGGGACGTCCGACTACCTGACGCTACCGATGACCCCCTCTCCCCCCCCCCTGGAGGGGGGGACAGGGGGGGCCTACACCGGTGTCATCCCGGCCCAGGGCGACGGGTTATACGTCGAGTTCTACGTCACTGCGACCGACGACGAGGGAGCCGGACGCACCGTGCCAGAGAGCGCGCCGGGCACCACCTCCGACGAGACAGGGCTCCCCATCACCGTCAGTTACCTCTACCAGGTGGAGAACACTCCGCCCACGAGTGACCTGCCCATCTGTCGGCTCATCATGACGCAGGAGAACTGGGCTGAACTGACCAACCGCGATCTTTTTTCCAACGTCCTGCTGAACGCGACCTTTGTCTACGAGGGGGAGGTGTTCTACAACATCGGCGTGCGCTACCGGGGCGAGGGTTCCCGCAACTCCTGGCCCCGCCCCTACCGCATCAAGTTCCGTGACGAGCATGAGTTCGAGGACCGGGAGCGGGTCAACCTGGTGAGCGACAACCTGGGGCGCGAAGCGCTGACCCACGACCTATTTCAGCGCGTGGGGTTGCCATCCTCAGGCACCCGCTTCGTGACGCTCTACATCAACGAGAACCAGCAGGGCGACTACCTGGACGTCGAGCAGGTGGACAACGACTTCCTGGAGGCGAGGTTTTCAAGCCAGGACGACGACGGCGGCAACCTGTACCGGGGCTTTGACGGGGCTGACCTGAGTTATCGTGGCCTTGACCCCAACAGTTACCGGCCCTACTACCTCAAGAAGAACAACGAAGATGCAGATGACTACTCCGACATCATCGCGCTGACCGACGCGCTCACCAACAGTCCCGATGAGACCTTCCGCGCCGAGGCGGAGGCGGTGGCCGACATGCGCCAATGGCTGCGCTGGTTCGCAGTTCAGGCGGTGCTCGATAACCACGAGGGGGCGCTGTGGGTCGGGCAGGGCGATGACTACTTTCTCTACCATCGTCCCTCCGACGGCCACTTCATCCTCATCTCCTGGGACCACGACGGCACCTTCTCCCACCCAGATCACTCCATCTGGGAGCCCAACTGGTTGGCCGGTGAAATCGTGCAGCGTATCCTGAACTACCCGGACTTCACGCGCTGGTACTACCAGGACATCGCCAGCATCGCGGCGGATGAGTTCTCGATAGCAGAGATGATCCCACGCATCGACGCGCTGCCCGACGTGGTGAGCACAGAGGAGCGGGACCGGCTCAAGTGGTACGTCTCCAACCGCATCCCGGCGTTGAACGATCAGATACCCGACACGACGCTCTCCATCAGCACCAACGACGGGGCGGACTTCACGACAACCAGCCCGGAGGTGACGTTGGAGGGAAATTGCTCTCCTGTACGCGATGTCCAGGTCAACGGGAGCAGCGAGGGCGTGTGCTACCCAACGGCGACGACCTGGCGCTACACGGGTGTGCTCTGGACGCGAGACAACGTCTTCGTCATCACCGATGGGCTGGATAGTAGCACGATTACGGTGTACTGGGAGGCCTTCCACGGTGGTACGCTGACAGAGGACACCACGCTTTCGACCAGCGGTTATCCGTATGCCATCACCGACGACATCATCGTGCCGGCGGGCGTCACGCTGACCATCGAACCGGGCGTGACACTCCAGTTCCAGAAGGACCGTTGGCTGTGGGTGAAGGAAGGGGGGAGGTTGCTGGCAGAAGGAACCGCCGCACAGCCCATCGTCTTCACACGGCAGGGGAGCGATTACTGGGGCGGTATCCTGCTCGAGTGCACCCAGGCGGATAACCGCATCAGCCATGCGGTGATTGAGTACACCCGCGAGGTGATCAGTTGCCCCCGCACCCACGGCGTCTCGGCCTACGGCTCGCGGGTGACCATCGCCGACAGCATCATTCGCCACACCGACTTCAGCGACGCTGTCCAGACCTATCCCTGGGGGGGATACGACCCAACGATCTACTTGCTGCGCAACGAGATTTACGACATCCAGAGAGATGCTGTGCATGTCACCGGCGGGTATGCCCTCATCCAGGGCAACCACATCCACGACGTTCGGCATGGCGATTACGAATTCGAAGGCATTGAGGTCAGCCACATGGTCACACCTGCGCTGTTGCTGGACAATCACATCCACGACGTCTCCGACGACTGTCTGGACCTGAACCACTCATCGGCGATTATCGAGCGCAACGAGTTGCACCACTGCGGCGACAAGGGCATCTCTATCGGGCACCCCTGCTCCACGACGCTGGTGAACAATCTGATCTACAACTGCTTAGGCAAGGATGAGGATCCCTACAGTGGCACGGGCATCGCAGTCAAAGATGGCGCCGTCTCGCACATCGTCAACAACACGGTGTCCGACTGCAAGCATGGTATCTACTTGTACCACGGGCAGGGGGGCAGCGCCACAGTGGTCAATTGCATTGTGTGGGGCAACGAGGCGAACCTGGAACTGCGCGACGGGTCCGTCATCACCGTCACCTACTCCGACATTGAGGGCGGTTGGGACGGCGAGAAGAACTTAGACGAGTACCCGCTCTTTCGTGCTTCTCAAGGCGGTAACTACCGGCTGCTGGAGGATTCGCCGTGTGTGGACTCGGGTACGCCAGAGGGCGCGCCGGGCGAGGACATCCTGGGTGTCTACCGGCCCCACGGCGAGGGGTATGACCGGGGAGCGCACGAGTTCTTTGAGTTCTTTTCCTGCTACCTGCCGTTGAGCTTGCGGTCGCATTGACAACACCGTTCGCCGAAGTCTCCGACCGAGGCGAAAAGGGCTTGGTCGGGAGACCTTCGCCCATCAGGGAGGCTCGGTCGCATTGATGCAAGTTTTGCCGCATTGGAGTATAATAGCCTTCAGAGGAGGAGGCAATGGTCGAGAGAGCACAGCAACACCCCTACTTCTTCTGGGACTACGACATCACCGAGGAAGAGGTGCACGAGATTCTGCGTGGTAATGATGAGTCCCGCAAGATCTGGGTGATGAGCCGCATTCTGGAGCGCGCTCACTTCGATGACGTGTGGCATTATCTTACTCCGCCTGACCTGCGGCGATATTTCGGGCGGCTGCAACTCCGCCCACAAGTCCGAGAGGTGTGGGCTCACGCGATTGAGGTATGGAGCCGTGACGAGCGCCCCTAGTGTGCTGACTCCACTGCAGCGTCGTTTCCTGCAAGCCTTCTTCGCCCACGCGGTCGGGACCCGTTTTTTCTTGACCGGTGGGACAGCCCTGGCAGCGTTTTACCTCCACCACCGGCTCAGCAGGGATGTTGACCTGTTCACTACTGACGACGAGGCGCTACCGCTGGCTCGACGTGAGATGCCCTTTATTGCAAGCGATCTGGGCTGCCAGGCACGGAGCAGCACTACGACGCCCACCTTTCAAGTCTTTCTGCTGGAATCCCCCGACGAGCCGACCCTAAAGGTTGATCTAGTACGCGACATAGATGTCCAGTTTGGCACACGCCAGGAGATCAAGGGTATCATCGTAGATGCCGAGGAGAACATTGCTGTCAACAAAATCCTGAGCATTTTCGGACGCACAGAGAGCAAGGATTTCGTGGACGTGTACTTTCTCTTGCAGGCCGGGTATGACTTCAAACGTCTGGTGGCGTTAGCCAAGCAGAAGGACACCGGGCTGACCGAGTTCTGGCTGGCCGGGATGATGAGGGAAGTCACGAAACTGAGGGTTTTTCCCCAGATGCTGAAGCCGTTGACTTTGGACGAGTTGCAGACGTTCTTTCTGGAGTTGGCCGACCGCGAATTCCGCGACGTGAGGCCTCTGAACTGGTATTGAAGATAACGCGCATCGAGGTCGCATTGATGCACGTCATACAGGTACTCACCGTCGCTCAGCATCTCCAGCAGACCGGGGGCCTAGTCCCAATCATCGCTCTCTTTATTGCGTGGGCATCTCTCCCCTAGAGTTTTTGGCATGCTTGCTTGCCGTGCTGCGGAGGGCGTGCTATAATCAGGCTAAGCCCCTGTAGCTCAACTGGACAGAGCAGGAACCTCCTAAGTTCAAGGTCGCGCGTTCGAATCGCGCCAGGGGCACCACCCACAGAAGCGGCTGCCGTCCAGGTGGCCGCTTCTTTAGATAATTGTAGACACCGAAGAATGTGCTAATATATACCCCTGGAGGTGTCAGATGGCTACAGCAGAAGAACGGATACAGGTACTGAAGATGATTCAGAGCGGTCAGGTCACCGCTGAGGAGGGAGCCCGGCTGCTGGAGGCACTGAGAGAAGGTCCAAACGAGGAAACCCTTACGGGAGGCCGGGGAAAGGAGCCAAGCCAGCTCCGCATCCGGGTGACCGACCTGGAAACGGGGCGGCAGAAGATAGACGTGCGCATGCCCTGGAGCCTGGTCAACGTGGGCATCAACATGGGGGCACACCTCGCCCGCGAAGAGATCAAGGCAGAGGACTTCATCGAGGCTATCCAGGCCGGTGCCGAAGGGAAGATCATGGACGTGGTGGATGAAGAGGACGGTGAACGGGTGGAAATCTTCGTGGAGTGAGGAGATTAGTCTTATTTCCGGCGGAGAACCATGAGAGTCCGGTCGTCGGAGGGAGGGGTGTCGCCGGCGAAGGCGATCACCGAGCCGTCAATGGCGTCCAGCATCGCCTGGGCTGAACCATCATCAGCAGCCTGAATGGTCGCCCGCAGACGTTCTTCGCCGTAGATTTCGCCCTCTGGAGAAAAGGCCTCGGTGATGCCGTCGGTATAGAAGATCAAGCAGTCACCCGGCTCCAGGGAGATGACACGCTCCTCCAGTCGAACTCCCTCCAGCACGCCAAGCGCCATCCCCCCTTTGCAAAGTCGTTCCAGTTCCCGTGTCCGGGATCGCAGCAGCAGCGGCAGATTGTGCCCGGCATTGGCGTAGGCCAACTCCCCTGTCTCTAACGATAGAACGGCATAGACAGCGGTGACGAACATGCCGTGTTGGGCATCGGGCACCAGCAAGTCGTTGACGCGAGCCAGGGCAGCAGCCGGCGACGTCTCTTCCAGCACCGCCGCCCGCATCAGGGTGCGCGTGAGCGTCATGAAGAGGGCTGCTGGCATCCCCTTGTCGGCCACGTCGGCGATGACCAACCCCAGCCGTCCGTCGGGCAACTCGAAAAGGTCGTAGAAATCGCCTGCCACCTGGCGCGCCGCTCGCCACGTAGCGACCAAGTCCCAGCCGGGTGGCCGGGGCAATTCGCGGGGGATGAGAGTCCGCTGAATTTCGTGAGCCAGTTGCAATTCGCGCTCCAGTCGCTCGCGCTCGGCCATCTCTTGCTGAAGCCGGTCGTTTTGCACCGCCAAGGCCGCCTGGCGCGCGATCCCGGTGATGATCTCCAGCCGCTTCGTTTTCGTTTTCTGGCGGGAGCGGCGCGACGTGTCGGCTTCCTCCAGCACCATCACGCCAAGTACACCGCCCTTCACCGAGAGAGGAACGGCCAACAGCGAGCAGGCTTCCCCCTGCGGGGCCTCTGCAGCCGGCCTCAGCAGCGGCACGAAATCGGCGATGAAGTCGGGCGGGAGCAGGGGCATGGCTTGCCCGTCCCCTTCGCCCCCCTCGCCAGGAACATCCGGCGGAGCGCCAGGGGAGTAGACGACCAGGTGATCGCGCTCGCGGACGGCATCGAGGAGGGGAAAGTCGCCGGGCGCGTAGCGCCGGGCCAGGAGAGTCGCTTCTGCGTCACGGGGGACCCTATATGCCTGTGCCGGACGGAAGACAGACTGCTCGTCATCCCATAGGAAGATGATGCATCGCTCCACGCCGACCAGGATAGGCATGATGCGGACGATGGTACTCAGAATGTCGTCCAGATCGTTCAAGTTGGCCACCGCCTGCGCCACCTGGAGCAATGCCGCCGACACGTAGGCTTCTTCCTGCTGCGCTTCCCGCAGCCCGGTATTTTCGATGGCGGCTGCCGTCTGGAGGGCGATCCCCTGGATGATCACCAGTCGTTCGTCGTGGAGCGTCCCCACGGTACCGGACTCGAACCAATCGCTCTGATAATCAATCAGCATCGCGCCCAGCACCTCACCTTGGGCAAGAAGGGGTAGCAACAACAACGACTCGAAACCAAGTGCCCAGACAACCAGACCCGATAGCCTGGAGTCGGTCGCCACATCATAGATGAAGATGGGAGCCTTGTTCAGGCGCAGATCATCGAAAGCCGGCTCGTCGCCCGGCGCGACGTGCCACTGGTCAAAGGTAGCCTGCTGCGCCGGGCTGAGTCCGTAGGCAGCGACCGGCACGAAGGCTGCGGTGGGTTCGCCCCACGGCCCGACTGACACTCCGTCGCGCTCAGTCGAGACGCTCGCCGAAGCCAAGAGGATGGCACATCGGTCCACGCCGACCAGCATTGGCACGAGGTGGACTACGGTCTCGAGCACCTGGTCGAGGGTGGTCAGCGACTGGGTGGCTTGGGCTACCTGAAGCATCGCCGTCGAGATCCGGGCCAACTCCTGGGTTTCCTGGTAGAGGCGGGCGTTTTCGATGGCAACGGCGGCATAGGAAGCGAAGGCGGCTGTCATCGCCTGGGACTCGGCCCCATAGCGTCCGGGGGTGCGGTGGGCCAGGAGCAGCAATCCCAGCCGCCGGTCGCCCGCGCGCAGCGGTGCGGCAATGGCGGAGTAGTCGAGCGGAAACCCCATGGCGGCTCCCAACGGCTCGTAGGGGGACTGGGGAGTGCGGATGGCGGGCTGGTCGGCGCTCAGCGCCTGGGTGAGCCAGGGGCCGATGTCGGGCGAGAAGTCGCTGCTGCACGTCTCCGCCACGTCGCCGTGGACAGCAGACAGGCACAGACCGTCGCCGTGCAGGAGCCATACGGCGGCCACGTCACAGGGGAGGGTGTGCTCCAATTCGGTCAAGATGGCTTCGAGCACCTGGTCGAGGGCCACGTTGGCAGAGAGAAGGCCTGCCACCTCCCGCAGGCTGTCGGCGACCTGGCGCCGCCATCGTTCGGAGCGATAGAGGTTTGCATTGCGAATCGCGATGGCCACGCTGTCGGCCAGGGCCTCGAACAGGAAGCGGTCATCGTCGCTAAAGGCATCCCGGCGATCGCTCTGCACGTCGAGTACACCCAGCACTTCGCCGCCGAAAATAAGAGGCACGGCCAGTTGGGCACTAGCATTGGCCTCTGAAAACGCGGCAGGGCGATAGCGGGGATCGCGGCTCACGTCGTTGGCCAGCACTGTCTCCCCGTGGCAGGCCACCCAGGGGACGATGCCTTCGGAGTCGGCCAGGCTGTAGACCAGCCTACCCCCCTCCGGCTCCCCCCTAAGAGGGGGGAGGGTTGGCCCCCCCTCCGGCTCCCCCCTAAGAGGGGGGAGGGTTGGCCCCCCCTCCGGCCCCCCCCTCGCAGGGGAGAAGGACGGCCCCCCCTCCGGCTCCCCCCTCGCAGGGGAGAGGGACAGCC